>Ga0066655_10000590_pt1 | contig 12245 bp, 13 predicted proteins | sample GraSoiAngelo_104_FD_133942 | JGI IMG/M metagenome (GOLD analysis project Ga0066655, IMG submission 133942) | Grasslands soil microbial communities from the Angelo Coastal Reserve, California, USA - 14_0903_05_30cm | ecosystem: Environmental > Terrestrial > Soil > Grasslands | place: USA... | reverse complement strand
TGACCAGGTCGCAACACGCGATCGGCTTCGCCTCGGGCGGCTGGTTCGGCACGTGCTTCCAGATCATCGGCGCGCCCGGCTTCGTCAGGTCGAGGGCGAACACGATGTTCGGGAAGGCGCTGTGCACGTACAGCACGTTGTTGATCACCAGCGGGTTGCCCTCATGACCGTTGAGGACGCCGGTCGAGAACGTCCATGCGGCCTTGAGGCTCTTTACGTTCGCCTTGTTGATCTGAGTGAGTGGGCTGTACCGCTGCAGGTCGTACGTCCGGCCTGTCATCGTCCACTCGCCCGGACCCTGGGCGACGGCGGACGCCGCGAGCACCATCATGCTCGTCGCGATTCCGCCGGACAGCAGTTTGAAGCGGTTCATAGCTGACCTCATGTTGAGGATGAGGGTGGTGAGAAAACCGTCCACGCTACTTGCCTGTCAGCGCTCGTAAGCCTCGGGGGGCAACGTCCGGGGGCCCGCGTTCCCGACAGGCCACAGCCATCGTCCGACTCCTCCAACCAAGGAATGCCGGCAGGGATATTGGTTATATCCCCGTGTCCAGGGGCTGTCAATCAGCCTCGAAAGACCTGAGTTTTCAGGCTGAAACGAGGGTTTCACCGCGCCACACCCGCGCCCCGCGGGCGCTGAAGGGGCCCTCATACACGGCGCCGCCAGGCCCGAGCGTCCCCCGCACCCGCTCGGCGAGCGCGTGCGCGGCGGCCGCGCCTGCCACAATCCCGTACACGGCCGGACCCCAGGAGCTCTGCCCCACTCCCATCGCCCCTCCCTCTCGCAGTCGCTCGACCAGGCCCCCCGTTTCGCCCGGCGCGAACACGCCGCCCTGAGCCGGCGCGAACCACCCGCCGGTGATGCGCTGCACCTCGGTCAGCGCCGCCCCGAAGGCTGTGAGGTCGGCTACGGCGACGGCCGGGAGTAGTTGCATCAACACGAGGTGCGCGACCCGCTCGACCTCGCGGCGGTCGGGTGGCGGCAGGCGCGCGAACGCGGCCGCCTCCTCGTCTCCGGAGAGCCCGGACTTCCCGTCGGGGACGACTACCACACAGCGCCAGGCCGCCGGGATCGGCAGGCGAGTGAGCAGGGGCGCGGGCCCGTCGTCGCTCGTCCTCCGGCCGCCCTCGAGCACGAACCCGCCCAACGCGAACGTCCAGGTGCCCACCGCCGAGCGTCGTCCCCGGTCCACGGCCCGGGCCAGCGCCGTCACTTCCTGGGGCAGCCCGTACAGCTCGGCCATGGCGCCCGCCACCGCGAGGGCGAGCTGGGTACCCGAACCCAGACCCGCATGCGCCGGGATGGTCCGGTGCAGGCAGAAGTGGAGGCGAGCGTCGATGCCGTGATGGGAGGCGAAACGCCGCGCGAACTCGAGCGCCCGGGTCGCGTCGGGGCCTTCGGCCCGAAGCTCTGGGGCGGAGCGGGCCTCGAGCAGCAAGGACGGAGCGGGAACCGCGGCGCCCATCCCGCCGAAGCGCCGTCCCAGATCGCCCCGCAGGTCGAGCACCCCGAAATGGAGGCGGGCCGGCGCCTCGACGAACACCGGCGACGAGAGGGGCGGGCGGGGCGGGGGGGGCGCTCCGCTCATCGCGGCGCGGGCTCGGGCCGCCCTGCGGGCGCGGTGCGCACGTACTCGGTGAGCAGCGCCATCGCCTCGCGCTCCCGGGGACCGGCCGTCTTGTCCACGATCACCTGCAGCCGCGCGAACTCGTCGCGGATCTGCCCGGCCGGCAGGAGGTGCGTGCGGGTCGCGAGGATCGCCGCCTCGAGCACGGCGTGCCGCGCCCGGTTGAAGCCGAGAAATTCACGCCGGAACCCCTGGTGCGCCACGGCCGTCACGATGCGCGCCCGTGGTGGCGTGGCGTCGAGCGACCGGACCTCGACTTCCCTCCACGAGCAGGCGGCTTCGAGCACGACGCCCGGCACCACCGCCGCGGGGAGCGTGGGAAATCGAGCGGTCGAGATCGCGCCGCGCGCGAACAGCATGACGTCGTCGGTCAGGTTCACCACCGCCGCCCCGGTGTCACGCAGGTTGTGGAACGTGGTGGTTTCGACGAACGGCTTGATGACGATCTCTCGCTCGCCCCACTCGACGCCCATAGGGGCGAAGTTGGCCGTCCCGAGGGCGTCGAGCGTGGTGAGGATCGATTCGATGATCACCGGACCAACGCCGCAGGCGGCGGGACGAAGCCCGGCGTCCGAGGCCGTGCGCGCGCGCCGTCGGCGCGGTCGGGGAGGGTCTCCGCCCGGGTCGTGTCCGGGTGGAGGAACCGGTCGAGCAGGGCGTAGCCGTGCTCGGTGAGCACCGATTCCGGGTGAAACTGGAGGCCGATCACGCGGTGCTGGCGGTGCTCGATCGCCATGATCTCGCCGTCTTCGGCCGTGGCCGTGACGCGCAGCTCCGCAGGCAGGCCCGTCCGGGCGACGACGAGGGAGTGATAGCGGGCGGCCTGGAACGGGGTCGGCAGGCCGGTGAAGATGCCGCGGCCGTCGTGATGAATGCGCGATGCCTTGCCGTGGACCGGCCGCGCCGCCCGTACGATCGCGGCGCCGTAGGCGGCGCCGATGCACTGGTGGCCGAGGCAGACCCCGAGGATGGGGGTCGCCGGGCCGAAGCGGCGCACTACCTCGGTCGAAATGCCGCCCTCGCCGGGCGAGCACGGTCCGGGCGAGATGATGATATGGGAGGGTCGGAGCGCCTCGATTTCCTCGGGCGTCGTGGTGTCGTGGCGTCGGACCACGGTCTCCTCCCCCAGCTCGCGCACGTACCGCGCCAGGTTGTAGACGAAGGAGTCGTAGTTGTCGATCAGCAGGATCATGGCGCCAGGGCGGCGATCAGGCCGCGGGCCTTATCGAGGGTCTCACGGTACTCCTGCTCGGGGTCGGAATCGGCTACGATGCCGCCGCCGGCCTGAAAGTACACGTCGCCCCCGAGCACCAGATAGGTCCGAATCACGATGCTCGTATCGAGCGCCCCGGTGACGCTCCAATAGCCGATGGAGCCGCAGTACACGGCGCGCCGGGTCGGCTCGAGCTCGGCGATGATCTGCATCGCCCGCACTTTGGGCGCGCCGGTGATGGACCCGCCGGGGAACGCCGCGCGCACCAGGTCCAGCGCATCGTGCTCCGGGGCGAGCTCGCCCACCACGGTGGAGACGACGTGGTGCACCGTTTGGTAGTGCTCGAGCGCGAACAACTCGGGCACGCCCACGCTGCCCACCCGACACACGCGTGAGAGGTCGTTCCGTAGCAGGTCCACGATCATCACGTTCTCGGCCCTGTCCTTGTCGCTTTCGGCGAGCGCCAACGCGAGCGCCGCGTCGTGCTCCGGACCGACGCCGCGCGGTCGGGTCCCCTTGATCGGGCGCGTCTCGACGCGGCGGTCGCAGTCGACGTGCAGGAAGCGCTCGGGCGAAGAGCTCGCGACGACGAACTCGCCGATATCGAGGTAGGCGGCGAAGGGCGCGGGATTGCGCAGCCGCAGCCGGCGGTACAGCTCGAACGGCGGCCCTGCGAGCGGCGCCTCGAGTCGCTGCGAGAGATTCGCCTGAAAGATGTCGCCGGCGTGGACGTACTCGATGACCCGCGCAACCGCGTCGAGGTAGCCGGCACGAGTGAAGTTCGAGCGCAGCCCGGGCACGTCGGGGACGGGGTAGGAGGGAGCGGTGTGACGGTCCGGACGCCGGGGGTCTCCCTGCGCGACAAAGCTGCGCAGTCGTTCGGGGAGGCCCCAGGCGCCCTGGTCGCTGGGCCGCCCACCCGCGAGCCGCTGCTTCACGAACGCCAGTCGGCTCACCGCCCGCCGGTTGCGCGCCGCGCCCTGCTCAGGGATGCCCGTTGAGATCACCCAGGCGCTCCCGGCGGCGTGATCCCACGCGATGACCCAGTCGTACACGCCGAGCATCACGTCGGGAATCGCGAGATCGTCGTACCGCGGGTGAGGGATGCGCTCGAGCTGCGCCCCCCAATCGTAGCCCACGTAGCCCGCCGCCCCGCCTTGGAACGGCGGGATATCGGCGAGCGGCTCACACGCGAACGGCGCTAGCAGGGTGCGGACATGGGTGAGCGGATCGGCGGCGACGCGGGTCCAGCCCGTGCCGTCGAGCTGTTGCGTGAGGACGCCCTTGGAACGCACGACCGTCGCGGGATCGGCGACGAGGAAGGAGTACCGGCCGACCTGCCCGGCCTGTGTGGCGCTGTCGAGAAACACCACGTACGGCAGGTCCGCGAACCGCGCGCACACGTCCACCGAGTCGGGGGCGGGAATGAGCTGTTCGGCGACGGGCGCGGGGTCGGTCACGTGCCGCCCTTTGCGTTGCGGCGCTCGCGGGATCGTGTGGACCGCTGCGTGAGCTTTACGTGCTCGGGGCCGCGGTCGTCCGGGGGCGTGAGGTAGCCCCACTGCAGCGCCCCCTCCTGGCGGTAGTTCTTGCCCAGCGTGAGGGCGAGCTTTGCTTTCATGAGCTCACGGCCGAGGTAAAAGGCGTGGCTCGCCTGGTCCACGCCGAGCCCGGCGAAGATCTCGTGGATATCCGTTCCGCGCAGGAAGATCTCGTGGTTGAAAACGGTGATCACCTCGCGGTCGGCGAAGATGCGGAAGTTGGGATCGGTCACGCGCGCCTGCAGCTCGCGCAGCTCGGCTTCGCCGTAGGCCAGGATCGTGGGATCCTTGAGCGTGACGAGCCGGTCGTCCACGCCCTTGGGAAGCGTCTTCTGCGTGACGGCGTGGTACATGAGACGGCGCGCGAGGTCCACTTCGCGCACCACGCCGCGGGCCCAGGGGATCACCTCGGTGGTGAGGACTGCCCGCACGCCCAGCTCCTGACAGATGGCGATCAGGAGGGCGTTCACTCCCGTCGTGTCGGCGGCGGTGAGCTCGGTGATGTTCCCGATGCCCATGAACAGGGCCGCGGCGGGGTGACGGCGGCGCACCGCGGCGAAGCGCTCCAGCGAGGCGAAGAAGCCGAACCCGATCGGCTCGACGACGGGGTCGATCAGGTACGACACCCCCCACTGCTCGAGCGCCTCCACGCTCGGCTCGAGGGTCTCGATGCCCTGCCCGAAATCGGGGATCACGACGACGCGCGTCTTGGTGCGCGCGAAGTCACGCGCCACGTCGAGGTTCGACCGGTTGACGGAGAGGACGAGCTCGGCACCGGCCGCCACGGCGGTGCGAATCTCGCTCGGGTCAAACGAGTCGATGCTCACTCGCATCCCCCCGCCCACCAGCTCGCGCACCACGCCCGCGAGCTCGGGAAACTCGCGGCCCGGTGTGCAGCCGACGTCGATGATGTCGGCGCCGCTGGCGCGGTAGTGCTCGGCCTCACGCCGCAGCGCCTCACGTGCCAACCGGGGGGCGTTGTTCACCTCGGCGACGATTTCGATGTCGGACGCCCCGTACGCACGAGTCGCCGCCGCGCGGCCGAAATACTCGGGGATCTGGCGCAAGTCCTTGGGCCCCTTCTCCACGCGGGTTCCGACCTTCTCCGCGATGACGGCGACGTCGCCCTCGCACAGGCCGGGGATCAGGACGAGATCCGTGCCCGCCGGCACGTCGAGGAAGCGTGCGATCCACGGCGTGGTCATCAAGGCGGCCACGGTGATCTTCATGACGGCCACCTCGTGGGCGAATGCCGGCGCCATGTCGGTGAGCGTCCGGCGCAGCGCCGGCTCGGCGAGCTTTCCGGTCACGAACAGCACCCGCTGGGGTCCGGCGTCCGCCGGAGCGGACGTCACCGCGGGTCGCCCGACCGCACGAACTTGTTCGGCGTCCCCTCGAGCGCGCCGCCCTTCGGCCGCCACAGCACCGACTCCTCGAGCTGCTTCGCCAGCTCGAAGTCTTTGTCCGTGATTCCGCCGGCCGCGTGGTTCTGGAGCTTCACGATCACTCGACCCCACGTGACGGCGAGATCGGGGTGGTGGTACGCGGCTTCGGCGATGTAGCCGATGGCGTTCACGAGCATCAGCGTGGTGGGCCAACCGTCCGTCTTGTAGTTGCGGCGGATCCAGCCGTCTTCGTACCACCATCCCGGGAGGTCCTGCAGCTTTTGCGCGATCTGGGTCTCGTTGTAGGTCGGGTCTTTCTGCGCCATACGAGTCTCCTTATCGGGGCCTTAGATGACGGCCCCGCCGTTGATCATCAACATTTGCCCGGTGACGTAGGACGCGGCGTCGGAGGCGAGGTACACGGCTGCGTGCGCGATGTCCTCGGGCGTGCCCCAGCGCTCGAGCGGGATCGACCGCGCGATGCGCTGCTTCACCGTGGGATCGAGCTCGTCCCCGTAGGCCGTCTCGATCCAACCGGGCCCGAGCACGTTCACGCGGATGTGGGGCGCCACCGAGTGAGCGAGCGCGCGGCTGAACGAGTACACCCCGCCTTTGGCGGCGCAGAACACCTCGGCGTACCCGCCCTTCATCCCCCCCGTGAGCACGTGGTCCCACGCCAGGTTCAGGATCACGCCGCCGGGCGGCTGGGCCCGCATCAGTTCGACCGCCTTCCAGGAGGCGAGCACCGTCCCGCGTAAGTCCACGGCGAGCAGTCGGTCCAGCTTCTCGACCCAGCTGAGCCGGGCCGCTGCTCCCGTCAGGATGTCGGCGCCGGCGTTGTTCACCCATACGTCCACCCGGCCGAGGCCCCCGCGTACGAGGGCGGCCAGAGCCTCGAGGTCCCGCGTCTCGGTCAGGTCCACCGGCAGCAGCTCGGCGCGGCGGCCCTGCGAGCGGACGCGCTGGGCGGTCTCGTCGGCCCCCGTGCGGTTCGCGCGGTAGGTCAGGGCTACATCGGCCCCGGCGGCCGCGCAGGCAACCGCGATCGCGCGGCCGATGCCGCTCGAGGCGCCGGTGACGAGCACCACTTTTCCGATGAGAGTCGGTTCAGCGGCGTCGAACGCCGCGCCAGGCGGCGCCGTTTCCACCGCTCCCTCCAGTTGTCGTTTTGACATCGGGTCTCCGGAAGCCTAACCTATCGGCGACTTTGCGACACCCACAAGGGAGCGCGCGTCATGCAGCTTCTCGTCAGCGTCGCCGATGCCTTTGAAGCGCATGCCGCGCTGCTCGGCGGCGCGGACGTGATCGACGCGAAGGACCCGCGCCAGGGCGCCTTGGGTGCCGTGCGACAGGTGGTGCTGGGCACTATCTGCACCGCGGTCGGGGCGGGCCGCCCTGTGAGCGCGGCGCTCGGGGACGAAGGGCCCCCGACGCTGATCGAGCGGCGCGCCCGCGCGGCCGCGCGGCGCGGAGCGGCATTCGTAAAGGTGGGGTTCCGCGCTGCCCCCACCGTGTCGCAGGCGCGCCGCCGAGCGGAGGCAGCACGCCGGGGGGCGGGGGAGAGGGAAGGGGAGGGCACGCGGGTGGTGCTGGTCGCATACGCCGACTGGGCGCGCGCGCACAGCCTCGCTCCCGAGCCGCTCGTCGCGCTGGCGGCCGACACCGACGCGGCGGGGGTGCTGCTCGACACGGCGTTCAAGCCGGCCGGCCTGTTCGCCCTGCTCGACACCCGGACGGTCGGTGCGTGGATCGCGGCAGCGCACGACGCCGGCCTGTTCGCGTGCCTCGCGGGCAGCCTCGGCGGACCGGACTTTGCCGCGGCGCGCGCGCTCGGAGCCGACCTCGTCGGCGTTCGGGGAGCCGCGTGCGTCGGCGGGCGGAGCGGTCGGATCTCGCGCGCCCGCGTTGCCGAGCTGTCAGCCCTGGCGCGCGCGGCGCCCCTGGCCGCTGCCGCCACCCTCGTCTAGCGCCACGTCCAGCTGCCCCAGGTCATCCGCGGTGATGATGAAGTGCTCCACTCCGGGCGGCAGGGTCCGCAGGAAGAAGGGGTCCACGAGCTTCCGGGGGTCGCCGCCCGCAGGTTTGATCAGGACGACACGCCGGGCGCCGAGCGCGCCGGCGAGCCAGGCCGCGATACTGTCGCTGGTGATTTCCCAGCTGTGCGGAAGCGGGTCGGCCGCCCGGAGCCAGCGGTACGGTGCGAGTACCGGTAGCCGCCCGGCCGCGCGCGCGGCGCCGACCTCCGACTGCTGCTCGACGAGCACGGCGCCCGGCAGGCGAGACGCCAGGGCGTGGGCGTACTGATCCATGCCGAGCACGGCCATCCAGTGCGCTGCGTCCTCGCCGATCTTCACCCGCCGGAACATGGTGCGCACCGCCTCGGCGAACGGTCCGCCGCCGGGGATGATCACGATGCGGCGCCGCGGGCTGAACGCCGTCAGCGCCTCGACGACGAGATCGAGCGCCCCGGCCCTGCTGAGCAGTCCTCCCCCGACCTTCACGACCGTGTGTACGACCCGGGTCTCGTCCGTCATGAGGGCACCGTTTCTCGGGCGAGCTCCCCGGCGAGCAGCAGCGCCACCGCCGCCGCCGGCGCGTGGCGGGCGGCCGGGCCGAGCGAGGTCGAGAGATGGGTGACCGTCAATGCGGCGCGGCGGGCCGCCTCTCGAGCCAGGAAGTCACCGAGGCCGGTGACCACGGCGAGGGCGAGCGCGGCGTGGCGCCGGCACACGCGGATGACCGCCTCGGCGATGCGGGTAACCTGCGCGTCGCACAGCGCGTCGGCGATCGCGCCGATCGCTGCGTCATCGAGCATTTCGCGATCGGCGCACACGACCCGGGCGAGCCGCTCCCCCGCCAACGCTCGCGTGGCGGGGCGCCCGTCCGGCGTGGGGACCGAGTACTCCGCAGGCGTGAGCTGACCCCGCCAGAGGTGAACATCGCCCGCGAGCGCGAACGCTTCCGCCGACACGCCGCTGGGCCGTCCCCGGAACGGAACGCTGGATGCGATAGCCTCCGCCGGCGTGCGCAAGGCTCCCGTGTAGATCAGCTCGCCCTCGCACAGCCGCTCGGGATCGGTGCGACCGATCGCCGCGGGCGCGCCCTCCACGACCGGAATGATGTCGGTGGTGGTGGAGCCCACGTCGATCAGGATGCAATCGGGGAAGCTGCGGGCCACGAGGCGCGCCGTCGCGGCCCAGTTGGCGGCCGCCACGGCGAGCGGGTCGCGGCGCGCCTCGTCCGGGGTGCGCCAGCGCCCGTCGACCGCGTACACGCGCACCAGTCCGTCCGGAAAGGCCTGCGTCACGGCCTCGAGGACGAACGCCACACCCTCGCGCTTGGTGCGAAACAGCTGCGACAGCTCGGCGGTCATGGTCACCGCGTGGGTGTCGCCGGGTTGCGCGCCGAGCTCCCGCGCGAGACGGTCGAGCAGCGGCGCGAGCGCGGCGGGATCGCGCTGAATCTCGTACGGCACCACCCGCGTGGCGGCGACGCGGGTGCCCGTCGCACGGGCCACTTTCGTGTTGACGCCACCGATGTCCCAGCCGAGCACGCCCTTCATACGCCGCGCGTCCGGGGTACGCTGGCGTGCGGGTGATTCCCGCGCTCGACCTCCGGGCGGGGCGCGCGGTGTGGGCGCGCGGCGGCCACCGGGCCGACTACGCGCCCGCCGACTCGGTGCTCCTGCCCGAGCGGGAAGCAGGAGACGCGCTCGCGCTGGCTGGCGCGTTCCGCGAGCGGCTCGGTTGCGACGAGTGCTACGTCGCGGACCTCGATGCGATCACGGGTGGGCGGCCGCAGCACGCGCTGCTCGAGTCCCTCGCCGCAGTGGCCGGTCCGTTGCTGGTCGACGGCGGCGTCGCCGATCCGGTGGCCGCCAAGCAGGCGGTCGCGCATGGCGCCGCGCGCGTCGTGGTCGGCCTGGAGACGCTGCCGAGCTTCGCCGCCTTGCAAGAGATCGCCCGGGCGATCGGGAGCGCACGCGTCGTGTTCGGCCTCGACTTGCGCGGAGGGACGCCGGTCGTCCGGTCCGGGGCGCGCCATCGTGCGACGCCGCTCGAGCTGACACGCGCGGCTGTCGCTGCGGGGGTGCCGGCGCTGCTCGTGCTCGACCTGGCGCGCGTAGGGACGGGGCGCGGCACGGACTTTCACCTCGTGGCCGAGATCCGACGCGCCCATCCGACCGTGGAGCTCTTGGCGGGTGGGGGGGTCGGCGCGCTGCGGGACCTGGAGCGCCTCGCGGACGCGGGGTGCGACGGGGCGCTGGTAGCCACCGCCCTGCACGACGGCGGGCTGGGCGAACATGACCTCGACGCCGTGCGAGGCCGCGGGCCGGGGCGGCTCGGGGTCACGCGAGCGCCTCGCGGTAAGTGGCGGACTGGCCGAAGTTCTCCTCCACCTCGACCTCGATCGCCATCAGGTCCACGCCGGGCGCCGTCGTGAGCTCGCGGCACACGCGCCCCGCGAGGTACTGCGCCAGCATCTCGACCGTCGTGTTCGGGATCGGCAGCAGTGCGCAATCGATCTTGGGAAAGACGTAGCGGGGCTTGCCGTTGACCGCGACCGTCACGGTCTCCCCTTCTTCTCCCACCTGCAGCTTCGGGTTCTGCATCGGCAGCAGCACCTTGTGGTCGAGCTCGTCGGTGAGCCGCTTCATCAGCTGCTTCAGCTCCGAGAAGTCCACCACGTAGTGCGCTTCGGGATCGAGCCCCCCTTCGACCACGACCTGCGTGCGGTAGTTGTGGCCGTGCAGCGTCTCGCAGCGGTGCCCCGGGAAGGTGATGAAGTGCGCGGACGCGAAGACGTGGTTGTCCTTGCTCACCGCCACCTTGAACTGCTTACGCCCGGCCATCGGCTTCCTGTTCTCCCCGCCGCCAGCCGCCCTCCAACAAGACGACGCAGATCGCGGCGCCCGTGAGATCGGCCGTGGCCCCCGGGTTGCTCGTATTGCGCTCGTCCCGCAGCTCGCGGTCGAGCGCGCCGATCGTCTCGCGACCGGCGGCAGTGCGCACCCCTCCCGCGTCGAGCACGGCCCGCGCCCGTCGCTGCACGTGGACCGCGTGCTCAGGGCCAACCTTACGGGCGATGTGCGTGTCCGGCCAGGCGGCCAGAAGTGTGAGGTAGGTCTCGACTACGGCGTCGCGCCAGGCAAGCCCCGCCGCGAGCGCCCGGCGCAGCGCCGGCACGCCAGCATCGAAGGTGGTCTCGAAGTCGGTCGCGTACTCGCGGGCAATCGCGTCCCGCCCGGCCGCCAGCGCCATCGCCGCGCGCAACGTCACCGTCGGTGTCCCGGTCACGTCCTGCTCGGACGTGTGGCCGAGGCCGCCCGGCGCGGCGCGGCGGATCGCGGCGTAGGCCTCAGCCGCGTCGGCCACTGTGGTCTCGGCGAGCGTGGCGGCGAGGCCGGACCGCAGCGGCGCGCCCCCCCTCTTCCGCTCCGTCCCCCCCGGCCGCAAGGCGGCTCGGGCGAGGGGGGCGAGCAGCAGCACCAGGCCGAGGTTGGTATTGGACGGGGCCCACCGGGCGGTGGCCTCCACGGCGGCGCGGATCGTGGCGCCGAGCGGCTGCTGGCCCGCCGCGGCGAGCGCGGGGCCGATCGCCACGGCGCTCGCCAAGAAGTCCTCGTAGGTCGCGTCGCGGAAAGCGGCGCCGGGGGACACGTTGCCGGGCTTGGGAGCGCTCGCCTCCAGCAGGCAGGCGAGCTGCGCCGCGGCAGCGACCTCGGCCGCCCGCGCCGCCCGGCTCACCGCGGCGTCAGGCGCCCGAGGAGGTGCGTGACGATCGTCGCCGCGACGTCGATGGAGGTCGCTTCCTGCAAGCCGCGCCATCCCGGAATTCCGTTCACCTCGACCACATAGTCCGTGCCGTCGCGCGCGGGGAGCAGGTCGACGCCGGCGTACTCGGCCCCCACGGCCTGGGCCGCGCGCACAGCCAGCGCGGCCCGCTCCGCCGAGAGGGTGGTCGCCCGCGCGCTCCCGCCGCGCGCCAGGTTTGTCTTCCAGCCGGCCGCGCTGCGCTCGATCGCCCCGATCACGCGGCCGCCCACCACGAAGGCCCGCACGTCGCAGCCCGCGTGGTCGATCGCACGCTGAACGTAATATACCGCGCGGATCGTCTCCAGCGTGCGAAACACGCGAAACGCCATCTCCTCCGTCGTCACGCGCACCATGCCCAGCCCCATCGAGCCGAACAGCGGTTTCACGATCACGTCTCCGAGCGTGCGAAACGCCGCGACCGCCTCATCCGGGCTCTCGCACACGACGGTCTCGGGGACCGCGAGCCCGGCTCGCTCGAGGATCGCCGTCGTCCACAGCTTGTCCACCGTGCGCTCGATGGCGCGGGGCGAGTTCACGACGAGTACCCCCCGCTCTTCCAGCGCATGCAGCGCGTCCATCCGGAAGATGATCTGCTCGAGCGAGCCGGCGGGCACGATGCGGGCGAGCACCGCGTCGCAGGCGCCGAGGTCTGCTCCGGCAGC
>Ga0066655_10000587_pt1 | contig 12270 bp, 9 predicted proteins | sample GraSoiAngelo_104_FD_133942 | JGI IMG/M metagenome (GOLD analysis project Ga0066655, IMG submission 133942) | Grasslands soil microbial communities from the Angelo Coastal Reserve, California, USA - 14_0903_05_30cm | ecosystem: Environmental > Terrestrial > Soil > Grasslands | place: USA... | reverse complement strand
GACTAACTTTTCCAATTCTTACAGGTTTCGGCATGATCGGGTGTACGACGTTCTCAGCGACGTCCATGATTTTCCACAAATTGATACCAGTCTCGTATCCCATTTTATCCAAAACCGCCGCGAGCACTTCGGTGGGCGTGTTTCCAGAGCCAGCGCCTAGGCCGCAGGTGCATGCATCCAGCCAGCGTGCTCCTTCTTCCACGGCCGCCACGCTGTTGGCGACGGCAAGCGACAGATTATTATGGCCGTGAAAACCAACGCCGATCTTCAAAGCCGCACGCAGCGCGCCGACGCGCTCTCGAACCGTGCGAGGCAAAAGTGCCCCGGCCGAGTCGGTCACTAAGACGACGTCGGCGCCGTAACTTTCCATGAGCTTTCCTTGCTCTGCGATCTTTTCCGGCGACCCCATGTGTGACAACATCAGCATGCCGATAACGTCCATGCTCATTTTTTTTGCCAGTCCGACATGCTGTTCGGCGATGTCGGCCTCGGTGACGTGGGTTGCGATCTGGGTCACCTTTGCGCCGCAATCCGCCGCCATCTTCAGGTCATCTTTCGTACCGATCCCTGGAAGAAGCAATACCGCGAGCTTTCCCCGCTTGATCACCGAGGAGGCCGCTTTGAGCAGCTCCAGTTCAGATTGCTTCGAAAAACCGTACGTGATCGTGGACCCTCCCAATCCGTCTCCGTGGGAAACTTCGACCATCTCGACTCCAGCGTCATCCAAACCGCCAGCTATTCGACTGACCTGTTCCGCAGTAAGTTGGTGACTCAAAGCATGACTGCCGTCTCTTAGCGTACTATCGAGAATGTGAACAAATATCTTGTCAGTCACAGTGTCGCCCCCGCGCTTTTCTTTTTCCACGTTCCTGCCAGGAGGTGGCGGCCGATTTCTTCTCCTACTTTCACCGCGGCCGAGGTCATGATATCCAAATTCCCAGCATATTTCGGCAGATAATCTCCGGCTCCCTCCACTTCAATAAAGAGGGTCACTTTCTTTTTATAATTATCGTTGGGCATATCTTCGATGAGCGGATTGGCTCGAAGCCGGTAACCAGACACATACTTTTTGATCCGCTCAAGCATGGATTCAATGGAGCGCTCAATCTTTTTCGCGTCGCCGTCCTCCATGATCCCGTAAACCGTGTTGCGCATGAGAATCGGGGGCTCCGCCGGATTGAGGACGATGATCGCTTTGCCGCACGACGCACCGCCAATCTTCTCTAGCCCTCGGGCCGTCGTCTCCGTGAACTCATCGATATTCTGCCGCGTCCCAGGACCTGCGCTCTTACTGGCGATGGTCGCGACAATCTCCGCATACTTCACGGAAGCTACCTCGTTGAGCGCGCTCACCAGGGGCACCGTGGCCTGGCCGCCGCAGCTGACGAGATTCACGTTGGGTTCTCCAAGATGCGCGTCAAGGTTAACTAAAGGAACAACATATGGACCCACTGCAGCTGGAGTCAGATCGATTGCAATTTTCTTTGCTTCCCTGATGAGCGGAGCGTGTGTCTTGTGAGCGCTGGCCGTAGTTGCCTCAAAAACAATATCAAAACTGTCTCGTTGCTTTAGTAATCCCTCGATCCCATCGCTAGTGGTTGTCAATCCTTCCTGCCGCGCACGCGCCAATCCCTCCGAACCGGAGATGATCCCGGCCATGACCGTTGGAACGAGCTTGCTCCGCTTGAGCTTGTACATGAGATCGGTGCCAATGTTTCCGGAGCCCAAAATAGCTGCGCGAATTTTTTCCATGAGGTCCTCTAAACAAACCGCACTGAAACCGTACCGAGGCCGTGGAACGATGCCTGAAGCAGATCGCCTGGCTTGACATCTGCAGCTGCACAAAGGGCTCCCGGCATGATGATTTCACCTGCCTCGAGGCACACGCCATACTGGCCAACAGCATTGGCCAGCCACGCGACGGCAACCGCAGGATGCCCCAACACCGCGCCCCCTGCGCCGGTTTGAACGATCTCGCCATTTTTTTCGAGAACCATGCCCACTAGCTTAAGGTCTAGTTGGCCGATCCGCTTAGGTGAACTGCCAAAGACGACGCGGGCCGAGGAGGCGTTGTCGGCTATGGTATCGCAAAGACGAATTTTCCAGCCTTCGATTCGACTATCAATGATCTCTAACGCCGGAACGACAAAACGGGTTGCTGCCAGAACCTGTATCGCAGTGACGCCCGGCCCTTTTAGATTCTGATCCAGAATGAAGGCAATTTCTGGTTCGATTTTCGGCTGAATCAATTCGCCCGCGGGAAAGACCGCCGCATCTTGCAGGACCATGTTATCCAGGATGTGGCCATAATCCGGTTGATCGACGTTGAGCATTTTCTGCATGGCCTTGCTTGTAAGACCGATCTTTTTCCCAACCACTTTGAGGCCATCCGCTCTTTTCATCTCGATCAGCGCAAGTTGAATTTGATACGCTTCTTGCGGCTCTATCTTCGGATATTTTTCCGTCAGCGGGCGGAGAGTTGTCTTCTCCCGTTCGGCTCGATAGAGCTCTTGCGCTTCCTTACGTGTCTGATCTTGGGTTAAGCCTTCCACAATAGGCAGTCCTTCTCATTGCGTTTTTGCTCTCTTCGGGTTTTCGTAGCCTAATTTTTCCGAGATCTCTTCCGCAATTGTCATGACCAGCCGTCCGAAAACCGGAATCTTTTTCTCCGCGAGGCGAGCCGAAGGAGCCGCCACGCTAATCGCTCCAACCATGGCGCCGGTGTAATCTCTTATAGGTGCGCCAACACAGCGCAAGCCAAGCTCGATCTCTTCGTCGTCCACCGCGTAGCCGCGCTTCCGGACCCCTCGTAGATTGGCCAGAAGCTGATCGAGATTCCTGGCGGTATTCACGGTATAGGCCTTCAAACCGTGGCTGCGGAAAATGTTTTTCACCTCCCGATCGTCGAGGCAGGAGAGCATCGCCTTTCCAAGCGAGGTGCAATAGGTTGGAATATGTCGGCCGACACGTGAAGGCATGCGCAACGCGTGCGGCCCCTCGACCTTGTCCAGGTAAAGGACTTGATTGTCATCCAACACTGCGAGATGTATCGTCTCTTGGGTCTCTTTCGTAACGCGAGTTAAAAAAGGGCGGCAAATTTCTCTCAGATTCAGTTGCGAAACAGCCTGATGGCCGAGCTTGAACAGCTTGATTCCCAAATGATACTTGCCGGTCTCGGGATTCTGTTTGATCAGATCGTTATACTCAAGAGCCATTAAGATTCGGTGGGCCGTACTCCGGTGCAAACCCGTTCTCGCCCCGATCTCGCTCACGCCCAACTCTTGATGATCGAAACCGAAGCAATCGAGGATTTGCGCGGCACGATCGATGACATGAATACGATACCGATCCGACACGCCCTCCATGGGGATGCCTTTTGCTTATCTCATATGCTAAGACCGTGTTTTGAGATAGTAGTAAACGGTGTTTGTCGTGTCAATCGTATTTCGGCCGAAGCGTACAAACGTGACCGCTATCGAGAGCTTGGATCAGCAACTCAACAACAGCCAATATAGGGACTAGCTTATCGTCACGGGTCGGATCACAAGTGATTTTTTGGTTGAACAGAATCGATTTCCAACGATTGTGAAGTTAGCTACGGTCATCCTCTAAAATGCCAATTCAAAGAGTTCACACCTTTTTTGTGTTTGTTAGAGCCGCTAGAACTTTTTCTGCCGTTAACGGCAAGCTCTTGATTCTCGCACCGACGGCATCCTGAATGGCGTTGGCAATCGCTGGCGCGACGGTGATAATCGGGGTCTCTCCTATGCTCATACTGTTGTAAGGTCCACGGCCCACTGGGGTCTCCAAAATGATCTTCTTGAGACTCGGGATATCGCGAATGGTGGGTATCTTGTATTCACCAAAATGGGCCGTGGTCACTTTCCCGTCGGCAAAGAGCATCTCTTCCGTCAAAGCGTAACCCATCCCCATGACGACCCCTCCGTCGATCTGGCCATCGTGCAGAAGCGGATTGAGAACTTTACCTGTATTGTGGGCAGAATAGAACTTCGTGAGCTTGATCTCACCGCTTTCGGGATCTACCGCAACTTCGGCCATCTGGGCGCAAACCGAAGCCTGCGGCCCGATCTCGGCATTTTTGTAATGGCCCTCCACGACGATCGGTGAGCCCCTGGCCTTTACGATTTCAGCGAATGAAAATTTTCGTTTCTTTGAAATAACGCACCCGTTTGAGAACATGAGTTCGTCCTGATTTGCGCCAAGAGCCTCCACTGCCACCCTTGCGAGTTCTTGTTTTGCTTTAACCGCGGCCTCGTAGCAGGCATTGCCGTAGGTCCGTGTGGATCGGCTAGCGCCAACCCCGGTATCAGGTGGTATTTTACCCGTATGGAGTGTCTCCAAAGTAATGTTTGGCCAAGGGATTTGCAGCTCCTCAGCAACGATCTGCCGGAGCACCGTGCCAGCGCCGGCTCCCTGATCCAACATGGCTGAAGAAAGCGTTACGCTTCCGTTGTCGTCTATACGAATAAAAATATAGCACTCGCCACCGAGCGCCAGCCATTGGATGATGGCCAACCCACGTCCGACGTTGATTTTTTTGCGGCTGTAGTATTTCGACTGCTTTATCAATCGATCCAATGTTGCGATCGCTTTAATATGTGAAATTTTCCTCCCAACAGGCGAGTCGTCACCGTCGCGCATTAGATTTATTCTTCGGAAACCGGCGGGGTCCATTCCTAGTTCTCTGGCCAACAGGTCCATCTGTGATTCGTTGGCAAACACCCCCTGTGGATCTCCTGGAGCCCGCATATGGCCGCATGGCACCTTGTTGGTGTAAACGATTTTTTCCTCGATCAGTACGTTGTCCATTTTATAAGGGCCCGCCGCTTCGTGTGCGCCGAATAAATAGCCGATCGGTTTAAACGCCCCATAGGCACCACTGTCAAAAACAAACTCCATCCGATGAGCGAGGATTCGACCGTTTTTGGTCACACCTGATTTCACCTTAACCAGAGAAGCGTGACGGGGATTGCCAGCCGCGAATTCAGCCGTATAATCCATCATCATTTTGACCGCTTGACCGGTTCTAAGGGAAAGAACGTACGCAAGGGGAACGTCCATAAAGTCGCCCTTGCCGCCAAAATCACCACCGATATAGCAGGGATAGACTAAAAACTTTTTCACCTTGATGCCGAAAGCCCGAGCCATTTGTTCTCGCAATGCAAAAGGTACCTTGCTGCAGGCCCAAATCTCGGCGCCTCCGGATTCGTTGGCTCTCACCACGCATGAGTGTGGCTCGATATACGCCTGATGAGCCACCTGCGTTTCAAATGTATTTTCAAGAACTAAATCGCAGCGTCGAAAGCCTTCTTCGACATTTCCCTTTTTCCAGGACAACTGGACGAAGGCATTGCTGGGCGCCGGTAGACTTCCAGGCAGTCCCTTATATTGCAAAACTTCGGGATGAAGGAGTGGTGCTGAGGGAGATAAGGCCTCAAGGGGATTGAGCAAAGGCGGAAGCTCCTCATACTCGACCTTAATTTGATCTAAAGCCAACTCAGCAATATCCTCCACATCAGCTGCGACCGCCGCCACCTTTTCGCCGATGAAACGAACCTCACCATCTGCAAGTATAGGCATGTCGTAGATCTGCCGTCCGATCCTGATACCAGTAACATCCTGGCCGGTAAGAACGGCTCTCACCCCCGGTATGGTTACAGCCTTGCTGATATCGATCCGTTTGATCCCGCCATAGGCGATGGGGCTCCGCAGCACTTTTCCCCACAACATGTTAGGCAAAGTCACATCGACGGCGTACACCGCTCTCCCGGTTATCTTTTCTACGCTCCCGACTCTTGGAACTGAATTGCCAATCATGGTTTGTCGTTTCATGGGCCCGTGGAGCCTCAATGGCTCAAATTTGAGCGATCATCTATCGCTCAATACCCACTCTCAACCCCAACAGACGCGATATCAGGCCAACTCCCGTAGTCAGCGCAACCACGATGATTCCAACAACCGCTGCGCTTTCGTAACGAGACTCGACCAAAAAATCCAGTTGGAGCAGGGACAAGGGTCTAGTGTGACTCGCAGAAATGAGAGCCACGGTGCTCACGTTTCGCGCCGCGGCGATAAAACTTAACGTTCCGACAAGGAGCAAAGTCGGAGTCATAATTGGCAAGAGAATATCTCGGAAACTGTCCCAACCTGTACCGCCGGCAACTTCCACGGCTTCCTCGAGCTCAATTCCTAGCTGAATCAAAGTGCTTTTGATAATTTGCACGCCCAACGTCATGCTGGCGATGACCGTCGCGATAACCAAGAGCGACATGGATCCATATAATGGCCGCAGCAGTGAGTTGCCGAGAAATAAGGACAATAGCCCAACCCCCAGAATGATCCCCGGCAAAGTCGATGGCAACCACGAAATAAAATCTAAAGCAGCGCGACCGACAAAACGAGTGCGAATGACCACGTAGGCAATGAGCGTAAATAGTATAACCGAGATGAGTGCAGTCGCACCGGCCAAGACCAGGGTGTTCTTAAAGGAAGTGAGAAAGACCGAATCATAAAGCACGCGGCTCCAGTGAATCGAAGTCCACGGCTTTGGAATGTTGAAGTAACCGAAGCGGGTCATGAATGTGCCGAGCACTAGAAAGAAGAGGGGAACGAGCGTTATCAAAAAAGCAACAGTAAGCAAAACACAGAAGACCGGGAACCTCCATTTACCCAAGCTTTGTCTGTGGCCTTTGTAGCGTCCCCCGATGGTTGCATAGTTTCGCTGAGCTACGGTTCGGCGCTGCAGAATCACAAGCGGCACCATGACAAATAAGATCATGCTGCTAAGCGCCATAGCCGGGGAAAACTGGGGTGGCTGTTGGTTCAACAGCGAGTAAATTTGCGTGCTAAAGACGTAAAACCGAAAAGGAAATCCTAAAATCAACTCCAACTCGAACGCTTGCAGGGAATGGACGATGCCAAGAAGCAAGACAACCCCAACAATAGGTGTCATGATGGGCACCACGATTTTCTTGAGAGTGCCGATCCATCCCGCTCCAGAGACCAAAGAAGCCTCTTCGAGGGTTGCATCCATGTTTCGAAACACAGGGGCAAGCAGCATGACTTCCACCGCGATCGTCGAGGTCGTGAGATGCGCCCATACGATGCCCCAGAACGAGTAAATATTAAAAGGGGCTGCGTTAACAAAAGGCAAAAGAGTGAGCCACTTGTTGATCAGACCGTACTCCGGGTCTAACAGCAGAATCCAACCCATCGTGACTGGGAGCGGCGGGAGAAAATAACCCAGCCAAAACAGAAATTCGAGTGACGTCGCTGCGGGGATGTCGGTTCGCGCAATAATCCAAGCGAGCAGAATCGCGATCGGCAACGCGATGGCTTGACGCGCGAGCGTGACCGTAAGCGTATTCCATATCGCAGAAATCATCACCGGGTCAGAGAAGGCGATTTTCCAACCGGCCAAACTTAACGCGGACTCACCATTGACACCTTGGGACCTAAAGCTGCTCACGATAACAACACCGGCCGGATAGAGGACCATGAACATAATGATTCCCAACACCAGCCAATGGATGAGACTTTGTACGTTGAACTGATCTTGGTGCGAAAACACTGTTATTGTCGGTTTATAAAACGCTACAGGTTAGCTCTAACGGATCAGACTCCAGGAATAGGGGATAGAGAAATGACAGATTTAAAAAGTTTGTTCCAGGTCAGAACTGCGGTGGACCGGTGCGAATCATGCAAACATGTGCTCCGCAGACCCTGTCCCGGCCGTTACGCAATGAACTTGCATGGCCGCCGGACGAACGTACTCATAGCCACGCCTTTGAACGCTCACGCGTTGTGGAAACCTGCACGGTTTTTTTGAGTCTTCATCGCAAGAGCGACTTGGATATTTCCTGTGCTTTATCTCGCAAGTTCACCCGCTCCTCGCGATCGATATCGAAGTAATCGACCCCAGGCTCGGGAGAAAGGCCGACCACCCGAGGAACATCCGTCCGACGACTCGGTCTCGAAGCAATGGTAGCCCAAGCGGTTTGTCCCTCTTTTGACAGTAGCCAGTTTACAAAAACCGCAGCAGCGTTAGCATGAGGTGCTTTGTTAACCAGTCGAACCGCGCCCCAGCCGGTGCTCAAACGCCACGCTTCAGCCAGTTTGCCGCCAAGCGGCTCAACTTTTAGTCCGAGGCCGATTTTTTGCAACTCTTGGATTTCGGTATCGCCAATTCCGATCGCGATCGGATATTTTCCGCGTGCGAGCCAATCGGCAAGCTGACGGTCATCGCGAGTCAAACCCAGGTCTTGTTTGAGCAGGGCACGCACAAATTCTTCGCCGAGCTGGCCCGCCCATAATGCGATCCGCCCATTTCCCGCTCCATCCACTCTGGGGTCATTAATAGCAATTTTGCCCTTCCATTTTGGATCTAATAATCCCTTAATGCTGTTTAAATCTTTCTCCGGAATAAACTCCCGGTTAACGTGCACTTGAGGCGTGATCTGTGCTTGAAAGGCAAAAACATATTGCTTCTCCGAATCCAAAAAGGCTTTTTCAAAACCGCCCAGCCATACTCGTTCGTCGCGCACCTCAGGAAGAATCAAGAGCGGTTTGATAGGATCTAACTCTCCCGCCTTTTTAGCTGTAATGTCGAAACCGGTAGGTCCGGTAATGTAGAGGTCCCAGAGATATTGCTCGGCTTGGCGTTCTTTAGAAAACCGCGCAGTAAAGTTCGACGGAGTAAATCCTTGGTATTCGAGAATAATCTCGGGATACTTCTTCTCGAATGCTCGCATAACGTTGCGGTAGGCCGTGCCTGGTGGTCCTGCCACCGCGACTTTTCCCTCTTTCTTCGCATCCGCCAAAATCTTATCCCACTTCGTCTTCCACTCCTGAGCCTCTGCTCGCACGGCGAGTCCCAAGAACATGCCAAGACCCAATGTTAAGATTCGACGGAAGTTAGGCCCATTCATATAACAATTCCCTTTTTACACTAGCTTTTTATCTTTCTCGGTCTTTCACCTTTTAGCTGTTTTCTCCTGTGATGCCGCGCGATGAAATTTTATCCCAGCCTCGTAGACGTACATTGGAAGTGGGTATCGAGTCCGCTGGGAGGGACGATCTTGCTTGTCTACTTTCGCCACGATTAACCAGGGTCCGGGCTCCGTGAAAGCTCTCTTAACCGCGGTTTTAGCAGAGTCAAAAGTATCTACTGTTTTGGTATTTTTCATGCCAGCCGCTCGTCCCAATTGTTCGATGTCGGTGCCGAACGCTGTTGCCGTCGGAGCTTCGCCAGAACCGGTCGTCAGATAGACGCCATTATCAAAGACGAAAATGGCAAGGTTTTGAGGTTGATAGCGAGCCACGGTCGTTAATACACCCGGTCCCGCAAGCAATGACCCGTCTCCTTCCACGGAAATAATTCTCCGCTCCGGCCAACCGAGGGCCATTCCGAGAGCCATGGGCGTAGCGTACGGCATATCCATATTATAGATGGTCAGCGGTTCGTCCCTTTCTTCGGCGATCGTATAATTAGCGAGGCCGGGACTGATAATCATTGGATCACCATTCCGCAGGCTGGCAATGTATCGAAGGACTTCGATACGGTTCATTGATCGTCTCCAAATTTCCTGATGACATGACTTGGCACTAATACGCCCACCGGGATACGTTGGCCTTCGATTGTTTCTTGAGCCTCGACAATAACGGTCCGTATTTCGCTGGGGTCGAAAAGAACATGGTATGGAATATTTAGAGCGCGGAGCACTGGCTCTGCAACGAGCCGCGTCGCGCCGTGATAATCGTAGCGCTCGCCAAGTGTGCTGTTGTGACCAACAATCAGCATTGTCGGAGTTTTCTGGACAATGCCGCGAGCTAGGATCAAAGCCGATAACCCAATTCCGGAGCCCTCCATCAGCGCCACCGGTCTCTTACCAACCAAGAAGGCTCCCATGGCCATGGCCACACCTTCATCCTCCCGTGAGCACTGATACGTATCAATGCCGCCGCGCTCTATGATGAGCTGCTCAATACCATCGAGCATGCTGTCGGGCAAGAAAACCGCGAAATCGATTCCCGCAGCTTTAAAGCCGTCATAGAAAGATTCTAAAGCTTCTTGCCGATAGCGCACGCCTGCTTGCCCGGTGTTTACAACCGTTGAGTGCGAAGTTTTTGACTCGGCGCGTCTAGCCACGCTTTCTACCTTTCCTTGTAGGACTCAATTTCTTCATGCTGGAAGGTTAAAAAACGCAAATCCTAATCCCGTCACTGCGTGATGAGCCGGAATGTAATCGACGATGGTGGCCCGGGCTTCGTTGCAAGCGCCCGCAACCACGATCCAACTTCTGATTTCTCCTGTTCCACCTCGCAACGTATCCGAATCGAACTCGAAGAGATGACACAACGCTTCACCATTTGCCGATTCCAATTGTTTTAAGACCCAGCGATCCAAAGCAGAATCTATCCACCCCGCGCGCGGTCCTCTCGGGTCATGGGAAAGTCCGCCTGATGCCATTATCGCAACCCTTTCCGGTCGACCGCTGAGCGCTTGCGTGATGGACCGGCCTAACTCATAACACGTTTGCGCGGTCGGCATCGGCGGAAAATAGGCGTTTACATGAAGGGGAATGAGTGGAATATCCAATTTCGGCGTGACCTTTACGACCGGTCGGGTAAAAGCATGGCCAATCCCTCTTTTAGGCTTGCCGAGAGGTTTAAGCTCTTTGCTCTCAGAAATTTCAAATCCGTTGCGAGTCAGCTCGTTCAGAAGATAAAGGGCCAATTCAGAATGACAGCGGAGCGTAATATGGTTCTCATCCTCCGGCTCCTCGATCAACGAGATGTTGATCGAGCCATGAACCTCGCTACAAGTAAACAGGCAAAAGGGGGGCATGTTCGCTTCAGTGAAGACTTCTGCTTGGTCGTCGCCGACGACCAGTAGAACATCAGGCTTGTATGCTTCGATTTGTTTCTTTAAGGCGTCGAAGCCTTTTTTGATTCTATCGATATAATCTCGGAGAACTTCCGAAGTCTCGTTCTCGATCTCTGGAGGTTGAGGAACACCGTTGGTCAGCACCCGATGAATGGAAGCCCAGTGCTCTAGACCCCGAAACATGGAAGGGGCATGAGAAGTAGCCAAACCCAATCCTAACATTGCGCGATCCCCGTCTTTACCTTCGACGCTTACGTGAATAGATCAACATGATCGGCGGCACTACAGTATGTCATTCCGATAACCGTCTTCCTCATCGGGAATCTTTTGAACGTCGCGTGCATTTTCGTGACAAAACTTTCTCCACGCAGTTAACACGACGTCAGGGCGATACAGCTTTTCACACTTCCAACCATCTTGTTCCGCATAAAACGGATCCATGAGCTTGACCATCCAAGCATCCTGTCCGTTGAACTGCACGTGAGCCAACCACCGCCACCACAACCAATATGCCAGTCGAAACCGCCATGCTTTGAGCCCCGACGTCCACTTGACCGAAAATTGGAAATACCTGTGGTGGCGCTTATCCACCGGCACATACCACTCAAAGTGGACGATGCCTGGAGCGGGAAACGGATTGACCCTCAAGCAGCCGGGCAATCTCAGTTGAGTTTTGGTGGGCGTCCCTTTTCTCGGTCTTTTCCACCACTCACCGTTGGGCCAGACGCCCAAGCCAGGATAATTACCCTCCATGAGCGGCGCAGTCTGCGTGTACCCTACCCAATGGTCAGCGGTTTGCGGCGTAACATCGGTCTTGGCGGCTGGAAACTTTCGCAACAACGCAAGCCATGAGTTTCGATGCAAGTAGGCTGCATGGGATGGATCGAGGCCGTTTTCTGCTGCCAACCGCCAGTTGCCGGTTCGAAGAGTCACGCGGATGCCCATGACCGCGTCATGATGCAAGATTTCTTCAGGCACATCATCCTCCAGCGGAGGAGGCTGGCCATCGCCGATGAACGCCCAGATGATTCCCTTACGCTCCTCCAGCGGATAGGTTTTAACACGGGCCTTGCCGACTATCGGCGAGTCAGGCCCGTCTGTCAGTGCCGCAACACAGAGGCCGTTTGAAAGATCGTAGGTCCATCCATGATAACGGCAGGTAATGGTATTCATGCTGGGAAACTCGCATCGGCCGACAGAAAGAGGCACGCCTCGATGAGCGCAACGGTCTTCAATCGCGAAGCATTTTTCTTGATGGCGAATGAGAAGCAGTTTTTCCCCTAAAATCTGCAGCGCCACGGCTCTACGGCGCAGCTTGTGCGAGAGCATCGCGGGGTACCAATAATTGCGAAACCCTAACGCAG
>Ga0066655_10000563_pt1 | contig 12486 bp, 10 predicted proteins | sample GraSoiAngelo_104_FD_133942 | JGI IMG/M metagenome (GOLD analysis project Ga0066655, IMG submission 133942) | Grasslands soil microbial communities from the Angelo Coastal Reserve, California, USA - 14_0903_05_30cm | ecosystem: Environmental > Terrestrial > Soil > Grasslands | place: USA... | reverse complement strand
CCGCCACTTCCTCGTGAGTGGCTTCGAGCGGGACCAGCTGCACGCGCCCTTCTGGACCGAGAGCGGCGGCAAGCGCGTGGCGCTGTTTCCCATCGACGAGCGGCTCCGCTATTTCATTCCCTTCAGGCCCCCCGCCGCGACAGCCCAGTACCTCCGCGAATTGAGGGCCGCGGGCCGCCCCCTCGCCGTGTTCGTGGACGACGGGGAGAAGTTCGGCGGCTGGCCCGGGACCAAAGATTGGGTGTACACGCGCGGCTGGCTGGCGCAGTTTCTCGACGCCATCGGGGCGCTCGTCGCCGCGGGAGAGGTCCGGCTCACGACGCCCGGCGCGGCGCTCGACCAGCTCCCGAGCGGGGGCCTCGCCTATCTCCCCACGGCATCGTACCGCGAGATGGAGGCGTGGGCCCTGCCGCCGCCGGCGGCCCTCCGGTTGGCCCGGCTCGAGCGCGAGCTGGGCGAGACCCGCATGACGGGACCCGAGGGAGCGCTCGTGCGCGGCGGGCACTGGAGCAACTTCCTCGTCAAGTACCCCGAGGCGAATCGGATGCACAAGAAGATGCTGGCGCTGTCCGCCCTCTGCCGCGCCCGAGGGGATCCGCCGGCCGCACCCCGCTCCATCAGCAGCGCCCAGTGCAACGACGCTTACTGGCACGGCGTGTTCGGTGGCCTCTACCTGCCACACCTGAGGTCGGCGATCTGGCGGAATCTGGCCCAGGCGGAACGCGAGCTGCGCCACGATGAGGCGCTCGTGGCCGAGCAGCTGGACCTGGACGGCGACGGCGCCATGGAGATCTGGATTCATTCCGCGAGCTTCTCCGCGCTCGTCAGCCCACGCCGCGGCGGCGTGCTCGAGGAGTACACGGTGTTCGAGCCGGGGATCAACTACGCGGACGTGCTGACTCGCCGGCGGGAAGCGTATCACGAGCCGGCGCGCGCGGAGCCCGGTGCCGCGTCGGCGCAGGGGGGGGGCGCCGCCGACGGAACGCCCAGCATTCATGATCTCGAGCGTGCCAGCCGCCTGGAGCGGCTGCCGCCGGTCGATGCGGCGAACCGAGCGCTGTTCGTGGACCGTGTCCTCTCCGGACAGATCACGCTCAGCGCCTACTCCGCTGGAGAGTTCGGAGCGGTGGCGTCGTGGGTGGAGACCGCGTTCGACGCGACCCTCGACAGCTCGCCGCGAGCGGTCGAGCTGGTGCTGCGCCCGGTGTCGGGCGCCATGCCGGCGGGACTGCTCGAGAAGCGCCTGAGGTTCGAGCAGTCGGGCGATCTCACGGTGAGCTACCGCTGGGACCCGGCGGCGTTCCCGAGCGACACGTTCTTTTGCCCCGAGATGTCGGTCGCTCGAAAGGTGGACGTCGACCTCACGCCGAGGGCGGAGGTGTGGTGGTTCCCCGTGGCCACCGTCTCCCAGTCGGAGCGCGGCTTCGAAGAAACGGTGCAGGGATACTCGGGCACCCCGCGCTGGCCGATCCAAGCCGCGGAGGCCCGGCTGACGCTGCGCCCCGGCGCTCCGCCGCCCCGGCACGGAGCGTGAGAGGAGTATGAGAATCCTCTCATAACCCGCCCGCGACGGATCCGCCGCGTCGTGTGGGGGCGTTCCTCCCCGGAAGCGTAGAGCCATCCACTCACTGCCAGGGAGGTCCCCATGATGCACAGGCACATCGCCCTCGCGGCGCTCGCCGCCGGCGTCGCCGCTTGCAGTCAGGATCGAGCGATCACCGGCCCGGCCGCAGCCACGGCGGCGCGACTCGCCGCGAGTGCGGCGGCCGCAGATGGCGCGCCGGGCGCGGTGTACACCCTGATGAATCTCACGTCGGGGAATGCGGTCGCGATCTTCGCGCGCGCGGCGGACGGCACGCTCACGGCGGCCGGCACCGTCGCGACGGGCGGCACGGGAACGGGCAGCGGCCTCGGGTCGCAGGGCGCGGTCGTCTTGAGCGCCGACGGGCGCTGGCTGTTCGCCGTCAACGCTGGCAGCAACGATGTCTCCATCTTCAGCGTCAGCCCCGCGGGCCTGGCTCTCACTAGCCGAATTCCATCCGGTGGAGTGCAGCCCGTCAGCTCGACCGTTCACGGCAACCTGCTCTACGTCCTGAACGGCGGCGGCAGCGGCAACATCGCCGGCTTCGCGCTCGACGCGAACGGCGGGGCAGCGGCGATTCCGGGGTCCCGCCGCGCGCTGAGCGGGTCAGCGGTCGGACCGGCGCAGGTCGCGTTCAGCCGCGACGGCCGCTCGCTGGTCGTGACCGAGAAGAACACCAACTCGATCGACGTCTACGCCGTCGGCCCGGATGGCTCGGCGACCGGCCCCACGACTTATGCGTCCGCGGGCGGCACGCCGTTCGGGTTCGCCTTCGGTCTGCGGGACGAGTTGCTCGTCTCCGAGGCCGCCGGGACGGCATCGTCCTACCTCCTCGGCTCGGGTGGCAGTCTCACGGTCGTGAGTGGCGCGGTATCCACGCAGCAGGGCGCGCCCTGCTGGCTGGTGGTGACGCAGAACGGGCGGTTCGCCTATACCGCCAACGCACACAGTGGCACGATCTCCGGGTTCGCGGTGGGAACAGATGGCGCCCTGAGCTTGCTGGACGCGGGCGGCGCCACCGCGGTGGTGGGTCCGGGGAACATCGATCTCGCCGTCAGCGCGAACAGCCGCTATCTGTACCAGTTGCGCAGCAGCGGGCCGATCACGGCGTTGCGAGTGGAGAACGACGGCCACCTCACCACCCTCGGCGTGGTGGGGGCGATGCCCGGCTCCGTCGCGGGGCTCGCGGCGCAGTAATCCTTGTGTGATCGTAGGGGCGCGGCATGCCGCGCCCCTACGTTATGCTCACGACCCCACCAACGCGTGGATCACCCGCATGACGACGTAGGCCAGCGGCGCGCCCACCGCTACGCTCGGTAGCAGCGAGCCGATCGAGTGTCGATGCACGAGGCGAGCGTGCGTCGCCCCGGTCACTGTCGTTGCGAGCGCCAGCGCGACGTTGCCTGCGGTGGCGGCGCTCACCCAGTGCCGCAGCAGCTGCGCGGCCACGAGACCCGCCACGCTTCCGACTACGACGGCCGCTACGAACAGGACTTCCTCCCTGGCGAACACCTTACTCGGCCTCATTGCAAGGATCGCCCACGTTCCCCCTCTCCGCCATGCGGAGAGGGGGTCAGGGGGTGAGGTGCCGCCGCCGGCAGCCACACGGTGAACGTGCTGCCCGCGCCCGGGACGGTCTCGACGGTGATGTGTCCACCCTGCAGCTCGGCGAACAGCCGGGCGATCGCGAGACCGAGGCCGGTGCCGCCCAGCTCGCGGCTGCGGGACTGGTCGATCCGGAAGAAGCGGTCGAAGATCCGCTCGACGTGCTCGGGCGCGATGCCGGGTCCCGTGTCTCGCACGCTCGCCCCGACCACATCCCCGTTCTGCCGCAGCGCGAACGTGATGCTGCCGCCCGGCGTGTAGCGGACCGCGTTGGACGCGAGGTTCAAGAGGATGTGGCGCGTGCGGTCGCTGTCGCCGAGCGCCCACACGGCCTCCGACGGCTCGACCCGCACGGCGAGCGCGCGGTCCAGCGCCCCCCCCATCGCCTCCGTGATCTCCTTCACCTCGTCCACCACCATGCGCAGGTCGAACGGGACATGCGCGAGCGCGAGCTGCCGATTCTCGCCCCGGGCGATGAGCAGCAGCTCGTCCACCAGCTTCGTCGTGCGCTCGAGCTCGCGCTCCATCGCCATGAGCGCTTCCCGCATCTGCGGCTCGGAGCGCTCCTCGGCCGACGCCCACTGCACCTGGGCGCGCAGGTGGGTCAGGGGGGTGCGGAGCTCGTGGCTCGCGTCGGCGGTGAAGGCTTCGAGCGCCCGGTGCGCCCGGTCCACGCGCTCGAGCATCCGGTTGATGCTGTCCGCGAGCTCGGTCACCTCGGCCTGGCCCGTCGGGCTCGCGATCCGCTTGCCCAGCTCCGCCGGGCCGATGGCGCGCGTCTCCGCGGCCACCCGCTCTAGCGGGTCGAGCGCCGCGACGACGGCGTGGCGGGCGCCGCGGCGCGCGCTGAGGGCCGCCACGGGGAGGAGCAGCGCCGCGGCTGCCGCGAGCGCGCCCAGGGCCACGAGGTAAGGCTCGCGACCCGCCACCACGTAGAGATCGAACGCGCCCATGGCGCGGTGCAGCACGCGATAGCGCCAGCGCGCCCGCTGCGCGATCGCGGCGAGCAGCGCCTGGCGCACGTCGTCCGGAGACGCGCTCGCGGGCAACCCCTCGAGGCGCCGCGCCGGCATCCCGGGCGACAGGAAGTACACCTGCTGCATGCCGCCGGCGCTCGTCGTGGTGCGCGTGATCACGACCTGGCCGCCCATACCGACGAGCTGGTCGGCGAGCGCGGTCGGCATGACGCCGCCCCGCCCCTGCGTGGAGTCGCCGTAAGCGCCGAGCAACGACTCGATGACGTCGGCGGAATGCTCGAGCGAGCGGCGCAGCACCATCTCGGCCGCCACGGCGAAGGCGATGACGACGAGCACGGCATAGCCCGCGAGCGCCGTCCAGGCGACGCGGCTGAAGCGCCGCGTGAGGACGGTGGCGAGCCGTCGCTCGGTCACGCGGGAGGGGCCTCCAGCCGGTAACCGGTGCCGCGCACGGTGCGGATCGGCGGCGTCTGCCCCCCGAAACTGAGCTTCTTCCGCAGGTAGTTCACGTACACGTCCACGACGTTGGTCTCGGGGTCGAACTTGTAGTTCCACACCGCCTCGGCGATGCGGGAGCGGGAGACCGTGCGGCCCGCGTTCCGCATCAGGAACTCGAGCAGGGCGAACTCCCGCGGGCTCAGGTCCACGACGCGGTCGTCCTGCGTGACGCGCCGCGCCAGCGGGTCGAGCGTCAGGGTCCCGACCTTGAGGGTCGCGTCCTGGTGACGCAGCTCGGCCCGGCGGATGAGCGCGTGCACGCGCGCGATCAGCTCGGAGAGGTCGAACGGCTTCGTGAGATAATCGTCCGCGCCGCCCTCGAGGCCGCGCACCCGCGACTCGAGCTCGTCCTTCGCGGTGAGCAGCAGCACGGGTGTGAACACGCCGCGCCGGCGCAGCTCCTCCACCACGCTGAAGCCGTCCCGGCCGGGCAGCATCACGTCGAGGATGATGCAGCTGTGGCCGCCGTCGAGGGCGCGGTCGAGGGCCTGGTCGCCGGAGTCCGCCTCGACGACGCCGTAGCCCTCCTCACGGAAGGCCTTGCTCAGAAAGCGCCGCAGATCGCGGTCGTCCTCCACCAGCAGCAGCTGCACGCCGCTAACCTAGCACGGGAGGCGATGAGAGGAAGATGACAATCCTCTAATGGCGACCGCCGGCACTTCCCCTCGAGGCTCGGCGCCGTCACATTGACCGCATGAACCTCCTTCTCATCGCCGCGCTGATGGTCACCGATACGGCGACGTTCGCCGGCGGCTGCTTCTGGTCCATGGAGCGCGCGTTCGACCAGCTCGACGGCGTCGTGTCCGTGACCGTGGGCTACGCGGGCGGGCGCGAACCGCAGCCGACGTACCAGCAGGTGTCCATGGGCGCGACGGGGCACCTCGAGTCCGTCCAGATCGTGTACGACCCCCGGAAGGTGAGTTACGAGCGGCTGCTCGACGCCTTCTGGCACAACATCGACCCGACGCAGGCGGACGGGCAGTTCTGCGACCACGGGCCGCAGTATCACACCGCCGTGTTCTACCGCGATTCGACGCAGCACCGCGCGGCGGACGCCTCGAAGCGCCGCCTCGAGGCGCGCTTCCAGCAGCCGATCGTCACGGCGATCACGCCCGCGGGCCGGTTCTACCCGGCGGAGGAGTATCACCAGCACTACTACCGCAAGAATCCGGTCAGCTACCAGGCCTACCGCTGGGGCTGCGGTCGCGACCGGCGGCTTAAGGAAGTCTGGGGCGCGGAGGCGCCGCACGCGGAGGCCGAACGATGACAAAGCTGCCGCGGCTGTTGGCGCTCGCCGTCGCGCTCGCCGCCATCGGTGGACCGGCGGCTGCACAGGATCACACGAAGGGATGGAATCCGATGCACTTCAAGAAACTGAGTGACGCCGAGCTGCGCAGCTCGCTCACGCCGTTACAGTACGAGGTGACACAGCACGAGGGAACAGAGCGGGCGTTCGCGAACGAGTACTGGGACAATCACCGGGCCGGCATCTATGTGGACGTCGTGTCCGGAGAGCCGCTGTTCAGCTCGGTCGACAAATTCGAGTCCGGCACCGGCTGGCCGAGCTTCACCAAGCCGCTCGAGGCCCAGAACGTCACGGAGAAGACGGACCGGTCGCTCTTCATGGTGCGCACTGAGGTCCGCTCGGCGCACGCGGATTCCCACCTGGGCCACCTGTTCGACGACGGCCCGGCGCCGACGGGCTTGCGCTACTGCATCAACTCCGCGGCGCTGCGCTTCATCCCGGTGGAGCGGCTGGCGGCGGAGGGGTACGGCCAGTACCTGCCGCTGTTCCCGGCCACCGCGGCTAAAGACTAGCCGTCCAGCACGTCGCGCACACGGCGCGCGAGCACTCCCGGCGTGAACGGCTTCTGCATGAACGCCGTGCCCGGGTCGAGCACGCCGTGCCGCGCGATGGCCTCGTCCGCGTACCCGGACATGTAGAGCACCCGTACGTCCGGCCGGCGCTCGATGAGCCGGCGCATCAGCTCCCGGCCGCTCATCTCGGGCATCACGACGTCGGTGAGCAGCAGATGGATCGGCCCGTCGTGGCGCTCGGCGAGCGCGAGCGCCTCCGCCCCCCCCGCCGCGACGAGCACCCGATACCCCGCCTGTGCGAGCACTTTGCGCGCCAGCACGCGGACCAGCTCCTCGTCCTCGGCGAGCAGCACGGTCTCGCTGCCCGCGGCGGGAGCCGTGACGGCAGCGGGAGCGCCGACCGCGTCGAGCGCGGCCGTGACGCAGGGCAGATAGATCCGGAACGTGGCACCCGCGCCGGGCGCGCTTTCGACCGTGACGTCGCCGCCGCTTTGGCGCACGATGCCGTGCACCGTGGCAAGGCCGAGCCCGCTCCCCTTGCCGCGCGGCTTGGTGGTGAAAAACGGGTCGAACACGCGCTGCTGCGTCTCGCGGTCCATCCCGACGCCCGTGTCGGTCACCTGGAGCAGCACGTAGCGCCCGGGCGGCACGGACACCGCCGGACTCCCGTCGGCGATGTCGACGTTCTGCGTCGTGATCGTGAGCTGCCCGCCTTGGGGCATCGCGTCCCGCGCGTTCAGGGCGAGATTGACGAGCGCTTGCTCGATCTGCCCCGGGTCGGCCCGCACGGCACCCAAATCCGGGGCGAGCGCCGTGACGAGCTTCACGTCCTCGCCGATCAGCCGGCGGAGCATCTTATTGACGTTCTTCACGAGGCGGTTCAGGTCCAGCACCACCGGGTTCAGCACCTGGCGGGCGCTGAAGGCGAGCAGCTGGCGAATCAGCTCCTGAGCGCGCACCCCCGCGTCCCGAATGATGTCGAGCTCCTCGCGGTCCGGGGCGCCCGGCGGGGTGTCGAGGAGGAGCAGCTCGGTCGAGCCGATGATCGCCGTCAGCACGTTGTTGAAGTCGTGCGCCACGCCGCCGGCCAGCCGCCCGACGGCCTCGAGCTTCTGCGACAACAGCAGCCGTTCCTCGAGCCGCCGGCGCTCGTGGCGTACCGCGGCGTCCTCCACGGCCCGGCCGACCGCCGGCGCCAGCCGCTGCAAGCGGTCCTTCATGAGGTAGTCGGTGGCGCCGGCCCTCATCACGGCGACGGCGGTATCCTCTCCGACGCTGCCGGACACCACGATGAACGGGACGTCCACCGCGTGCTCCTGCAGCAGCGCGAGGGCGGCGGGGGCGTCGAAGTGGGGCATCGAGTAATCGCTGAGCACCACGTCCCACGGCTGCCGTGCGAGCGCCTGCCGCATCGCCTCCGCGGTCTCGACACGCTCGTATAGCGGCGTGAAGCCCCCGGCGCGGAGCGACCGGAGTATCAGCTCCGTGTCCGCCGCCGAGTCCTCCACGATGAGCACGCGCAACATGCTCACGGCGTCAAACCCGGCCGATCGGCCGGATCACAGGCGGGCGAGGATGTCGCGCAGCTCGTCGAGACTAAAGGGTTTCTTGAGGACGGGCCGCTCCGAGACCTGGAGCAGGTCGCGGGTCTTGGGTGAGATCGAGTCGCCCGTGGTGAACACCAACCGTCGCTCTCGGCCCCGCCCCTCGAGCCGCAATGTCTCGAACACATCGAAGCCGCTGTGGGCCTCCTCCAGGTGGACGTCCACGATGAGCGCGTCGTAGCGCGCCGAGGCATCCTGCAATCGGGCCAGGGCCGCGGAGAAGGCTCCCACGGCCGTCACACGGTGCCCGAGGCGCTCGACCATGCGGGTGATGCCGCGCCGCACGCTGTCCTCGTCCTCGACGACCAGTACCGACAGCGGTCGCGTCGCCTGGGAGGGTGCGGCCGCGGCACGCGGCTCGGTCGGTGCCGTGTCCACGGGCAGCTCGATCGCCAGGCTCGCGCCGCCGCCCTCCACGTTGACAATGTACATCCGTCCCCCCATGCCCTTCACCAGCCCGTAGCTGATGGCGAGGCCCAGCCCCGTGCCCTGGTCCCCCTTCGTCGTGAAGAAGGGCTCGAACACGCGGTCCAGGATCTCGGGAGCCACGCCGGGGCCAGTGTCCTCGACCAGGATGACGAGGCGGTCGTCCGTCCGCCGCGACGAGAACACGACCTTGCCCGGCCGGCCCGTGGCCGCGATCGCCTGCTCCGCGTTCACCAGGGCGTTCAGCAGCACCTGCTGCAGCTCCTGGGGGTCCCCCGTCACGGCCGGCACGTCGCTCGGGATGAGATCGATCGCCTGCACCCGCGCCTTCTTGAGCGCGCTGCGGTGCAGCGCCACGACCCGGGCGACGACGTCCTTGACGTCCACCGGCTGGCGCACGTGGGGCCGCTGGCGCGCGAAATCGAGCAGCGTCTGGACCACCCGCCCGGCCCGCAGCGCCTCGGTCTGAATCACTTCCGCGGCCTCGCTCAGCTGCGCCTTCGCCGTGTCGGCCCGCAGGACCTCCGCGAACGCCGCAATGGCCGCGAGCGGATTGTTCAGCTCGTGGGCCACGCCGGATACGAGGCTGCCGAGCTGCGACAGCCGGTCGGCTTCCAGCAGCTTGCGCTGCAGCAGCACCTCACGCGATGAGTCGACCGCGAGAAACAGCAGCTTGGGCGCTGGGCGCCGCGGATCGAGGTTCTCGATCACCGCGTCCACGTCGCGCACGGACTCGCCGGCGAAGTCCAGCGCCATCCGGAACCGCTGCCGCGTGGTGACGGCGTCACGCAGCGCCGCGGCCAGCGCCGGGCGCTGCGCCGCCGGCGCCCAGTCGCCGAGCCGTCGCCCCCGCAGCGCGTGGATATCCGTGGCGCCGAGCAGCGCGCCCGCCTCGGGGTTGGCGTCGAGGATCTGGCCGTCCACGCTGAGCACCAGGCCGGGGATCGGGAGCAGGCTGAACAACTGTGCATACAGCCGCCGCTCCTCCTCGAACGCCGTGAGGATCTGGGCGGCGCGCGACTCGGACGGCAGCTCGGCGCGCACGTCGCGCAGCAGCAGGATCAGCTGGTTCTGGGGACCCAGGGTCACCCGGGTCTCGAAGAACGTCCCGGTAGAGCCGAGGGCCTGCGCGGGCGCGAGATAGGTGCGCGGCTCACCGTCGTGCAGCACGTCCTGGAGCACCCGCTCGACGTGGGTCGCCTTCGCCGTCGGGAAGGCGGTCCAAAAGGTCTGCCCCAACACCCGATCGGCGGGGCGTCCTGTGAGGCGGGCCGCCGCCGGACTCCAATACCCGATCGTCCAGTCCGGGGCGATGACGGCTACACCGACGTCCAGGTTATCCAGCAAGGCTTTGGAGTCCATACGGCCCTCCTGCGCCACGAAGAAATCAAAAGACCCCGTCGGCCGATCGCGGGCGCAACGGGGCCTTTACTGACCAAGAGACTAGAGCTTAGCCGTCAGTAACACTCTAGCGGCAAGCAGGTTCCTGCTGGGTGATCGTCGTCACACGCTACGAGGTCGGGCGTTGCGTCGCCGCAACACCGCTGAGCCAAACGATTAGCGCACACCGACCTCGTCCACGTGCCGGAGCAGGTCCGCAGGGTCCTGATACACCCGGTACGCCCCCGCGCGCTCCAGCTCTTCTTCACCGTAGCCGCCGGAGAGGAGGCCCACGGCCAGCGCGCGGGCGCGGCGCGCGGCCAGGAGGTCCCACACGCTGTCCCCCACGACGACGGAGTCGCCGATCTGGACGCCCAGCCGCTCGGCGGCGGCGAGGAACAGGTCGGGATCGGGCTTGGCGTGCTCCACCTGATCGCGCGTGACCACCGGCACGCCGGCCGGGACGTCGAGCATCGCGATGTTGGGACGGGCGCTCTCGAGCCGGCCGCTCGTGGCGATCGCCCACGGCACACCGACTTTCGTCAGGTGCGTGAGCAGCTCGCGCGCGCCGGGGAGCGGGCGCACCTGCGACACCAGACGCGCGTACGCCTCCGCGTGGACGCGCTGGATCCGGTTCACCTGCTCGGGTGACACCTCGCCGCCCGTCTCCCGCAGCAGCGCGTTGATGAACAACCCGCCGCTCATCCCGATGCGCCGATGGATGCGCCACACCGACAGCTTGATGCCGCCGCTCTCGAGCGCCTCGCGCCAGGCGAGCACGTGCTGGTACACGCTGTCCACCAGCGTGCCGTCGAGATCGAACAGGAAGGCGGGGCCGCTTGCCATCGGTGCCACCATCTTCGCGGACGAGTTCGGGTGGGAACCCGGGCTGAGAGCCCGGGCTCGGCCCGGGGGCGTCCTTAAGGACGCACACCGAGCCGAGCGCGCCCTCTCAGGGCGCGAACATCGGGGCCCCGCAAGCTAGCGCGTCATTTCAACAGCATGTCGTGCGGCCTGGCCTGTCCCGTCGCGAGGTGCTCGAAGTCCACGTCGAACTTGGAATCGAGCGCCAGGCCCTTCGGGGTCACGTTCACCAGCTGCACCCGGTATGGGACTTTGCCGTCCAGGTTCGAGAGCAGCGAGTTGCTCACGTACAGCCGCTTGTTGTCGGGCGTGAGCTTCAGCATCTGCGCCTGGGGGATGGCCACGCTGCTCACCAGTTTGGGATTCGCCGGATCGGCAATGTCGTACTGCTGCAGCGCGCCCCCGCCGAACAGCGACACGTAGAGGAAGCGGTTGTCGTAAGAGATCCGCATGTCGGCCGGGATCGACCCGTCGGCCAGCTTGATCACGCGCGTGAAGGCGAGCTTGCCGTCCTTCCCCACCTCCCAGTGCCACACGCTGTTCCCGAACGCGCAGTTGACGAATCCCCCGCGCGCGCCGGCCCCGTGCAGCCAGCGCACCTCGAGCGGCGCCTTGTCCAGGTGCTCGACCTGGAGCACCTTGCCCGTCTTGTAGTCCCACGCGACCACCACGTCGCCCACCTGCTCCATCGGCGTGTTGCCTGCCATGACCGCATGGGGATGCGCCCAGCTCGAGGTGACGATCAGGTTCAGCTCGGGCTTCACCCCGACGTCGTACATGTAGTCCGGTGCGGGCCGCGCCTCGAGGAACTTGCCGTCGTTGTCGAGCGTCACGAGCCCGCCCGGCGCGCCGCCGCCCTTCGCGCCCAGCATCGCGATCATGACGCCGCCGGGCACCGCGTAGAACGTGTGCGGTCCCGAGTAGCCGGTGCTCGCCGCCAGGTCGGGGACGGTCTTGATGAGCTTGGGGTGCTTCGGGTCGGCCGCGACGTCGTAGATGAACAGCCGGTTCGAGAACAGCCCGCCGGCGAAGATGCGGTCGGCGTTCACGGTGTAGCCGAAGTGGTGGGCTTCGTTGGCCGTGGACCCGGTCGGGGCGGTCGCGATGACCTTGCCGTAGCCCGGTGACTTCGGGTCGACGTCGATCACCGTGAGGAAGTCGGGATCCTTCTGGTCGGCGTCGCTGGTCCACACGTACAGCAGCGACTCGTGCTGGTCGGCCTTGAGGCCGTGCACGAAGACGGATTCGTCTTCGGGGCCGCGGCGGGCCGTCACCAGGGCCGCCGGCAGCGCCGCGAAGATCAGCAACCATGCGAGGTGTTTCACGCGATGCCTCCTCTCCTCTTTGGTCCGAGACAAGAGGGGAGAAGGTACCCCGGGTCCCACCGCAAGCAAGGCCGGGGTGTGTCGAGGTAGATTGCAGGCGAGCTCATGAAGCACTGGCACGAGACCCGAGAAGTGCTGGACTTCCTCGCCCTCGTCCTGGGTGAGGGGCAGCGCGCCGCGCTCGCCACCGTAGTGCGGGTGCGGGGCTCGGCGTACCGTCACGAAGGCGCCAAGCTGGCCGTGGCCGAGGACGGGACGACGGCCGGCAATGTGAGCGGCGGCTGCCTCGAGCAGGACGTGCGCGAGGTCGCGCTCCAGGTCATCCGCACCGGCCGGGCCGAGCTCCGTAGCTACTGCTCGAGCGCCGACGAGATCGAGGCGTGGGACCTGGGGGTGGGATGTGAGGG
>Ga0066655_10000560_pt1 | contig 12505 bp, 16 predicted proteins | sample GraSoiAngelo_104_FD_133942 | JGI IMG/M metagenome (GOLD analysis project Ga0066655, IMG submission 133942) | Grasslands soil microbial communities from the Angelo Coastal Reserve, California, USA - 14_0903_05_30cm | ecosystem: Environmental > Terrestrial > Soil > Grasslands | place: USA... | reverse complement strand
CCCTTGCCCGCCTTCGGCAATGGATCGACGTCAAAAACCAGGCAACGCACCTCGCCCAAGAACTCGCGGCGCACATACTCAATCTTGTAGTGTTGGCGGTCGAAGCCATTCGTGTCCAGGAAGATCATCTGCAGGAAACCGCGCGGGACAAATTCCGTGGAGAAAAAGCCGGCAAATTCGCCCAAAATCTTCTGCTTCATTCCCGTCTCATGCTCCAGCGGCTCAAGGTCCACGCCCTTCGCCAGCTCCGCCCGCCCCAGGAAGTACTTGTCGCCGTCCGGTACCGCCCCCAACTGCTTATCCGCGCGCAGATTCTGGATGTACGTTTCCACCAGCGGTGAATATTGGCGAAGCAGCTCCACTTCGGCTTGCTCCTGCCGCACGACCTTATCGACCACTTCGCTTACTGTAGTGGGTTGCTGGGCCCTTGCGACGATGGACATCGCGCTTAGCGCGAGAATTGCAGGCAGGATCTTGCGGCTGCGCATTGGGCCTCCACACATCGACCTTTAGATAGGGCTGTGTATCGCCAGAGTAGTCCGCGGAGCGGGCACTGCCACCTGTACGGAAGGCCAGTTTAGGGCCAGCCGTCCTGTTGCTTGACACAACGAAGGTAAGGGCCCTACGTAGCGCCGGGCTTTCCCCTGAGTTGTGGGGGCCCGACGATGTTGGTCGGGAAGCCCGGCATCTCGTCTTCGTTGCCTAACCCGCTACGGGATCGCTTTTTTTAAAGCGGCGCCCACGACTCGTCATTTCGAGCGCAGCGGGCCGACGCTTTTCCTGCCGCTTTCGCTCCCCCGAATGCGTGGGCCTGCGCAGAGAGAAATCTCTCTTCCTCTTGCATTGGCCCGTGAAAGTCAGCAAGAGCGGGAAGAAGAAGCAAACCCAAAATTTGCACAGGCCATCGAGATTTTCACAGGCATTGAGTGATTGTCAGTGTCAAATTGGTGCTATAATGCAAGCGGTCGTGAGTCTCAGGAGAGAGCGCAACGCTTAAGCCCTGGGGCACGCTAGCTATCAGCCGAAGGCTTAGTAGCTCCCGTCTCAAGAGAATTCACCTCCAAGAAACGCAAGAGGCAGTCTGCTAGAGAAGTCCCTTTCCCGCGGGACAAACTCCCTCGGCTCCTACCTCAGAATTCTCCTTCGGAAAAAGGAGATGCGTTTCCTTCCTTTAATTGGATTAGGAGTCGATTATGTCGAAACTCACGATCAAGGTTGAACTTCAAGGTCTTAAGATTGAAGTCGAAGGCAGCAGAGAAGACGTCCCTCGGCTAGCGCAAAAAGTTGGAGAACAGATCGGAAGTTTGGTTCAGCCCGCCCTATTGCTCGAAGGTGAAAGCAGTAGGCCCGTTGATTCCAATGGGGACGACCGGGCGCTCTCGGAGCAAGGAAAAACTCGAAGAAGGAGAGTCGGTGGTGGCAGTGGACGGAGAACTCCGGCTGAGGAAATCGATCTTTCCATTGACCCTGCAAAGCATGGCTCTCCGCGCCAGACGTGGAACGGGGTCCAAAAGTCTATTTGGCTCTTGCACGTCGCGGGTAAGGCACTTAGCTCTTACTCGATAGAAAAGGCCTTCAACGCGCAGTTCAGGGCGGCCGGCCCACTCAGGAGACAGAACGTCGCCAGAGACCTGGACAAGGAAAAGTTGAAAGGAAAAGAAGCACCTGTTGGCGCCGAGATCAGCGACGGTACGACGAAGTACTTCCTGACCGATGCCGGTAGCGCTCTGGCAAAGAAGTTGATTGCCGGAGACGATTCCGCGAGGGCGGCTGGTGCAGACTAGCAATGCCTTTGGTCGACAAAGCCACTCTCATTGCGGCAGTGTCTCCGCCGCTTGATAAAGCACTAACTGAGGCGCTCGTGGATGAGTTCATCTCCCTCGAGCGCCGCTATATTCAGCGGGATTGGGAACCTGCGCAACTGGACGCCGGACAATTCTGCGAAATCCTAGCACGAAACATCCACCACCAAGATTCAAGCATCTTGAATCCCACCAAACAATTCGATGATTGTGCGAAGTACATCGAGGACGAGAAGAACCAGCACTCGCACGCAATGAGTCCGCGACACGATGCCTTGCACCTCGTCAAGGTTCTGCGAACCACGTACAAATTTCGGAGTCAGCGAGGCGGCGTGCACATCTCGCCCACGTACAAGCCGAACCATATGGACTCGAAGGTCATCATAGAGATGGCTAGGTGGTGTTTCGCCGAAACGCTGCGCCTATTTTGGAAAAGTAGTGATCGGGAGCAGGTCGCTAAGGCAATTCGGGAGTTGCTGCAGTTTGACGTGCCGTGCATCGGCAAGTTCGAGGACATTGTCATGGTTCAACGGACCGACCTCACGGCCGAGGAGGAGTTGCTTGTACTATTGCACTACGCCGGGGAGCAAGGGTTCACACGCACGGAGCTAGGCAAGTATGCTCTGGTGAGCGCGGCGTCTGTGACTCTAGCGCTGCAGAAGCTAACTCGTCCGTCGAGCCGCAAGGTTGTACAGTTGCCATCTAAAAAGTACCGCTTGACTGATTTGGGTTCAAAAGGAATTCGCGAAAAGCTCCCGGACAAGCTTCTCCTCGCTTAGCGTGGGCCGACTGGCACCAAATGGAAGGGCAACGCTACCTTTGCGTTTCAGTTTTTCAAACGGTTCGGCCTCAGTTGTTTGCGCGAAATGATGTAGTCGCGCAACATCTCTTTGCCGAGTGTCACTTCGCCGGAGAGAAGGCTTTTTAGAGCATCGCTCAACAACCCTCTTCGAAAAATCGGATTACGTTTGGCATCCGCTTGAACTGTCTCCCTAAAATCTCTCGTCAAGACCATTTTCGTCCCTCTTCTCTTTCTTCTTCAAAAGTAACATGGTTTGAACCGTTGCCAACGATTCTTCTGAACGCTTCTTACCGACTGCCGTCTTGCAACGCTATTTCCTTTGCGTTACGCTGCCGCGGTTGAGCGAAATTCGTAAGCAGGTAGGTATGCCAGGTGAAGCCAACCCCACAACCTCAAGTAGAACTCCGCGATGTAGCGCCGAGCCTGTGGATTTGGCGTCTCGAACATCCGCGCTGGAAGCCAGGGCAGGGATGGGAGCCAATCGTGGCCTCGACCTGCGTTGAGTCCCGTGGCGAGACTCTGCTTCTCGATCCGCTTGCTCCGCCCGAAGATACTGCCGAGTTCTGGAAGCGGCTCGACGCGCGCCCGCCGACTGCCGTCGTCGTTCTCAAGCCCGATCACGTTCGCGACGTTGATCTCTTCGCACGCCGCTATAATGCCCGCGCGTTCGGCCCGCGCCTCTTCTTTCGCGAGGACATTCCCAAGACTGACCTGCAGTTCATCGAGCCTGGCAGCCAGCTTCCGGGAGGACTCCTCGCCCTCTACGATGGACGTGGCCGCAACGAGACGCCGCTGTGGCTCCCCGAGCAGCGCACCCTCGTTTTCGCCGACGCGCTGACCGCGGAGGGAGGCGAGCTGCGCGTTTGGGCATCGCCTGCGCATCAAGAACGCGCGCTACCCGCGCTGCGCGCCCTCCTGGACCTTCCGTTCGAGCGCATCATCGTTTCCCACGGCGAGCCTGTCCACACCCGCGCCGCCTTCGAGCGCGCCCTCGATCTCCCCACCTGGACTGGCTAGGCGATACGCGAGCATGCCTGCCTCCCTGTCGTCGCTTTCGCATTCTTGGGCAAATAATGTGCTATGGCATCGTTTGAGGCCGGCCTATAATGCTTTAAGTCATGAAGAACATTACTCTTCCCATCATCGTCGAAGCGGATTCCGATGGCTTTTTCGTTTCCTGCCCCACGCTCCAAGGCTGCTACAGCCAAGGCGATACGTACGAGGAAGCTGTAGAGAACATCAAGGACGCCATTAAGCTGCACATTGCAGACCGATTGGCGGACGGCGAAGAGATTCCTCAAGTTTCCGTGAGCCTGTCTACCGTTGAAATTGCTGTCTGATGCCCAAGCTTCCACGCCTTACTGCGCGCGAAATCTGTTCAGTACTCGAAAAGCTCGGGTTTTCAATCACGCGTCAGAGTGGCAGCCACATGATTTATAAGAATGCCGAAGGCAAGCGCGCCACTGTCCCATTTCACGCTGCAAGAGTTCTTCACCCCAAGGTTCTGAAAAGCATCATGCGGGATGCGGGAATAAGTACCGAGGACTTGGAGAAACTCCTATGACTCCAGCCTCGGGCCTCTCTATGGAGCCCACAGGCGGAGTATCCCCCTTCAACCTTGAAACCTCTTAACTTTCAAGGTTTCAACATCTTCCCGCTCCGTCCGAATGGTACACAAAGAATAACTTGACATCTGCTGAATTTCATACTACTATCTTTTTTGAACTCGACGCTACAACCCGCCCGCTTCCAAGCCTTCTGCGGTCCTTTCGCAGTTATGCGTCATCAGGCAACCCATTTAGAAAGGACGTCCGCAACACAGAAACATGGGGTGAATCTTGCAAAATTTTGGAGCAGTCTAAGTCCTTTAGATGCAACACCTATGATGCCTCTCCTATGTGTTGCAAACAAAGAACTTGCGAAATACTTAAGTCCTTTAGATGCAACATTTACAAAAACCACAGGGGGTGGGCCCTAAGCTTTCAGGCGTCTACCACAAGTCCCAGGCTCGAGGCGTCTTGGCCTCCAGCGAAGAGTCTGCTGGTATACTCGCGCGGCGATATTCAATTGATTAGAAAGAATGGAGTGGAGGAAACCCCGTGCGCTCAACAGTAGTGCTTGCCATTCTTGCAGGATTGCTGGCGATTCCCGCGCAGGCGCAAGAGCCCGCGAGCCAGCCGATTTTCAAGCTGCAAGAAGTGATGATTCCAATGCGCGATGGCGTGAAGCTGCAAACGGTGATCCTGACACCGGCCGATCAGCATGGACCGCTCCCGATTCTTTTTCGGCGCACTCCGTACGGCGTTCCCGAAAATCCGCCACAGCAGATGCCGGCGTCCTGGAAAGAGCTTGCTCAGGATGGCTACATTTTCGTCATCCAAAATCTGCGCGGCCGCTTCAAGTCCGAAGGCGTGTTCGACCTGACTTCCCATGTGGATCTGACGAACCCGAAGTCCACCAACGAAACGACCGACGCGTACGACAGCATCGAGTGGCTGGTGAAAAACGTCCCCAACAACAGCGGCAAAGTGGGGATGTACGGAGTCTCCTACGACGGCCTGACCACCGCGCTGGCGCTGCTGCATCCGCATCCCGCGCTGAAGGCCATGAGCGAACAAGCTTCGCCCGTCGATCAGTGGATGAATGATGACGATCACCGCTACGGCGCGCTCCGCGAAAGCTACAACTTTGAATATGCGGTGATGGAGCAAGCCGACAAAAACTCCAACACCCACTTTGAATTCGAGACTTACGACACCTATCAGTGGTATCTGGATTTGGGCCCGCTCTCGAATATCAACGCGAAATACCTTCACGGCAAAATTCCTTATTGGAATTCCACAATCGATCATCCGGACTACGACGAGTTCTGGAAAAAAGAGGCGTGGGTGCGGCAACTTCACGCTTCCACAGTTCCGAACTTGAACGTAGCTGGATTCTGGGATCAGGAAGATCCCTGGGGACCGTGGCAGATTTTTCGCCACGCAGAAGAACACGATCCCGACCACACGAATTTTATGATTGCCGGTCCGTGGTTTCACGGCCAGTGGCAAACGCCGAAAGCGGACAGCATCGGCCTGATTCCGTTTGCGGGACATGAAACGGCGCGCGAGTTCCGCGAAAACATCGAGGCGCCCTTTTTCGGTTACTACTTGCACGGCAAAGGCGAGAAGCCGAAGTGGCAAGCCAGCACGTTTCAGAGTGGCTCGAATAGTTGGCACACTTACGCGGTTTGGCCGCCGAAAGAAGCTCAACCGACAAATTTATATTTGCACGCCGATGGCACGCTTTCCTTCACAGCCCCCACCGCCGCGGAAAGCGCGAAAGCCTATCGCGAATATGTTTCCGATCCCGCCAATCCCGTGCCGTACCGGCAGCGGCCCATTTCGCCAACATATCCAGCAGGGGATTGGCGCACCTGGGAAGCGGCTGACCAGCGTTTTGTGGATGGCCGTCCCGATGTTTTGTCATTCGTGAGCGCGCCACTGGATCATGACATCACCGTTACCGGACCGTTGGCGGCCGCGTTGTTCGCTTCCACCTCCGGAACAGACAGCGATTTCGTGGTGAAGCTCATCGACGTTTATCCCGACAATGCGCAGAAAAATAGTTGGGCTCCCGAAGACGGCCCCAAGCCCGGCCAGTTCGCGCAATCCCTGAACGGATACGAATTGCCGATCGCCATGGAAGTGCGGCGCGGCCGCTATCTGCAAAGTTTTGAGACTCCGCACGCACTTGCGCCAAATCAACCGCTCGAATGGAATGTTCCCCTGCGCGACCACGATCACGTTTTTCTGAAAGGGCATCGCATCATGGTGCAGATTCAGTCCACATGGTTCCCCTTGATTGACCGAAATCCGCAAAAATTTGTGCCCAGTATTTACAAAGCAGTTGCGTCCGACTTCACTTCCGCGACGCAGCGGATTTATTGTTCACCGGCGATGCCTTCGCACGTAGTTTTGCCGGTCATGCACTAAGGAAGCGAGAGACAAAGTGCGGGGTCGATGAGGAATCAATGGGTTTGCGGCGGCTCGGAAGGTTTGCTCATTGGTTGAAGCAGTTCCAACCCGATGGAGAAGGAATGGTTCGGAAGGGCTTTGCAGTAAACGACGTGCGCGCGCGAATAAAAACTACCGGAGATGGTTCGCAGCGAAACATCCTGATTGGGCTCCCACGGCCCTTTCGTCAAAATGCGGACACCGTGATAGCTGACGTTGACGGTGGAAGCAATTTCGTGTGCGGCGCTCTCAAGACTGCAGAGTTCGACCAACATCTCTTCTGGAATGCGCCCTTCGGTCCGGACCGGCGGAAATGGATTTGTCATGGATTTCTTCTCCCTGCGAAAGACAACAGCCTGCCAGGCTGCGCCAGCCACCCGAAGGCGGCCGTCAGGCGCCGCTGTAAATCCGAAACGAGGGCCATTTAGCGCTGAGCCCCTGAATATTCACTCCGATGAGGTAGCGGTCGTCCTCAAGCTTCTGGCAATGGACGACTTTTCCGCGGATGGAGTCTTCATCCTTCAAAGGAGTGAGCTGTACTAATTCGCCGGGTTGCCAAGGACGACGGGAAATTACGCGAGCGCCGTTGACGCTGATGTTGTCCGTACAAGTCAATTCAGGCTCTTTAGCGGTACGATCCTGCACCTGCCCGAGGTACACCACAACGGCTATGGGAAAACGTTTATCGGTGCGTCCATTTAAAGTACGCATACAGGCCTGGCATCGGCCTAGCCTAGGAACGGAACCCGGACCCGGCGGCAATGAGCTGGTGGGAGCCGCTGGCGAGCAAGCTGATGCGATTTAAATCTACATTTAGTTAGCACCGGGCGGAATTCTTAACAATCAGGTAAAAACCCTAATTTGAGGCTATGTGGAATTTCATAGGACAAGGGCTTATTTAGGCAGCTGCGCGCCCGGACAGGGGAATTTGCGTCAACCAAAAAGCGATCATCGTTCGAGATTTTGCAATGGCGTGAAATTGGGTCATGAGCGGAATCAAAACCGCTCGACAGAAGCGCGGCTTTCACATTATTGTCGGCAGTAGTAGCCGTAAAGACCGCACAAGCAGACCCTCACAGATCAACGGAGAACCCATCCACAATGTCCAATCCGTTAGAGCTCGAATTCGTGCTCGTGTCCAGCGACTATACCACGATGAACGCCGTGTCCGGGGGCGTGAAAAAATATGGGGCCAAGTTCATTCTTGTTCCCACGGCGGAAGCCGCGCGCGATTGCCTGAACCGGCGGAAGATTGACGGCGTCTTTGTGGACCTGGAAGTTCCGGGGGCCCTGGGCGTGATGGAATCGATCCGCAAAGGGACTTCCAATGCCAAGGCGGTGATTTTTGCGTGCGTGCTGCACGCAAAAGAATACACAGGCGCGTTAAGCGCGGGCGCGAACTTTCTCCTACGGAAACCCTTGAACGAGGACAGCATCGCGCTGCACATCACGATTGCGAAGGAGCTGCTCGAGCGCGAGCGGCGGCGCTACTTTCGGCATGCCGTAAATCTCCCCGTGACCTTAAACGATGGGGAAGCGGGACAACATGCGCGGATGACCAACGTGAGCGAAGGCGGCATGGCAGTGCGCACGGCGAAAACTCTGAAGCATACTTCGATGATCGATTTTGCATTTGATCTTACTCCGGGAGCAAGCGTTATAGGGCGGGGCCAAGTGGCGTGGACCAACACGGACGGAATGGCAGGAATCATTTTGCAAACTTTTCGCGGAACGGGCCGCGAACATCTCGAGGTGTGGCTGAGAGCTCAGGAGCAGCTTGCTACCAAGAAGAATGCGACGGAAGGATGACCGGAACAGGCGAAAGGCCCGCAAGAATCGTCTTTCACGAAAATGCTGATTGCCAGACGCCTAGTTGATGGAGCGGTGGAGGACAGCGGCGATTTGGCGCATTTCGTCGGCGAGGGCGATGAATTCCTCAGGCAGAAGAGACTGCATGCCGTCGGACAGAGCTTTGTCCGGTTCGTGATGGACTTCGATGAGAAGGCCATCGGCGCCTACGGCGACTGCTGCGCGAGAAAGCGGCAAGACTTTGTGGCGTTTGCCGGTGCCGTGGCTGGGATCGACGAAAATGGGAAGATGGCTGCGTTTTTTTACTGCGGGAACAACGGCAAGGTCGAGCGTGTTGCGAGAAAAATCGGAGAACGTTCGAACGCCGCGCTCGCAGAGCATGACGTTGTAATTGCCCTCGGACAGCACGTACTCGGCGGCCATGAGGAATTCATCCAGAGTGGCGGACATGCCGCGCTTTAGAAGAATGGGTTTCTTGGCGCGGCCTGCGCGCTTCAGCAAAGAAAAATTCTGCATGTTGCGCGCGCCGATCTGGATTACGTCGGCGTACTCCTCGACGAGGTCGAGCGATTCGTTGTCAATCGCCTCCGTGACGATGCCGAAGCCATACTTGGCGCGAACTTTCGAAAGGATTTTCAGGCCATCTTCGCCGAGGCCTTGAAAGCTGTACGGGGAAGTGCGGGGCTTGTAAGCGCCGCCGCGGAAAAGCCGCGCGCCGGATTTCTTGACGCGTTCGGCGATGGCCAGGCATTGCTCTTCGGTTTCGACCGCACAAGGACCGGCGACCAGGGCAATGTGCTGACCGCCGACGATGACGTCTCCAGAGGGTGTCGGGATTCGAAAGATACTGTCTTCTTCCTTGGCGTCACGGCTGACGAGCTTATAAGGCTTGCTGACGGGGATGCATTCCCCGACACCGGGCATGGATTCGAGGACGCCGAGGTCCACAGCGCCTTTGTTTCCAGTGATGCCAATCGCTGTTCGAATTGACCCTGGGATGGGGTGCGCTTTGAGCCCCAGGCTCTCGATGCGCTTGCAGACTTCGCGTACCTGTTCTTCAGTAGCGTGAGACTGCATAACGACAAGCATGAAGGGTTCCCCCGGTTGGTGAGTAAGGCTTGAGTTTACGGCAAGCTGGCGGAGAGCCGCAAATGCGGGGCATCCTCTGGCTGGTCAGTCTCCGGTAACCCGACTTCCATAACTGGTCCTTGCCAAGAGAACGGGTGTGCCCGCTGACGAGGAGGCGGCAGGGTAGCGGATAGGAGTACGCGCGGAATTTTTCACGTCAGACGTGCTACGATAACTACAAGGCCCCCCCAAGCGTCCGCGAGAGCGGCGCTCCCGCCTACACGACAATCTGCGAGAAAAACCATGACACAGACGTCACAGGAAATCCGTGTTCTTGTGGTGGACGACTCACCGGTTTCCCGTAAACTCCTCGAGCACGCCCTGGCCGAAGCTCCTTATACCCTCGGTTTTGCCAAGGAAGGATCGGACGCGTTGCGGCTCTTTGGCGAACGTCTTCCCGATCTGGTCATCGCCGATTGGCAATTGCCGGATATTTCCGGTCCCGAGCTGTGCCGCATAGTTCGGAAGCAGTTCGCAAGCGCCTACACGTACCTAATGCTGCTCACGGGCAACTCGGATAAAAAGAGCATTGCCGAAGGGCTGGCTGCCGGCGCGGACGATTACCTCACCAAGCCATTTGATAGCGACGAACTGCGCGCGCGGGTTGGCGTCGGCCGAAGAGTAATCGAAATGCATCGCGAGATCGAAGCAAAGACCAAGGCGCTGGCCCTCGATGCGCGCACTGATCCACTGACGGGCTTGGCCAATCGCCGCGCCGTCGAGGAATGGTCGGTGAAGCAAATCTCCGGCGCGGTTCGACACGGGTATCCCATTTGGGTGGTGCTTTCCGACCTCGATTCCTACAAGCCTGCTACCGACTTATTTGGCCACGGCGCAGGAGATTCCATGCTGCAGGCGTTCAGCGAGATCCTAAAAAAGAATACGCGGGTTTCCGATCTGTGCGGCCATATGGGTGGTGACCAGTTCATCCTTGTCATTTCCCATGTCACCAGGGAGAACATGAACCTGGTATTGAATCGGCTGCGCGAGAAAATCGCTAACTATGATTTTTCCTTCCATGACACCGCCCTTCCTTTATTCGCGAATTTCGGCATGGCCGGCTCTGAAGGCGGCGAGCAGCTGCAACTGCGCGCGATGTTGCAACAGGCGGATGCGGCTTTGCTGGAGGCCAAGCGGACCGCACAAACCCCGCTGGGTGAAGCCGGTCAAGCGGTGAAATGAACCGCCAGCGGAATGGCGAGACTTCGAGCAAGCTGGCGTTACGAATTTCATTGACGATGGCGGGTGAAAAGGCATCCAATACGGTAGTTGTCCACTTTAGCCCCAGCCGGGAGGAACAATTGCTCTCGGATCATATCTTTCATCTCTTTGGCCGTACGATCACCATCACAGGCAAGGAAGAGTTTCTGGCGATTGTGGTTCTCGTCGTGGCGGTGACAGCCTGGGCGGTGCAACAGTTTCGACGGAGGCGTGCCGTCGTTTTGGAGAGGTCCATGGTGAGCGACCAGCTTGTCTATGAGCTGTCGCGGATCGCGGATGCGCTGGATCGCATCTCGAATCGACCTGTGGATCAGTATATTGCCGCCCCCAGCAGAGAAACCGACGAATCGACTGGGGGACGGATTCCGCTCTCCATGTTCGGGCGATAAGAAGTAGGAACGGGAAAGCAGTGGACTTATGCGTGCGCAAGGGCTAGTGTGCCGGCGCAAACCACTGCAAGGGTTTACGCGAGAATGAGTTCCTTGTTTTTCGGAACACGAGGGAAGCGGCGCACTCTTGGCGGCTTAGCCCTTTGCGCTTGCCATAAGTCATACTGAACTTGCATTCGGAGCCAGAACTCAGGCGAAGTGCCAAGTGCCGCCGACAACCGGAGGGACATCGCCGCGGTCACACCAGTATGCCCATTGAGGATTCGCGATAAATGGGCACGCGTAACGCCCAAACGAGACGCGGCTTCACTGACGCTCATATCCCCCAAGTAATCTCTTAAAACTTCGCCCGGATGCGCGGGATTGAAAATCATAAGTCCTCGCTCAATGATAGTCCCGATAGTCGACAAGGATGACGTCTTCCCCTTCGAAAGAAAACGTAAGCCACCAATTACCGCTTACTTTGACGGTCCAGTGACCAGCGAGTTCCGCTCTCCATGGATGAAGGTTGCTCCCCGGCGCATCCATGTCACTGGGCCGGCTGGCCACGTTTAATGCGGTCAGGAGCCTTCGCAACCTTGCAGCATGTGCCGGTTGAATACCGGTCTTGGAGCCGGTTTCGGCGAAGAGCTTCAGTCCTTTGTTCCGGAAGCCCTTGATCACGCGTATAGTGTATACGCACAGTATACGAAAGGCAAGCGTGGGGAACCTGGAACTGGACATCGCGCAAAACCACCGCCACAGAACGCGAATCGTGGAATATCCGGGTGGAGGAAATGCATCCTCCAGCCTGTGCTAGAATAGGGAGTTTAAGACGGAGCGCAAATTCTCATTGAGCATGCCTGAACAGCCGATCACTCCAGTTACTGAATTTGACCCCGAAGACGAATATCGCCCTGAACCCGAGCCTGAACCGCTGCCGCCATCGTGGATGGATGGGAGCTTGCGGATTGGGATTCACACTTCCATCGCCGGAAGCTACCTGAACGCGCTGGAATCCGCTCGCAAACTGGGCTGCAACGCGCTCCAAATTTTTTCTGCCAGCCCGCGCATGTGGCAGGGCGGCCCGGCGCGCATTCCGGACGTGGACGCGCAGGCGTTTCGGGCGCGGCGGGACGAGCTGCGGCTCGGACCGTTGGTCGTTCATGCAAATTACCTGATCAATCTGGCGGCTTCCCAGCCGATGTTGCGGACGCGGTCGATCCAGGCATTCCATGATGAGATCGTGCGCGCCGTGGCTCTCGGAGCGGATTTTCGGGTGGGCCACCCGGGCGCTCGCGGCGAGTCGAATACCGAGCATGCAGTCTGGCCGTTCGGGGAGTCGGTGGGGCAGGCGCCGCAGCGGGTGCCCATGGG
>Ga0066655_10000540_pt1 | contig 12762 bp, 10 predicted proteins | sample GraSoiAngelo_104_FD_133942 | JGI IMG/M metagenome (GOLD analysis project Ga0066655, IMG submission 133942) | Grasslands soil microbial communities from the Angelo Coastal Reserve, California, USA - 14_0903_05_30cm | ecosystem: Environmental > Terrestrial > Soil > Grasslands | place: USA... | reverse complement strand
GCATTCCCGCCACCGTCGGCGCGCTCGCCGCCCTGCTCGTGACGTCGTACGCGGCTCCCCAACGGACCACCCACCGGTCAGCCTGTGCTGCCGGTGCGAACGCTGTCACCCTCGCGTTCGTCGGGCAGTTCGAGGGCGTCAGCGAGGCCGACCACAACAGCAATCTCTGGTCCGGCCAGGTGAGCGGCTCCATGAACGGCGCCTTGGTCGTCACGCTCGAGCCCCTCGGCAGCTTGATGGAGACCGCCAACCCGATCTGGCAGGTCAAGACACGCTGGAGGGTCCCCGCTGCAGGTCCGGGCGGGAGCTCGTTCGTCGCCGAGCTGTACGGCACCGTCAACTGGAAGACGGGCACGATGCGGCCCTCGGGTGTGGTTCCCGAGGGATGCCTCACAACGTGGAGTTTCGCAGCATCCCCGCGGCCGTCGACCTGGGAGAGCGGCGCGTCGGGCCGATGCTCGTCTCGATCGGGCAGACGTACGACATCGTGATCGACGGCCGATTCCTACCGGGGAAGTACGTCTACGTGTGCACCCCACACGAGGGGTTCGGGATGGCGGGAATCATCTACGTAGAAGAGGGAGCCCGCTAACGCGGCACACCCTCTGGCGCGCGCGTACCGGCTGGCGCAATCCTTCTGCCATGCGCGTGCTAATCGTCGAAGACGACCCCGAGCTCGCCGTGCTGCTGCGCGACGGCCTCCGGGCACAGCGCATCGATCCGACCGTCGCCGCCACGTTCGCGGCGGGTCGGGAGCAGGCGGTCCTCACGAGCTTCGACGTGATCATTCTCGACGTCCGCCTTCCCGACGGCACCGGGTTCGCGCTGTGCGGCGACCTGCGCCGCCAGGGCGTGACGACGCCGGTGCTGATGCTGACGGCGCTCGATGCCGTGGACGACCGGGTGCGCGGTCTCGAAGTCGGGGCGGACGATTACCTCACGAAGCCCTTCGCCTTTCGGGAGCTCGTGGCTCGCGTCAAGGCCCTGGCACGCCGCCGGCCCGCGCTCACGCCGGCGGTGCACCGCGTCGCGGATTTGGAGGTCGACATCGCAGCCCGCCAGGTACGTCGGGGCGGCCGCCCGATGACACTCTCCGCCAAGGAGTTCGCGCTGCTGGAGCTGTTCGTCACCCACGCGGGACAGGTGCTCGACCGTGCCACCATCACCGCGCACGTGTGGGACGACAATCACGACCCCTTCACCAACGTCCTCGAGGTGCTCGTCCGCCGCCTGCGGCGCAAGATCGACGACGGGTTCGAGCCCAAGCTGATCACGACGCTGCGCGGCGCCGGCTACCGCTTCGGGTCGTGAGCGCGCGCTGATGGAGCAGCTCGCGCGGCTTCGGCTCCAGCTCACGGCCTGGTACGCCGGTGTGTTGGGACTCGTGCTCCTGGTGCTGGGCGTGGGGCTGTTCCTCACGGTCCGGCGCCAGATGGCCCGACACCTGGACGTCTCGCTGCGCGCCGCCGCGGCCGCGCTCGAGCAGGCGGCACGCATTCGCGAGACCGAGCGAGCCGCGGCCCACGGCGCCGTGGTCGACGCCGTGGACGAGCTCCACATTCCTGACCGCTCGCTCTACCTGCTCGATGATGACTTTCATCCGATCAAGCCCGCCGTGTTGCCCGACAGGATCCGGGAGGCGATCCGCCAGGCGGCGCGGGACAAGCAACCCTACCGCAATCTCGACGCACCGGACGGCCGCGAGCTGCGCGTGTACGCGGAGCGCTTCACGGGGACCACCGGCGCGTCGTATGTGGCCGGCGTGGTGGCGGACCGGCTGGAGCTCGAAGACGAGTACACGTCTCTGATCGAGGCGTTCGCCGCCGCGGCGCTGGCGGCGCTGGTCCTGGTCGCGGGGGGCGGCTCCATCCTGGTGCGCAAGTCCGCGGCGCCGGTCGAGCGCTCGATGGAGCAGATGCGCCGTTTCATGGCCGACGCGGCCCATGAGCTGCGGACTCCGATCACGCTGCTGCGCACCCGAGCGGAGGTAGCAGGGAGTCAGGAGCGCGAGCCCGCGCGCGACGCGGCGACGCTTCAGGCGATCGAGCGCGAAGCCGCGCGCCTGGGGGAGATCGCGGGGGGCCTGCTCACCCTCGCGCGGGCCGACGCCGGCGAATGGCCGATGGTACGCGAGACGCTGTACCTGGACGACGCGGTCGCCGGAGCGGTCGATGCGACACGGGCCTACGCGGAGCAGCGGCGCGTGTTCGTGGAAGTCGGCAGCTTCGAGGAGGCGAAGATGCTCGGGGACCCCGCGCTCGTGCGGCGGCTGCTCCTGATCGTGCTCGACAACGCCCTCAAGTTCACCCCCGCGGGGGGCCGGGTGCGGCTGGACGTGTCGGCCCAGAACGGCCGGGCCGCGGTGGTCGTCAGCGACAGCGGCATCGGCATACCGCCCGAGCACCTCCCTCACGTCTTCGAGCGGTTCTACCGGGGCGACCAGGTACGCCAGGACGTCGCCGGGGGAGGCGCCGGCCTGGGGCTCGCCATCGCGCAATGGATCGCGTCCGTGCACGGCGCGCGCATCGACGTCGCATCGCAGCCGGAGACCGGTACGCGCGTCTCCATCACCTTCCCGCTGGCCGCGGGAGGGTGAAGCTCCTGCCACGCACGGCGACGAGCAGGGTCGGCACGGCGAACAGGGTGATGGGCGTCGAGAGGGCCAACCCACCGATCACGGCGAGGGCGAGCGGCCGCTGCATCTCGCTCCCCGCCCCGATCCCGAGCGCCAGGGGCAGCAGGCCGAACAGGGTGCAGAGCGTCGTCATCAGGATGGGGCGGAGCCGGACCCGGCCCGCCTCCCGGATCGCCACCTCGAGCGAGACGCCCTCCTCGCGCATCCGCAGCCGGGTGAAATCGAGCAGGATGATGCCGTTCTTGACGATCAGCCCGACGAGCAGGATGAGGCCCATGAACGAGGAGACGTTGAGCGGGGTGCCCGTGAGGAAGAGCAGCGCGAGGGCGCCGACGAACGAGACCGGCGCGACGAGCAATACGACGAGGGGCTCCACGAAGGACTCGAACTGCACCACCATCACCGCGCACACGCTGACGGCGGCGAGCGCCAGCACGAGCAGCAGCGCCCGGAACGCCTCCTGCTGGCCGGCGTACTGGCCCGCGAGCGCCACGCGCACGCCCGGCGGCGCGGGATGCCCGGCCAGCACCCGCCGCACCTCCGTCATGACGCCGCCCAGCGATCGCCCGCTCACGTCCGCCGTCATTACGATCATCTGCTGCTGATTCTCTCGCTCGAGGCTCAGCCGTGACTCCGTGGGCGCGAACGTGGCCAGGCTCCCGAGCGGCGTCCCCCGGCGGCCGGGACCGCCCAGCAACGGGAGGGCGCGCAGCCGCTGTGGATCGAAGCGGACCGAGTCGGGTGCCCGCACGCGCACGGCGACGGGGCGATCCCCGGCGCGGATTTCGCCGGCGGGCACGCCGAGCAGGGCGGCGCTCACCGCGCTCCCCACGTCCACCGGGGTCATGCCGATGCGGCCCGCTTCCGCCTCGTTCACCCGCATCAACAGCTCCGCCGACGGCTCGCTCACGCCGTTGTACAGATCTTCGAGCCCGTCGATCCGCTCCAGCTCCGGTGCCAGCCGCCGCGCGTACGCTTCGAGGGTGTCGAGCGACTCGCCGAACAGCTTCACCTCGACCGGGCGCGCCGCGCCTGCGAGGTCGTTGATCACGTCGGCCAGAATCTGCATGAACTCGATGTGCAGGCGCGGGACGGCGGTCGCGGTCTCGTCTCGCACCTCGTCCATGACGGCGAAGACGTCGCGACGGCGCCGGTTGCGGGGCGTGAGCCGCACCACGATGTCGCCCGAGTTCTGCGCCGTGGCGAAAAAGCCGAGCTCGGCGCCGGTGCGGCGTGACGTCCCCGTGATTTCCGGCGTCGCGGCGAGAATGCTTTCCGCGATGCCGACCTCGCGATTGGTCTCCGCCAGCGCCGTGCCGCCGGGGGTGAAGTAATCCAACACGAACGCCCCCTCGTCGATTTCCGGCAGGAATCCCGTGCCAACGAGGCGCCACAATCCGACACCGCCGGCGGCGAGGACGAGCAGCGCCGCGCCGAGCCGGCGGGGACGACCCAGGGCCCGCGCCAGCCCGCGCTCGTACCGCGGCCCCAGATCCTCGAGCCCGCGCTGCACCCGGGCCAGGGCGCCCGTGACGCTCGCGCCCACCTCGTGCGCCGTGACGAACTGCTCGGCGAGCAGGGGAATGAGCGTGAGCGCGAGCGCGAGCGATACCAGGACGGCGACGGTGAGGGTCGTGGCGAGCGCGGCGAAGAACTGCCCGACCACGCCCTGCAGCAGACCGAGCGGCAGGAACACGACGACCGTGGTGATGGTCGAGGTGGTCACCGGCCAGATCAGCTCCTGGACGGCTGCACGGATCGCCTGGACCCGCCCGCCCCCGAGCAGGAGGTGCCGCGCGATGTTCTCCGTGATGACGACCGCGTCGTCGATCACCAGCCCGATCGCGATGGCCATCGCCCCCAGGGTCATCAGGTTGAACGTCTGGCCGATCACGCTCATGACGAAAATGGTGACCGCGAGCGTGACCGGGATGGAGGTCGCGCTGATGGCCGTGATGCGACCATGGCGCAGAAACACGAGGAGGACGAGGACGGCGAGGGCGGCCCCGACCAGCATCGCGTCGCGCACCGAGCGGACCGCGTCGCGCACCAGCGCCGCCTGATCGTACACGGGCTTAAGGCGCACGCCCGGGGGCAGGCTCCTGGCGAGGCCCGCCATGACGCCGGCCACGCTGTCCGCGATCGCCACCGTGTTGCCGCCGACTTGGCGGGCGACGTTGATGAGGGCCGCGGGCTTGCCGTCTCCCGCCACGATCCGGACGTGATCCTCCGTGCCCACCTGTACCGTCGCCACGTCACGCACGTGCAGGCCGCTCCCCAGCACCACGGCGCCGACGTCGGCGGCGCTGTGGGCTTCCTGATCGGTCACGATCAGGTACTGTCGGTAGTTCTGGGCGACCCGCCCCACGGCTTGGACGGTCACGGCGCGCCGGATGGCGTCGGCCAGGTCCGCGTACGAGATCCCCACGGCGGAGAGGCGCGCGGGATCGACCATGACCTCGATCTCCCGCACGTCGGACCCCTGCACGTCCACCCGCCCGACGCCGGGGACGCGGGAGAGGAGCGGCTTGATCTCGTAGCGCGCGATGTCGTACAGCGTGGCGGGGTCGCCGCCCTGGAGGTTGTACGAGAGGATGGGAAAGAGCGAGGGCGTGAGCCGCTCGATCTCGATGTCCAGGTCGGGGGGGAGCGAGCCCTGAATCTGGTTCACGCGGGCGCGCACCAGCTGGAGCGCGTACGCCATGTCCGTCGTGGGCGAGAAGGTGATCGACAGCTCGCTCGCACCTCTGATGGAATGCGACTGGACGCGCGTCACGCCCGGCACCACGCTCACCGCTTCTTCCAGGGGGCGCGTCACGCTGAACACGACCTGCCGGGCGCCCAGGCTCGACCCCTGGGCGACGATCTTGATGCGCGAAAAGTTGAGCTCGGGGTAGATGGCGGACGGTAGCTCGACGCCGGCCCAGATCCCGGCGACGCTCACGAGGCCCACCACCAGCAATACCAGCCGGCGCTGGCGACTGACGACGTCGAACAGCGTCACTCTGGCGTCCGCGCGGTCCGCGAAATCTTGGCGCCGTCCTGGATGCCGTAGGCCCCGGCGGTCACGACCGTCTCGCCGGGCGCGAGCCCCGACACGATTTCGGCCACCGAGTCGCTCCGGCCGCCCACGTTGACGGCGCGCGCGTGGGCCACGCCGCCCGAGTCCACGACGAAGACCTGGAACCCGTCCCCGCTTGGAACCAGGGCGACGAGCGGCACCGTGACGGCGTGCGCTCGCACCGCCGTCACGATCCGGCCCACGACCGACTCGCCGATCCGGAGCGGGCGGGTGGGGCGGCGCAGCTCGGCGCGTACCGTCACGGCGCGGGAGGCGGAATCGAGCGCGGCGGCGACGCCCGTCACGCGCCCCTGCCCCAGCGGCGCGTCCCCCCCGGCCCCTGCCACGGCCACGGTGTCGCCGTCCCGGATCTGGGCCGCATCGGCGGGAGACACGCCGAACAGAATGTCGAGCGCGCTCGGGTCGGCCACTTCGACGAGCGGCTGGCTCTGATCCGCGGAGGCGCCGAGCACGGCGGTCATGCGAGTCACCACCCCGGCCAGGGGGGCGCGCAGCGTGGCGAGCTGCTGGGCACGACGGGCGGTGACCGCGGCCACCTGCGCCTGCGCGAGATCAGCGGCCGCCTGGTCCGCGTCCTTCTGCGGCAGGATCCCGGCCTGCACCAGGCGCACCGCACGCGCGTGGGCGTGCTGCGCATTCTCGAGCGCGGTCGCCGCGCTCTGCGCCGCCGCGTCGAAGGGCTCGCGCTCGAACTCGAGCAAAGTGTCGCCTTGCGCCACGCGGTCGCCGACGGCGACGCGGATGCGCGCCACGCGGGTAGGCGCCGGCGCGGCCAGTTCCGCGAAGTGGCCGGGGCGCGGGGTCACGGTCCCGATGGCGGTCACGACTTGCGAGAACCCCTGCGTCGCGACCCGCGCCGTCCCCACTCGGGCGCCCTCCTCGGCGACCGGCGTCTCGGCGGCCGCGCTCCCCTGGCGTTCGCCGCGACACCCCACGAGCGCCGCGGCGAGGAGCAGGGCCAGGGCGCGCGTCACGACGGCTCGGACGCGGTGAAGAGGCGCACCGCTCCCGCGGCGTTGTTGGCGGCGGCGACGTCCTCGATGTAGCGGGCGAGCGCCTCGCGGGCGTTGCGCTGCGCCTCCAGCACGTTCGCAAGGGCGATCGCTCCCTCGGCGTACGCCTGCAGCGACATCGCCGCCACGCGGTCGGCGCTGCAGAGCAGCAGGCGGTCGCGCTCGAGCCGGGCCAGCGCTAGCGTCAGCGCGCGGCGCGCCCGCGTCAGCTCGGCCTCGGTCTCGCGCCGTACCAGGTCCAGGTTCGCCTGTGCTCGATCGCGCGCCGCCGCCGCCTGCGCCACCTCGCCCCCGTTCCAATTGAAGAGCGGCAGCGGCAGCGACAGCCCGACCGTCGGCAGGTCTCCGCCCGGCCCCGTGGGATCGCCCCGTTCGACGCCCACCTGCAGGCTGGGTGCCGCCAGCACGCTGCGATGCGCCAGGGCGAGCGCGCGCTCGGCGGAGCGTAGATTCGCCGCCGCGGCCGCGACCGGGAGCGACGCGGTCGGCGCACCCAACCCGCTGTCGGGCACCAGGGGCGGCGGCGGGGCGAGGGAATCAGCGAGGGTGATCGACACGTCGTCCCCGGGAAGGCCCATCGCGAGCTGCACGGCGAGGAGGGCCTCGACGGCCACGACCGAATCGTCCGCCGCCGCGTTCTCGACCTGTCCCGCGTTCACCGCGGCCAGGTGCACGTCGAGCTCGCTCACATCCCCCACCTCTCGCCGCAGCTGCGCGGTCTTGCGCAGGCTGTCGGCGGCGAGCGCGTTGCGGCGCGACAGCCGCGCTCGGGCGGCCGCCGCGAGCGCCCGGGTGTAAGCGGTGTCCACATCGAACCGAATCGCGGCACGCTCGAACGCGACGCCGTAGTGCACGGCGTCCCGCGCCGCGGCCGCGGTACCGATGCGTGCCGCGCGGATCCACGGGAGGTCGAGCGGGAGATCCGCGATCACGTGGTAGTGCGGGACATCCTTGGTGTAGGTCGCCGACAGCAGCGGATTGGGATAGAGGCGGGCTCCGTGCAGCGCGCCCGCGGCGGCGGCGCTGTCGGCGCGACCGAAGGCCGCCCTGGTGCCGCGCGCCAGCGCCGCCGCCACGGCCTGCGCGCGAGTGACGGGCTGCTGAGCGACGACCGAAGGCGCGGCCGCCAACAGGAAAAGGAACGCTCGAAGTGACATGTGGCCGACGGAAACCTACCCGGCCAACCTGTCAGCAAGCTGACAGCGCCCTCAGGCCCAGCCGCCTGCCTCCCGCTCCACAGGGCCTACCTGGCCCTCGGTGGGCTCCGCTCAGCAGAACCATGGCTCGGTAAGCCGGGGCGCGATGGGGCGCTCCGGAGGCGGCCTCCGGAGCGGCGCTGGTGGCGTGGTCGTCCCGGCGGCGCGGCTCGCGAGCACCCGGATGCGGTGAAACGTGACGGCGGGATCCTCGGCGGCGTCCGCCGCTCGGGCGACGAGGGCGCTCGTCGCCCGCTGCAGCTCGTCCATGCGCGGATCGGGATGGGTCCAGCGATGGCTCAGGCCGGCCGCGTCGAGCTCGCCGAATGCCGCGCGGAGCGCGGGCCGCGTCAGCAACAGCGATCCCGGAGGCACGAGGAGCCGGATGGTGAGCTGCACGGGGTCGACATGATCCACGAGGTCGTGCGCTTCGAGGAAGTCCAGCAGCTCCAGATAGTCCGCGAGCGTGCTCCAGGGCGTGAACGGCACGAACGTCGGTCGGGGCGCGATGCCGGCGTGGCGCAGGATGGCAATCGCCTCCGCGACGTCGGCTTTGGTGTGCCCCTTCTCGAGGTGGGCGAGCACGACGTCGGAGAGCGTTTCCACCGCCGAGACCACGAAGGCGCAGCCCGTAGCCGCGAACTCGGCGAACAGCTCCCGATGACGCCGCACGTGCTCGATCTTGGCGGTGAAGTCGTAGCTGACGTCGGGAAACTCGACGTGTAGCTCGCGCACCAGCTTGAGCGCGTGCCCCGGCCCGTTGAGGAAGTCGGGATCGCCGAAGGTGATGTGGCCTGCCCCGGCCACGACCAGTTGACGGATGTCCTCGAGCACCACACTGCGCGGTACCGCGAAGAAGCGGCCGCCGTAGACCGGCGGGATCGGACAATGGAGGCACTCGTGCAGGCAGCCGCGACTCGCCTCCACGTATCCCGCCGGGACGGCGCGGTCGTGGCGCGCGAGGCGCACGTATCTGGTCAGCGGGGGAAGCGACGCGCGGCTGGGCAGCGGGAACGCGAGACGGTGCAGTACGGCGACGCGGCGCTCGGGCTCCCGGCCGGCCTCGAGACGCTGCGCCAGCGCCACGAGCTCGCCTTCGAATTCCGCCCCCATCACGCCGTCGGCGACGCCATCGAGCAGGAACCCGGCGCACAGCAGCGCGTACAGGCCGCAGAACACGATTCGGCAATCTGGGTTGAGACGTCGGATGCGCTGTGCCGCCCGCACCCCGAGCCGCAGCGCCGTGTGCATGGGCGCCATGACGGCGACGAGGCGCGCCCGGCGGACGGCCGCCTCGTCCAGCGGCTCGAGCCCGAGATCGAGTGCCCGCGGGGCGTATCCCGCGCGCTCGAGGAACGCCAACGGCCACGCCAGACCGAGCGGCTGGTGACCGAGCTCGTAGCAGGAGACGACGAGGATCGCGCCGGGCGCCCGCAGGGTGTCGCCGCTCACGGGACTACGGTGCCCTCTGGGCGCGTTCGACGAACCGCACGAGGAACGCGACGCCTGCGAGACCGGCGGCGATCCATACGAGCCAGCGCTGCGCGGTCGCCATCCCCAGCAGGCCCACGCCGAGGCCGGCGCCCCCAAACCATGCTTTGAGAACGAAGCTTCTGGTCATTTCTTGAGAAACGCCTGCAGCGCTGCCCGGAAGTCCGGAGTGGTGCGACTGACCGCGTTCACGTCCGCGCCCAGGCGGATGCCGTCTTCGAACCGCATCCCGTCGAGCTGGTAGAACTGCTGCTTGGTCAAGGCCAGCGCGGACGGGCTGGCGGCGGCCAGGGCGCGCAGCACCTCACCCGCCTGATCGTCGAAGTCCGAGTCCTCGTAGACGCGCGACACGAGTCCGAGACCGGCCGCCTCGGTGGCGCCGAGGATGCGTCCCGTCGCGGCGAGATCGAAGGCGACTTTCTCCCCGGCCGTGCGTTTCAGCAGCGTCATGACGATCGCCGGCACGAAGCCCCGCTGCACCTCAGGATACCCGAACTGCGCGGTTTCCGCCGCCAGGACCAGGTCGCAGGCCGTGGCGAGTCCGCACCCCCCTGCCAGCGCCCGCCCCCGCACCACCGCGACGATCGGCTTGGGGAGGCGTCGCATGCTCAGGAAGATCTCGGCGAACCGGAGCGCAGCGCGCCGGTTCTCATCGACGCTCTTGTCCGCGGACGCGAGCAGCTCGTGGAGATCCATGCCGGCGCAGAAGTCGCTGCCTGCCCCGCGCACCGCCACGACGCGCACGGCGGCGTCCAGGTCGGCGCGCTCCAGCATCGTGAGCAGCGCGTCGATCATGGGCGTGTCGATCGCGTTCTTCTTGTCCGGCCGGTTCAGCGTGGCCGTCAGAATCCCGGCGTCGACGGTCACGAGCACGCGGTCCGTCATCGCGGCATCGCGACCTCGAGGCGCAGCAGCGCGGTCGAAAACACCTTGCCCTGGGCGTCGGTCTTGAGCGAGATGGTGCCGCCGCCGTCCAGTGCGCCGTGCAGCAGGAAATTCAACGCATGCAGATTCGGCAGCTCGAACCGCTCGACCGGACCCGTGATCATGCCCTTGAAGTGACGGGCGACGCGCGCCGCGGTCACCTGCTTCACGAGGATCGGGTAGTACTTCGGTTTCAAAGCAATGAGCCCGACGTTGGCGGTATCACCCTTGTCGCCAGAGCGGGCGTGCGCGAGCTCCAGTAGCAGGACGCGTCGTTTCCCCGACCCCCCTCGACCGCCGGTCACCGCCTTCGACCGCCGTCTCATACCTCGACCAGCTCCACGCACGGCTCCACCATGCTCTTGTCCAGCAGCGCGGGCCAGTAGGCCACGATCTCCTCTGGCTTGGGGCGCCCCCCCGCGAATCCGGTGACGCTGGGGGGACCGTTCAGGATGAGCGGCGCGATCTCGCGGGTGAAACGCTCCACCGCGGGCTTGTCGTGCGACCGCACGCCGATGCGCAGCTGCACTTCGGGGAGGTCTTCGACCGCCAGCTGCTCGAGCGCCAGGCGGCCGTGCGTCGCGTCGGCTCCGACGAGCTCGGTGTGGATCGCCTCGAACGTGAGTCCCAGGCTCTCGAGGCGCTGGCGCAGCACGCGGTCCGCGGCGCGCGCCTTCTGGTACGCCTCGGGCCAAGCATATACGAGCGTCCCCACCGCTTTGTAACCGTAGAAATACGCCACGGACACCTTGAGCTTGTCGGTCGCGGGCTTGCCCCTGACCTCCGACACCCGGACCCTGTCTCTCCCCACCTGCTCGAGCCGGATGGTGGTGAAATCCGCGATGCAGTCGGGCGTGATGTATGCGGCAGGGTCGCCCATCTCGTACACCAGCTGCTCGGTCACACCGGCGACGCTGATGCGCCCGCCCGTGCCGGGATGCTTCGAGATCTCGAACGTGCCGTCGGGACGGGCGTCGACGATCGGGTACCCCACGTTGGCGAGATCGGGGATCCGCTCCCAGTCCACGAGGCAGTTGCCGCCGCTGCACTGTGCGCCGCACTCGATCGTATGACCCGCCACGGTGCCCGCGGCGAGCAGGTCCCAGGCGTCGAGCCGCCAGTCGAACGCGTGGATCATCGGCGCCAGCGTCAGGCCGGTATCGGTCACGCGGCCCGTGATGACGACGTCCGCACCGCGCCGCAGCGCATCCACGAGAGGCCGGGCGCCCAGGTAGGCGTTCGCCGCGAGCACCCGCTCGCGCACGTCGGAGAGGGGCCGGCCCGTGTCGAGGTTCCGGAGCTCGTGCCCGCGCGCCATCAGCCCGTCCAGCCGCGGCAACAGATCGTCTCCCGTCACGACGCCGATCCGCAGCCTGCCCCCGAGCTTCAGCCGGCGCGCGACCTCCGCGACGGCCTGGGCGCAGGCGCGCGGGTTCACGCCGCCCGCGTTGGCTGTGACCTTGATGCCGCGCTCGACGATGATCGGGAGGATGCGCTCCATCAACGGCACGAAGTCCTTGGCGTACCCGAGCGACGGGTCGCGCGATTTCTGCTTCTGCAGGATGGACATGGTCACTTCGGCCAGGTAGTCCATCATCAGGTAATCGATCGGCCCGCCCGTCACCTGGCGGTACGGCGCCTCGAGCCAGTCGCCCCAGAACCCCTGGCCGGCGGCGATCCGCACGGGGCTCGGGCCCCGCGCCGCCGTCATGGGAGCGGGAGCCGCCGGACCGCATCCACGCCGATGCCGTCGGACGGGTGGATGCGCACCTCGATGAGCGGCGTGAATCCCTCGGGAAGGGTGAGGGCGGGCGGCCGCGGGAGCGGAACGACCGAGCGTCCCCCCGCGACCACGTGCACATCGGTGCCGCCGCCCACGGAGCGCGGCTGCGCGAGCAGGAAGCGGACGCGCACCGTCGCGCGCCACGGGTGGGCGCCGTTGTAGCGCGCGAACGCGGGGAACAGCTCGACGGTGAGCGCGCGGCCCCGGAGTGCGGCCACGGCCCGCGCGTCGACGGCGTGCCGCCCGAAGGCGTAGTTGAGCGCCCCCTGGCCGACCTGTTGCCCGCTCGAGTCGAAGTCGGTGACGCCGAAGTCGGTGAAGTCGTCCCACTGCTCGGGCGGCATCGCGACCTCCACCGTCGCCTGGCCCGCCCAGTCGGGGACGCGCACCGTCACGCTTTCGGCCGGCGCGCCGCGACCGCTCACGGCGACGGAGCGCTCGGCGCCGATGAGCGTCGCGGTCGCGCGCCCCCCCGCTCCTTCGGCGGCCGTCGACGCTTCGATGCCCGTCGCGGCGGCGGCGATCGCCCAGGGGGCCAGCGCGGCGCGCACGGTCGCCGTGACGCCCGAGAGCGGGGGCGCGACCACGTCGAGCTCGTACACGCCGGGAACGAGGTCTTCCGCATCCACGACGAACCG
>Ga0066655_10000528_pt1 | contig 12896 bp, 8 predicted proteins | sample GraSoiAngelo_104_FD_133942 | JGI IMG/M metagenome (GOLD analysis project Ga0066655, IMG submission 133942) | Grasslands soil microbial communities from the Angelo Coastal Reserve, California, USA - 14_0903_05_30cm | ecosystem: Environmental > Terrestrial > Soil > Grasslands | place: USA... | reverse complement strand
CTCCGACTCGAAATACGCGGTGGACCAGGTCGCCTCGTGCGGCCAGGGGCGCTATATCGTCTTTCGAAGCATCGGCCGTTCGGGTGGCGCCGAGGCTAATCTTTGGCGCGTCGATTCAAATGGCACAAACCTTTTGCGTCTTACTTTTGGCGTCAATGACCGAGTGCCGGTCTGTTCCTACGACGGCAAATGGCTGTACTTCATCGACGCTGCTGAAAACCACTTCCTCAAGCGCATTCCCATCGACGGCGGCACGCCCGAAACAATTATCAAGTCCCCCGCCGAACCCTATGACCTTTCTCCCGACGGCAAAACCTTCGCTACATTCGAAGCACGCGAATCGGATCACGCAACTATCCTCATTACTTATTCTGTCGAGGATGGGGAAAAATCGTCTCTCGAATTCGATCCGCGTGCGCTCCCCAGCCTGGTGTTCATGCCTTCCGGTAGGGCGGTCCTCTATGCCGTGCGGGAAAAAGGGGTCGACAATCTGTGGGTGCAGCCATTGGATGGATCGGCGCGGCGCCAGCTAACGCACTTCACTTCGGAAAAAATCGGAGGATACGAGTATTCGAAGGACGGGACACGGCTCGCGGTTGGACGGGGCCACGCCGATTCCGACGCGATCCTGCTGCGCAACATTCCCCATTAAAAAATTTCGCATTGACTTCAATTAGCGCCGCGCGCAGCGCATTTTCAACAACGGATCATTGGATTGTGTCTCCGGGAGGATTTGCCGTCGCCGGCACGTTGTTGCCGGCTCGAGCGAAATAGCCGCGGCGCGCGCGCACCTGGTAGCCCTTATGATCGGGCACCTCGATGCGGATTTTATGGTAGCGGCCATCCATAACGTAGTTCGTGGGAAGGTAGGCGACGGAATATTGGTTGCGCAATTCGTCGCCGATGTCCTGAAACGACTGGTCCAAATCGTCGACGTGATACGGAAAAAACGCGCGGCCTCCGGTTTCCTCGGCGAGTTCCTGCAAAATCTTGTCACCGTCTGTCAGGTGATATTTGCGGTCCGCCAGTTTGCTCGGATCGGTCTGCGAGAGCGAGACCCACTGTGTGCTGGTGCTGATGGTGTAGATGACCACGCTCGTGCGCTGCGCCATTTCGATGGCGTCCGCGCGCGTGTGCGTCGATAGATTATCCTCGCCATCGCTGATGAGAATCATTACGCGGCGCACCACGTCCGGCTGATCGCCCGGCGGGCGCGGAGGGTGGCTCAATTCCTTCACGCACGCTTCGTAAATCGCGTCGTAGATTGCAGTGCCGCCGCCCGCGCGGGTCTTGGTGATCTGGTCGCGCAGGGCTCCCGCGTCGCCGGTGAAGGGCTGGACGATTTGCGGCTCATCGTCGAACGTCATCACAAAAGCTTCATCCTTATTGCGCCGCAGCACGCTGAACAGGAAATTGATCGAGGCATCCTGCTCGAACTTGATGCGGTCGCGGATACTGTTGGAAGTGTCCAGGAGCATGCCGATGCGCAGAGGCAGATTGGACTGTTTGCTAAAGTAGCGGATTTCCTGCGGATATTTGTCGTCCCAGATCTTGAAATCGCTCTTTTCGAGTTCCGGTACAAGCTTGTTGCGGCGGTTGAGCACCGTGAAGAGCACATCGACGAGGTTGACGACTGACTTGATGGTTTGATCGCTCTGCTGGGTAGGTTCCTGCTTCGCCGCGGCAGGCTGCGTCGGCTGGGGTGCTTGCGGCTTAGCGTCCGGAGAGGACGACGCTTGGGGCTTCGTGGCTGGTGCCGATTGCTGTGCCCGGTCTGTCAGCGGAAATAACAGCAGCGCCAGCGCCAAAAAGATCGAACTAATGATTCGTCGCATTTGCATCGATTATAGGTATCCCGCCAGCGCGGCGTCAATTCGGCTCTGCGTTTCTCCGGCAGCGTCACAAAGTTTTCTCAAATAATCGCGCAATTCCACCGGCAATCTAGCGCGAACTTCGATCCATGCGCCGGTCCGCGGCTGCGCAAAGCCAAGTTTCACCGCATGCAAGAAATTGCGTCCCAGTGGAGGCAAATCGAGCTTGCCTATCCGCAACTCCCGCGCTGCGCCGTACAGCGTGTCGCCCACCACCGGATGCTTCAGCGCGGCGAAATGCACTCGAATCTGATGCGTGCGTCCGGTGTGGAGTTGGACTTCCACCAGCGTTGTGTTGTCGATCTTTGCGAGCGCTTTCCAATCCGTGCGCGCCTCGCGCGGATTGGCGATGGCCGCACCATGCCACGATTTGCGCTGCGTCGCCATGCGCGTTCGATGAATCGGGTCGCGTCCGATTGCCAGATCAATGCGGCCGCTTTTCTCCGTAAGAGCGCCCTGCACCAGCGCGATATACGTCTTCTTGATGGCGCGCTGGCGAAACGCGTCCCCGAGTTTTGCGTGCGCCACGTCGTTCTTGGCCACCAGGATCACGCCCGAAGTCTCCTTGTCCAGACGATGCACGATTCCCGGCCGCAGCGGATCGCTACCCTTTGAAAGCGCTTGCCCTCGCCCAAGAAGCGCGTTGACCAGTGTGCCAGACACGTTTCCCGCCCCGGCGTGAACGGTCATCCCCGCGGCTTTGTTAACGGCGATCACGTCGTCGTCTTCGTAAAGCACCTCCAGCGGAATCGCTTCCGCTTCGGCGCGTGTCGCGGGCCGCGGCTGCGCCCGAACAATGATGAGTTCCCCGCCGTGAAGTTTCTGAGAGGATTTCGCTGCCTTGCCATTGACGAGGATAAGCCCGCCGTCGATAAGTTCCTGTACGCGCGACCGCGACAGTTCCGGGCGATGCGCGGCCACAAACCGGTCCAGCCGCGTTCCGGCGTCCGTATCCACCGCCAGTAGCTCATGCATCTCGGGTTGGGCTCCACGCGGCACAGGCCGATTGTAGCAAGGCTGCGATGAGAGGTACGTCCGATTAGGGAGTGCCAACCTTACTGCTTTGCCGGAACCGCGAGAGGTCCTGTGAAGTAGCCCTTGCGCGTCTTGATGGTGAGGCCTTCGCGCGTGGCGCGGATCTCTACCTTATGATAACTAGCGTTGCGGTTATTGCCGCGGGGCACGTAGGCCAAAGTGTACTCGTGCCTAGCCTCTTCGGTTATTCGGGAGTAGAGCCTTTCCATTGTCGCGCTTTGAACCGCGTAATAGATGTCGCCGCCGGAGTCATTCGCATAATTGACTAGGCGGGAGAATTTTCGCTTGAAGGAGTGTCCGACAGCCAAGCTGTATACGGATATGTTGTCGTGAAGGAGCGCCTCGAGCGTGCCGGGGTACGTGTGATGGTTAAATTGCGGCCCGTTGAGGCCGTCGGAGATGAGAAGGATGATCTTGCGGCGGCTGGCTCCGCGATCATGGAGCAGCTCAGCGGCAGAATGGACGGCGTCGTCGAGAGCCTTGGTTGGGCGGGAACCAAGGTTAGTTGGCGCTGCCAGGGGCGGTTCACCGACTCCGAGTGGATGGCTCGATGGTGGCGTGACGAAGGGGACGGCACCGGAGGTCGAAGGACCGCTATGATCCTGGGCATCCTTCAAATCGGCCCAGAGCTTGTTGAGGTCGGCACTAAATCCATCGCCCGGATAGAACGAGAGATCAAAACGGCAAATGATGGCTTCGTCGCTTGAGCTGATTCCGCCGGTTATGGCGCGCAGAGTGGGAGCCATCTGTGCCGCGTCCTGGGATTTCAGATCGTCGTCGATGAGGACGACCAGCGAGAGCGGAAAGGCTTCGGCAGTGAAAACGTCTATGGATTGCTCAACGTTGTCATCGAAAATGCGGAACTCTTCTTTTTGAAGATCAGGAACGAGATTGCCGTGGAGATCTTTGGCCGTGGCAGCGAGCACAACGAGATCGGAATTAACGCTGATTTTGGTTCGGGCTTCGCTTTGCTCGGTGGCGGCCTGTGGTTGCGCTTGGACAGGAGGAATTCTTTGTGTGGACGATTGCCGTGATTGAACAAGAACGGAGCCAGCAGCCACCACCATTGCAAACAGCCTTCTCGGCATAGGAATGGCTCTCAGAACTTAGATCGTACCGGAGATTTTGACGCTGGTTGCTGTAAAAGAGTGGCCAACCAGTGGAGTCTACGTTTGAACTTCTCCCCTTTCTTTTACGCTGTTCCAACCTCACTTTGCACTCAGCAAAAACTCAACTCTCTTCTTTTCAAGCAAATCCGAACTCTTCTGCAAAAACACCGGGGTAGTGGAGGAACGAAGATGCATTTCAGTGCAAGGCCATGGGGATCCAGTAGTGTCGCGCCGTGCCCTTCAGAAGGGGTGCGGCGCGCCCGATTTCAGCGCCGCACCCCTTCCTGCCTGCATATGCAGCCCCGTTACAGGAGCACGTTGAGACTTGCCATCCGCGTCGTACCGTTGTACGAAGCTGAAATGGTGACGGAAGTCGAAACGAGAACGATGGAGGTGTTCACGGTAAAGGTCGCGCTGGTAGCTCCTTCCGGAACAAACACGCTGGAAGGCACGCTGGCTGCGCCGCTGCTGCTGGAGAGGGTAACCGTCGCGCCACCTGCAGGTGCGGGCGCGCTTAACGTGACCTGGCCCGTGGAAGATTGCACGCCGCCGATAACGGTGCTGGGATTCAGCGTCAGCGAGGAAAGCGTGGGCGGTGGGGGAGGCGCGGGATTCACGGTGAGCGAAGCTGTCTTGGTTACGCCCGCGTAGGCCGCGGAGATGGTGACCGTGGTTGACGCCGTGACGGCGCTGGTGTTGACCGTGAACGTCGCGCTCGTGGCTCCAGCCGTGACCGTCACGCTGGAAGGAACTGTAGCTACTGACGTGTCGCTGCTCGAGAGCGCGACTTGCGCTCCACCTGACGGTGCCGGCCCGCTCAGCGTTACCGTGCCCGTGGACGAATCTCCGCCAGTCACAGTCGCAGGACTCAGGGTCAGCGAAGTAAGAGTGGGCGTCGGCGGAGGAGAAGTTGCAGACTGCTCAAAGAGCAACACTGCGGGATTCGGGTCGTTCAGTGAAACCGCTACGAAGGCCGTGGCGGAGATCATGTAAATGACGGCGTTGCCTCCTTCTCCGGAAGCGACGGTCATGGTTCCCCGTCCATTTGCTGACGACGAGGATATGGCGTATGCAGCCTGAAACGCCGCGCCCGAGACTGGTCCGCCGGACGCTCCGATGTCCTCCGTGCCGGTCATATTGCCGGTGGGGCTGGCGCCATCCGGCGCGAACTCACCGGAGAATACTTGAACGCCAAACGACGCTGGCGTAGCCGCCACACCTGCATAATTTCCATTCAGCGCGCTGTTCGTGAACGACATAGCCGCCTGGGGCTCGCCAAAGCCGGAGACCACAGAACTGTCCGTGCTGAAGAGGAAGGCTTGATTCGGACTTACCAGGTAGGCGACCCCGCCATTTGCGACGGCCATAGATGTGCGGCCATTGCTTGCCACACTGTACGTCCCGGATAGTCCGCTGATGGAATTGGAGAGCCCACCGCAATTCTCGTCGAAGGTGATGTTGAGGGCGCCGTTGCCGTCAGTTGTGGACAAGCCCGCGAGCGCGTCAGAGGAACGGGCTGATCCGTTTCCGCAAAACGTAAATCCCGTCAGGTAAATCACCATGCCGCCATTTAGCGCAGCGTTGGAGAAACCTCCTGCCGGAATCTGTTGACGCAACACGACACCATTCAGCAACGGCGTGGACGCCGACACCGGGTCCGTCCCCATCACAAATAGCTTTCCTGCGTTCACGAAGTAAAATGCGTAATTCAAACTGAATGGCGATCCCCCGATCGAGAAAGAGAAGTTGAGTGTGCCCCGCCCCGTGGAAGTATCGGACACCGAGTAATTCGCCGAAGAAAATGTCATCGAAGAGGTTGTGCCATAGGCGTTGACGTCACCGGCTTCGTTGGTCAAAGCGCCCGCTCCGTTCGAAGTAAAACGCCCGGCAATGGCCGCGCGATTGTTGGCGTCGTCAAACCCAGCGACGCCAAATGCGTAGTCCCCCGAAATGCTTGCGGTGTTGTACGCGGAAGTGTCCGCTTTTTCCATGGTCCCTGAGCCAATCGTTCCGACCCCGCCCGTAGCATCGAACTCGATGAACTGGGCATTGCCGTTGGCCATCATCGCGAAGGCGAGTTTTGCACCGCCGGGAATATTCAGAGTCATCACACCGCGATTGTCGGCACCGATCGCATACGTTCCGGTGAACGCTTGCGCGGCTAGCGCCGCTCCGGGACCAACGCCGTTGGTGTCCAGTTCGCCGTTAGTGATATTGCCGGAACCATCCGCAGTGAATCTTCCCACGGCCCCAAAAACAGATGAGCCACCGCTATTCCCGGTGAACCCGCTGAACGTAAATGCATAATTGCCATTCAACTCCGCATTGTTCACGCCGGAATTGCTTTGGGCTTGAACATTCGCGGCAAAAACCAATGCGAGACACAACAGCAGCAAAGCATTAAGCTTGTGCATCTTTCCTCCGTATGACGGCTGGGCGATTAATTCCGTCGCTGTCAGAACGAACCTACCCATGACTGAAGCGCACAGGTGAGCGTGCTCTTGACATCAGAGTCATGGAAACGGCAGGGACGAGGAGCACCTGAAAATTCACGCGGAAAGTGCTGCGCCTTTCCAAGCGTTTTGGCTCTAGAGTGCGATTACGTTCTTGTTCGCACGCCCTAGACTATTCATCCACCCTTTCTTACTCTCGGCTAGCTTCGAGGCAGCTTGCAGCCGCTCTAGGTATGCTTGAGACTGGACGTGAAGGCAATCGGGTGGATGCTGCAAAACTAGGTGGAAGAAACCTGAATGGACGGACGAATCAAAGCAGCTGATTCCATTCAAGTTATCCAGGTAAAGCTGCCGGGGAAGGTTTCGCGCACCAGTGGCCGGAGTATTCGATGATGCGCTTCTGCGTGCGGAATCCGACTACGATGTTTGCGAATTCAAGTGCGGCCCTTCGGACCGACGGCCAAATAATACCTCGAGCAGGATAAGAATGGCGCCAACCGTGATGGCGGAATCCGCGACGTTGAAGGCAGGCCAAGGATTGAAAGTTCGCCAAGGAAGGAAGCGGAGATAAACCTCGATGAAATCGGTGACGGCGCCATGGAGAATGCGGTCGGTGACGTTGCCTGTAGCGCCGCCAAGGAGAAGCGCGAGGCCGGCGGCATGGGCGGCGCTGATGCCGCGGCCGGCGACGAGCAACCAAGTGATGACTGCGATGATGACGAGGGAACCGCAGATAAGGAACAGGCGGAGGGCGGGTGAGGACAGACCAGCGAGAAAACTGAAAGCGATGCCGGGGTTGCGGGAGTCCACCAGATAGAAAAAATTTTGAATGACGGCGTGGGGGAAGCGATCAGCAGGGCGAGATTCGATCCAAGCCTTTGTGGCGCGGTCGAGAAAGACGACAGCGAGCGTGAGCCAGAGGAAACGGAGGCGGGAGAAAAGAGTCATGAAGTAAAGAACGTAAAGGAGATGAAGGAGGTAAAGGAATGACGGGGAGGCGGCGCGCTCCGAGGATGGCACGTTTGAAGAGCAAGCATCATGTCAGCTTACGGCGACGCTGGCTGAACCGTCGTTTTCGATTTCGGCAAGGGCATCGGAGCAGCGCTCGCAGACGGTGGGATAACGAGAGTTTTCGCCGACATGCGTTGAATAATTCCAGCAGCGGTCGCATTTCGCGCCTTCGGCGCGCTCGATTTTGACTGTCAAACCGGGCAAAGTTTCGGCTGGAACGGATGCGGGAATCGCCGATGAATGGACTTCGACCTGGGAAACGATGAAGAGTGCGGGGAGAAGAGACTGCTTTTCTTCAAGCAATTTTTGCAAGCCAGCGGCCTCCGGGCCGGCGTGGAGATGGACTTTTGCTTCGAGGCCGCCGCCGATGGTCTTTGCGGCGCGGGCTTGCTCGAGAGCCACGAGTACGGCGGAACGTACCTGTGCGAGCCGTTCCCATTTTTCCGCAGCGTCTTTGGCGATCCCACACGCGAGAACGGCGGCTTCAGGAAAGAGCGAGATGTGGACGCTTTCCGGTTCGCCCTGGGATTTCGGGAAATGCTTCCAAATCTCCTCGGAAGTGAAAACAAGGATGGGCGCGGCCAGACGGACCAAAGCGCTGCTGATTTTCCAGACAGCGGTTTGTGCGGAGCGACGCGATTTATTTTTGGGAGCTTTGGTGTATAGGCGGTCCTTCAGCACGTCGAAATAGAAAGCGCTGAGGTCCACAACGCAATAATCGTGGATGGCGTGGTAGACGCGATGGAATTCGTAATTCGCGTACCATTCGCGGCATTTCTTGACGAGCTCAGCGGTACGGTCGAGCATCCAACGATCGATTTCCTCGAGATGATCGTTCGAAAGCGCGTCGCGCGAAGGATTGAAATCGCCAAGGTTGCCGAGAGCAAAGCGGAATGTGTTACGAATCTTGCGATAGGCTTCACTGAGCTGGGTCATCACGCGCTCGCTCATTTTTACGTCGGCTTGGTATTCGACGGAACCGACCCAAAGGCGAAGCAAATCCGCACCCCACTTTTCGCAGATTTCGATGGGATAGAGGGCGTTCCCGAGCGATTTGGACATCGGGCGGCCCTGTTCGTCGAGCGTCCAGCCGTGGGTGACGACGCCACGATAGGGCGAAGCGTCGCGCACGCCGGTCGCAACCAGAAGCGAGCTGTGGAACCAGCCGCGATATTGATCGGGGCCTTCGAGATAGACGTCTGCGGGCCACTCGGCGCCCTTCAGCACGGATAGATTCGAAGAACCTGAATCGAACCAGACGTCGAGAATGTCGTTTTCCTTGCGCCACTTCGTGGAGCCACAAGAACACTTTGTTCCAGCAGGGAGCAATTCTTCAGAGGTATGCTGGTACCAGGCGTCGGCGCCTTCCTTTTCGAACCACTTGACGACACTGCGCAGGGCTTTGAAATCTTCGAGGCGCGTGCCGCAACCTTCACAATAAAAAACGATGATCGGCACGCCCCAGAAGCGCTGGCGTGAGACGCACCAGTCCGGGCGCTTCTCAATCATTTCGTACATGCGGTCTTCGCCCCAGGCGGGGAACCACTTCACCTGGTGAATTTCCTCGAGCGCTTCCTGGCGCAGGGATTTTTCTTTTCCGTGAGCGGCCTGGTCCATTTTAATAAACCACTGCTCCGTGGCGCGGAAAATTACCGGATTGTGGCAGCGCCAGCAGTGCGGATAGCTGTGCTTGTATTCATTATTGCCAAGAAGAGCGCCGCGCTCAGCGAGCAATTTCACGATGATGGGATTGGCGGTGAATACGTCTTTGCTTTTGTATTCGGGCAAACCTTCGAGGTAGAGGCCCTTGTCGTCGAGCGGCGCATAGATCTCCAAGCCGTACTTTTGGCCGGAATAGAAGTCGTCGGCGCCGTGGCCGGGGGCAGTGTGAACGACGCCGCTGCCCTGATCGAGGGTGACGTAATCAGCGAGAATGCCGGGCACTTGAATCGGAAGAAATGGATGCTGAAATTTCATACCATCGAAATCGCGGCCCTTGAAGGTGGCGCGCACGCGAGCTTCCTTGATGCCACATTCGGCTTGCAAAGCGGCGATGCGGTCGGAGGCTAGAAGCAGCGCGCCCTTTTCGGTGTCGACCACGGCGTACTCGAAATCGGGATGAAAGGCCAGAGCGCGATTATGCGGAATGGTCCAGGGGGTGGTGGTCCAGATGACCGCGCTGACGTCGCTTCCAAGTCCTGCAATATCTCCTCGGTGGCCGACGACAACCGCAAATTTCACCCAGATTGAGGAGCTGGTGTGGTCTTCGTATTCGACTTCGGCTTCCGCGAGCGCGGTGCTGTCATAGATGCACCAGTAGACGGGCTTGCGGCCGCGATAGACATAACCCTTTTCCATGAAATCCAGGAACGCGCCGGCAATGGTGGCTTCGTATTCGTGGCTCATCGTCAGATAGGGATCGTTCCAGCGGCCGAAAATGCCGAGGCGCTTGAAATCTTTTTTGTGCTGTTCGACGTAACGGAGCGCGAATTGACGGCACAGCTTGCGGAACTCCGCAGGCGGAACTTTCCCTTTTCCGCCCAGCTCTTTTTCCACCTGGGTCTCAATCGGCAGGCCGTGGCAATCCCAGCCGGGGACGTAGGGCGCATAGTGCCCCGCCATGCTTTTGGTCTTAACGACAAGATCCTTGAGAATTTTGTTGAGGCCGGTGCCGAGATGGATCTCTCCGGTGGGGTACGGCGGGCCGTCGTGCAGAACAAAGAGCGGCTTGCCTTTGCGCGCTTCCAGGATACCTTCGTAGATGTTTCCGTTGTGCCAGGCTTCGAGCTGCCTGGGCTCATTTTGCGGCAGGCCGGCTTTCATCGGGAAGTCCGTTTTCGGCAGGTTCAGCGTTTTCTTGAGTTCGAGTGGTTGGGCCATAATTGAAGCGATTGTAAGTCCCTTCTATGCCGTCCGTTTGTACAGGTGTACGGCGGGAAACATCGGGAAGCAGCGTAACCACGTATGTTACAATGATTGGCAACCGGTGTCAGCCGCCATGGAGCGCGCAACCTTTCCCGGCCAGCGCGAATCATATCGGACAGGCACACCGAATATGGGGAATCTGCGTCTAAACTAAAGAGGTAAACGGTGCCGGGCAAATTTATCAATCTGCTGCCGCCTGAAATCACAAAACCCAGGGTGTCATCCGCGGGCCGCGGTCCTGCCGTTCCGGTCCCGTCCACGGCGGTGCCGAAGTTCACGAAGCCCGAGATTCTAATCCCGGATAATTTCTGGTCGAACCTGAAGCAGTTCCTTACGGAACGGCCGGTCAAAGTGCGCGAGCGCAAGGATGCGCCCTTTACGCAGACAACTTTCGGATCGGGAGTAGCTGGCAACCTGGCGGAATTTTTGCGCCTTCGGCCTGCATCGAGAGGGCGCGTGAACAGCAGGCTAGCAGTAGCATGGGGCGCGAATTTCGGCGGGTTCGGCGACCGAGTCAGGGATTTTTTTTCGCCTCCGAAGCAGCCGCCTCTGCCGCCTGGGATTCGGCCGGTGAAAGTGAAAGACATCTGGTCGAAAGACGAAAACTTTGGCACCAGCCAGATGCTCGCTGTCGTCCTGCACATTGCGGCGATCGGCCTGTTGGTGATTCCAATCTTTACTAATGTACTGCCTGCCTCGACGGAAGCAAAGAACAAGCAGGTTAACGTGACGCCGCTGGACATTTCACCCTACATAGCGAAGCTGCCGGCGGGTAATGACAAGGCTGGCGGCGGTGGCGGTGCAAACAATCACACCTTGACCCCGACTTCCAAGGGGAAACTCCCCAAGTTTCAGTACACGCAGTTCACACCGCCTCAGGCAAAGATTCAGAATCTGAATCCCAAGCTGGCGATGGATCCTTCGCTGCTTGGTCCACCTGATTTGAAAGTGCCGAGCCCGAATATGGCGAACTTCGGTGATCCGCTGGCCAAGAGCGCGACGGACTCGCTCGGGAACGGCAATGGCACCGGTATCGGCAGTGGCTCCGGCGGAGGCCTTGGCCCTGGTGAAGGCGGGGGTACGGGCGGGGGAGTTTTCCGCGCGGGGCTGAACGGCGTCGGCTCGCCGATGTGCATCTACTGCCCACAACCGGAATACTCCGACGAAGCGCGGAAGGCCAAGTACCAGGGAACCGTTTTGCTCGATGTGACGGTTACCGCCGACGGGCGAGTGATCAGCCCGGTGGTAATCAAAGGCCCTGGACTCGGCTTGGAAGAAAAGGCCCTCGCGCAAGTGAAGAATTGGAAAATGCGCCCGGCAGTAGGTCCCAGCGGCAAACCGGTCAATTGCCGCGTGCAGATCGAAGTCACTTTCCACCTCTACTAGCAAGAGCTAGCAGCAAGCTCTTCCGCACAGCCTTCGGGGCGTTTGTATACGCCGTGCTCTTTGTGGCGAGACGCTCTTCACTGAGGTATAACCAAATGGACTTTTTGCGGGCAACCAATCTGCCGCGCTGTGCTTCTCAACACGCGTTCGCAGCCCGCCTCGTCGAGGAGTGCGTCCAAATTTTGAGGCGGGCGCGGAAGCCTGCCCATGCGCGATTCCTTCGTGCGTTCCTTGCTTTCCTCGGTGAGTTCTAGCGACAACGTAGTTCAACGGATCCGCGAAAACTTTCATGATGCCCTGGCTCGGGGGAAGTGGAAAATGAGTTCCGCGAACGGCGCGCCATTGCATCTTTTGCATTTTGATAGATCGGCGCATTCGAGCCGCGCGCAGGGAATATCTCTTCTAACGCATTCGGCAGTAATCCTGGTGCTGGCGGCGCTTGCCGTGCATCCATTCAGGCCCGAGAAACCCAAGGAAAATGACGCTACGAAAGTCCTGAGAGGTCTTACGTTTCCGTCGCACTTGTTTGCGCCGAGCACCAGTCGCGCTGATCCAGGAAGCGGCAGTGGAGGGGGCCGAGTGATGATTCCCGCGACGGCTGGAAATTTTGCAGCGCTCGCTTCCATTCAGATCGTCCGGCCATCGCTCCCACAAACAGGAAGAACAAATGCCCGTGGCGCCCACAATATTCGATCCGAACGCATCGCCTACCCTGACCGCGGTTAGCAAAATCGGCTTGCCGTGGATGACGGAGGAAACGAACTCACCGGGACCGGGCGATTCCGATACGATCGGCAGCCGTGATGGGAAGACTATGGGAGATGGCCCGCGCGATGGACCCGGCGGGCTAGGCGAATCGCAATCGAGATACCGGGGCGGCGTTACGCTACCCAGCTGCGCGGATTGCCCCGACCCGCAATACACCGACGAGGCGCGGGAAGCCAAGCTACAAGGCAGAGTGGTACTGCGCGTTCTCGTCGGTGCTGACGGGCGAGCCTCGCAAGTCCGAATCGTCCAAGGAATCGGGCTGGGGCTTGACGAGCGCGCGGAACAGGCCATTCGCGGCTGGAAATTTGTGCCAGCGCATGATGGGGCGCGCCACCCCG
>Ga0066655_10000520_pt1 | contig 12970 bp, 10 predicted proteins | sample GraSoiAngelo_104_FD_133942 | JGI IMG/M metagenome (GOLD analysis project Ga0066655, IMG submission 133942) | Grasslands soil microbial communities from the Angelo Coastal Reserve, California, USA - 14_0903_05_30cm | ecosystem: Environmental > Terrestrial > Soil > Grasslands | place: USA... | reverse complement strand
GCGGACGGCCGCTGCCTGCCCGGCGCGGGCGCGGCGTTGACTCGATCGCCCTTGACAAAGCGCCGCTGCCCGCGAAGAATCCCGGCACCCTTGGAACGCGCATACAAGGGAGGTGGGGCGAATGCTTCCACCATGTGGTGGAAACGGGGAGCGTCTGGACCGGCGCACCGTCCTGAAGGCCGTTGTCGGCCTCGGGCTCGGTGCGACGCTATGCAGGGTCGACGTCCTTGCCGCCGAGGACGACAAGACCGCTCGGCCTCGAAAGGGCGATCGCTTCGTCTTCGCCTACGGTGAGCGCGGCGGCCAAGTGATCGCCCTGGAGGATCTGCCGCTCGGCGGTCCTCAGCAGCTGGCCTTCCCGATGGATCCGGTGACGAAGGTCATCCGCGACGGATCCCTGCTGAATCAGGTTGCCCTGATCCGGCTCGATCCCGCGCAGCTCAGCGCGGACACCCGGACGGAGGCGGCGGGAGGCGTCGTCGCATACTCCGCCGTGTGCACGCATGAAGGGTGTCCCATCTCGATGTGGCATAAGGACTCCAAGACGCTCTTCTGCGCGTGCCACGCGTCTCGATTCGATCCGGCCGACCGCGCGCGCGTCGTCGACGGTCCTGCCCCGAGACGCCTCCCCATGCTGCCGCTCGGGCCGATCGATCGTGGCATCGTCGCCGCCGGTGGGTTCACCGGACGTGTCGGACGTCAAACGACCTAGAGGAGGTGATCGCGCAGCGCGGCGCAAGAGGCGAGCCGTTTCCATGAGGAGGACCAGCGAATGAGGATGGCAAGAAAGCTCGTAATCGTCGTTGCGGTACTCGCGATCATTGTCGTGCCGATGCTGGCCGACGCCCAGCGGATGGGCTATCGGCCGGTCACCGACCAACGGCTCGCCGAGCCGGAACCGGCCAACTGGTTGATGACCCGCGGCAACTACCAGGGCTGGTCGTACAGCCCGCTCGATCAGATCAACACCTACAACGTGAAGAAGCTGGCCCCGGTGTGGGCATTCTCCACCGGCGTCGATTCCGGCCATCAGGCGCCGCTGCTCGTCAACAACGGCATCATGTTCGTCGCGACGCCATACAACCAGGTCGTTGCCCTCGAGGCCAAGACCGGGAAGTTGCTGTGGCGATACAAGAAGGAAATGCCCGAGGGGCTGAGCGTGCTTCACAACACCAGCCGCGGGGTCGCCCTCTACGGCGACAAGGTCTACCTCGCCACGCATGACTGCGTGCTGGTGGCGCTCGACGCCACGACCGGCAAGGTGGCCTGGGAGCGGAAGGTCGAGGACTGGAAGACCGGCTACTACATGACGCTCGCCCCGCTCGTGGCGAAGGGCAAGGTAATGGTGGGCGTCTCGGGCGGCGAGTTCGGCGTCCGCGGCTTCGTCGCGGCCTTCGATGCCAACAGCGGGCAGCCGACGTGGAAGACGTACACGGTTCCCGCGCCGGGCGAGAAGGGCAGCGAGACCTGGACGGGGGACACCTGGAAGAAGGGCGGGGGCTCCGTCTGGATCACCGGGACGTACGATCCCGCGCTGAACCTGACCTACTGGGGTACGGGCAACGCGTCGCCGTGGTTCGGCGACCAGCGCCCGGGTGACAATCTCTACACGTCCTCCACGGTCGCCATCAATCCCGACACGGGCAAGCTCGCGGCGCACTTCCAGTACCAGTGGAACGAATCGTGGGACTGGGACGAGCCGGATGCGCCGATCGTCGCCGACTTCACGAAGGACGGGCGCACCGTGAAAGGTCTCATCAAGCCGGCGCGCAACGGGTATCTCTACCGGCTGGAGCGGAGCGCCGACAAGATCTCGTTCGTCTCGGCGACCCCCTACGTCAAGCAGAACGTCTTCAAGAGCATCGACCCGACGACGGGCCGGCCTACGTACAACGAGGACCGCATCCCGCGCACGGGCAAGCGCGCAGACTTTTGCCCCTCGCTCTGGGGAGGCAAGGACTGGCCATTCGCGGCCTACAACCCGAAGACCGCGATGCTCTACATTCCCGCCAACGACAACCACTGCGGCTACATGGAGGGGAAGGTCCAGAAGTATGAGGCCGGCAAGTGGTGGACGGGCGTCGACATTCCCGATATCGGGTTCGCCGTCGACAAGACCGCCAGGCACTTCGGCGAGGTCCAGGCCTGGGACGTCAGCGGTAACAAGCGCGTCTGGAGCCACCTGTTCCCCGACTCGATGAACTGGGGCCCGGTCATGACGACGGGCGGCGGCCTTGTCTTCAATGGCGGCACGAATGATCGGTACTTCCGCGCGTTCGATGCGAGCACAGGGGAAGTCCTGTGGCAGTTCCGCACGAACTCCGGCATCACCGCTCCGCCGGTCTCGTTCGCCGTCGACGGCGTTCAGTACATCGGCGTGGCCTCCGGCTGGGGTGTCGACCCGGCGTTCCAGCAGGGGCTGTTGTCCGACCTGCTCGGGTGGCCGAAGGACGTGCCACAGGGTGGCGTCGTCTGGGTGTTCGCGGTCGCGCAGTAGAAGGATGACCGCATCCCGGCGGCCGATGGCCTTCATCGGCCCCGGTCGCCGGGATGCTGCCACCGCATGTTGATCATCGCTCGTCGGATCAGCACCATGGTCGCGGCCCTCATGGCCGTCGCCGTTGCCGGCGCCACGGCAGGGGCGGCGGCGCGAGCCGATTATTCTGGCGGCACGTTCGCCGTGAGCATCGACAGCCCGACCGTCAAGCTCGGCGCCAAGGCCGTGATCGTCGCGACCATTTCGGCGACAGAAGGCTTCCGGATCACCGAGTCCTATCGCCATCGCATCGTGAATCTGTCGGCCACCGACGACGGCGTCGAGATCGGACGAAAGGTCGTCAGGGGCGCCGTGAGGGATGGCGCCGTTGTGTTTCGCGTCGAAGTCGTTCCGAGGACCGCCGGGGCTCACCTCGTCGTCGGCGTCTTCCGTTTCAGCATCACCAACGGGGAGCGGCTCGATATCAAGGCCGCGCCGTTCGAGGCCACGGTCACCGCGACAGACTGACCTGCGAGAAAATCCATGGAGTGACATCGCGCCCCGTTGAACCCGCCCCGTTAAGCAAAACGTTTCAGTAACTTCCCACCGTGCGCTGCTGTCTGACCATCGGCATTCCCCTTGCACGGAAGTTCCGTAACCGCGGGCACTCCGCGGGCATCAACAAGGGGAAAGCCTGTATGAGCTGTCGTCGGTCGGCGTTGAAGATGCTGGTGCTCGCGTTGAGTATCCTCGTCCGATACGACACGATGGAGATTCTCGTGTACGTCGAGCCGGGCGGTGACGTCCAGACGGCGGCCGAGTTCGTCGCGCACGCGTGCGACGTGGCCCACTCACTCGATCTGGCGCTGCCCACGCCATACCGGATCCAGTGGCGCAAGGAGCTCGCGAACGGCGCCGTCCTGCCCGATGCCTCGAAGGTGATGACCGGGATGCTGACGTCGACCACCTGCGCGCGGACCTAGACCTCCAGCCACTCCTTCCGCACGCCGTCGCTGCGCCGGAGATCGTCCGGCGTGCCCTCGAAGACCACGCGCCCGTGGCCCATCACGTAGACGCGCCGTGAGATGTTCAGCGCGATGGTAAGCTTCTGCTCGACGATCAGGATCGACACCCCGCGCGCCGCGATCCGAACCAGCAGGTCGGCCACCTGCGTCACCAGCATCGGCGCCAGACCCTCCGTCGGCTCGTCGATCATCATCAGATGCGGGTCGCCCATGAGGGTGCGGCAGATCGTCAGCATCTGCTGCTCGCCCCCCGAGAGGACGCCGCCGGGATTGTCGGCGCGCTGCCGCAGCGCCGGAAACATCTCGAACATGTCGTCCATCGTCCAGCGCCCCGGCCGCCGGGTGTTCTTCACGCCGAGGAGCAGGTTCTGGCGCACGGTCAGGGTGGGGAAGATGTCGCGGTTCTCGGGGACGTAGCCCAGCCCCTTGCGCGCGATCACGTACGGCGGCAGCCCGCAGATCTCCTCGTCGCGAAAGCGCACGGAGCCGGCGGCGTGGACGTCACCCATGATGGCCTTGATGGTCGTGGAGCGCCCGACACCGTTGCGGCCGAGCAGGCTGACGATCTCGCCCTCGCCCACCGTGAGCGTCACGCCGTGCAGGATGTGGCTCTTCCCGTAGAACGCGTGCAGGTCAGCCACGGCGAGCATCAGGCCACCCCCTGCGGGACGCCGAGGTACGCCTCCTGCACGGCGGCGTTGGCGCGAATGCGCTCGGGCGTGTCGTGGGCGATGATCTCGCCGTAGACGAGCACCGCGATGCGGTCGGCGAGATCGAACACGACGCTCATGTCGTGCTCGACCATGAGCAGCGTCTTGCCGGCCGTGACCTGGCGGATCAGCCCGACGACGTGCTCGGTCTCGCTCCGGCTCATCCCCGACGTCGGCTCGTCGAGCAGGACCACGTCGGCGCCGCCGGCGATGGTGATGCCGATCTCGAGCGCGCGCTGCTCGGCGTAGGACAGGACGCCGGCCGGGACGTCGCGGCGCGCCGTCAGGTTGAGCTGCTCGAGCACCGTCTCGGCGCGCTCGTTCACGGCGCGGGCGGCGCTCACGCGGTGCCAGAAGGAGTAGCGGTAGCCGGCCCCCCACAAAGCCGCGCAGCGGAGATTCTCGAACACGCTCATGCGCGTGAAGATGTTCGTCACCTGGAACGAGCGAGACAGCCCGCGGCGGTTGATCTCGTAGGGCGTGAGATCCGTGACGTCCTCGCCTTTGACGCGGATCCTCCCCGTGGTGACCCGGTACTTGCCCGTGATGAGGTTGAAGAGCGTGGACTTGCCGGCGCCATTCGGCCCGATCAGCGCCTGGCGCGTGCCGGCCTCCAGGGCCAGGCTCACGCCCCGGATGATCGGCGTCGCGCCGAACGACTTGCGGACCTCGACGAGCTCGACGGCGGGAGTCATGATGTCGCGGCCGGGCGACTGGCCTCGGTGAAGGCGGCGGCCGCGCGTGGCGCCGCCCAGCGCGCGCCGAGCGCGCCGGCGACCACCAGCGCCGCGAAGCCGAGCCACGGCGTGAGGGTGCGCGGCGCGACGGCGACCCAGAAGAGCCGCCGCGTCGGGCGCGTCGTGTCGGCGGCAACGACGAAGTGGATCATCTCGAGGATCCCGATGATGCCGACGGCGGCGACGAGCGCGAGGGCGCCGGTGACCAGATACGGCCCGACGAGCCGGCCGATCCGCCGCGCGCGCCACGCCGGCGCGTGGAGCATGAGCACGCCGGCCAGGCCCATCGGCACGAACAGCACGGTGGCCAGGAACAGGATGCCGAGGTAGAGGAGCCACATGCCCGTGTAGTCGCTGAGCATCGACTGGAGGAACGTGAACACGACGGCGCCGATGACCGGCCCCACGAAAGAGCCGATGCCGCCGATGTAGGTCATGAGCAGCACGGCGCCCGACGCGTTGAGGCCCATGTTCTCGGCGGTGAGGATCTCGTAGTTCACGGCGAAGAGCCCGCCGGCGATGCCCGCGAAGAAGCCGGCCGCGCAGAACGAGACGAAGCGGACGCGATTCTGGCTGTAGCCGACGAACTCCGCGCGCTCGGGGTTGTCGCGCACGGCGTTCGCCATGCGCCCGACCGGTGTGCGTGAGAACGCGTACATCGCGATTGCGGAGACGAACAGCCAGAAGGCGATCAGGTAGTACACCTGCCGGTCGCGCGTGAATTCCAGCCCGAGCAGCAGCGGCGCCTTCGAGCGGTTGGTGGTGATGCCCTCCTCGCCGCCGAAGAAGCGGTCGAAGATCAGCGAGGAGGCGGCCATCAGCTCGGCCACGCCGAGCGAGATCATCGCGAACACCGTGCCCGCGCGCCGGGTGGAGAAGGAGCCGAAGAGGATGGCGAAGGCGAGGCCGCCGAGGCCGCCGACCAGCGGCAGCACGGGCACCGGTATCCAGAGCGTGCCCCGGCCTGCGAGGTTCAGCACGTGAGCGGCGATGAAACCGCCGAGGCCGAAGTAGACGGCGTGGCCGAACGAGAGCATGCCGCCCTGGCCGAGCAGCATGTTGAAGGACAGCGCGAACACGACGGCGATGCCCATCTGATTCATGATGGCGATGGCCGTGCCCGTGCGGATCAGCTGCGGCAGGGCGAGCAGCACGACCGCGGCGGCGAGCCAGATGCCGTAGCGGCGGACGCGTGCGGCGCGTGCGACGCCGGCGACGGCGATCGGCCGCGTGCTGACCGTGCTCACGTCTCGCGGGTCCCGAAGAGCCCGGTGGGACGCACGATCAGCATCAACACGAGCAGCACGTAGGGCAGGATGGGCGCCACCTGAGCGATGGTGACCTTCCAGAGGTCGTGCAGGGCGCTGCCCGGGTTCACGTGCACGCCGACGGCGGCGAGGGCGCCGCCGACGGAGACGTCCATGGCGACCGCGAACGTCTGCACGATACCGATCAGCAGCGAGGCGACGAAGGCGCCGGTGAGGGAGCCGAGGCCGCCGATGACGACGACCACGAACACGATGCTGCCGAGCACCTGCGCCATGCCGGGGAAGGTGCCGAGCACCGGCCCCGCGATCACGCCGGCCAGCGCGGCCAGCGCCGAGCCGATGCCGAAGACGACCATGAACACGCGCGGCACGTTGTGGCCGAGCATCGCGACCATGCCCGGATGGGTGAGCGAGGCTTGAATGATGAGGCCCGCGCGCGTGCGCGTGAGGATCACGAAGATGAAGGCGAAGATGGCGACGGCCACCACGAGCATGAAGGCCTTGTAGGCGGGGAAGCTCGATGACATGACGCGGAAGAGGGGGAAGTCGAGCAGGACGGGGACCTGGTAGCTCTTCGCGGGCCGGCCCCACACGAGCTGCACCACCTCCTCGATGAGGATGGCCACGCCGAACGTGAAGATCAGCTCGGCGATGTGGCCGAAGCCGTGCACCCGGCGCAATCCCTGGCGCTCGACGAGCGCCCCCAGCAACCCCACCAGGACCGGCGCGATCACCAGCGCGGGCCAGAAGCCGATGTGCAGCCCGAGCGTGAACGCGAAGTAGGCGCCCAGCATGTAGAAGGAGGCGTGGGCGAAGTTGAGCACGCCCATCATGCCGAAGATGAGCGTGAGCCCGCTCGACAGCATGAAGAGCAGCATGCCGTAGACGAGCCCGTTCAGGAGCGAGAAGAAGATCAGCTGGAACATCGGATCGACGCGGGCGGGGCCGAACGACGCCGCCCGCGGTCTGTCCGTCTAGCTCGGGCGCTGCATCTTGCAGGTGGAGGGTTGCGTGGCCTTGTCGCGGTCGACCTTGCTCTCCAGCGACAGCCCGAAGCCGGAGGCGTCGAGGTCGTGCTTGATGTTCTTGTTGGTGTGCACGGAGATGTAGATCGGCATCTGCAGCTGGTGGTCCTCGCGGCGCATCACCACCTGATCGCCGGACAGGTTGGTGAACTCCGCGCCCTCGAGGGCGGCCGCGACCTTGTCGACGTCGGTGGTGCCCGCGCGCTTGATGGCCTGGGCGAGCATGTTCAACCCCGTGTGGATCCGCGGCTGGTTGACGTCGTTCTGCGGGTGGAGCTTGCGGTATCCGATGATGTAGTCGCTGAGCGCCTTCGGCGCGTTCGGGTTGCCGGGATGGCTCTCGTGCACCAGGCGGATCCGGTCGATGCCGGCGGCGCCGATGGCCGCCGTCACCCCGTCGGAGGCCGCGTAGTAGGTGTAGAAGGGCACCTTGAGGCCGCCGTCGTTGGCGGCCTTGGCGAGGGCGATCATGTCGGCGCCCCAGTTGCCGGTGATCACCGCGTCGGCGCCGGCGGCCACGATCTTCTGCACGTACGGCGAGAAGTCCTTTACCTTGCCGATCGGGTGCAGCTCGTTGCCGACGATCGTGATGTCCGGCCGCTTCTTGCCGAGCATGGCCACGGCCGCCTCGGCCACCGCCTTCCCGAACGAGTAGTCCTGGCCGATGATGTACATCTTCTTGATGCCCTTGTTGGTCGCGATCACGTCGGTCAGCGCGGCCATCTTCATGTCGGCGTGGGCGTCGAAGCGGAAGTGCCAGTAGTGGCACTTCTCGTTCGTCAGCGCCGGGTCCACCGCCGAGTAATTCAGGTAGAGGACGCGGTCGCCGGCGTTGCGCTCGTTGTGCTTCTGCACGGCGTCGGAGATCGCGTGGGCGACGCCGGAGCTGTTGCCCTGGAACACGAACGGGATCCCGTCGCCGATGACCTTCTTGAGCTGGATCAGGCTCTCTTGCGGGCTCACCTTGTTGTCGAGCGGCACGATCTCGAGCTGGCGTCCGAGCACGCCTCCCGCCTTGTTGATGGCGTCGGTGGCGTACTTGAACTGGTTGAGCCCGTTCTCGCCGGTGGCCGCGAAGGGCCCCGACAGCGGGTCGACGTAGGCGATGCGGATGGGATCGGCGGGCGTCGCGCTGGACGCGAGCCCGGCCAGCAGTGTCACGATCACGGCGAGCACGAGAACGCTCTTGGGCTTGGACATCGTTGGCCTCCCTGGGGTGGCGGCTACGGTGCCATGGCCGACCGGCGTTGACAAGCCGGGAGATGCGGCAGATCGTAGCGCCCATGTCGCGAGCCTTGTACTCGGCGACCGCGCTGGTCGGTCTCGCCGCGTTGTTGGCCGCATGGCCGGTGACGCGACCGTCCGCGCAGCACGCCTCACCCGTCGCGGTGCAGATCGATGGCGACGACATCGGCGGCGTGGTCACCAGCAAGCATGGACCGGAAGCCGGGGTCTGGGTGATCGCGGAAACGACCGAGCTCGGCACCCGATTCGCCAGGATCGCGGTCACGGATGATCACGGGCGCTACGTGATCCCCGACCTGCCGCAGGCCACGTACAGCGTGTGGGTGCGCGGCTACGGGCTGGTCGACTCGCCGAAGGTCAAGAGCGCGCGCGGCCGGATCCTGAACCTGACCGCGGTGCCGGCGCCGAATGCGGCGGCCGCGGCGGAATACTACCCGGCGATCTACTGGTTCTCGATGCTGAAGATTCCCGACAGGAGCCTGTTCCCCGGCACCGGCCCCGACGGCAACGGCATGCCGGTCGCCTACAAGACCCAGGAGCAGTGGCTCAACGCCGTCCAGCTGAATGGCTGCGGCAACTGTCACCAGCTCGGCGACAAGGCCACGCGCGAGATGCCCGCGGCCCTGGACGTCGCGAAGGCCTCCTCGGTCGAGGCGTGGACGCGGCGCCTTCAGTCCGGACCGGGCGGCGGCTCGATGGTGAGATTCATCGGCCTGATGAACACGAACGACGGGGGCCACCTCCGGCGCCTGGCGGAGTGGACCGATCGCATCCGCGCCGGCGAGCTTCCGGCGTCGGCGCCGCCGCGGCCGCACGGCGTCGAGCGCAATCTCGTGGTGACCGTGTACGACTGGTTGAGCCCGAAGTACTACATCCACGACCTGATCGTCACCGACAGGCGGAAGCCCACCGTCAACCCCTACGGCCTGATCTACGGCGCCGCCGAGCTGAGCACCGATCACCTGCCGGTGCTGGATCCGATCAAGATCACCAAGACGACCATGAAGGTGCCGATCCGCGATCAGGACGCGCCCAGCTCGGCGCTGGCGAACCCGGTGGTGGCGCCCTCGCCGTACTTCGGCACCGAGCAGGTCTGGGATTCGCGGGTCAACGCGCACAACCCGATGATGGATCAGGACGGGCGCGTCTACTGGACCGCGCAGATCCGCTCGCCCAGGAATCCGCCGGCGTATTGCGCGGCGGCTTCCGGCCATCCGTCGGCCAGGATCTATCCGCTCGCGCACGTCCGGGACGGCTTCGTGCAGAACTCCCGTCAGGTCACGGTGTACGACCCGAAGACGAAGCAGTTCACGTTCATCGATACGTGCTTCGGCACGCATCATCTGAATTTTGCCGAGGACCCGAGCCACACCCTGTGGCTGAGCAACAACCTCCAGAACGAGTTCGCCATCGTCGGCTGGGTCAACACGAAGATGTTCTGGGAGACGCGCGACGCGGCGAAGTCGCAGGGCTGGACGCCGTTGATCGTCGACACCAATGGCAACGGCAAGCGGGACGCCTGGGTCGAGCCGAATGCGCCGGACGATCCGACGAAGGACAGGCGGATCGGGCTCGGTCTCTACGGGATCGCCTACAGTCCCGCCGACGGCTCCATCTGGGGCTCGAACATCGGCCATCCGGGTTGGGTCATTCGCATTCAGCTCGGATCGAATCCGTCCGAGACCGCGCTCGCCGAGGTGTACAAGGTCCCGCCGCCGGGCTACGGCATGCGCGGGTTCGACGTCGACCGCCAGGGAAGGGCATGGGTGACGCTGGCGAGCGGTCACATCGCGAGCTTCGACCGGCGAACGTGCAAGGGACGCCTCAATGGCCCGGGCGCGGCGGAGGGGAACCTCTGTCCCGAAGGCTGGACCTTCTATCCGATCTCGGGCCCGGCGTTCGCCGGCAGGGACGGCGCCGCCGAGGGGCCGTATTACACCTGGGTCGATCAGCACGACATCCTCGGCCTGGGCGCAGACACGCCGATCGGCACCGGCAATTTCTCGGATTCGCTCCACGCGCTGACGTACGGGAAGGTCGTCCAGCTGCGCGTTCCGTATCCCATGGGCTTCTTCGCCAAAGGCGTGGACGGCCGCATCGACGATCCGAAGACCGGCTGGAAGGGCCGAGGATTGTGGGTAACCTCTGGCAACCGAACGCCGATGCACATCGAGGGCATCGACGCGCCGAGTCCCGGCGCGCCCGGCAAGACTCTGTCCAGCCCGCTCGTCGTGCATTTCCAGCTGCGTCCGGATCCACTCGCCCACTGAGGGCCGCCGCGGGCGCTTCGCCGCGGACTTTGATCCCGCCGGCTTACCTCCCCTCGTCGAACACGCTCACAACTTTCCGTAGGTCCGGCTGCGGGGGCCGCGTGTAGACCGTCCACACGCGGTGATCGGCCATCCTGTTTCTCTCGGCATCCGCCGTGTGCCCGCCAGTGAAGTAACCGCGAAGAACAGAGTGCTGAACAGCGCCGATCTCCCGGATTCGCCCACATCTTGGTTGCGGCGCTTGGCAATTGTCGCGAATGGAACCAATCGTCGGTCACGGCGTTCGGATAGTAGCGTCCGCTGGCGGCCTTGTCGTGAACGGCATCTCGATGTGACGCGCGCCCGACACAACAAACAGCATGGAACGCGTGCGCCACGCGGTCGTTACGCTCATTGAGAGAAGGCGATCATCAAGAGGAGGGAAGGATGGATCGTGACCGTCAACTGGTGAACGGGCTTTCCTCGAGAGAGCCGGGAGCGCCTGAAGAACTTTTCGGCACCTACGGCGATCGGGCTTATCGCCTGGCCTTGCGGATCACGCGAAGCGCCGGAGACGCCGAGGAAGTCGTACAGGACGCGTTCTGCACGATCGTGCGAAAGATCGACACCTTCCGTCGGCAGTCCGCGTTCAGCTCCTGGCTTTATCGCATTGTGGCTAATGCTGCGTACAATAAACACCGCAAGCGGCCCCGATCTCACTTTGAAGTTCCGTTGGCCGACGATGACGGCGACACGCCGTACGGCAGCGCTTCTTCCGGTGACGAGGACGACCCCGCAGTTCAGAGCGAGCTACGCGTGGTGCTCCGGGGCGCGATCGACGGCCTTCCTCCGGCTTGCCGTGCGGCGTTTGTTCTCCGCGACGTCGACGGACTGTCAAACGTCAAGGTCAGCGAGGTCCTCGGGCTCAGCGTTCCAAGCGTGAAGTCGCGGGTCCACCGCGCCCGGCTGTCGCTTCGCGCGCGACTCGCTGATTACATGCGCGATCCGTTCGGAGGCACGCGTTTCATTGCGTCGCATGACCGCACCGACGACAGGCGAGGACGTCGGGCTGGGCCGGTATGTGCGGGCATTCGCCCTCCAGCGGCCCGAGAGTCATTTGACATCGGCGCTCTTTGAGCAGATTCTCGCGCATCGAGCGACTCGGCGGCATCCGACGTGATGGAGCGAACGGTCTCGTTCGCAGAAAGCGGGGTGACGAGGACGGGAACGCCGACGAAGTGGATCGCTGCGGGCCGCAGGAACGCCGGCCACTTCGCCAGCCATCGAACAGAAGAAGAGTCGAAGTAGAAGTGGAGGACACATGAAAGGGCAGATGGAAACGCGCGCATCCAGGCTTCGCGCTTCGCTCGTCGTACTTCTCGCGGTCGCCGCCGTCGTGGCGGCCGTGCCGGCGTTTGCAGAGCCGGACAACAGCTATACTGTCCACCCGCTCGTCTCGAACGTTTCCGGCGCGGCGGTGCACTTGGATCCAAACCTCGTCAACGCTTGGGGCCTGACCGCCGGACCGACGTCGCCCTGGTGGGTCGCAGACAACGGCACCGACCTGTCCACACTGTACGGGGCCGACGGGACGCCGAGATCGCTCGTCGTGCAGGTCCCCGGCGGTCCGACCGGCGCCGTCTTCTGGTCCGCCACCGCGCGGGCGATCTTCGTCTTCGCCACCGAGGCCGGGCAGATTCGCGGCTGGCATCCGTCGCAGGGGAACCAGACCGTCGTCCTCGCCGATCGCTCGGGGTTCGGCGCGATCTACAAGGGGCTCGCGTTCGCGTCGACGCCAGCCGGCAACCTGTTCTACGCCGCCGACTTCCACAACGCGCACGTCGACGTCTTCGACAGCACCTTCACCCTCGTCTCGCATCCCGGAGAGTTTGTCGACTCGCAGCTTCCGGACGGCTACGCGCCGTTCGGGATCCAGACGATCGGCTCTCGCATCTTCGTCACGTACGCGAAGCAGGACGAGGCTGCGCATGACGAAGTCGCCGGACAGAGCCTTGGCTTCGTCGACGCCTATGACACGGCCGGCAATCTGCTCGTGCGTGTGGCGCAGCACGGTCAGCTGAACGCGCCATGGGGACTCGCCCTCGCTCCGTCGGACTTCGGAAGCTTCAGCGGCGATCTCCTCGTCGGAAACTTCGGTGACGGGCAGATCAACGCGTACGAGGAGCTGGCAAACGGGCACTTCGAGCACCGCGGAGAGTTGCGTACTGCCGACGG
>Ga0066655_10000517_pt1 | contig 12987 bp, 10 predicted proteins | sample GraSoiAngelo_104_FD_133942 | JGI IMG/M metagenome (GOLD analysis project Ga0066655, IMG submission 133942) | Grasslands soil microbial communities from the Angelo Coastal Reserve, California, USA - 14_0903_05_30cm | ecosystem: Environmental > Terrestrial > Soil > Grasslands | place: USA... | reverse complement strand
GGCTGCAACGTCGAGGTGGGTCGCGACGCTTGAAGATGCGACCGGCGGGTTGGTCGCGCCGGGAGCGCACGCTGTCAAGCTTCGGTACCTTAGGGGCATGTTCGCCCGGCTCCGCGACGATCTGCGTTCGATGCTCCGCGAGCAGGTAGAATACCGGGAACTCCTCCTCTCCGTCACTCGGCGCGACCTGCTGTTGCGCTACCGGCAAACCGTGATGGGCTTCGGCTGGGCGGTCTTCACCCCGCTCCTCAACCTGGTCGTCTTCTCCGTCGTGTTCACTCACGTCGTCCCGATCCAGACCACGCTCCCGTACCCGATCTACGCCTATGCGGGCCTGCTGCCGTGGAACTTCTTCGCCTCCGCGCTGCGCTTCTCGATGACGTCCCTCACCAACAACCAGACCCTGGTGACCAGAGTCTACTTCCCGCGCGAGATCTTCCCGTTCTCGGCGGTGCTCGTGGGCTTGGTGGACTTCGTGGTGGCCGGTACGGTGCTGGCGGGGCTGATGATCTACTACCGAGTCGGGGTGTCAGCGAGCCTCCTGTTCCTGCCGGTCGTGATCGCGGTACAGCTGATGTTCACCGCGGGGCTTGCCCTGCTGGTTGCGATGGCGAACCTCTACCTGCGCGACGTGCGCTACGCGTTCGACGCGATCCTCGTTGTCTGGATGTTCGCGACCTCGGTCGTGTATCCGGTCGACCGCGTCGGCGGTCGGCTCGGCGCGCTTCTCGCGCTCAATCCGATGACGCTGATCATCGACGCCTACCGCGCTGTGCTGCTGGGCGGCGAACTGCCGGCGCCGGGGCCGTTCACGGCGGCGGCCCTCGTCTCGGTCGCGACGCTGGGGATCGCGTGGCTCGTTTTCCATCGCGCCGAGATTCGCTTCGCGGAGAACGTGTGAGCACTGATGGACCTGGTCCGCGTTGAGATCATCGAGTCTCCGCAACGGGCCGGGCACGCGCGGCTGTGCGGTGACGTCGCTTACGACGACCGTGCGGCGTCGCCGGAGCGCTACTGGTTTGAGGTGCCGCGCGAGCAGGCGGAGGCGCTGAGCCTCTCCGGGAACGCGTGGCTCGCGTGCCTCCTCCCGCTCGCCGTGACCCGCCGAGAGCCGCTGCGCATCGCCGCGCCGGTGGATCGCACGCTGCTTAACCACGCGCCCGAGCTGATGCGGATCTGGCGGTCGTGGTATCGGCACCTGACGCTCGTGCCGATCGAAGCGGAGCCGGCGCCCGCCTCCTCCCTAGCACCCGCGGGGTCCCACAACGCCGCGTTGTTCTCGGGCGGCGTGGACTCGTGGTTCACGGTGCTGCGGCCGCGGGAGGCCGAGCCGAGCGGTGGCGAAGACGGCCGCCAGGGGATCGACGACCTGCTTACGGTGTGGGGGTTCGACGTGCCGCTCGACGCGCACCACGCGTTCGCCCGCATGGCAGACCGGTTCCGGCGGGTGGCGGCGGAGTTGGGGAGGGGGTTCGTCTCCGTCGCCACTAACCTGCGCGCCACGCGGTGGCGTCAGGCCGACTGGGGGGGGCTCGCCCACGGCTGCGCGCTCGTCGCGAGCGGGCTCGCGCTCGAGCGGCGCTACGGTCGGCTGCTGATCGCGGCCACCGGCGGGTACCGCGACCTCCACCCGTGGGGATCCCACCCGCTCACCGACCCGCTGTTGTCGACCGCGACAACGACGGTGGCGCACGACGGCGCCGCGTTCACGCGAGAGCAGAAGCTCACGCTCCTGGCTAAGTCCCCCATGGCGCTCCGCACCCTGCGCGTGTGCTGGCGGTCGGGGACCGACGAGAATTGCGGCGCCTGCAACAAGTGCTACCGCACGATGGTTCAGCTCGAGCTGCTGGGCGCGCTCGATCGGTGCGGCACGTTGCCGCGCGGGCCCGTGGATCTGGAGCGCCTGTCGCGCGTGTATTGCGCGTATTCGTGGGACTTCCGCGAGTTCGGCGACATCCGGCGGCTGGCGCTTGAGCGCGGGCGGCCCGACGTGGCTCGGGCCGCCGAACGGGCGATGCGCCGCTCCGGGCGGCTCGCCCCGCGGCTCGCCTTGGCGCGGGCGCTACGCGGCCGGCCGCTCGTGTGGCGCTGGGCCGAGACCCTGGAGCGCCGTCTCCTGGCCGGATGGGTGGTGTGACCGCCCCCGCGGTCATCTTCGAGGGGGTCTGGAAGAAGTACCAGCGCGGGCGGCGGTACGACAGCGTGCGCGAGCTCGTTCCCGCGCTCGCCGGGGCGCTGCTGCGGCCTGGCAGCAGGGGCGGGGAGCTCGGTCGCCAGGAGTTCTGGGCCCTGCGTGACGTCTCCTTCGCGGTTCAGCCGGGCGAGGCGCTCGGCGTGATCGGGCCGAACGGAGCCGGCAAATCCACCATCCTGAAGCTGCTGTCCCGCATCATCGCGCCGACCCGCGGGCGCGTGGACGTGCGGGGGCGGATGGGAGCGCTGATCGAGGTCGCGGCCGGGTTCCACCCCGATCTCACCGGGCGGGAGAATGTCTTCCTCCAGGGTGCGATCATGGGGATGAAGCGCGCCGAGATCGTGCGCAAGTTCGCCGAGATCGTCGAATTCGCGGGCGTGAGTGACTTTGTCGACACGCAGGTCAAGCACTACTCGAGCGGGATGCAGGCGCGCCTCGGCTTCGCGGTCGCGGCGCATCTCGACCCCGAGGTGCTGCTGATCGACGAAGTGCTGGCGGTGGGCGACCTGGCGTTCCAGCACAAGGTGTTCGAGCGGCTCAAGACGATGGTCCGGCGGGAGATCCCGGTGGTCATCGTTTCGCATCAGCTCGACCGCGTCGTCGAGCTGTGCCGCCGCGCCGTCCTCTTGACCGCCGGCCGGGTGGTCCGCGCCGGCACGGCGGTCGAGTGCGTGGCGGCCTACGTCGATGGGGAGCATCTCGCCGAGGCGGGGCATGGCCCTGCACCCGTGCAACTCCACGCGATCTCGGAGGCTGCGCCCGCCCTCGTTCACTCGGGCGAGCCCTTGACCGTTCGGTTGCAGGGGGCGGTGGTGGAGCCGGCCGGTGGCAGCCAGGCCGCCGTGGGGGTGTGGGTCCGGTCGCTCCCGAGCGAAGAGTTCGTCTTTGCCACGCACAGCGCGGCGTTCGATCTGGTCCTGCCGGTGGAGGGGCCCTTCGAGGTCGCGGTCGAACTGGAGATGAACCTGGGGCCGGGTGCGTATCGCGTGCAGGCCGTCGTTTGGAGCGTCCCCGCACGCACCCCCTGGGCGTTCGGTCCCTCGACGATCGTGCGAGTGGAGCGAGCGCTGCCGGCCTACGGTCGCGCGTACTTGAATCCCCGGATGCACCTCCTCGCCCCGTGATGGAGCGCTGCCGGCTGATCGACTCGTTGGGTGCGACCGTCGAGCGAACGCTCAGGCCGCTCGTTGCCGGTCGGCCGAAGGACGGGGTCGTCGCCTTACTCGACTTTCCGGCCCACTCGAACGTGGGAGACAGCGCGATCTGGCTGGGCGAGCTGGCATGCCTCCGGGCCTTGGGCGTCCGCCGTATCCGCTACAGCTGCGACATTCTCACGTACGACCGAGCGCAACTCGCCCGGCGCATCGGGCCTGGCCCAATTCTCCTGCATGGTGGCGGCAACGTGGGCGACCTGTACGAGCGCCACCAGCAGCTGCGCGAAGCAGTCATCCGGGCCTTTCCCGACAATCCGATCGTGCAGTTGCCGCAGTCGATCCACTTCCGCAGCCGCGACGCGCTCGAACGGGCGCGCACGGTGTTCGACGCCCACCCGGATTTGACGCTTCTCGTGCGCGAGCGGCGGAGCTTGGAGATGGCGCGGCGCGAGTTTCGCGCGCGCAGCCAACTCTGCCCCGACATGGCGTTCTGCCTGGGGCCGCTCGAGCGGCCAGCGCCGGCTTGCCGGCCGCTCCTCTGGCTCGCCCGCACTGATGTGGAAGCGGCTCGCGACGCGGGGGGAGGGTGGCCGGAGGCGTCGCCGGACCTGCGGGTGGACTGGTTGCGGGACCCGCCGATGGCGTTGGCCGCGGTGAGCCGCCGGCTCGGGGGCTGGCTCGCGCGCCATCCGGGGCTCGGGCCGGTGCTGCGGGACGCGCTCTCGGCAACCTACGCGCCGCTTGCCCGCCGCCGCCTTGAACGTGGCTGCCGGCTCCTCGCGTCGGCGGGAGCCATCGTCACCGACCGGCTGCACGGGCACGTCCTCTGCCTCCTGCTCGGGATCCCGCACGTGCTGTTGGACAACAACTACGGCAAGGTACGCAGCTTCTACGAAACCTGGACTGCGGACGCGGACCTGGTCCGGTGGGGCGAGTCGCCCGCGGAGGCGTTACGGCTGGCGGGCGCCGGGTGAAAGACGTCTGACCGTGGCGGGGTCCACGGTGAACCGGTCGGGGCTGGCGCGGCCCGCGCCGGAGGACATGACCCGGCTCATCGTGCCGCAGGACGTCGAGTGGGAGCTACTGGTCGTCAACAATAGCTGCACCGACGCGACCGACGACGTGATCGCAGCGTTCGCGGGCCGACTGCCCATTCAACGGCTGCGCGAGCCGCAGCCCGGCCTGTCGCATGCGCGGAACCGGGCGCTCCGCGCCGCGACCGGAGACTACCTCCTGTGGACCGACGACGACGTGCTGGTGGACGAGGATTGGGTTCGCGCCTACCGTGAGGCGTTCGCGCGCTGGCCCGCGGCGGTCGTGTTCGGCGGTCCGATCAGGCCATTGTTCGAAGGCTCGCCGCCCCCCTGGATCGAGCGGACGTTGCCCCGCATCGGCGGCGTGTTCGCGGTCCGGGACCTGGGCGCGGACCCGGTCCTGCTGGGCGTCGAGGGGGACCGCCTCCCGTATGGCGCCAACTACGCCGTGCGGATGATCGAGCAGCGGCGGTTCCTGTACCACACGGACCTAGGCCGCCGTCCGGGCGGGGTGGTCCTGGGAAGTGAGTGACGCGCGCTGCTGGGTGACATGCCCGGTGCCGGTGCGACAGGGGGGTGGGTGCCGGCGGCGCGAGTCCGGCACATCATCCCCGCGGAGCGGCAGACGATCCGCTACGTCCGTGCCTATTGCGAGGGATACGGGCAATACCTCCGCTGGAAGGCGGGCGGCGCTCGCTCGCCCGGACGGTGGGCGCTCCTCCGCCGCGCGGCTGCCGCCGAGCTGCGCTACCGCGTTGGGCGCGTGATCGCGCGCCCCGAGCGCTGGGTGGAGGATCTCATCCTCGCCAGCGAGACCTGGGGGCAGCTGCGGTGAGCGCGACCGCCGTGCCGATTCGCGTGGCGAGTTGGCCCGCGTGGTACGAGCCGAACCGCTACCTCGACTTGTTCTACCGCGCCCTCGCGCCCCATGGCATCGAGCACGTCCGCGACCTCCCGCTCGACTGGCGGGCCCTCTCGTCCGCCGAGATCAACGTCTCGCACCTGCACTGGCCGGAGCCGTTCTGGCGGGAGCGGCGAGGTGTGTGGCGGTCGCCGTGGTTCGGGGTGATCGCGTTGCGTCGCTTCTTGACCGGTGCCCGACGGGCGGGGGTCCGCGTGGTCTGGACGGTGCATAACCTCGAGCACCACGACGGCGTCGGCTTGAGCGACCGGCTGGCGTACCGGATGCTGCATCGCCGGGTGGACCTCCGCGTGTTCCATTCCGCCTGGGCGCGCGACGCGGCGCTCGCACGCTACGGCGGGCGGGGGGACCGGGGGGAGCGGGGGGAGCCGACCGCACAGTCCACGCTGGTCATGCCGCACGGGAACTACGATGGCGCGATTCCGGCGGCGGGGCCGCGCAGCACGACGCTCCGGGCGATGGCGATCCCTGAGGACCGGAAAGTGCTGCTCTGCTTCGGGCAAGTGCGCCCGTATAAGGGGTTTGACATCGCGCTGGCGGCGCTTGATCATCTGCCGGCCACGGAGTTTCACCTCGTCATCGCGGGGCGGGCGGTGGGCCAGTACGCCGGGGCGGTGCGCGCGGCGGCTCGGCAGCGGGCGAACGTGTCACTCGCGCTCGAAGACGTACAGGAGCAACGCCTCTCCGATCTCATCACGGCGGCGGACGCCGTTCTGCTCCCGTATCGCCGGCTCACCGGCAGCGGCGTGTTGTTGCACGCGCTTACGTTGGGCAAGGGTGTCGTGGTGTCGGACCTGCCGTACTTCCGCGAAGTGCTCGATCCGTCGCCCGAGGCCCGGGTGCTCGCGCCGCCCGAGAATCCCCCCGCATTGGCCGCGGCGATCCGGGAGTTCTTCCGCCTGCCGGTGGCCCGCCGCGGCCGGGCTGCGCGGGGGATCGCGGAACGGTATCCGTGGAGCCAAGTCGTCCGGCCGGTGGCCGAGTGGATTCTTACGGGAAGCGGGTCTCCACCCAGAGGCGGAGGCCGCCGACCAGCCGCAGGGGAGGCTGGCTAGCTACTCCAGGCGCGGCGTGGAGCGCGAGCTGTACCACCGTGCCAAGCGCCCCTTGAGGAACCGCTCGTCAAAGCGGTTCAGCCGCACGAACTCCCGTTTCCACCGCTCAAGTCGGTGGTATGTGGTGAGCAGTGCGCGCAGCGGGGCGACGAGATCGTGGCGGCCGAGGCGCTCGAGAGGCTCGAGGCACTCCTGGTAGAACGGCGCATTTCGCGGGGTCAGCTCCACCACGGCGAGCATGCCGGGTGTGAGCTCGCCGAGTGGGAACGAAGTCGCCCGATCAAGCTTACCGAGCGCGACGAGCGCCAACCTGGTGCGCACGCACTTCTCGCAGCGGCCGCAGTTCACGAGGCCGTCCGGCGGGACCTCCAGGTACAAACAACTACGCAGGAACGGCAGCGCGCCTTCCCAATCGGCGACGAGTCTCGTCTTCTCGAGCCGGGTGGTGTTGACATGACCGAGGTGGATCTCGACGGCAGCGGTTGAGAAGTGGTGCAACAGCAGCGCGTGCGACCCCAGCGGTGGCGATGCCAGACCGAGGCCGTCGGAGCCGAGCCACGCCTCACTCACGCGCCGCGCCAACGCCAACGCAACGGCGGTGGTGGCGGCGCCGAAGCCGATCGTCGACCACGAGGCAAAGTCGGGATAGAGGGTGCGGGCGTTGGTGTACACCGGCACCAGAGTGAAGTCCGCCAGCCGACCCAGCTGGCGCATCCGTTGCACGTGCGTCTCGAACGCCGCGAGGCGCTCCGGCCGTGGCGTTGCGTCGCCGAAATCGAAGCTGTTCAACCCGAAGAGGAGCAGGCAGTCCCGGATGGATGCCGGGTGTTCCGGCGGATACTCGAGGCGGTTCGCGCGCAGCAGCGCGAGAGCATCGATCCCGCCCGACAGGAACGACGCCACGCGCCGGCTGGCGCGTGGCACCGGAGGGCGCACGCCTGCCGTTGGCTCGATCTCGACCGGGCGGCAGCGGTCGTGCCATGACGCGAACACCGCGGCCACCGCCTGGAGCCCATCCCGCAGCCGCGGACACACAGAGCCCTGGACCAGGATCCGCCGCTCCCCCAGCCAGGTGGCGATGGGCATGCTGGCTAGCAGGAACGCGTCGACACTGGGGGCGAGATCCTCGGCGAAGGGAGCGATGGTCTCGAAGTAGACCTCCTGGGTGGTTCGGCCGCAGTCCTCCCACGACACGTCCACCACGACACGTCGCCGATCGGAGAACTGGTCGGTGCGCAGGTTCTCGATACGCATGCGCTACATGTGGTCCCTCGACCAGATGAGCAGGCCAAGCAGGAGCTTCGCGCCAGTGGAATCGATGATCGTGTCGCGCAGGTCGACAGTCACGTCCGGCGGCGGGAGCAGCTCACCCAGCACCTCGGGGACCACCAGCCCCGCGAGCCGTTCGCGGTAAGGCTCCGCCTGCCGCCGGACCGCTCGCCAGCCGGGGCCGTTCAGATCATACAACCGCACGTACCGGCGTCGCTCCACGCGCCGCGCGCCGGGGCGCGCGCTCGCCCTTCCGGCGAGACGCACAACCGCTGCCACGCGATCCCGCACGCCCCGGCGGACTCGCCACCACGCCGAAGGAATCAGGGGCTCGAGGTTGGACGAGTTCCGGTCAAGGGGGAGCCGGGCGAGGTCCGGGAACCGGCGCCGGAGCACCTCATCCTCCGCCCGTCGCCTGTCCAGCGTGGCCGCCGGCATCCCTCCAGCGGTCTCGAGCACCACATGGTCCTGCACGGGCAGCACCGGCCAGGCGCCGAAGCAGAGTCGCCACGGGGTGCCGCCCGCGTGAAACCGGCCGCGGTGCTCGAGGAAGAACCGCCAACCTTTTTGGAATTCCTCGCCGGGGAGGGCGTCGTATGCCTGACGCAGGCGCTCCACCGTCTCGTCCACGAGGTCACCAAACACCTCGCGCCGCAGCAGTCGCCGCAAGCGGTCGCGGGCGATCCCGTATTGGTTGAGGCTCCCGAACAGCGTGTCGAATGAGGCCCTCCCGGTAGCGGGATCCACGGCCCACGCCAGGCTGCTGCCTCCCACGACGGGATCCACCAGGTACGCCGCGACGACCCGATGCCCGAGTGCGCCAAGATGCCGAGGCACGCCCCAGGTGTATACGCTGCTGAGACCGTTGGCGACGTGTTCCCAGGTGACCTGCAACTCGGCATACTGGGGATAGCGGTCCACGGCATCCGGCCGAACCGTGTGCTCCATGCCCAGGCTGGTGGCAACGGCGGTCGCGCACGTCACCTCGAAGTCGCCAGGCTCTCCGAGCGTGAGCGCGGCGCACCGGATGCCGTGACACCCAAGGGCGCCGGCCAGGAGGCGCGAGTCCCGGCCGCCAGACAGCAACAAGCCGCAGCGCTCGTCCGCCTCTCCCGGCAGCGCGTGGCGCGCGACGGCGGCGTCCCACGCGTCGTACAACAGATTGACCTGTGCCCCGAACGGCAGGCCGAAGAATCGGTCCGAGGCGGGGAGCGCGTACTGTGACACCTCTTGAGGCTCGGCGCGGGGCTCCCAGAAGAGCAGGTGCCCGGGCGCTAGGCGACGTACGTCGCGCCATAAGGTGCGTCCCTGGACGATGCCGGCGGTGAGGAGCAGTCCCACGAGGCCTGCCGTGTCGAGCTCCGGACGGAACGCCGGGTGGTGGCGGAACAGCTCCGGGCTCGAGGCCACCAACAGTAGCTCAGGCGTCCCGTAGAAGTAGATCGGGAACAGGCCGAGCAGGTCCGCCCCGACGACGACCACGCCAGGGCGATGCGCGCGGCAGACCGCCGCGGCGTAGAGCCCGTCCCAGGGAGCCGCAATCCTCGAGGGCGTCTCGGCCCAGGCGCGGGCGACCTCGGGCGCCCCGATCCGCCGGGCATCCGGTCCTGCGATCGCCTCACCCCATAGCACTGCCACACCGTCGCCGTCGGCCGCTGTGCTGATCGGCGCGGAATCCGCGGCCGCCCAGAGGAGCTGCACGTCTCCCGCGGCGCATTCTGCGGTCCGCAGCCCGTCGAGCGGCGGGAGCCGCGTCCGGACGCCTCTCACGAATCGGGCGCGCCGGTCGGAATCGGGATCCGCCACCAACAGAAAGTTGGCCACGCTGCGGGCTCGGCTAGGGGCCCGGCGTGCCGGTCAGCGAAGCCGGGAGCTTGCCTTCCACCAGCCGTTGGAACCGCGGGTCCCCCCGCAAGGGAGCCCACGCGGGGTCGAGCCGCAACCAGTTCGGGGACACGCGCGACGGAATGGCAAGTGCCTGGCCGAGCCGCTCGATCGCGGAGTCCGGCTGCCCCAGTCGTAGCTGGACGTACGCCAGGTTGACCAGCCAGGCCGGGCCGTCGAACGCGTCGTGGGCGACCGACTCGATCTCGGTCGCCTGTCGGGCGGCTCGGAGAGCTTCCGCCGGCAGGTGCAGCGCGGCGTAGACGATCCCCAGCTCGGCGGGAATCCACGCCTGGTCGGGGAAGCGCCGTCCGAGGGTCTCCAGCATGCTGCGCGCCGAGTCGTAGCACGCGCGCGCCCGGTCCGACTGGCCCAGCCGCTCGTACACCTCCGCTTTGGCGCCGTAGTACGCCGCCGTATCGAGCCCCAATGCTCCGGGTGCCAGGCGCCCGATCAGGTCGCGGTTGTCGTAGACGATCCGCGAGAAGCCGAGAAACCAGAACCCCCAGATGGGCCGCCAGCGAGTCGGGGGGATCTGCTGGGCGGCCCGCTCCAACGTCTGCCGGGCGGCCGCCACGTTCCCGTCGCGATGGATTGAGAGGGCTGCCTTGTTCAGGTACACGTCGAGGAAATCGGGAGCCAGCGAGAGGACGCGGTCAAACTCGCGCTCCGCCGGGGCGTAGCGTCGCGTGTACAAGTACGTCTCCCCGATGTTGAACGGAATCACGTACGACCGTGGGTCGAGCTCGGCCGCGCGTTGGTAATTGGCGATGGCCTCGTCGAACCGCCCCTGCCGCCGGAGCACGTTGCCGATGTTCTGGTAGACGAGCGCGTTGCCGGGCTGTAGGTCGCGCGCGTGCATGAGCTGGGGGATGGCGTGGTCGTAGTCCTTGCGGCCCCAGTAGTAGTAGAGGCCGAGCGCGATATGGGCCTCGGGAAGGTCCTGGTTGAGCGTCAACGCGCTGTCGACGGCCGTCTTGGACGCGCGGAGCCGCTCCTCGGATACGTCATACCCCAGCCGGTACATCCAGGCGTTGGTGCGCCCGATCTGGGCGAAGGCCAGCGCGAAGCGCCGGTCGAGCTGGACCGCGCGCTGATACATCTGCAGCGCGGTTTCGACGTCGGGCCGCTCCCAGCTGCGGTTGTAGTAGCTGTTGCCCCGTAGATAGTAGTCGTACGCCTCGACGTTGTCGGTCGGTCGGGCCGCCAGGCGCTGGCGCTCGGGCTCGAGCAACGCGACGTTGAGGGCCTCCGCTACTTGTTGCGCGATGCTCGACTGCACGGTGAACACGTCCGACAACTGAACGTTGTATTGGGGGCTGGACCAGACGGTGGAGCCGTCCGACACTTTGATGAGCCGCGCGCTCACCAGCACCCGCCCCAGCCCCGGGCCGGACTTGTCCCAGCGCACGCTCCCCTCGATCACGTAAGCGACGCCGAGCTCGGCGCCGATCTTCTTGACAGGCATCGAGGCCTTCTTGTACTGCATGGCGCTGGTGCGCGCGATCACGCTGACCCGGTCGATCGTTGCGAGTCGCCCCGTGATCTCCTCCGTAATGCCGTCCGAGAAGTACTCATCGTCGCCCCGCCCCAGATTCTCGAACGGCAGCACCGCCAGCCGTGTGCGGCTCCCTTGAGAGCCGCCTGACTGGAGCCGCGCGAAGGCGACGTAGCCACCGACCGCGAGCGCCGCGGCGAGCCCAAGGCCGGCGAGCAGGCGGGGCGCCGGGAGCCTCCAGGGGCGCGGGGCGGGGGCGGGGGCGGGGGCGGCCGAACTGCGCGGCGTGTCCGGCGCGGTGAGCGCGGCGGCGAACTCGAGCGTTGAGGCGAAGCGGTCGGCGGGGACCTTGGCGAGCGCCTTTACGATCGCCGCCTCGACTCCCGGCCGGACCGCTGGCCGCACGAGGCGGACCGACGGGATGGCCTCGAGCGACTGGCGCGCTAAGATCACCTGAGGCGTGGTGCCGGCATACGGTGACTCCCCGACCAGCAACTCGTAGAGCATGCAGCCGAGGCTGTAGAGGTCGCTCCGGCCGTCCAGCGTCGTCGAGCCCGCCCACTGCTCCGGGCTCATGTACGCCGGCGTGCCGACCGCGAGCCCGGTCGCGGTCATGCGGCCGCCCGCCGCTTCGGTCACGGCCTTGGCGATGCCGAAGTCGGCGATCACTGCGTGGCCACCAGTGATCAGGATGTTCTCGGGCTTGATGTCCCGGTGCACCAGGCCGCGGCCGTGGGCATAGGCCAGTCCGTCCGCCACCTCGCGCGTGATCTGCAGCGCGTCCTCGAGCGGCAGTTGGCCCTCGCGCTCGAGCCGGTCTCGCAGCGACTCGCCCTCCACGAACGGCATCACATAGTAGAGGAGGCCGTCGGCCTCGCCGGAGTCGTACAGCGGGAGGATGTGCGGGTGGCTCAGCTGCGCGGCGATCTCGATCTCGCGCAGGAAGCGGTCCGCGCCGATTGCGCCCGCAATGTCGGGCCGCAGCACCTTCACCGCCACGCCGCGGTTGTGCCGGAGGTCGCGGGCGAGGTAGACCGTCGCCATGCCACCCCGCCCCAGCTCGCGCTCGACGCGGTAACGGCCGGCGAGGGCGGCGGTGAGGCGGGCCTGGGGATCGGTCATAATGGCGCGCCCGCTATCCGGGGAAGTGCCGGCGGATCAAGCGGTCGTACGTCTCAACCCGGGCGTCCCACGTATGGTGCACTACAATGTACCGGATGGCGTGCTCCCTGTCCCAACCGCGCTCGCCGGCGGCGAGCAGTGCAGCCGCCATCGCGTGCATGTCGCCGTTCTCCACAACCACGCCCAGGCCGGCCTCGCGTACGAGGAAGTCGTTCGGGAACCCCGCTTCGCTGACCACCGGCAGCCCGGCTCGAAGGTAGTGGTACAGCTTGCTGCTCTCGTTGTTGTGCATGAAGGGCCCGGCGGCGACCAGCACGCCGAGGTCCGCGTGTCGCAGGTAATCCCAGGACGCGGTGTAAGGGACGACGCCGAGGTAGGTCACGACGCGCGAGTCGAGCGCCCGCGCGTCTCCGGTCCCGAGCACATACAGGCGGGCTGTGCCTCGCTCATCCAGTCGGCGCAGCCACGCGCCCAGCGAATTGAGCTTCGCGATGAGCGCGCGGTGGGCCTCCGGTTGCGTCCCGCGGCGATACAGGTTGCCGGCGAACAGACAGCGCGGTCCATCGGAGTCGGGGTACGGATCGGGTCCGCGGGGAGGGAGAGCGCGGTCGACGCCGCCGGACACGACGACGACCCACACACAGTCTCCGGCCACGACGGCCCAGGCGCCGACGCCGACCACGCCGTTGAGCTGGTCGAACCAGTGGTCGTTGAACGCCACTCCGCGCTTCTCCTTGGCGATATCGCTGCCGTCGGCATTGTGCGCGTAGATGTGGCGCGGCAGCGGCGACAGCCCGAGGCTGGCCGCGAGGCTGCCGATCGTATTCTCGGATCCCGCGGTCACGATCTACGCCG
>Ga0066655_10000504_pt1 | contig 13038 bp, 10 predicted proteins | sample GraSoiAngelo_104_FD_133942 | JGI IMG/M metagenome (GOLD analysis project Ga0066655, IMG submission 133942) | Grasslands soil microbial communities from the Angelo Coastal Reserve, California, USA - 14_0903_05_30cm | ecosystem: Environmental > Terrestrial > Soil > Grasslands | place: USA... | reverse complement strand
TGCTGCATGTTGTGGGTGACGATCACGATAGTGTACAGCCGCTTGAGCTCATGGCACAGCTCCTCGATACGCTGCGTGCCGGCGGGGTCGAGCGACGCAGTGGGCTCGTCCAGCAGCAGCACCTCCGGCTGGGGCGCGAGCGCGCGGGCGATGCAGAGGCGCTGCTGCTGACCCCCGGAGAGCGCGAGCGCGCTCGCCCGCAGGCGATCCTTGACCTCGTCCCACAACGCCGCCTGGCGCAGCGCCCGCTCGACCACTTCATCCAGCTCGCGGCGGCCGCGGTGCCCGTTCACCCGCAGCCCGGCGGCGACGTTGTCGTAGATGGACATGGTGGGGAAGGGGGTGGGGCGCTGGAACACCATCCCGATGCGGCGCCGCAGCTGCACGGGGTCCACGTGGCTGTCGTAGATGTCGGCCCCGTCGAGCAGCACGCGCCCCGTGACCCAGCCGCCTTCTGACAGCTCGTGCATGCGGTTCAGGCATCGCAGGAACGTGCTCTTGCCGCATCCCGATGGGCCGATGACCGCCGTCACTGTGTGCGCTGGGAAGATAATAGTGACATCCTTCAGGACCGCCCGGCGCCCGAACAGGGCCGTGAGGCGCACGGTCTCGAGCCGGAGCCGGGCGTCAGCGGGCGGCGCCATGACGTTGCCGGATGGCCCAGCGGGCCGTGACGCCGAGCAGCAGCACCAGGCTCATGAGCACGAGGGCCGAGGCCCACGCGAGGCGGTGCCACTCCTCGAACGGCCCCTGGGCGTACTCGTAGATCTCGTGCGGCAGGGTCTGCATCGGCTGCGTGATGTTGGTCGTGAAATTCAAGTTGCCGAGCGCGGTGAAGATCAGCGGCGCCGTCTCGCCGGCGATGCGGGCGATGCCGACCAGGCAGCCGGTCACGATGCCGGCGAGCGCGGTGCGCGCGACGACGCGGAGCGAGGTCCGCCAGCGTGGATACCCGAGCGCCAACGCGGCCTCGCGCAGCGAGTGGGGCACGAGCCGCACCATCTCCTCCGTGGTGCGGGCGATCATGGGAATCATCAGCGCGGCGAGGGCCACGCTGCCGGCGAGCGCCGAGTACCCGTGCATGGGGCGCACCAGCCAGGTCCAGGCGAAGATCCCGATCACGATCGACGGGGTGCCGTTCAGCACGTCGGCGACGAAACGCACGGTCCAGCCGAGGCGGCCGGAGCCGTATTCCGCCAGGTAGAGCCCCGTCCCCACGCCGGCCGGTAGACCGATGAGCGCCGCGAGCCCGACGATGATGCCCGTGCCGACGATCGCGTTGGCCACGCCGCCGCCGGACTGACCGGCGGGAACGGGATTCTTGGTGAAGAAGTCCCAATCGAGCGACGACGCCCCCTTGGCGATCAGGTCGGCGAGGATCAGCACGAGCGCGAACACCGCCGTGAACGACAGCACCGCCACGAGGCTCGTCATCAGGCCGCTCGTGACGTGGCGGCGCACGCTCCGGCCGCTCACAAGGCGCGGCTCCCCACGGCCGTGCCTCGCGCCACGCGCCAGATCAGCAGCCGGGCAAAGGCGTTCACGATCACGGTGATGACGAAGAGCACGAGGCCCACCTCGAACATGGCCGCCAGGTGGAGATCGCCGACGGCTTCGCTGAACTCGTTCGCGATCGCGGCGGCCATGGTGTAGGCGGGTTGCAGCACCGAGAGGCTGATGTCGTGACGATTGCCGATGACCATCGTGACCGCCATCGTCTCGCCCAGTGCGCGGCCGAGCCCGAGGATGATCGCGCCGATCAGCCCCGCTCGGCCGTACGGCACGACCGCGGTCCACACCGCCTCCCACCGCGTGGCCCCCATCCCGATAGCGGCCTCGCGCTGGTTAGCGGGGACCGCCAGGAGCACCTCGCGGGACACGGCGGCGATGTAGGGGACGATCATGATGGCGAGGATGATGCCGCCGGCGAGCAACGAGTTGCCGTAGAACACACCGCTGAAAAACGGCGTCCAGCCCAGTGCCGCGCGCAGCGGCGGCACTACGTAGCTCCGCAGGAACGGGATCAGCACGAAGATCCCCCACAGCCCGTACACCACGCTCGGGATCGCCGCGAGCAGCTCCACCAGGAAGGCGATCGGCTGGCGGAGCCACTTGGGCGAGAACTCGGTCAGATAGATCGCGACGCCGAGGGCGAGCGGCACCGCGATCAGCAGGGCCAGCAGGGAGGACGCGAGCGTCCCGAAGATCATCGGCGCGGCGCCGAACACGCCGGCCACCGGGTCCCACACCGATGTCCACACGAACGGCAGCCCGAACCGCTGGATCGCGGGCCACGCTCCGATCACCAGTTCGGCCAGCAGGGTGACGAGCAGCAGCGGGAGGACGAGGGCCAGCGCCGTGAGGGTCACGCGATACAGCCGGTCGCCGACGTTCCGCCCTCGCAGGGTCCGCCACTCCGCTTGAGGGGTGGGCGTGGGGGCGGGAGCGGAGACGGCGTCCGGAGTCGTCGCGGGATCGACGGGAAGCGTCGTCATACGGTCGGAAACGTATCCGGCCTGTGTCACAGATCTGTAACAGCCGGGCACGGACAAAAAAACCCCCGCAGGCGGATACCGCCGTGCGGGGGTGAAACGGCAGCCGGAAGGAGGGTTACCGGGCTGCCGTGGTCCAGACCGGCTTGCCGTCAACCGTGATGGACTTGAGGCGGGACTCGATCCAGGGCCGCAACTGCTTCGGGAGGGCGGCGTAGCCGAGCTCGTTGGCGCGCGACTGACCGTCCGTCTCCGCCCACCAAATGAACTGCACGAGCGCCTTCGCCTTGGCGATGTCGGCGTAGGTCTTGTGGACCAGCAGCCAGGTCATCGTCGCGATCGGGTACGCATCGGCGCCGTCGGGGTTGGTGATCGAGATTCGGAAATCGGTGGTCGGGGGAAGCGTCTTCAGGACGCCGGCGAGTGCGGCCGTCACGGACTCGAGCGACGGCGTGACGAACTTGCCCGACGAGTTCCGCACCTGGCCAAACGACATCTTGTTGCTGGTCGCATAGGCCAGCTCGATGTACCCGATCCCGCCGGGCGTCTGGTTCACGGTCGCCGCCACGCCTTCGTTGCCCTTGCCGCCCAGCCCCACCCGCCAGTTTACCGACGTGCCCTTCCCGACCTTGCTCCGCCACTCCGGGCTCACCTTCGAGAGGTAGTCGGTGAAGCCGAAGCTCGTGCCCGAGCCGTCGGAGCGGTGCACCACGACGATGTCCGTCGCCGGGAGCGACGTGCCGGGGTTGACGCTCGCCAGGCGGGCGTCGTTCCACTTGGTGACCTTCCCGAGGAAGATGTCCGCGATCACGTCAGGTGTGAACTTCAGCTGCTGGCTGACGCCCGGCAGGTTGTAGGCGATTACGATCGCACCGAGCACCGTCGGGATGTGGAGCACGTTCCCCTGGATGGCGGCGATCGCGGAGTCGCTCATCGGCGCATCGGAGCCACCGAAGTCCACCGTGCCGTCGGAGAACTGCCGGATCCCGCCGCCCGATCCGATCGACTGGTAGTTCAGCTGGACGTCCGGATGCGTCTTGTTGTAGCTGAGCATCCAGTCCTGATAGATGATGCTGGGAAACGTCGCGCCGGCGCCATTGAGCTTCACCTGCGCGGCCGCGGGAGCGGCCAGCGTCAGGGCGGCGAGGGCGAGCAGCCTGGTGGTCTTCATGGCGATCTGGACCTCTGGGTCGGTGTTAGAACGTGAACTGGGTCTGAAACAGGGCCTGCGAACGCGTGGCGTCGTTGGCGGCGTTCAGGATGTCGGTTTGATAGTTCGCGTAATCCCAGTCCGCGAGCAGGCGCCAGTTGGGCGACAGCTGATAGGATACGCCGCCGATGAACCGCGTCTGCTTGTCTACCGCACCCGCTTGCCGATGTAAGACGTCCACGCGGGCGATGATCGCGGCCTTAGCCTGCGGGAACTTGTAGACTCCGAACGCGCTGTAGACGTGCCCGTTGGTGGCGCTGAGCACCCCGTCCTGGGTCACCGCTGCCTCGCCGGCAAGCGTGATTTCCTTCGACCGATAGGAGATCATCCCGATGAAGCGATTCCGGTCTCCCGCAAGGGCCCGGCCGTAGCCTGCGTACCCCGTGACGCGGAGTCCGCCGACCCGGCTCGAATCATTGGTGTCGAGCACCCGGACTGAGACACGTGCCTGCGCGTCCTTGCCCGCGCCCGCCGACGTGCCCGAATAGAACGTCCCGTTGACGACCGTGAACTGGAAGTTGACCTTGTCAGCCATCCATTTGCCGTCCACGCCTACCCCGTAGTCCGCTGCCGACAGGTAGCCGGCGCGGTCCGTCGCCATCGTACCCTGCATGCGGTAATCCCACAGGGCCTCTTCCCAGTCGAGCCATGGCGTGTGGATCAAGCCAGCCTTGAAGGTGAGGGCACTCCCCTGCGGCGTGTACGTCGCGAAGGCGTACTTGAGTCGGAGCCTGAGCGAGTTGTCACCGGCGCCGACGCGTTGGATGTCCGGGGTAATGCGGGTGGTGACTCCGCCCGCGAACCGGCCCAGGATGTTCACATAGGCACGCGTGATGTCGAAGTTGTTGAAGTGATTGATCGTATCCTTCAGCTGGTACACGTACTGGGTGTACACCAAGCCGCCGACCGCCACCTGCGGAGCCGCGGGAGCCTGTGCCGCGAGCGGCGCGGCACTCGCCGCAGCGGCGACGACGGCCACCGCGACCGCCCGACGATAGGAGAACGCCATTGGGGTGTCTCCCCTTCTTAAGGGATGGAGTTGGACAACTGCACTGTGGCTGTGACTCAACGCCCTAAACGAACGCCGCCGCGTCACGGGCGGGTCGGTCGAATGTAACGGCTCGGTAACGGGGCCCGCAGGTCTGAGAGCGGCGCGCTCAGCGGTGTCGCTGGGGCTCTGCCGCGCCCGGCCGCGCGCGGGAGCGCGCGGGGTGGACGCGGGTTCGGCGGGGCGGCGGTAGGCGCGGGGGAGGCACGACGGCCGCGACGAGGTCGTCGGCGAAGCCACGCAAATCCTGCGTGAGTGTTGCCAGCGGCTCCCCCGCCCACTCTGCGTCGAGGCGCCGAAACAGGTCGTCGTGGAGTCGGCCTGCGAAGCGAGCCAGGGCGAGCAGCCCGGCGCTGGCCGGCCGTGGTCCCGTCCGCTTGGCGGGTCTGCGCCCTGGGGTGCCGGCGAGCGCCGCCGCGTGCAAGTGACGGGCCCGCTCCGCGGCGGCCTCCGCGACCGCGACGCCGAGCTCGGCCAGCAGGACCTGGAGGTCGTGCAGCTCGCCGAGCACGTTCTGGAGCCGCTTGAGGAGCTCGACCAGCGCACCCGCCCGGGGGGGGCGCTCGTCGGCGATCGGCTCGAGCAGGTAGCGCAGCCGCTTCACAGCGATGCGCGCGGCGTGAACGGCGTCTTGATCGCGCGTGGAGCGGGCGGTCTCGAGCTCCTGCTCGAGCATGGCGGTCTGCTCGCGTAGCAGCCGGCCGGTGGCTGCCGCGAAGGGCGGCGCGGTGGGACTCGGGTCCACCAACGTCGCATTGAGCCCGCGACGCACGCGGCGCTCGATCTGGCGAAACTCCGGCGGGATCTCCTGACGGATATCCGCGTACGCCCGGTTCTGACGGTCCTCGAGCCGGGTCAGGAGCCACGGCACGCCGGGCCCCGAGCGCCGGCCCGGCTCGGGGCGGTGAGTGCGTACCCAGGCGAGTTGGACCTCCGCGTCGCGCCCGGCGCTGGTCGCGCGCGTGGCGTCGCGCAGCCGACGCTGCAGCTTCTTCGCGACCGCACGCCCGAGCTCGGGCCGGAAGCTGCGCAGCAGGGTACGCAGCCGCCGCAGCGCCACGCGGAAATCGTGCAGCGCCTCGGAGTCATCCGGGGCGTCGAGACGGCCGCATGCCGCCCGCGCTTCGTCCAACAGCGTGAGGCCGACCAGCGCCGCGGCGGCGGGCGCGGGGCGGGCGAGCAGACCGGCGGGGGGGGGGCGCCTAGTCACCGGCGGCGAGACGGCGCAGGTGTTTGGGGCCGAGGAACCAATCGAGCGTCGCGGCGCCACGGCCCACCGCGCCGGGAAACTCGAGCAGACAGGCCGCACCCTTGCGGAGCTCGAGGAAGGGTCCGTTCGTGTCCGCGAGGAGGGTGCAGACGATCCGACTCAGGTCGGGCTCATGGCCCACCACCGCAACGGTGGGGCGCGGCCCAAGCCCTGCCAGCCAGCCGAGAAACCGATCCACCCCGGCGCCCGGCGCGAGCTCGGCGACGCGCTCCACGCGCTGCCCCTCGTACGCCTGCGCGATGATCTCCGCCGTGTCGAGCGCCCGGCGGAACGGGCTCGCGGCGAGGAGGTCGATCGTCGGCACGAGCTGGCGCAGGCCGAGCGCGACGCCCTCCATCTTGCGCCGCCCCTCGGAGGTCAGCGGGCGGGCCGCGTCGTCGCGGTGGGAGCGCGCGTACGCCTCCCGGTCTTCGGCGATCGCGTGACGGACCACGAGCAGGCGCACGACGCGGCTCAGGCGGGAGTGCGGAGGCGTTCGGCTCCGGCGGCCGGCTCGCCGAGGGGGGTGCGCGGCCGCCGCACGATCGGGATGAAGGGCGGGTGTGGCTCGGACCCCTCCCGAGCCGCCTCGCGCGCGACGTACTGCAGCGCGGCCTGGCAGCGCACGGTGGCGTCAGCCGCGGCGCGGGCGCGCCGGCCGTAGGTGCCGTCGGGGAGCAGTTCCCGTGCCTTCACGTTGTCCGCAAGCACGAGCTGCAGGATCTCCCCGACCACGCGTGATTGCAGGACGGGATCCTCGATCGGGAACATCGTCTCGATGCGGCGCCAGAAGTTCCGCGGCATCCAATCCGCGCTCGCGAGCAAGACTTGCGGGTCGCCACCGTTCTCGAAGTAGAAGATGCGGCTGTGCTCGAGGAAGCGGTCGACGATGCTCGTCACCCGGATGGTTTCGGAGACGCCAGGGAGCCCGGGGCGCAGGCAGCAAATGCCGCGGATGACGAGGTCGATCGGGACACCCGCCTGGGATGCCCGGTACAGCGCGTCGATTACGGACGGCTCCACCAGCGCGTTCATCTTCACGATGATTCGCGCCGGGCGGCCCTGCTGCGCGTTGCGCTGCTCGCGCTCGATCAGCGTGATGATCTGCTCGCGTAGTCCGAGGGGCGCGACCAGCAGCTTCCGCCACTCGTAGCCGTCGGCGTAGCCGGTGAGCAGGTTGAACAACGCGCTGACGTCCTCGCCGACGTCCGGCTCGGCGGTGAACAGGCCGAGGTCCGTATAGCTGCGCGCCGTGGTGGGGTTGTAGTTCCCGGTGGAGAGGTGCACGTAGCGCCTGATGCCGTCGGCTTCGCGCCGCACTACCAGGGCCGCCTTGCAGTGGGTCTTCAGCCCGACGATGCCGTAGACCACGTGGACGCCCGCCTGCTCCAGGGTCCGCGCCCACGTGATGTTGTTCTGCTCGTCCATCCGCGCTTTGAGCTCGACCAGGGCGGTCACCTGCTTGCCGTTCTGGGCGGCTCGCGCCAACGCGGAAATGATCGGACTCGCCCCGCTCGTGCGATACAAGGTCTGCTTGATCGCCAGCACTTGGGCATCGTCGGCTGCCCGGTCGATGAAGTCCACGACCGGCCCGAAGGACTCGTACGGCAGATGGATGAGCACGTCGTGCGCGCGGATCACGTCGAAGACGTCGCGCCCCTGGGCCAGCGCCGCCGAGACCCTCGGTACGAGCGGCTCGTCGCGGAGCGCGGCGAAGTCGTCCAGCCGATGCAGCGCCATCAGGGCGGTCAGGTCGATCGGTCCGTCCACGCGATAGACGTCGCGCGGTTCGAGGTCGTGCGCCTGCACCAGCATGCTGCTCAAGGCGTCGTCCGCGTCGGCCGAAATCTCGAGCCGCACCGGATCGCTGCGCATGCGCTGCCGCAGGCTCTCCTCGATCGTCTCGAGGAGGTCCTCGGCGTCGTCCTCCTGGATCGTCAGGTCGGTGTTCCGGGCGACGCGAAACACCGTGTGGCTGACGACCCGCAGGCCGCCGAACAACTTGCGCAGGTGCCGGGCGATGATGTCCTCGAGCAGGATGAAGCGGACTCGGCCTTCGCCGTGGGTCGACACGACGACCACCCGGTCGAGCACGGCGGGCACCTGCACCACCGCGAAATGGCGCCGCGGCTGGCTCCCGTTCTTGCGCTCGACCACGAGCGCGATATTCAGGCTCTTGTTGTGGACGTGCGGAAAGGGATGGCCGGGATCGATCGCGAGCGGTGTGAGCACCGGATAGACGCTGGCGCGAAACAGCGCGTCCACGCGGCGCCGCTCGGTATCGGTCAGCTCGGCGAACCGCACGCGCTCGATGCCGCCGGCGGCGAGTCCCGGGAGCACGTCGGTCCCGAGGATACGGTACTGCGCGGCCACGAGCTCGTGCACCCGACGCTCGATGGCGGCGAGCTGGTCGGCGGGTGCCAGGCCGTCCGCCCCATAATCCTGGGGCTCGACGCCGGCGTACACCTGCTGCTGCAGCCCCGCCACCCGGATCTCGAAGAACTCGTCCAGATTGGAGCTGAAAATCGCGAGGAACTTGAGCCGCTCGAGCAACGGGTTCGAGCGGTCGGCCGCCTCCTCCAGCACGCGGGCGTTGAACTCGAGCCAGGAGAGCTCGCGGTTGAAGTAGTGATCCGGCGGATAGGCCGGCAGGGCGCGCTCGGACACGGCTATTTCCTCGGTCGGGACCAGGACAGGGTGAGGCCGGCGCGGAACGCCCGCTCGAACAGGCCCGCCTTGCGCGTCGCGTCCTCCAGCTCGATCGCGGGGTCGCGTGTGGCGCGCACCAACATGCGGACCCATCCGTCGCCGACGCGGCAGCGGACGCCCTGGACGGCCTGCCCGTGTGCGCGATCGAGACCATCGGCCACGCGCAGGACGCCGCTCAGACGCCGGACCAGGCGGCGCTCGCCGCGGTCCAGTCGGGCGAAGTTCGCGTGGGCCTTCTTCGGCACCGCACGCCGATGGTAGCGGGCGACGTTCGCGATCAGCTCGATCTCCCGGGAAGAGAAACCGCGCAGGTCGCCGTGCATGATCAGGTGATATGCGTGCTTGTGATGCTCCTCGTGGTTGATCAGGTAGCCGATGTCGTGCAACAACGCGGCGGCCCGGAGGATGTCGCGACCCCCGGCGGGGAGGGCGTAGGCGTCGCGCAGCGCGTCGAACATCGACGCGGCCAGCGTGGCCACGTGCTCGCAGTGCCGCTCGTTCGAGTGACATTTGCGCGCGAACCGCCGCACCACCTCCATGCGGTCCGCGACCGCGGCGCGCGTCGGCGGCGTCGTGCCGAACAGGTCGTCGATCATCGACAGCAGCACGCCGTCGCGAATGCCGCGGTCGTTCACCAGCACGCGTTGCGTGCCGAGCCGCCGCATCAGGCGGGCGACGGCGGCGACGCCGGCGATGATGATGTCGGCCCGCTGCGGGTTGAGGCCGGGGATCTGGCGCCGCACCTCGAGCGGCGTCTCGCGCAGCCGGTCCAGCAGGCGCACGACCTCGGCGCGGCTGATCGCGTGGTCACGCGCATGGGCGACCTTGCCGTCCCGCTCCAGCTGCGCCATCTCCGCGAGGTTCGTAAACGTGCCACCGCTGCCGATCATCACCTCGGCCGCGAACGGCGGCTTCCCCATCATCTCCTTGATGGTGGCGTCGATCCCGCGCCGTAGCGCCTTCCAGTGCTTCGACCGGAGCGGGTCCGACTTGCAGTAACGCTCCGTCAAGCGCACCGCGCCGAGCGGCAGCGAGACGACCTGGTCGATCACCCCGCCTGCCGCGAGGATGACCTCCGCACTGCCGCCGCCGATGTCGACGATCGCGGTCAAGCGATCGCTCAGATCGTAGTGGCGGGAGACGCTCCGGAAGGCGAGGCGGGCTTCCTCCTCGGGAGGTACGACCTCGACGCGGACGCGACAGCGACGCCACGCCTCCCGGACGAAATCCCGCCCGTTCGCCGCCTCGCGCACGGCGCTCGTCGCAATGGCGCGCAGCTCGCGGGCGTTGAACCCCTCCGCAATCGCCTTCATCCGGCCCAGCGTCTGGAGGGACTGCTCCATCGGTTCGTCGCCGATCCGGCCGCGATCATACAGTCCCCGGCCGAGTCGCGTCATCTCGCGATCCTGGTCGAGCACCCGGTAGGATCCGTCGGACTGGACCTCGGCGACGACGAGGCGTATCGAGTTCGTGCCGATGTCAACCGCCGCGAGGCGCGGCAGCGTCGCCGCGGCGGCCGCTCCCGCAGGGGGGGCCGATCCGCCGGTCGCGGCGGGCGCGCTCGTCTGAGTTGTGGCGGTTACCATGCGACCGAATCGTTTGGGGTGGAGAGAGATGGTGCCGCCGGCTGCCCGCGTCAATGCAGGCGCCGCTTTCAAGCATATCACCGTTGTGTAACGGATGTGCAACGACGGTGTGTCGCTGCAAGCGCTTGTTGCACGGAGGGATGCGTCGTGTAACTTGGCTCGCACCCGTCACGGAGCCGACACGTGAAATTATGGGAGAAGCTGGTCGTGCCGCCGGGCCGACGCCTGCACCTGGCCGAGTGGGATCCCGACGACACGTCCGGTCACAAGAAAGATGCAGCCACGGAGCAGGCGCTCGCGCAGGACATCGCCCGGCTAGACGAGTTGCAGTATGTGATGTTCGCGGATCATCGTCACGCCTTGCTGGTCGTGCTGCAGGCGATGGACGCAGGGGGCAAGGACGGGACGATCCGGCACGTGATGACGGGGTTCAATCCTCAAGGGTGCCACGTCACGGCCTTCAAGCGCCCCTCGGCCGAGGAGGCGGAGCACGATTTTCTGTGGCGGATCCACCGGGCCGTCCCCGCCAGGGGCGACATCGCGATCTTCAACCGGTCGCACTACGAGGATGTGCTGGTCGCCCGGGTCCGTAAGCTCGTCCCCAAAGAGGTGTGGGCCGGGCGGTACGACCACATCAACCGGTTCGAGGGGTTGCTCGGCGACAGCGGGGTCACCGTGGTGAAGTTCTTTCTTCACATCAGTAAGGACGAGCAGAAGCGCCGCTTCGAAGAGCGCCTGACGGATAGGACGAAGCAGTGGAAACTCGCGCCGGAGGATTTCGAGGACCGAAAATATTGGGACGGCTACGTCGAGGCGTACGAGGATGCGCTCAGCCGTTGCAGCACGGACGTGGCCCCGTGGTTCGTCATGCCCGCGGACAAGAAGTGGTTCCGGAACCTCGCGGTCTCCCACATTCTCGTGCACGCGCTCGAGCGGCTGGACCTGAAGTTCCCCAAGCCGTCCTTTGACGTGTCGCGTGTCAAGCTCACGTAGCCGCTGACACGGCCTAGCGACGCGACCGCTTGGCGGGCCGCTCGCCGTTCTTGGGATCGGCACGGAAGCGGTAGCCGGTGCCGCGCACGGTTTCGATGCACCATCCCTGGGAGCCGAGCTTGTAACGTAACCGCTGCATGTGCATGTCCACGGTGCGAGTCTGCAGGTTCGGGTGCGCCTGCCACACCGCTTCGAGCAGCTGGGGCCGGCTGTGGACTCGTCCCGCGCCTTCGAGCAACACGCGCAGCAGCTTGAACTCGGTCGCGGTCAGGGCGAGCACGATGGCGCCGGCGCTGAGACGCCCGCCGGCCGCCACCGCGGGCGAGCTGAGCCGACGCAGGATGGCCCCGACGCGCAGCACCAGCTCCTGCGGCGCGAACGGCTTGAGGAGGCAATCATCCGCGCCGAGCGCCAGGGCGCGAATGCGGTCCGACTCGCGCCGTCCGGAGATGAGCACGACGAGGCCGAGATCCCGCGTATCTTCCCGCCGCCTCAGCTGCGATGGCCTTGCGCCGAGAGCAGCGCAACGATGCGGCGGACCACCGTGGTCACCCCGTTCACCTGGGGAGCGTACGTGTCGGAACCGAGGCCGATGCGCACGGGCAGACGATGTGGGGGCGACGTCAAACGGCGGCTACGACGGTGTGACGGATTGGTAACGGCAGGTCAGGACGTCACGCCCCCCCCGCCGCCGGAAAGAACGTGACGATGGTGGTGCCCTTGCCGGGTTTGCTCCGGGCCTCCACGCGTCCCCCGTGAGCCTCGACCAGGTGCTTCACGATCGCGAGTCCCAGGCCCGTACCGCCGTGGTCGCGCGCGCGGCCCGGGTCCGCGCGGTAGAATCGCTCGAAGATGCGGGGCAAATGCTCAGGCGCGATCCCGGAGCCGGTATCCGCGACCGCGAGCGCGACACCGCCGCCCGTGGCCGGCGTGGCCGTGACGGCGATGCCCCCGCCGGGGGGCGTGTGGCGCAAGGCGTTTTCGAACAGGTTCGTGAGGATCTGACGGACGGCGTCCGGGTCGGCCCGCATCGTCTCCGCTCGCCGAGCCACGTCGAGCGCGAAGGCGACGCCCTGCGCCTGCGCGCGCTCGGCGAGCGGCGCCCACGCTTCCCGGGCTACGGCGGCGAGGTCCACGAGCCCGGGGGCGGGGCGCCAGCCCCCCGATTCGATGCGGGACAGATCGAGCAGCCCGTCCACGAGCTGCTGCATGCGGCGCGCGTTGTTGAGAATGGTCCGTGAGAACTGCTCGGTTTGTGTGCCGGGCGCCGCCTCTGCCGCCAGCGTCTCGGCGTAGCCGACGATCGAGGTGAGCGGCGTTTTCAGCTCGTGTGACACGTTCGCCACGAAATCGCGCCGCACTGTCTCGAGCCGCCGCAGCTCGGTGACGTCCCGGATGACCAGCAAGGCGCCGCCGTTGGGGAGAGCCCGACCGGCCGCGAGGAGGGCGCGCTGCCCCGGCACAAGCTCCACCGGCTCCGCCTCGCGCCCCGCGAGAATCGCGTCGACCAGGTCGCGCGCGGGCTTATCGTAGAACAGCTCGGTGAGGGGGGGCAACACGTCGGACGAGCCGTAGCCCAGCAGCCGGCGGGCCGCCGTGTTGAGCGTGACGATCTCTCCGCGCGCGTCCGTGGCGAGGACGCCGTCCGCCATCGTCTCGATCAGCGTCACGGTCTCCTCGCGCTCGCGCCGCAGCTCGGCGAACCGCTGGTCGAGCTCGTGACGCATCGCGTGCAGTGCGAGGATATGCTC
>Ga0066655_10000500_pt1 | contig 13057 bp, 11 predicted proteins | sample GraSoiAngelo_104_FD_133942 | JGI IMG/M metagenome (GOLD analysis project Ga0066655, IMG submission 133942) | Grasslands soil microbial communities from the Angelo Coastal Reserve, California, USA - 14_0903_05_30cm | ecosystem: Environmental > Terrestrial > Soil > Grasslands | place: USA... | reverse complement strand
ACGCGTCCCGGCGCCGCGGCGACGCCGATGCGCGCTTCGTGAAGACCCGGGTGATGCGACTGCTCCGGCCCTCGCTCGTGTTCTTCGCGGTCTGGAGCGCGGTGATCATCGCGATGCACCTGCTCGATGTCGGCGCACCGACCGGTCCGAGGATCTGGGACGGAACGAGGCTCCTGCGCCTGTTCCTCCCGCCCGGCGCGACCCTGCCGTTCGGGCCGCTCTGGTTCCTGGCCGTCTACCTCGTGGTCGTCTGCATCGCGCCGTGGATGGTCGATCTGCATCGCCGGTTCCGATGGTGGGTGCCGGCGGTGATGGTGGCCGGCGCCTGCATCGCCGACGTGATCGGCTTCGAGCTCGGGATCTCGCCCGTCCGGTGGGCGAACGTGGCCTTCGTCCTCCTGTTGCCCCACCAGCTCGGATTCTTCTACGCCGACGGTACGTTCGCTCGGATCTCGAAGGGCTTCTTCTGGGCGATGGTGGCGATCGGGCTCGGCGGGCTCCTCGTCCTCACCAACCCGCCGTTCTGGAGGCTCTTCGGGAACGTCCGTTACGACTGGTTCCCGGGGATCGGCGCGTACCCGAAGAGCCTGCTCGGGACCGACGTCGAGCTGGTATCGAACGCCTACCCGCCGACGGTCTGCTTCCTGTTGGGGGCGATCTGGTCGATCGGCGCCGTCATGCTGCTCCGGCCGATGCTCGGACGTTGGCTCGAGCGGACGGGTCCCTGGAAGGTCACGATCCTCCTCAACAGCGTGATCATGACCTTGTTCCTGTGGCACATGACCGCCTACCTCTTCACCGTCTTGACGCTCTGGCCGCTCGGGCTCGGTCACCAGCACGACAGCACGGCGGGATGGTGGTTGGAACGGCCGCTCTGGATCGGGCTTTCAGCCTTGTATCTGACCGTGCTCGTCGCCGTATTCGGTCCGTTCGAGCGACTGAAGCGGCCCGAGCAGGTGTCGGTCGCCTGATCATCGCGATCGCGTGGCAGCTGGTCTGCACCCCACACGATACGGGTCGGTGGTGCTACCGTCGGGCATCGTGGATGTCGTCGAGCGAACGCACGGCAGCACAGCGTCAGGGTTGCGTGCGCTCCTGTTCGCGGGCTTCGGCATCCTGTTCATGGCGATCGTGGCGACGACCCCGGGCTCGCCGTACCAGCCCCTGCTGACGCCGCGCGGGCAGCCACACGGGATCCTCCGCGACGTCGCCGTCGGGCTTCACCTCGATCGTCTGCAGGGTGATCCACTGCTCGCGATCGGGGTCGTGGCCGCCCTCGTCGCGACCACGGGGTTCCTCTTGTTGGTGCGCGAGGCGCTCCGCGGGACCGTGTCGGTGCGGGCCGTGCTCCTCCTGGTCGTCGCCGCGCACATGCTGCTGCTCCTGGTTCCGCTCCTGTTCTCGCGAGACGTCTACTCGTACGCGTTCTACGGGCGGATCGCGGGGGTCTACGGCGGGAACCCGTACGTCCAAACGCCGCTCGATCACTCGAGCGACGTCCTGTGGAACTTCGTCGGACCTCGATGGGTGGACACCCCCGCCTACTACGGGCCGCTCTGGGTCTCGTTCTCGGCGCTTCTGTCGAAGGTCCTGCCTCGGCCGATCGACCACGTGGATGCATACCGGTTCGTCGCGATCGCGGCGAGCCTGTCGACGTGCGGCGTGATCGTCTGGGTCGTCCGCCGGCTGCGGCCGGAGCGGACGGCGTTCGCGCTGGCGGTGTTCGGTGCCAACCCGGTGGTGCTGTTCTACGCGGTGGCGAGCGGGCACAACGACCTCCTCGTCGCGCTCGCGATCGTTTCCGCGTTCGCACTGCTCGTGGCCGAACGAGAATCCGCGGCCGTGGCGATCCTCACGCTCGCGGTCCTCATCAAGGTGACCGCGCTCATCCCGCTGATCCTGTTGCTGGTCTGGTGCGTGGCACGTCGGCCGCGGGGACAGCGGCGTGTCGCGCTCCTGTCCCGGGTCGGACTGTCGGCAGCGATCGGCGTGCTCTTCGCCTCGCCGTACCTCCAGCTCCGCGACCCGACACTCGGGATGTTCGGATTGGCGGGTCAGACGGGCTGGCTCGCGCCGCCGACCGTGGTCGCGCACGCGATCGACGTGATCACGTTCCACACGTTGGGCTGGACGATCAGACTCGGTGCCCTGGTGCTGTTGGCCCGGGGCATGTGGACGCTCGGCCGCGCCGTGTGGCGGCGGGCCGCGACCGGGGCCACGCCGGCCACCGAGCAGGCCGCGATCTGGGGGTGGGCGCTCGTGCTGCTGATGCTGCTCGGTCCCATCCTGATCCCCTGGTACGTGGTCTGGGGCTTGCCGCTCGTCTGGGCGATCCCACGCGTGCCGAGGACCACGATGCTGGCGGCGAGCTCGATGCTCGGGGTCACGCTCTGGTCGGCCGAGGCGTTGCGGTACCCCGGTGCGTTCGAGCTGAACCTGCTCGTCGGGTACCTCGTCGTGGTTCCGATCCTGCTGGTCTTGCTGGTGCTCGTGGTCGGCGACCTCCGGTCACGCATCGGATCCGGTCGGCCGTTGGACGATCGAGTCCTTGCGCCCGCCGTGTCGGCGCTCGCCGGCGAGCCGGACGATCAGGAGCGCGTACCCGATCCCGCCGGCGACGCCGCAGGCCAGGGCGGCGACCCACCCCCGATCGAGATCGGCGCCGAGGCGCTCTAGCGCGAGCGCGACGAGCGTCAGGAGCGCCGATCCGAACGCGGGCGCGACGGCGAGCGCGCCCGCCGCGTCGCGGGAGCTCCTTCCGAACGCCCACCATGCCCATCCGGCTCCCATCAGCAGGAACAGCAGGAAGGTTCGGAGGGTCGCGCGGGCGATCGTCGATGGATCGGATGGGGAGAGCTCACCGGCGCCGGCACGGAGGGACCCCTGGAAGGGAACGTTCGTCGCGAGGACGCCGTTCCAGCTCGTGAGTCCGGGCGCGGTCAACGCGGCCGCGTCGCCATCGAGCTCGCGGACGACGAAGATCGCGAGCCGTGCCCCGGGCAGCTGCGCGAGCGAATCGGCCGACGCCCGGTCGTAGACCGGATCCCCTCGCTGGGTCGGCCGTCCGGCCACGAGGTCCTGGGGTCGGCCGAGGAACATCGCGACGTCGGCCGCCCGATCGGGCGGGACCGCGGCGCGAACCATGTTGAGCCCGTGGGAAAGGCGGAACAGCGCGTCATCGACGTTCGGGTCATCGGCCACGAAGACCAGGGGGGTTCCCGGCGGGGTCGTCGAGGCGATCCGACCGGCGTACGTCAGGTCGTACAGCTCGTCCGGCGAGACGTACGTCTGCTGTGCGCGCCAATCGCGCATCGCCGGCGCGACGATGAGCGTGACGAGCACGATCCCGATCGGCCAGGCGAGCCACGGACGACCGATCCGCTCGCCGATCCACACGAGGCCGAACCCGGCGAGGATCGGGAGGCAGAACGCGAAGGTGAGGATCCGGTCGGGCGGATACCACCCCGTCAGCACACCGAGCGGCACCGCCGCGGCGGTCACGAGCGCCCACGCGACGAGGAACCGCCGCGCGAAGCCGCGCGCGCGGACGCCGCCGGCGACCGCGAGCGCGGTGGTCATGAAGGGCGCATAGCGCCGCCAGTTCTGGACCAGGCGATCGACGTAGACGCTGCGAAGCTCTGCCCACTGTCCCGTTCGTCGCAGCATCCCGTCCAGGGAGGTGTCCCCGGCGAGCCGGGCGGGTCCGCTCAGACACGCGAGGATCCCCCCGACCACGAGGGCGGCGCCCCCGGCGAGCGCGGCCAGGACGCGTCCCGCGTCCGCTCCGGCGTACGGCGCGGCACCAGGTGCGTCGTGAGCGTCCCGCCACGACCAGGCGGCGGTCGCCACGAGGACCGCCACCGCCACCACGAAGAACTCCGGGTGAGCGAGGCCGCCGCCGGCCAGGAGCAACGCCGCCGCGACGGTCGTCCGCCGCGTGCGGCGGGCGAGGCAGGCGCCGGCCGCGAGGAAGGCGGCGACGAGCGCGAGGTTCGCGAGGTACCCCCCGGCCAGGAACGCGGTCCAGGCACCGGCGAGCACCGCGCCGGCGATCCACGCCAGCCGGGGTGTCTCGCCGCGGCCGCGCGCGAGCGCGGCCGCGGCGAGGGCGCTCGCCGGCATCAACGCGTACTGGACCGCCGCGACCGCGGGCACCAAGCCGATCCCGAGCGCGCTCGCGACGGTCGGGATCAGCGCCGGCGTCCCCGGCCGTTCGCCGACCAACGAGATCCCCTCCGCGACGCCGACCCGAGACCACCAGAGATAGACAGGCATGTCGGGCCCGCCCCCGAAGGGATAGTGGCGCACGAGCGTCGGCCAGACGGCGACGCGAAGGAACACGGCTCCGAGCACGGCGACGAGCAGCAGGTCGATCGCCGTGCGGGCGGAGCCGATCCGGATCTCGTGGGTCGATCCCGTCGTCGCCGTGTCGGTCGTCGTCACGTCGCCGGGCGACCGTATCACCGCCGCTTAGTAGCATCGCCGCCATGCTCGATCGTGACCTGGTCGCCGACGTCCTCACCGCCGCTCGCCGAAAGGGTGGTGACTTCGCGGAGGTGTTCGTCGAGGAGCGCTCGTCGACGTCGATCCGCCTGGACGACGGGAAGGTTGAAGAACTGACGACCGGTCTCGATCGCGGGGCCGGGGTCCGGGTTGCGGAAGGCACCAGCTACGGCTACGCGTACTCCAACAAGCTCGATCGCGACGCCCTGCTCGAGGCCGCCGCGGCGGCGAGCGCGGCGCTCCGGGGCGACGCCGCGGGGCCCATCGTCGACCTCACCGACCGGTTCGGGCCGGGGACCAACCGCGCGAGCCGCGCGGCCGACAGCGTGGCCGCCGCGGACAAGGTCGCGTGGCTCCGCGAGGTCGACGAGGTCGCGCGTGGGCACAGCCCCGAGGTGACGCAGGTCACCGGGATCTATCTCGACTCCTTGCAGCGGCGGCTGATCGCCGCCTCGGACGGTCGGTGGATCGACGAGGAGAGGCCGCGGATCCGGCTGGTCGCCCAGGTCGTCGCGAAGCGTGGCGACGTGATCCAGACCGGATGGGACGGGCCGGCCGCGTGCGCGGGCGTCGAGTTCCTCGACGCGCATCCCCCGCGCGTCACCGCCGAACGGGCGGCGACGCGCGCCGTCACGATGCTCGACTCGATCCCCGCGCCGGCCGGCGAGATGGCGGTCGTCGTCGCGAACGGCTGCGGCGGTGTCCTGTTCCATGAAGCGGTGGGGCACCCGCTCGAGGCCGATGCCGTGGACAAGGAGGCGTCCGTGTATCGCGATCTCGTCGGCGAACGATGCGCGAGCGAGCTGATCGACGGGGTCGACGACGCGACGATCGCGAACGGTTGGGGCTCCTACGACTTCGACGACGAGGGCGAGCCCGCCCAACGCACCGAGCTGTTCCGCGGCGGCGTCCTCCAGGGGTTCCTCCAGGACCGCCTCCGCGCCGCCAAGATGGGCGTCCAACCCACCGGGAACGGGCGGCGGGAGTCCTACGCCTCTCCGCCGATCGTACGGATGACCAACACGAACATCCTTCCCGGCAAGGAGGACCCGGACCAGATCCTCCGCTCGACGGCGCACGGCATCTACGTCCGCGGGCTCGGCGGCGGCCAGGTCAACCCCGCGACGGGCGACTTCGTCTTCGGCGTCTCCGAGGGGTACCTGATCGAGGACGGTCAGGTCACCACGCCCGTCCGCGGCGCCAACCTGATCGGTCGCGCGATCGAGGTCATGGGCTCCGTCGACGCCATCGGAAGCGACTTCGAGACGTGGGAGGGCGTCTGCGGCAAGGACGGCCAGAGCGCGCCCGTGGGGAGCGGATCGCCCACGCTCCGGATCGCCAAGATCACGGTGGGAGGCACCGGTGCCTGAGCTGGGCTCTCTGGTCCATGCGGCGATCGAGGCCGCGGAGGACGACGAGCAGGTCGAGGCGTACGCCGAGGAAGGCCGGCAGACCGAGGTGAGCGCGCTCCGGAGCCAGATCGAGGGGATGACGTTCGCCGAGTCGCGCGGCCTCGGCGTCCGCGTGATCCGTGACGGACGGCTCGGCTATGCGTGGGCGGCCGACCCCTCCGAGGACGAGGCGCGCGGGACGGTGTGGCGGGCGCGCGAGAACGCCGCCCTCTCCGAGCCGGACGAGCACAACGCGCTGCCGGATCCACAAGCGTCCGAGTCGATGCCCGAGATCTTCCGCGAGCAGAGCGTCATCGTCTCCGCCGACGACAAGGTGAAGATGGCGCTGGAGCTCGAGGCGTACACCGTCTCGCGCGATCCGCGCGTGTCGAAGGTCGACCTGGCGCAGGTCGGGGACGCGGTCTCGCGGGTGGCGATCGCTTCGACGACCGGTGTGGACGTCGAGTACGCGAGGACGGACGCATGGGCGGTCGTCGTCACGCTCGCGGTCGACGGGGATGAGACACAGACAGGCTTCTCCTACGCGATCACGCGTGGTCTCGACGCGCTGACGTGGGAGCCGGTCGCCGATGAGGCCGTCCAGCGCGCGGTGAAGATGCTCGGCGCCGTCAAGCCGTCCACGGCCAAGGTGCCGGTGGTGCTCGACCCGTTCGCCGCGTCGAGCTTCCTCGGCGTGCTCGCCGGTGCGCTCAACGCCGAGAACGTGTTGAAGGGGCGCTCCCTCTTCGCCGACATGGTCGGTCGAGCCGTCGGTTCCGATCCCTTCACGCTCGTGGACGACGGCCGTCGGCTCGACGGCCCCGGGGCGTGCCCGTTCGACGCGGAGGGGGTTCCGAGCGGCCGCACCGAGCTATTCACCGAAGGAACCCTGCAAGGGTTCCTGCATGACACGTACACGGCGCGCCGCGCCGGCGATGGCCAGCGATCCACGGGTAACGCCAAGCGCGGTGGCTACCGGTCGACGCCGGGCGTCGGAACCTCCAACTTCTTCGTCGACCCAGGTGATCTCTCGTACGACCAGCTCCTCGCGAGGGCGGAAGGCGGCGTGCTGATCATGGACGTCTCAGGGGTGCATTCCGGAGCCAACCCGATCAGCGGCGAGTTCAGCGTCGGGGCGACCGGGCTGCGGGTCCAAGGCGGAGCCACGGGCGAACCGCTCCGCGAGATGACGATCGCCTCCACGCTCCCCGAGATGCTCTCGGGCGTCGCGGGGGTCGGGAGCGACCTCCGCTTCTTCTCGAGCGTCGGGACCCCGTCGATCCTGATCGGCGAGATGACCCTCGCCGGCGTCTGAGCCGGCCCGAGCTCAGATCGTCGCCGAGCGAACGCCGGTCGCGATGAGCAGCAGGACGAGCGCCGCCACAGCCAGCCGGTAGATCATGAAGATCAGGAAGTCGTGCCGCCTCAGGTACCGCAATAGGAACCAGATCACCACGAAGCCGCTGATCGCCGAGGCCACGAACCCCCAGAAGAACTGGGACCCGTAGCCCTGGAAGCCGGTTTGCTCGAGCTGCACGCCCTTGAGAACGCCGGCACCGGCGATGATCGGGATCGCGAGCAGGAACGATGCGCGGGCGGCCGACTCCCGATCGAGGCGGACCAGGCGCGCCGCCGTGATCGTGACGCCGGAACGTGACACGCCCGGTTGCAGCGCCAGTGCCTGGGCGACCCCCAGGAACAGACCCGTGCGCGGTCCGATCGTCTCGAACGACCGGTCGCTCCGACAGAGGCGGTCGACGACGTAGAGGACGACTCCGAAGCACGCGAGCATCACGGCGATAAGCCACGGCTGCCCGAGCCTGTCCTCGATCGTGCTCTCGAAGAGCGCTCCGGCGATCGCGCCCGGGATCGTTCCGATGACGAGGGCCCAGGCGAACCGTTCGTCCTGCGAGCGGATCATGCGCGCCCGCACCGACGACAACCAAGCCTTCAGGTACCGCCAGAGGTCCCTCCCGAAATAGATCACGGCACCGAGCAGCGTCCCCATGTGGAGCGCAACGTCGAAGGTCTTGTTGAGAGCCGGATCCTGCACGATCGACCAACCGAACAGCCATGGCACCAGGATCAAGTGCCCGCTGCTGGAGACGGGGGCGAACTCGGTGATCCCCTGGGTGAGGCCCAGGATGATTGCCTGGAACACCGTCAAGGGCGCGTCCTTCCGGTCGAGAAGCGCGCCGAGTCTATCCGGGCCCCGCTGTCCCTCCTGATGAGAGAGATGGAGAAGATGTCGCGGTCGCCATACCTCGGGCGACCAATGCGAGCGTGCCTGTCGCATCGGCCTGGAGGAGCTGACGGGCGGTCCCGGCATCGACGTCGAGCGTGACCGCGGTCCCCGTGTCGCTCAGCGCATCGCTCGTGGCGTCGATCCGAAGGACGCGAAGGTCTTCGCCGACGAGCTCGGTGAACGGGCGAGCGCCCCCGAAGGTGGCGAACACATCGACCCGGTCCGCGGTGGTGAGACCCTGGGGCACCGAGGCGAACCCCGCGGTCACGACGAGGCGCCCGGGTCCAACGCTCCCGGCGAGCACGCTCCGGCCGAGCCTGGATAGGGAGAGGGCTTCACCCTCCGCGATGGAGTTCTGCGCGACGAGCCCGACGGCTGCACCCGGGGAAATGATCGACCCCGGCGGCGCGAACGCCGGGGGCATCTGGGTGAGCCTCAGGTCGGCGGCGGTGAGCGTGGCGCCGGCCTCGATGTCGTGGGTGGCGACGGTCACGCCTACCCCTGGCCCGGCGACCGCTCGCTGGCCTGAGGCCCCGGACGCGTCGGCCCGAACCAAGAGGAATGAGGCGAGCCCGCAGGCCGCGGCGACGCTGAGGAAGATCTTGGAGGACAACGGCAGCTTGCGCCGCAGCGAGAACGTCGGGACGATTCGCACCCGCGGAAACGTACGTGGCGGACGCCCGACCGGCCGTGACCGAGGTCACATCAGTCGACCGGTCGGAGGTGATCCTTCTTCTTGGTATCGAGCGGGAGCGTGCGTACGCGGAACTCCTCGAGCGCCTCGCGCCCCACGATCATGGCAACGGATTCGCGGATCCGCTCGCCCACCTGCTTCTCGTCCTCCTCGCTCACGAATGCGAGCTCGATACGCACCAGCTGGCGAGCCATCAGTCGTGCCCCGAGCCGCCGAGCGCATGCGCGCAATCGCAGCCGCTCCGGTCCTCCGGCACCCGAGGGATGGCCGCGAACAGGAGGTCGCGCAGCTTGTCGAGGTTCTCGCCGAACACCTTCAACACCTCGGCATGCGAGACGGGCGCGATACCGTCCACGCCGACGTCGTAGTCCGTGACGAGGGCGACGTTCGCGAAGCACAGCTCGAGCTCTTTCGCGAGCGCCGCCTCGGGGAACTGCGTCATCCCGATCACGTCGCCGCCGACCGTCGCGAACATCCTGGATTCGGCTCGTGTCGAGAAGCGAGGTCCCTCGATCACGACCATCGTCCCGCCGACCCGATGCTCGATCTCCATCTCGACGGCGGCTTCGACCAACCCCTGACGCAGCACCGGGCAATACGGGTCGGCGAACGACACGTGCGTGGTGATCGGTCCGTCGAAGAACGTGTTCTCGCGGGACTTCGTGAAGTCGATCGCCTGATCGCACACGACGAACGTGCGCGGCGGGATGTCGCGGCGGAGTGAACCGGCCGCCGACGGGCCGAACACCCGCGTGACGCCGAGCTCCTTCATCGCCCACAGGTTCGCGCGGTAGGGGACCCGATGCGGCGGGAACTCGTGGTCCTTCCCGTGCCGGGGGATGAACGCCACGCGTCGTCCGCCGATCGATCCCACCGTGACCGCGGCCGCAGGCTTCCCGTATGGCGTGTCGACGACGATCTCTTCGGGATCGTCGAGAAACGCGTAGAACCCGGAACCGCCGAAGACGCCGATCTCGGCCGTCGTCATGACCCGGACCCTTCTTTCGACGGTGTCGCCGCGCCGGAGGACGGCTCCTTCTTCGTGCTCGTGTCGCCGGTCGTCTTCTCCGGCGAGCTCTCCGAGGAGCCCGCGTCCTTCTTCGTCTCGGCCTTCGTCCCGGCGGTCGCGTCTTTCCTCTCGTCTCGCCCCTTCGACCCCTTGCCGTGATCGGTGGCGTAGAACCCCGAACCCTTGAACGCGATCGCGGGTGCCGCGAAGACCTTCCGGAGTCGGCCTCCGCACCGAGGACAGATCGTGAGGGTGTCCTCCGTCATCTTCTGGACGATGTCGAACGTGTGGCCGCAGTCACGACACGTGTATCCGTAGGTCGGCATGACGAGCCAAGTCTACCGACGCCCTCCCCGTCGGCCGGCCAACCTATCCTGTTCGGACGATTGGCGCAGTGCCGGAGGGGCGCGTATCGTTCGCGGTCCGCGGAGCGAGGGGGCTCATGAAGGTTCGCAAGGCGGTGATCCCTGCCGCCGGGCTCGGCACCCGGTTCCTTCCGGCCACGAAGGCCCAGCCGAAGGTCATGCTCCCGGTGATCGACGTTCCCGCGATCCAGCTCGTGGTCGAGGAGGCAGCGCGGGCGGGCATCGAGGACGTTCTGATCGTCACGGGCCGCGGCCAGCGCGCGATCGAGGATCATTTCGACCGCAACCTCGAGCTGGAGCGCTTCCTCGAGGACAAAGCGAAGTTCGACGAGCTCAAGCGGATCCGACAGATCTCGGATGTGGCGGAGGTCCACTACATCCGTCAGAAGGAAGCGCTCGGGCTCGGGCACGCGGTCTCCATGGCGCAGGCCCACGTCGGCGATGAGCCGTTCGCGGTCATGCTCGGCGACGATCTGATCCATCCCTCCGAGCCACTCCTCCGCCAGATGCTTCGCGCACACGACACGTTCGGGCGGAGCGTCATCGCGGCTATGGAGGTCAGCAAGCAAGAGATCTCCCTCTACGGCTCCATCCAGGCAGAGCCCTTCGAGGAGCATCTCGTGCGGATCCTGTCGATCATCGAGAAGCCGGCGCCCGATGAGGTCCCTTCCAACCTCGCCGTGATCGGCCGATACGTGTTCACCCCGGAGATCTTCGACGCGCTCCGCCGGACCGTGCCCGGCCGCGGTGGCGAGATCCAGGTCACGGACGCGATCAACCTGCTGGCGCAGGAGCAGGCGGTCTACGCGTACCGGTTCGACGGCCGACGATTCGACGTGGGGAACCCGCTCGACTACCTGAAGGCGACCGTCGAGCTCGGCGCCGAGCGCGACGACCTCGGCCCCGAGTTCCGCACGTGGCTCGCCGAGTACGTGCAGCGCGCGAAGCTCGTCTGACCACACCTCGCAGCAGGCCGCATCGTCTCTATCGAGTGCCTGAGTAGACTGCGCGGCATGGCAGAGCGGCACGCGCACGATCACGACTCGGCCGAGGGCCTGATCCCCCTCGAGGAAGCGCGTGAGCGGATCCTCTCGAGGATCGAGCCTCTCCGACCGCTGCAGTTGCCGCTGACCGACGCCTACGGGTGCGTCGCCGCGGAGAACATCTTCTCGGCCGTGGATCTTCCGGAGTTCGCGTCCTCGGCGATGGACGGCTTCGCGCTCCGCGCGTCCGACGTGGCCGCAGCGTCGTCGAACGATCCGACCGAGCTCAAGGTGGTCGGCCACGCGATGATCGGGCAGCGGCCCGAGGCGACGGTCGGGATGGGCGAGGCGGTCGCGATCGCGACCGGCGCGCCGATCCCGGCCGGCGCCGATGCGGTCGTACCGATCGAGAACGCCGAGCCCCGCGACGACGACCTGGTCCGTGTGTTCGACCCGGTCGAGGAGGGGCGACACATCCGTCCTCGCGGGGAAGACGTGCGCGCAGGCGAGATCCTCGTGCCGATCGGGAAGCGACTGAGCGCCGGGGAGCTCGGCCTCCTCGCGAACGCCGGCGTCCCTCACCCTATGGTGCATCCACGCCCGCGCATCGTCGTGCTCTCCACGGGCGACGAGCTGGTCCCACCCACCGATACGCCGACGTTCGGTCAGGTGCGCGATTCGAACGCCTACACCGTGTTCGCGGCGCTCCGCGAGGCGGGGGCGATCCCGGTGCTCGCGGGGATCGTCCGGGACGACCCCGAGTCGCTCAAGGAAGCGGTCTTCAACTACGAGATCCAGGCCGACGGGTTCGTGTCGTCCGGCGGCGTGTCGGTCGGAGAGCGGGACGTGGTCAAGGCCGCTTTCTTCCGACGTGGAGACATCGATTTCTACCGCGTCGCGATGCAGCCGGGGATGCCTCAGGGATTCGGGTTCATCGAGGGCAAGCCGTTCTTCGGTCTGCCGGGGAACCCGGTCAGTGTCTTCGTGAGCTTCGAGATGTTCGTGCGGCCCGCGATCCTCAAGATGATGGGCAGGGCCCAGCTCGGGCGGCCGGAGGTCACGGCGACCCTCACCGGCGAGATCAGCGGTCCGAAGGACAAGAGCGTGCTCGCTCGGGTCGAGGTGACGAGGGGCCCGGACGGCTGGACCGCCGCTCCGACGGGCGGCCGAGGCTCCAACCTGATCGCGACGGTGGCTCGGGCGAACGGCCTCGCGCTGATCGCGCCCGGCGTCGAGCGGGCGGGTCCCGGCGAGCGCGTCCGAGTGCGGCTGTTCCGCTCGTCGGAAGACTGACGGTGGACGATCGGGCTCGAGCGGATGGCACGACGCGGATCGTCGAGGTCGGCGAAAAACCCGAGACCGCTCGCGAGGCGACCGCCGAGGCATGGCTCGTGACCACGACCGAGACGGTCGGGGCCCTTGTCGCCGGGACGAAGAAGGGTTCGCCGATCGAGACCGCGAAGGTCGCGGGGATGATCGGCGTCAAGAAGACGCCGGATCTGCTGCCCCACTGTCACCCGGTCCGGGTCACGGGCGCCGACGTGACCGTCGAGCCCAACGTCGCCGAGGGCCGGATCCACGTCGTCACGACCGTTCGAGCCTTCGATCGCACCGGGGTGGAGATGGAAGCGCTCACCTCGGTCTCGATCGCCGCCCTCTCGCTCTACGACACGGCGAAAGCGTTCGATCGCTCCGCTCGGATCGAAGGCGTCAGGCTCCTCGCGAAATCCGGTGGGAGGTCCGGCGAGTACCACGCCCCCGGGTGACCTCCGGCCGAACGACGCCCGAAAGCGAGGAGGCGGAATCACATCGATGTGCTTTCCGAGCACTAGATGTGGTGCTACGGTCCCATCCCAGCCCAGATGTT
>Ga0066655_10000496_pt1 | contig 13115 bp, 14 predicted proteins | sample GraSoiAngelo_104_FD_133942 | JGI IMG/M metagenome (GOLD analysis project Ga0066655, IMG submission 133942) | Grasslands soil microbial communities from the Angelo Coastal Reserve, California, USA - 14_0903_05_30cm | ecosystem: Environmental > Terrestrial > Soil > Grasslands | place: USA... | reverse complement strand
CCGTAATGAAGCGAACGCCAAGGGTCGGCATGAAACGCGAACCGATGATCGAGCCGGCACTCGAAAAGCCTTTGCTTGGCCTGCACGCCGCGATGAACGTCGAGGCGCTCTGGAAAGCCACGCAGCGTTTGCTCTGTGCCGCAATGCCAAATCGCGTGATTGGCCTCGCCCTTCAGCACAAGCCAATTTTGCCCATGGTCGCAAGATGGACATTGCCCATGCCTGACGGTTTTTTCACTGCAGCACCACTCGAGAATTATATTGCCTGTCGACCCCGTCACAGATTCGTCCGGATTAGCGATCTCTTTCCGAATCAAAGCAGCTTGATCAAATCAGCCTTTTATCGCCGTTACATGGCGCCTCAAAGATGCCCGCACGTTCTGTGCATCTTTTTTTGGAAAAACCGGAGACGCATTTGTGCGGTTGCAATCATGCGCACCGCGACGCAGGGCGACCTGTCAGGGGCGGAGATGAGATTGCTCCGGCAGCTTTACCCGCAGTTTCAAACCGCCCTTTGCCGGCTCGGATCGCTCGAGCGCGAACACTCGGTGCGGAAGGACCTTGAAGCATTCCTGAGACGGCTCCCATTGCCGACGATCCTCTTGCGATGGAACTTAAAGCCGATTTATCAAAACCGAGCCGCGCGCGAGTTCTGCACAGTGTGGGAAAAAGGACCCGAGGACGCGAGACGAACGAAAGCGACCTCGCCGATTCCTTCCGAGATTTTGGATCGGTGCCGCCTGCTCAAACAACAATGGGCGGATGCGAAACGCCCTATTGCGCCGCAAACAGGCTTCAAAGAAGAACAGGTGCGTCATCCGCGATTGCCTCATTTGCGAGCAACGCTCCATCTGAAACAGCTCGGTTCAGCCGGCGTGGCACGGCCGCATTTTCTTATCGAATGCGGAGATTTGCGCCGTCGAACTGCTCCGCATATCGGCCCGTCGAGCTCCCCCCATTTGCCGCATCTTGTCCGACTCACCAGGCGCGAACAAGAAATTGCGCGACTTGTCTGCGAAGGACGAAGTAATCAGGAGATCGCTGATGCCGCCTGCTTAAGTTTGGCGATGGTGAAAAAGCACCTCCACGCGATCTTCCGCAAGCTCGAAGTCAACAGCCGCAGCCAGCTCGTCGCGCTGATGCTGTGAATCGTGCAGCTGTGATTTACTCGACGGGCCTCGTGCGTTAAGATCGGTATCTGACACTTGATCTCTAACATCCGACTCTGAAATTGTTCCCGTGGTTCAACGGATAGAACGGAGGTTTCCGAAGGCCAAAACGGCGTTTTGGCAGCAATTCGCGGGAGTCATCAGCAGTAAACAAATTACTGCGTTCAAATGTGTTAAATAATTGTTACGATCATCCTGGGTAATCAAGAATCTGCCCATTTTTAGCCACCCGGGTGACACAACGGGTGACACAAATCTTCGACTCAATCCAGCAACAGAGCAGCCTCGCGTTTTTTCTGTCGTACTAGCTTGACTGAAACCGCAGAGCCATCTAGCCCTACGAACGTCAATGGCCGTATCTAAATCTAAGAAGCGAAAGAAAAAGCCATCGAAGCGACGCCCCGCTGACCCTTGGGACGTTCTTGTTCACTCTCATGATTTATTTCTGCGCGAGCTCGAATGCGTCGCGGAAATGTACGAATTAGTCCTCCCCGTTCTAAAGGAACGAGACAAGGTCCGAGATGCCCGAATCAACGAGTTGATGGATAAAATAAAAACCGCCCGCGGAAAGACTGTCCCGCGTGACTTCATACCGACATTCAAGAATTCGCCGAACATATCGGCAAAGTCCGCCACGCCGACCGAATGTTCCGTCAAGGGATCATAACGTCTATCATCTCAAAATTTGATGAATTTCAGATTGTGCTTTTCAAAACTGCATATGCGGAAAACTCCGGCTGGCTGCAGAATCCCGACAAAAAGATGTCTTACAAAGAGCTTCTGGAGCTCAACTCTCTCGAAAAGCTAAAGACGGAAATCATAAGCAAAGAAGTCGACGCTCTGCTGCGTGACTCTCATTACGAGCAGATTAACTTCATTGATACCAAGCTAAAACTGGGAATTCAGGATCATTTTCATGGGTGGCTCACCTTTCTGGAAATTACTGAACGGCGCAATCTTTTCGTCCACACCGGAGGAGCAATATCAAAGCAGTTCATCGAAAACTGCAACAGATGGAAAATTAAGACCCGGAGAACTTAAAGGAAGGCGTCTATTTAGACGCTGATGATGCTTACATCTCGCAGGCGATCGATTGTTCGTACGAGATTAGTGTACGTTTGGTCCAAGCTGCAATTCGACGCCTCTTCCCAAGAAGCTTTGATGAATTGGACAAACTTCTAAATAACAAGGCGGTGGAACTGTTGACATTAAAACGATGGGATCTAGCGCAAAGAATCTTCTCCTATGCCCTTCAAATTCCGAAGGATTTGCGAAGTAGAGGCGAGATGGGAGTACTACTTCCTTATCAATCTCTGTATTGCGCTTAAGTTCGCCGGGAAAGAATTTACATCACGCCTTAACTCAGTTGATTGGACTTCTTTCCATCCTAAGTATCACTTCGCAGTTGCAGTCCTCGAGGACCGATTTACCGAAGCTGAAAAACTCATGCGCACGCCTGCTGTTTACGAGACAGTAGGTGAGTTCAATTTCAAGACCTGGCCTTTACTCCGGGAATTTCGCAAAACCGACCAATTTCAACGGACGTTCAAGGCTGTGTTCAAGAAGGACTTCGCTGAACAAATAATGGAGGACGCCGCGCAGCAAATCAAAGCCGAGCAACCAGGCAACACTAACGCCCCGACTACTAAAATGGAAAAGCCAGCTCTCTGATATCTCAAAGGCCTTTCACTGTGCGCAGTTCTTCCTCAAGCAACAAAACGAACACCCTTTTGGCATTGCCCCAAAAGGTGTAGCCAAAAAATCCAGGCGGGAACAGGCTTGCATGACCCAGATCTGGCGTCCCCGGCGGGAATCGAACCCACATCTAAGGTTTAGGAAACCCTTGTTCTATCCGTTGAACTACGGGAACAAATACTTAATTGATAGCTATTTAGATAATATCTATAAATTCAGCAATTTTCTTGTTGCCATTTAAGTGCCAGATATGCGACCCTGCGCGCATGGAACTGCCAGTTGGTGTCATACGAAGAAAACGTCGGCGATCGCACGCGCTAAAGATAGTTCGTGAACGCTTGAACGGAAAGTACAGATTCAAACTTGCGGGATACTACGTTGATGGGAAGCGGCTCCGGAAATATTTCGAAACACGTGAAGCCGCAGAGACTTTCATCGAGGCGGAGAAGATTCGACGCGAAAATCTCGGAAACAGAGCGGCGCATATCGATGGAGGTCTCGCCGAGGACGCGCTCCGCGCCTCGGAAGCGCTCAGATCGACGCCTTACACGCTATTCGACGCCGCGCGCTTGGTCGCGCACGCTCACAAAAAGCTGGAACCCTATTCGGTTCGTATCGACGACGCCATCAACGAGCATGTAGCCGGAATCGAGCTAAGACGACGCAGCGCGAGTGTCAACGAAGTGGCAGATCAATTCATCGCGAACCGTCGCGCGAAGGGCAAAAGCAAGATTTACATCCGCGATCTTGAGACGCGGCTGGCGCGATTTAGGAGCGTAATGGGAGATCGCATTATTGCAGAGATTACGAGTTCCGATGTCGATCACTGGATTCAATCGCTTAAAGTTGGACCACAAACGCAAAATAATTTTCGTACCGTTTTGAGCGCGATGTGGACGTTTGCCTTCCGCCGGGGCTACGCGGCCGCAAACGTGATTCAGTTTGTTGATAAAGCGTCGGTGGTCCGCGACCATGTGCCGACTTTCTCTGTTGAACAGCTCGGCAGACTTCTCGCCGTGGCACCGCCAGAATACCTTCCAGTCTTGGCGATCGGCGCCTTCGCGGGTTTGCGGCCGGAGGAGATTAACAAACTTCGGTGGGAAGATCTTGACTTTCATGAGCGCACGATCCGCGTCAATGCGAGCGCAGCGAAAACGCGGAAGAAAAGGTTCGCTGAGATTTCGGATAATCTTCTGGCATGGCTTCAACCTTACGCGAGCCGATCCGGTTCTGTTGCCCCACCCAACCTCCAGAAGATGCGACGAGCTACAATGAAGGCCGCCGGCATCGAACAGTGGCCGCAGGACGTGTTGCGTCATTCGTTTGCCAGCGCGCATTACGCTTTTCACAGGAATCCAGCTCAAACCGCGTTGCTACTCGGCCACCGCGATCAGGACATGTTGCTGACTCATTACCGTGACCCGATGAAGCCGACTGTCGCTGCACGCTACTGGATGATCCTCCCGCAGATTACAGCAAAGAACATTGTGCCTTTGGCGGGGATGCGTGAAGCAGGCAGTGTACCGACGTGAAAAAACGAACTAAGTCACTCAGGCACAAACGGCGAGTTACGCGAGAAAATTCGAAGAGGATGATACGCAGTCGAACAGAAGGAAAATCCTCCGCGCAAGACACTGCTGAAGCGCGGAGTGATCTATTACGCCTCGTTAATAAGCTGGAGAAGTTCGCTCGCGAGCCCGATCTGAAGGTAAGTCGATTTGCGTTCGACGCTTTGGTCGTCGTATTCCGCCGAGTGCTTGCCTGGTTAAACACGAATGCACTTTTGCCGGACGCGTCGCTGGGCTCACTGTCACGTCATTTATCGGAAAGCGACGCCTGGGAGAGGTACAACCGCGGCGAACACATCGCGGCTTGGTCTGGTGTCGAACTAGCTCGACACTATAAGCAGATCAAAGCGGAACTCGGGTCACGCTCCAAGCATTCTGTCAACCGATTGCGCGATCTACGCCTCGGTTTCAAAATAACGGGATTCGATTCTCCAGCCAATCAGTGGTTTAAACGTGAATACGAACGCCGAACCGATTACCGGCCTACCGGGGTAATGGCCGTTTGGGTTGCACGGAAGATCGAAGAGTTCCGGACCCTGAAAGCGGCACGGTCCCGATTGCGTCTGTATGCAGGCATAAATGTCGTGAGAGACCGGAGCCTGCTCCGGCCGGAGAATGAGAAAGCTGCATTACCGAGTTGGCTTCGACCCGCCGTGCTTCAAGGCGAAGCAGCTCTAAATCGGTTGGATTCTTTGCCAGCCTTTGGCGGATCCGGCATTCGTGATCTCGAAGCTTGGAGAAAGTTCGTTCGACATCGACTGCTAACACAAACCGACTTCATCAAGGAGTTTGAGATGCTGTTCCCGCAGCGCCGCAAGAAATTGGATGGCGTCATCGCAGACACGTTACGGTACGCGTGGCAGGCTGTACATGCCGGCGGGAATGTGATTCTCCCGGAGTAGTGTTAGCGAGCCGTAGCAAGTAATCGTCGTCGATTACTTGCTAACATGCTTTCTTTCAGCGGCTTACAGTTGCACGCCATGAGCCGCAAGTTTAGGCATAACACGGAATTATGTCAGCCGCCCTCTACCGAAAGCGAGACATCGCTCTGCGTTATCGTGTCGGTATTCGTACCGTTGATCGCTGGATCGCGAAGCGCATTATTCCAGTAATTCGGCTTTCGCCACGCTGCTTGAGATTTGACGTAGCTCGATGTGACGAAGCAGTGCGGAAATTCACGATTGATGAGGTTATTCGGCAATGAAAGCGACAGGCAATAAAAGCCGCCATTTTTTTTGATCGGAAAGCAAATGTCGCAAAACGAAGTAGTCGGTGGGTTGGCAGATGGAAAATCGGAGGACCAGTCGTTTTTTTTGAAGGAAATGATCGCAGAGTTAACAAAGGCAAAGAAATGTCGCGAGTATACGAATGCACGCCTCCGGGAATTTCCGCGTAAAACTAATAGACGAGATTTTCGGCGTGCAAATGCCGATCGATTTACATCGGTGAAATCGGTTGTGGCGGCCAAAAAAAATCTCCTATACGGAGCCGCGGATCCGTCGCCGACGCCCGAGCTCGGACCGATCCGAATGCCGTTGAAAGTCACGGCCGTAGATTCGCCAACTAATCTGGCTCAAGAACGACATTGGGCGATGATTCGAGCCCTGGAAAACCCTGCGCGAGATGAACGTCAGTCTTGTTTCCGAACATATCTGGCACTTAATTGGCAACGAAGAAGGATTAAGACGAGGTTTAAGTGGATAGAACAAAGGTTTCCTACTCCTCCGCAGCGGCGAAATAACGGAGAAATAGATCAGTTACTGACGACAAATCACCTGTTTTGGCCTAACGAACGAAGGAAAGCCGCCTCCTCGTTACCGTTCTGGCTACCGAATCCAACTCTCCCCGCTGCAAAATGTAACCCGAGTAAGCCGAGAGGGGGGGCGGGGGATCAGCTGGTCGTATTCGCCAAGAGACCTCGACCGAAAAGCTCGCACGGAATTTTATTGCTATTAGTTCCCTGCCCTATTCCTGTTGCGCTCAAAAAAAACGCGCTTCGAACCGCTGACCAATTTCGAGCCGTCTGCACCCGGACTTTCACGTGAACTCACTTCCAATCTTCGATGAGCTAAGTGGCTTCGCGCCGAGTGCTATTCTGGTCGGGGAAGGGCAGCCGGCTGACCACGTCTGGACGCGAGAGCAATTCCTGCGCCTCTGCAACCTCATGCGCAACGACAACCCTCCCGATGAATTCCTACATGTGTACCGTGATTCAAAGGGCGTCGCGCGATTTGTAAAGGCGAGATCTGCGAAAGCGGACGGAAGGATTACCTGGGCTTGGGACACCATCACTGGGCGCGCCAAATACAAAGTGGCGGTCGAATTTTATCCTTGGAATCATAGAGGCGAGAGTCGCTGGGGAGCGATGGATTTCGACGCTCACGACGGCAATGTTAAACGGGCAAAAGCACTGGCAATCACGGCGCTTCAAGCGTTGCAAAAATATCCGCAGCTTTATTTAATCCTCACCACATCTGGCAGTGAAGGTTGGCATTTGTTCGTTTTCAGCGCGCAATTTCATCCGATTGCAGAGTGGGTGCTTTTATTAAAGCGCACGGCAGACAGTCTTGGAGCCGAAATCAGGTCCGGAGTATGCGAGATATTTCCGAACGAAACTCGAACCGGTTCACGACCGCATGCGATTAGAGGACCCGGCACTTGGAATCCGAAAACAAATCAGCTCGGCGCAATTTTTTATACAGCAATCGCGCCCCTTCTTCAGAAAGAAAGAAAGAAAGAAGAAAGTTCTTTTCTGTATCATTCAATGGAGCGGGTAAACGGTGCTCAGTTGAATGATAGCGGATCCCAACCGTTCTACTGCGGTGGATATCAGAACTGGCTCAAGCACTTTGCAATCACGAAGCCGGGCACTAGACATGAACAGCTCCGGGGACTCGTATACCGGATTTTTCGGCAAGTTAGCCATGGAGTCGCCCGCAGGAATGCCGATATGCAGTACCAAGCCGCACGCGTCCAGCCGAAGGCTACGCTTGCGGAGCACTTGGAAGAATTTGAAGACCTTTGGAAGTGGATGACCGATCAATGGCAAGCCGAGCTTTCAGAGGTCGAGCGGGAAACTTTTGCGCTTCTTGAAACAGAGATCGAACGCGACCTCTTTAGAATCCTGAGGAACTTCGCACAGTATGCATGCTCTCAAAAACTAGAGGTGTTTCCTTTTCCACTACAACACGTTGCCGAGCGCCTTGGCGTCTCCTTTCAATATGTGAGTAAACTTCGGCAGCGGTTTACTGATCGGTCCATCATTGCGCAAACTGAACCGGCGATCATTAACCGTACCGCAAGTCGTTTTTGCTGGTGTTTATGACGTGATTAAATCGCGGCACTGAAATCTTCTACTTGCTGGCTTGCGTCACCGATGGGTTCGCGCCTGCACCTTCTTAATGTTCCGACGTCGGGCAAAAAAGCGAGGATTGAACGCGGACCAACCAAATAATTAGCATCCACGATTGGCTCCTCGCCTGGTTCCAAGATCGTAAAGCTCGATATAAAATTCCGTCGCGATTTGGCTCGGCTTGGTGTACGGGTTTCGCCTACGCAACAGGCGGTCCATTATCTCGAGACAAATCTTATAGTTTTGCGATCTGTGGCTTTCAAACTAACGGCGCCGATCGGTTGATCCAGCCGATAAGCATGCGGATGCGTACTCTCCTTCGCATTTCGGTCGAGATAGTTATAATATAAATCGAGAAACCCCGGCCTTCTGTTGTTCGGAATGGCAAGATGTGTTCCGTCAGGCGCTGGAGCACCACGACCTCCGACTTCTCGAATGAAATGATTTCCGTGCAAAACTGCATTAAGCGAGATCACTGAGTACCGTCAGGCTTTGTAACCTGTTGTGAATTTACCGGGTCAAGTCGTGATTCGCCCGCAATCAAAAATTTGTAAGTGTGCCCTTCCCCCTTCGGCACGACTGCGGTCACGCCCCAATATTTAGTCCCGTCTACTTGGCGCAGCGGGATCGGGGCATACAGATTGGCAAAGGTGCCAACGATGGCAACGCTCGTTACGGCTGAATCGTCGCTGGCGGATGCCATAAGCACGTTTCGAAAAGAGTATGATTCTAGAGAGGCTGCGGGTCATACACAATTGCTGTTACATTTCTGTGGCGCACGAAGATCTCTCCATTAAGCCATGACGCTGTAATCACCGACGCTCGTGCGTTTCGATCACGTTCCCTACTTCGTCGTAAACGCGAATCTCAGCCGGATGTATCGGAACAAACTTAGGCCGGTGCGGGCTCGGCCTTACGCGCAGATGCTTTCGCAACAAGTTCTTCGATATAATCCACGGGAAATACGGATGCGAGGCTCGAATTTTCTTCAAAGATGATGCGCGCATTCCCCGTTTGTGGGTTGATTGCCACGTCACGATACGGCACATACGCGGCAACGATTCCTATGAGATAGGCGCGCGTGATGTTCTTTGTGCCCTCGATTGCCACGACTTCCGGGCGACTAACTACAGGGCCACCGCTGTTCCCTGGGAATATTGAACAATCAATCAGAAAATCTTTTTGATCCCCTTCTAAGCAGTCTCGAATTGTGGCGATGACGCCTTGACGAACAATAACAAAGTTCTTGCCCTTGCCGACAAGACCAAAAGGGAAACCAAGGACGAAAATCCCATCGCCCTCACTAACTCCCTTCTCAATCGCCTTTGATCGGGGCATAACAGTTTCGTCGTTAAGGAAACATGCGAAGCGTATCCCGTCTTTGCGCAACTGTTGTCCGTTGATGCTGATGACTGCTACGTCGATTTCAGGTATCTTGATGGGCGAGCCAAAGCGGTTTGCCCGACGCATCTACAAGAGGCAGTTCGTACTCCCGGGCAGACTCACCGCTCTCCTGATTGAAACGCACGAATCCCTTTGTCTTTCCCTCAAATACGTGGCGATTCGTAGCAATAAAAACGCGATACCCTTTTCCATTTTTATCGATCTGTTTTTGAGCATAAATTAAACCAGTCGCTTGATAATGGGCTTTACCATCCTGCCCCGCAAATCCCACGGCGACAACCGCGTCGAGAAAAATCGGTGGAATTAATGCCATCTCGTGACTGATGTTAAAAAACTGCGGCTGATCTCACTCGCGCTCCCGCACAGACATCCATGGCAAGCCGGATCGTCGATTCGAGTTCGACAAACGCCGTGAGGTGTTCATCCGCTCGCACAACGAAACGCTTCCCGTCGTCGCGATATGTGTCAGGGAGGAAGATCGTTCGTCCGTTGGAATCCACAGTTGAGACACAGCCCCAACTCAAGCCGGCTTTGCTGAGATTGTCAGCGATTATTTCCCAATACTCCACGCGAGCAAAATTCTGCCCTTTTTGATCTCCAGAGGGCAATAACAAAGTGATACTGAGCCGTCGCAAATGACTCACGCGACGTTCAGGATCGCCGTTGCTTTTGCCCGTATAGCGCGACGACGCCGGGGCCTGTCACGATCGTTTCGCCGTGCGAATGCCACGACGCCCACGGCAAAGGCCAATGTGCGGTAAAGAATGATCCTTCGTTTCCGCCGACAGATGCGACGGCAATTCACGCCGTAACTCCGCTACCCAGAAATTGCTTGCAGGTTTTCTTCAGAAACCTTCCAGTGTATCTCTGGGAACTGATTTAAGATCAGGTGGTTCTATGTTCGTTTTCCCAGAGTAATCTGCGGAATGTTACACCTTTCGCTACGGATTGGCGACTGCAACGGAGAGACCTGACAACACATCCAAATGCCATTCCATCCGCTAGCTGCCTCTAACTTATTTTGGGAGCAGCAAAACGACTTCTACTTGCGTCGTCTAAGCGGATTTTTGATGACCAGCCTGGTTGAGTTACCGTTTTCGCGGCGCCGCGGTGCCAACGAGATTAGTGTTGTTTATATCGCCTTATTTGTCCGGCGTTTTTGGTGCAGTCGCAGCGAGTTTTTGGAAACGCGGATCATTCCGGAGCGGATCGAACATCGGATCGAGCCGGAGCAGCGCAGGGGTAAGCGGCACGGTGGCACTGAATTCGCTACCAATTTTTCGAGCGTGGGAAATTTGACTACGGAGCGGCAATCGCACGTAGGTCGAAACTTGACTAGTACGCGTTTGCTATGGATCAAAATTTCTGTCTCACTTTCTGATCCGACAGGCGCGGCAGTCCGGTTCCCAGGGAATAATGCGTATTTTGTTAGATGAGCGCACGCTAGATTTACATGGTGCGGCTACAAGGCCCGATTGATTTCAGTCTAGCCACAAAGGTGCAGGGCCCGCAATGACACATGCTCGCGTTAATAATCGGCGGCTCGCGCGCCGCGACCATCGGAACAAATACTAATGATAGGAGAATCGGATCTCATACACGGGATGAACTTGTGCCCTGACTAGCGAGCGAACACGAGGACGGAGTTGGACGGGATAAAAACGCGGGTTGTCGCTGGCTGGCCATCGCGCGGCACCCCGTAAGATTCGATGCCTCCGCCGTTGCCGTTCGCCGGATAATCATCGTACGAGTCGCTGTTGAAAATTTCGCGCCATCTACCAATACCGGGCCACGGCAGCTCGTAATTTGCAAAAGTATTGTCGTTCAAACTGGCTACGACCACCACATCCCGCCCTTCTCCTGGAAGCCAGCGCTCGAAGGCGAGGATACGGTTATCATTATGCACATGCAGCACGCCGAGCGTCTCGCTTCGCAATGCGGGCTCCGCACGACGCAGCCGAATCAGCTCTTCCATAAACCGGTGAAAGCGCCCCATATTTGCATCTTTCCCGAGGTCAAGTCCGTCCCACCAAAGCAGCAAGTCCGGATGACTCCCAGCGTCATCCGCCCACTGTTTGTCCTCGAGGAATGACTGGCCCATGAAGATCATGGGAATACCGGGCGCCAGCATGAGAACGGCGGCCACAACACGTGAACGACTCCGCGCGTACCACGAACGTGAGTTGCGGCCGTCCGACAGCCGTGGAATGCGCTGGCCGCGGTCGCGATACACCTCGTCGTGACTCTCCACGTACTGTACGGCGCGCCAAGCGTTGAGAAAATTCGGCGCCCAAAGGTTGCGTGCCACCTCTTGCAAATTCACATGTGCGGCCCCGCCGGCCGAGGCGACGGAGACCGCATCCCTCAGGCTTCGCCGAAGGCCGTCGTGCCAGCAAGCATCGAATCCAGCACCGCCGTGCTCAGGAAACCGGACCACATACGGGTCGACGCTCCAGTACTCGGCGATGTTGATGGCGTTGGGCTTAACATACCGCGTAGTATTTGTAAGATCTTGACAGAAGCGCCAGCCATCGTTTGCACTGCTTTGTACGATCACGCTCGCCTGATCGTAACGAAATCCATCAACGTGATATTCCTCCAAGAAGAACACGGCGTTGTTGATGAGGAATTGCCGCACCTCGCTCTTCCAAATAGCCCAAACTGGTCCAGCGTGATCCTGGTCGGTGAAATACAGGCTGTCGTTATCGGAGGTGCCGGCCACGCGATCGAAGAACCAGATGCTTTCGTCCTGTCCCTTCATCTGCCCGCCAGCGTGGTTGTACACCACGTCGAGCAACACCGCCATGCCGTGGAGGTGGAAAAGTTCTATGACGGCTTTGAGCTGGTTTCCAAGGGGAGCGAGCTCGTCTTCGGCGACCGCCGCCATGCCGAACCGAGCGCGCAACCCATTCACAAACCCCAAGTACCCTTGCAGCTCCGGCCCCGGCGCCACGCCATAGTCCATTTCTGGCGCAAAAATGTCGAATCCCTCGTAGCCCAGACTTCGTCCGCTCGCGACCTCCACAATCGGGAGCAGCAGCACCGCATTGATACCCAGGGCAGCGAGGTAATCAATCTTGCCCAGCACATCCAAGAATTTGGCCACTCGGCTGGGACGATTCGGGCCATTGAACACGCCCACATGGAGCTGGTAGATGATAAGGTCGTTGAAGTCGGGAGGCCGGAATCCGCCGTCATGCCACGTCCAAGACCGCGGATCTCGTACCACACAATTACAGAACGGATAGCTCGGATTTCGCGTGAGCTCGCGCGCATAGGGATCGCGCTTGTAGCCTGTGGTCCCGTCGCCTGTGACATGAAACTTGTATTCCTGCCCTTCTTTCGCTCCGGCGACGAAACCAGACCAGTATGCCCCATCCTGATGCAACCTCCCATCATCCGTTGCGCTCCATCCGTTGAAGTCGCCGTGGATGGCTACTTGGTTTGCCCGCGGCGCCCAGCAACGAAAGGTGGCGCCGGACCGGTCCGGCACGATGTTGGCACCCATGGGAACTGTGCTTGGATTGATGGTGGGTTTGGTCGGCATGGTCAACCTGAGTTCGTCGGCTGCGCCTCTGCGCGCGTGACACCTTGGCGCTGGGCACTCAATCGTAACCGCCGAACATGAATAGCTGGATGTCCTCGTCGGTCGCATTCATCAGTCCGTGGAGATTGCCGCCCTTCAGCATCGCGAAGTGGCCCGCGCGCAGCGACCTGACTTCGAACGACCGCTCGCGCTGTGGCATCTTGCACCAGTCACCAATCACCATGTATGCACGTCCCTCAAGCATCAGGAAGACTTCCTGGTTGTCGCGATGCCGATGCAGCCCTATGCCGCATTCGGGCTTAAGGATGTGCAGGTCCATGTAGTCCACAGCCATGAACGGTTCGGTCGCATTGTTGTGGTTCTTCGATCCGAACGCATTG
>Ga0066655_10000485_pt1 | contig 13252 bp, 15 predicted proteins | sample GraSoiAngelo_104_FD_133942 | JGI IMG/M metagenome (GOLD analysis project Ga0066655, IMG submission 133942) | Grasslands soil microbial communities from the Angelo Coastal Reserve, California, USA - 14_0903_05_30cm | ecosystem: Environmental > Terrestrial > Soil > Grasslands | place: USA... | reverse complement strand
GATCGTGCTGACGATCGTGACCGTGTTGGACAGAACGGTCGAGGCCGTGTCGGTCACGACCGACTGGACCCCCCCGACGTCGTTCGCGAGCCGTGACTGGATCTCACCTGTCCGGGTCGTGGTGAAGAATCGCAACGGCATCTCCTGCAGATGGCGGTAGAGCGCGTTACGGAGGTCCTGCATCACCCGGAGCCCGACGTGATTGGCGAGATACGTCTGCCCGATCCCGATGATGCTCGTCACGAGCGGGATCGCGATCATCAAGGCCACGTAGCGGTAGAGCAGAGGCAGATTCGGGCACGGCTGACCGGCGCAGTTGTTGTTGGCCCCGAACAGCGCCCTGTCGAACACCGCGATGATCAGCAGCGGGTTCACAACGCCGAGACCGGCCGTGATGACGATGGCGAGGCCGACCACGGCGACCTTCTTCTTGTACGGCGAGAAGGTTCGGACCACCCGACGAACGGTCGCCGGCTTGATCGGCCGCGGATCCTCGTCGAGCGGCCGAGCGCCCATGCCGAACATGCGTCCGTGCCGTCCCATAGCCTTCAACGATACGGCGCACCCGCGGAAGCTACGGGGACGGACGTCGACGCGACGTCGGTCGACGTCACTCGGCGGGGCCGCCGATGTCCGCAAGGGCGCGAGTGCGACGGAGCACCTCGTCGAGCATCGCCGGGGTGAGCTTCCCCGTGAAGGTGTTCTGCTGGCTCGGGTGGAAGCATCCGAGGACCCGGTAGGGGCCGACCGATACTTCCACCCCGTGGCCGAACCGCGGCCTGGGCCGCGGGATCGGGTGGCCCAGCCCGTCGACCGCCCGGAGCGCCCCGTCCCACGCGAACGACCCCAAGGGAACGATCACACGGAGCTGGGCGAGTGCGCCGAGCTCCCGCTCGAGGAATGGGAGGCAGCGGTCGCGCTCCTCGGGGGTCGGGCGATTCCCGGGTGGGGCGCACCGGTTCACGGCGCTGAGGTACGCCCCCCGGAGGCGGAGGCCGTCGTCCACGGACGTGGACGACGGCCGGTTCGCGAACCCGGCCCGGTGCAGCGCCGCGAACAGGAAGTCTCCCGAGCGATCGCCCGTAAAGATCCGCCCTGTCCGGTTGCCGCCGTGTGCGGCCGGCGCGAGCCCGAGGATGAGGACGCGCGCTCGTGGGTCGCCGAACCCCGGCACCGGTCGCCCCCAATACGTCTGGTCCGCGAAGCGGGCGACCTTCTCCCGGGCGACCTGCTCCCGCCAGGCCACGAGCCTCGGGCATCGACGACACACAACGATGTCGTTCCGGACCTCGTCGAGCCCCGTCGGCTTCACGGGGAGCCGGTCCCGATGCGGTCGAAGATGTCGTAGCGCCCGAAGTTCGCGGTGGACCCGTTGTACTGGACGTATGCATGATCCGCCGTCGCGACGACCGACGCCTGATCGTTCAGGGTTCGCCCGGTGGTCGCCGACGCGACGACCGACGGCGGGGTGAAGAGCGTTCCGTCGGCCGAGGTGGCCGACAGCAGATCGACCCGGGCGGCGGCCTTCTTGCTGTTGCAGTCGTAGGTCAGCGAGGTGTCCCGGCACGCCGCCCACGCCGCGATGAACCCACCCGGCGCGGGTTCAACGACCGTGGAATATCCGCCCGCGTACGAGGCGGCGTTCGCGGTCCCATCGACCCAGATGGTCGTCGGCGTCGCGGTGACGGTCGTCCCGTCGAACGTCGTGTAGACCTGTCTCCTAGGGGTGTTCCAGGCGATCGTCACCACGCCCGGCGCGAGCGGCGACGCCGACACGACCGGGTAGCCGCCCTGTCGGAGCGAGACGCGCCCGGCAAGCGCGACCGGTGCGTTCCAGTTCGCCGGACTCGCCGCGGCCGTCGGCGTCTTCCCCGAGAGGTCGATCGCGCGCGCCCGCAGCGAGCCCTTCGCGTCGGCGACCCATGCAACCGTGATCAGGTTCCCGACCGCGGCGACGTTCGCGTACCCGTGGTACCCGTCGACGCGGTCCAGCAACGTCGTGCGGCCGATCGCGATGGGGACGGACCAGGGCGCGAAGCGCGAGCGTTCCCGGAAGTACACCTTGCCGTTCGTGGCGTCGACCCACACGGCGTACAGGTTCACGGGACCGAACGACGTCTTGGCAGCCGCGACGATCGGATAGTCGACCCTGCCCGCGCCGGGCGTCAGGGACTGCACGCCTCGCCAGGTCGAGCCGCCGTCGATACTCGTGTTCACCTGGAGCCGACGAGGTGCGCCGGCTCGGTCGTACGCGCTGAAGCCGGTCACCCAGCCGACGATGATCTTGGACCCTGCTGTCGCGATGGTCGCGCCTTCCGCGTTGACCACCCCGCCGGAGAGTCTCCTCGGCGTCGTCCAGGCGATGCCGTCGGGACTCGCGCTGTAGTACGCGGCCTGGGGGGTCGTCGCGTCCGAGATGAACACGTCGTGCAGCCGGAAGCTGGGATCGGCGGGGATGCCCGAGAGATCGAGGGAGTTGCCGTAGTTCCACGAGTACGCGCCCGGGATGCCGTGCTGCGTGCCCCAGCTGACCGCGGACGACGCCGTCCCCGGCGATAGCAGGGCCAGCGCGACCGCGACGATGACCGACCGCCGGCTCACGTGTGCCATGGCTCACCATCATGCGCTGTGTTGCTCGCTCGGCTTCGCGCGGGAACGTCCTTCCTCCGACGCAACGAGGCGAACCGCTCTTCGGCGCGAGCGAAGGGCTCGAGAGGATCGAGCGATCGCCCCACGACCTCCAGCAACGATCCGAACCCGGCCGCCTCATAGCCGCTCTCCAGGAGCTCCATCGCGCGCCGCAGCGCGATCTCGAGCCCGTCCCGGCAGGCGGACCACTCATCCTCCACCTCCGGACGCCTCCACGCGGGCACGGCGTCGCGGGCCCTCGCGAGCCGTGCGACGAACTCCTCGAGCGCATCCTGCAACGGGCGCCCCGGGAGCCGGGTTCCTGGGACGACGTCGGTGAGCCCCTCTTTCGCCGGTTCGATCTCGTCCAGGACGACGTGGAACGCTCGGAAGGACGGGAGCAGCTCATCCGGCAACGCCTTCCGACGGAACATCATGTGCCGAAGGCACGTCGGCGGGCGGCGAGGATCCGCCCGGGGTCGTTCGTCGCGACGGCGTCGACTCCCGCCTGCATCAGCCCAACCGCCTCGTCGGGATCGTCGCTGATCCACGTCCCGACCCGCATCCCCGCTACGTGCACGCGCTCCGCGAACCCATCGGGTGCGCGGAGCACCGCGGCGACCGCGGGAAGCACCCACGCATGACCCCGGGCTCGCGCGAACATCAGGCCCGCGTCGGCTTCGACGCTCGGATCGGTGAGCAGCCCGGTCGGGAGGTGCGGAGCCACCTCGTGGCTCCGCGCGATGGACAGCGGATTGAAGCTCGAGATCATCACCGGCCCATCGAACGCCGCGGCCGCGAGCGCCGCGATCGTCGCCTCGACCGCCTCCTCGCGGTCGGGGTCGAAGTCCGGCTCACCTGGCACGTTCTTGATCTCGATGTCGGCGGCGGCGCGGCCGGAGAGGACGTCGAGCGCTTCCTCCAGGGTCGGGACGCCGGCCGCGCCGCCGCCGACGAGCTCGATCCGGAGCCGCTGCACCTGTTCGAGCGTCATCGACCGCACGAGCCCGTTCCCGTTGGTCGTACGCGCCACGTCGGCGTCATGCATGACGACCGCGACCCCGTCCGACGTCATACGGACGTCGAACTCCACCGCCTCTGCCCCGAGCTCGACCGCCGACTCGAAGGCTTCCACCGTGTTCTCCGCGACGCGCGCCGAGTCGCCTCGATGGGCCACCACGATCCCTTGACTGAACGGCCATTCAGACACTATCGTCGCCGCCACGCGGCCCGTTCGGCTGTGCCTGTGGAGCCGCACGAACCATGACTGAACGAAGATTCAGACACGATCCCCAAGAGATGTGGTGGCTCTCGGATGCGGCGTGCATCGGCGAGGACCCCGAGCTCTTCTTCCCGATCGGGACGTCGCCGCCGGCCGCCGATCAAGCGGTTCGCGCCAAGGCGATCTGCCGCTCCTGCCCCGTTCGAACTGCCTGCCTCGAGTGGTCGCTCGCGACCTATCAGGACGCCGGCGTCTGGGGAGGCCTGGATGAGGAGGAGCGACGGGAGATCCGGCGTCTCCGAAGACGCGCCGTCTCCGACGGCCGCGCGTTGGAGCCGGCGGTGTGAGGGGTCCGCGGTCACGCCTGGCTTGATGGACACAACGGTTCGATCGGACACTCCGTGCATGCCGGCTTCTTCGCGTGGCAGAGCGCCCTGCCGTGGTCGATCAGCACGTAGGTGAAGGAGAACCACTTCTCGCGGGGGATCAGGCGCATGAGATCCCGTTCGATCTTCGCAGGGTCCGACTCGTTGCTGAACCCGATCCGGTTGGCCAGCCGCTTGACGTGGGTATCGACCGCGATCCCCTCGACGACGCCGAAGGAATTGCCCAGGACGATGTTCGCCGTCTTGCGTGCCACGCCGCGAAGCGTGAGCAGCTCGTCCATCGTCCCCGGTACCTCTCCGCCGTAAACCTCGACGATCCGCTGGCACGCCGCGCGGATCGACGCCGCCTTCTGATTGAAGAAACCGGTCGATCTGATGTCGGCCTTGAGCTCCGCCTCCGGAACCGCCAGGTAGTCTTCCGCCGTCCGGTACTTCGTGAACAGGATCGCCGTGACCTCGTTCACCGTCACGTCGGTGCTCTGCGCCGACAGGATCGTGGCGACGAGGCATTCCAGCGGGTTCGAGAAGTTGAGCGCAACCTTCGCGTCCGGGTACGCGGCCTCCAGCCGGCGGATCACCTCCGGAGCCCGCTCCTCGATCGGCGCGTCACGGGTCAGGGCGACCACGGTTCACCCCCATCGAGAGATCGAAGCGGTCGCCGGCGACGTGATCGCTCCACGAATCACCCCGGTACAGGTGGATCCCCTGACGTCCGTGGACGGTCCACGTCGCTCCGTCGCCGACCATCGCGGTGTCCTCGTCGAGCGCGACGAGCGTGCCGCCCGGGGGCGCCGCCGCCGTGATCGCCGCTCGGGCACCCGGTCGCCAACCGTCGACGATGTCCCAGTGCGGGGCGAACAGGGTGTTCCGGACGTAGCCGAGGCCCGGCTTGAACACCTGGTCCAGATCCTCTGCATCGCTGTCGTAGGTCATCTCGCTCAAGCACGCAACGCCCGCGCTGCACCCGGCGTACGCGAGCCCGTCCTGGAGCCGCTCCTGCAGACGCGCCCAGAACGGCGTGCCGAGCAAGACCGTGGCGAGGTACCAGGGGTTGCCGCCCGAGAAGAACACGAGCGAGGCCTCGTCGAGCATCGCCACGACGTCCGGGCGCTCGGCGTCCTCGCGCGTCCGGAGCGGTGACACGCGGGCCTGGATCCCGAGCCGTTCGTAGTGCGCCAGGCCCTTGCCCGCCCACGTGTCGAAGACCGTCTCCCCCTCGGGAGCCGCGGCCGCGGGCGAGATCAAGACGCTGCCGTCGCCATTGGCCCCTTCCAGCAGCGCACGGTCGATGTCGTCATGCCACGTCTCGAACTCGCCGGCCCCCAGCAACGCGAACGCCTGGGCGCTCACGAGCGCACCTCGGCGATCGCTTTGGCGAAGGCCGGGACCGCTCGCTCGCACATGTCGTCGCTCGCGGTGACGGAGAGCCGGAACCAGCCCGGCATCTCGAACACCGAACCCGGCAGGACGTACACGTCGTGGCCGACCAGGACGTCGAAGAACGCTTGGTCGTCGGGGATGGGCGATCGAACGATCACGTAGAACGTCCCATCCGGTTCGACGACGTCGTACCCCTGCTCGCGGAGCGCGGGCACCAGCAGATCGCGACGTCTCTGGAGCCGGTCGAGGTCGATCCCGATCCTGTCGAGGTCGCCGATCGCATGCTGCAGCGGCGCGACCGGGAACGCCCACCCGCGAGCGACCTGGGCGAGGAGCAGCGGTCCGCGGAGGTCCTCGCGACCGGGCATCGTCGGCGGTACCGCGATGTAGCCGAACCGTAGCCCCGGTGCCAGATGGGTCTTCCCGTACGTGTAGAGGTAGAACGACCAGGGGTAGGAGGCGACCGGCGTCGGGTACTCGCGACCGTCGTACACGATCCGGTTATACGCCTCGTCGGAGAGCAGATAGATCGGCCGGCCGTTGCGCTCTCCTGCCTCGGTCAGGATCCGGGCGAGCGCGTCGAGCGTCGCGCGCGGATAGATCCGCCCGGTCGGGTTGTTCGGAGAATTGACGATGATGGCGGCGGTTCGCGGTCCGATGGCGGCCGCGATCGCGTCCAGATCGAGGTCCCATGACTCTTGGTCGGCGGAGACCCGCACCGGCGTGGCGCCGGATTCCAGGATCAGCGTCTCGTAGAAGAACCACGGCGGGGAGACGTAGACCACCTCATCGCCGGGCCCGGTGACGGCGTGCAGACAGATGGACAGGCCGGAGAAGTTGCCGTTCGTCAGGAACACGTCCTCCCGGTCGAACGGGAGCGAGAACCGCTCGGCGAGGCTGGCCGCGACCACCGCCGTCGCGTCCTCTTCGTTCATCTTGTACGCGAAGTGATCGGCGGACGTGGGCGTCGAACCACGGATCAGCGCATCCACGTACGCATGCGGCGCCATATCGTGCGGGTTGCCGAACATGAAGTTGGCGATCCCGGGGCCCGATGCTCCGCGGACGTCCGGGCGACTCGCCCACGTGACGAACGGCCCGATCACGTCGAACAAGACCCCCATTCGGGGCGATACGTATGGCCGCTCGATGGTCATCCCTTCATAACCCCCAGTCGGAAGTTCTCCTCACCGAGCGGCTGCATCAGGTCGCGCCCGAACACCTCCATCAGCCCCTCGACCTGGCTCTCATGTGCGGCGATCGCCTGGAACTTGAGGTCTCGCAGGTCGTCGGTGAGCACGAAGTGGAGCGCGAGCTCTTCGACGGGGGTCTGCGGCGGACTTCCCGGAAGGAAGATGTCGAACGGCTCGAGCTTCGGGACCCATTCGGCTGTCCATTCAGGCGTCTGCGTCGCGTACAGCAACCGAGCTCCCGGTCTGGCGATGGACTCGAAGGCGTCCGTCGTCCACCGACTCACGTCCTTGTGACCCTGATGCCCCGTCATCCCGTCGGGCCCGAACGTCACGACGGTGTCGGGATCGATCTCCGCCATGATCGCCTTCACCTGCTCGGCTCCGGCCTCGTCCAGGTGGGCCTGCATGTCGACATCGACCGGGCCGTCCAGGAACCGATGCTCACCTACGCCGAGGATCTGGAGCGAACGCAGGAGTTCGGCGGTGCGTACCTCGCCCATCGTGGACGGGGGCCACCGCTCCTCATCCATCGAACCGCCTTCGCCCCGCGTGGCGGTGACGTCGACGACCCGGTCGCCTGCCGCAGCCGACGCGGCCATGATCCCGGCGCTCGTGTAGATATCGTCATCCGGGTGCGCCCACACGAGCAGCACCGTGCCCAACGAGTCCATCGCTCAGCCACGCTCCCTTCCCAACCACAGCGGTTCGTGCCGGGAGTCTGCCGCAACCGGACGAACGATGCACCCGTGATGCGATCGACGAGTGAGACGGCTACCCCTGATCGAGACCGGTATCGACGGCGGCGAGGAGCGTCCGGAGCCGGTCCCTGAGACCGTCCGGGACCTCGTGCTCCGCGCACTTCGCCTGGATCAAGGCTTTGAGGTGCACGCGGAACGTGGCCTTGTCCGTGCAGTCGCCGCACCCGGAGAGATGACGCTCCACCCTGGCCCGGATCACTTCGTCGACCTCATGGTCCAAGAACCGCTCGATCTCTCGAAGCGTCTCTTCGCACTCGGGCCCGCACTTAGCCATCGACCAGTCCCCGTTCTTCCGCCGTCTGCCACAACGCGCGCTCCAGCGCTTTCCTTCCCCGATGCAGACGACTCATGACGGTTCCGATCGGAGTATCCATGATCTCGGCGATCTCCTTGTAGGAGAACCCCTCAACGTCGGCGAGGAGGACGGGGATGCGGAAGTTCTCCGGCAGCGACTCCAGGGCCTTCTTCACGGCCTCATCGGGGATCCGATCCAACACCTCGTCCTCCGCCGAGCCCTCCACGCGCTGGCCGCCCAAGCGGTCGAAGAGGTACCACTCGTCCGCGTCATCCGGTCCCTCGACGGTCTGCGGCTCGCGCTGCTTCTTCCGGTAGGTATTGATGAAGCTGTTGGTCAGGATGCGGTAGAGCCACGCCTTGAGGTTGGTTCCTTCCTGGAACCCGGCGAAGCCTCGGTACGCCCGCAGGTAGGTCTCCTGTACCAGGTCTTCCGCGTCGGCAGGGTTCCGCGTCATCCGGAGCGCCGCCCCGTAGAGGGACGGCAACAACGGCAAGACGTCGCGCTCGAAGCGCTCGCGGAGTGCCTGATCGTCCTGGGCGGTCTGCGCCATGGACCACCAGGGTAGCGCGCGCCGTCCGGGGAGAGGGCACCCTCCGGCGCAGCGGTTCCGGTGGCGACTTCGCCGCGTTGCCTGTCATTGGCGCAGGTGGATGCCATGATGGAGCGAGCATGCCGGACAACGATAAGAACGATCGTCGCCGTTCTGGCCCTGATGGGCCATCGGGCCCCGGCATCCCCAGGACGCGCCTCACCCCCTGGATCCTGATCGCGCTCGTCGTTCTCGCCCTGGTCGCGTTCAACCAATGGTTCTCGACCGCGTCGCGTCAGAGCATCGATCTTTCGAGGTTCTACCAGCTCGTGGACGAGGGGAAGATCACCCCGGGAACGAAGGTCACGATCTCGGCCACGCAGGTGACCGGGACTTACACGGCTGACGACGGGACCCAGAAGAGCTTCGTGGCGACCCTCCCCGGGTCGAACTACGACCCTTCAACAACGCTCGAACCCAAGCTGCAGGCGAAGGGGATCGACTACACGGGCACGCAGCCGAGCCCCTGGTTCTCACTCCTCGCGAGCATCCTGCCGCTCGTGCTGCTGATGGGGATCGCCTACTACTTCTTGTTCCGCCGGGTTGGAGGGGGTGCGGCCAACCCCCTCAACATGGGCAAGAACAAGGTCAAGATCTACGACCGCAAAGAGATGAAGACGACGTTCTCCGACGTCGCAGGTGTCGACGAGGCGAAGGAGGAGCTCAAGGAGATCGTCGAGTTCCTGAAGAACCCGAAGAAGTATCAACGCCTCGGTGGTCGGATCCCCAAGGGCGTGCTGCTGCTCGGTCCTCCCGGGTGCGGCAAGACGTTGCTCGCACGCGCGGTCGCCGGTGAGGCGAACGTTCCGTTCTTCTTCATGAGCGGCTCCGAGTTCGTCGAGATGTTCGTCGGCCTCGGCGCGGCCAGGGTTCGGGAGCTGTTCCAGCAGGCGAAGGAGAAGGCCCCGGCCCTCGTGTTCCTCGATGAGATCGACACGATCGGCAAGGGGCGCTCCGGCGTCATGGGCGCGGGCTTCGGGGCCCACGACGAGCGCGAGCAGACCCTCAACCAGCTCCTCGTGGAGATGGACGGGTTCGACTCGTCCAAGGGCGTCATCATCATGGCCGCGACCAACCGTCCGGACGTGCTCGACCCCGCGCTGGTGCGCCCGGGGAGGTTCGACCGGCAGGTAGTCGTCGACCCGCCCGACCTCCGCGGCCGAGAGGAGATCCTCCGCGTGCACGCGCGCGGTGTGGCGCTCGACCCCTCGGACGATCTGCGGACGATCGCCCAGCGGACCCCCGGGTTCACAGGCGCCGACCTGGAGAACGTGGTCAACGAAGCCGCGCTCCTCGCCGCAAGACGGGAGAAGAACTCGGTCACGATGGACGAGCTCGAGGAGGCGATCGACCGGGCGTCCATGGGTCTGGAGCGGAAGTCACGCGTGATCAGCGACCGTGAGAAGGTCCGCGTCGCCGCGCATGAGATGGGCCATGCCCTCGTCGCTCACTTCTGCGAGAACCTCGACCCGGTGCACCGCGTGACGATCGTAGCGCGCGGCACGGCCGCGCTCGGTTTGACCATGACTCGGCCGCTCGAGGACCGGTACATGGCGACCGAGCCGGAGCTCAGGGACATGCTGGCCTTCGCGATGGGAGGTCGTGTGGCCGAGGAGGTCGTCTTCGGAGAGGTCTCGACCGGGGCCCAGAACGACCTCGAGAAGGCGACGCAGATCGCCCGCGCGATGGTGGCCGAATACGGCATGAGCGACAAGGTCGGCCCGCTCTCGCTCGGCCGCGACGACCCCAACGCGTTCTGGCAGCAGCCCAAGATCTCGGGCGAGACCGCCCAGCTGATCGATCAGGAGACCCGGCGGCTGCTCGACGAGGCTCACGACAAGGCCGAGCGGATCTTGAAGGAGCGGCGTCAGCTGCTCGACGAGCTCCGTGATCTCCTGCTCGTCGTCGAGACGATCGACGGCAACGACATCGAGGCCTACGCGACCGGCACGAAGTCCGTCCCGGATCCGGACACGGCGAGGCGCGAGCAGGACGAGCGAGCTGCCGCGGCGGCAGCGGTCGCGTCCAAACCGGCGCCGGCCGTGCACGCGCGGCCGTCGCGGGCGCCGGTCATCCCACCGGCGCCGCCGCTCCCTGCCGACTGACCCACGATCCGGCCGGGCACGGCGCGTCGGTCACGAGCCCTCGTCGTCACCGCCGGTTCCGCCTGGGCCGGTTCCGCCTGGCTCTACCGGCTTGCCGGACAGCACGAGGTCCCACCGGTCACGCCATCGGTCCAGGAACCGATAGAAGTTCCGCTTCGACCACCGTGCCCGCTCGCGAGGGGACGTCTCGAACCACATCCGATGCTCGTGCTTGTCTACGGGGAGCGGGATCACCTCGCACCGATAGCCCGCGTCTTTGACCCGGAACGACCACTCGATGTCCGCGGTCCGATACCACTTGAACTTCTCATCGAAGAAGCCCGCCTCCGTGAGCATCTCGCGACGGAACGCCATCAGGTAGCCCTCGATCGCATCGCAGGGACCGGCGCCGGGCGCCTCGTCGAACTGCCGCAGGTCCGTCGTGACGATGCCGAACGGACCGCACACCCCGATCGTCGTATCGGATAGCGCTGCTTCGATCGGACCGAACACGTCCCCGGTCGGTTCCACCGATCCGTCCATGGCGAGCACGATGCGGCCGCGCGAACGCCGAAGACCGGCGTTACGCGCGGCCGCCCAGCCGGTTCCCGGCTCCAGCCCGAGCACCTCGACGTCCTCGCCCCAACGGTCGTCGGGCGCGCCCGTCACGTCGGCGACCACGTATTGCGCGCTTCGCTCGCCCGCCTGGTTCCGGAACGCTCTGATCGCCCGTTCCACGTCCTCCGGCCAACCCTCGCAGACCCAATGGACGCTGACGTCCATCGTCGCGGGCTCATCCAGCACGCTCGCGACGTCCTGGGCGCCGAGCGGTTGCCCGTGCTCCGCCGCGACCGGTTCCAAACGGAACGTGCCGTCTGGTTCGTCCACCACCGTCCAGCCGGCCGACGCGATCCGGTCACGGATCGCGTCGGCCTCCCGGAAGTCTTTCGCAGCGCGCGCCTGCGCGCGCTGCTCCGCCAACCGCACGAGCTCGGGGGGCGCCTGCATCGCCTCCCATTGTCGCCGCTGGCCGCGTGGATGGTCGGACCGGGCCGCCCCGCCCGGCAGATCGTCCGTCACGTGAACCGGCGGCCATCCGGCCGGATGAGCAACAGCATGTGCAGGTCAGCTCGTTGCGTTCTTCGTGGCTCTCCGAAGGCGCAAGGCAACGGCCTCCAGCGTGCGGATCGCGATCGAGGGATGTTGGGTGAGCAGACCCCGGTAGACCCACTCGGTGAGGACGAACAGGGAGAGATCCGTCTTCGCCGTGACCGTCGCGGTGCGCGGGCCCCCATCGAGCAGCGCCATCTCCCCGAAGGAGTCACCTTCCCTCAGGGTGGAGACGGTCTTGCCGCCGATCGAGACCCGAGCCTCGCCAGAGTCGATGATGAACAGGCCGGCTCCCGGTTCGCCCTCGGTTGCGACCACCGAACCTGCTGCGTGTCGGATCGGCTTGATCGCCTTGGCGATCGTCTGGAGGTCCTTCTTCGAGCAGCCCGAGAGGATCGGTACCCGCGACAACCGCTCCACCACTACGTCCTTGGTCGCCACGGCGCTCCCCTCCTCTCGGTCAGCCGGATGCTACTGCGGAGAGGGTCGTCGGCGCCTCCCGGACGAGAGAGGGGCAGTGTTCACGCCGGCGGGCCGCCTCGGGCTCACCGAGACGCACATCCGGGTCCCCAGCTTCGGCTCGCTGCGCGTTCCGTTCGAGTGCGGCCTCGACGTCCTGCCCTTCCTTGACTGTTATCCGCAGCTCACCGATGAGCGGGCGAGCTCGTGGGAAGGCGTTCACCGCAGAGAGGAAGGTGTCGCGCACATCGAAGAGGTTCACCGCGAGCGGAGGCTGGAGCTGCCCCTCATAGCTCGCCCGTCGATCTCCGGGGGCGGTGGAGTCGTGTGAAGCCCCCGCGCGCTCGGGCGTTCAGGAACGCCGACTCGACCACCCGACACCTCCGCTACGGCCGCGTCCTGGGGCTGCTCGACGCCGGTGCGACGCTCGGCCTGTGGTCAAGCGTGGCAGCACGGGTCGCTGACGGGATCTACTGCGGGGCGAGCGCGAGGGCGCTACCAGGCGTCGGCGGTGATCGGATGCTTATCGCACTGCGTGAGCTTGGCGCTCCGTGCGCTCCTCCGATGACACCACCACGCCCTGCAACAAGAACGACAACGCGAGGAGGACGATGTCGAAGGCGAGCAGCCTCTGCGCCCAGAGGCCGTACTTCGGTACGCACGCCACCACGTGCTCGAGGGCCTGGTTGGGGTCGGGCGCGTAGCAGGGACCGTCCGGCGTCCGTCGCGTCCACTCGAGGACGACCGCCGCCCTCGCGCTGACGTAGAAGTACACGAGCAGCCCGACGACGAACGTGCCTGACATCAGCGCCTTGACGCGCCGAGCGAGAGGGTCTCTTACGGCGAGCCCGAGGATGCCGAACGCGACCGCGCCGACGACCGCTCCGGCGACAGCGCCGTCCGGGAAGGAATCGGGGTCCCGATCAGAACGGACACCCGCAAGGGCACCCGCCATGGAGCCCAGCAGCGCCGACCCGGCTGCGGAGCCGAGCACGTCCCACCCGGCCGCCCGGGCCCCGACCAGGAGGAGGGCCGGCAACGCGATCAAGAAGGTAACCCCCCACGCGATCATGAGGACGTAGTCGTGGCGGTACATCATCAGCCAGCGTGGCGGTACATCATCAGCCAGATAGAAGCACGAACAT
>Ga0066655_10000425_pt1 | contig 13771 bp, 10 predicted proteins | sample GraSoiAngelo_104_FD_133942 | JGI IMG/M metagenome (GOLD analysis project Ga0066655, IMG submission 133942) | Grasslands soil microbial communities from the Angelo Coastal Reserve, California, USA - 14_0903_05_30cm | ecosystem: Environmental > Terrestrial > Soil > Grasslands | place: USA... | reverse complement strand
GCGTGATCCGATTTTTCGATCACGATAATCTGCGCGAACTGGGGCCCGGCCTGGCCGATGAACCAATCGCCAAAGGCGAGGTGATTTGCCTGGCTGAGATTTGACTTGCTCAACTAAGCTTCCTCCATGCTGACGCGGCGCGAATTCATACGCACGGCGGCGCTTTTCGCGCTTGCGCCGCGCATCTTCGCAGAACCGGAGATTTGGGTTAATGACGTCCATTCCCAGCTCAATCGCACTCGCGTTCGTGAGCTGCTGAGACCGCGCACCAGCGACGAACTCGCGGAGATTGTGCATTCTGCGTCGCGAAAAGGCTTGCCTATCTCCGTTTCAGGCTGTCGGCATTCGATGGGCGGACAACAATTTGCCACAGACAGCATTTGCATCGATGCGCGCTCACTCGAGCGCGTGATTTCATTCGATCAAGAGCGCGGTTTGATTGAAGCGGAAGCCGGCATTCAATGGCCGAAATTGATTCGCACTTATCTGGACGCCCAAGCAGACAAGGCGAAGCAATGGGGTATTGCTCAAAAGCAAACCGGCGCCGACACGTTCACGCTCGGGGGAAGTCTCTCATCGAACGTGCACGGGCGCGGGCTGGCAATGAAGCCGCTGATTTCTAACATCGAATCATTCACCCTGATCAACGCCGATGGGAAATCGATTCGCTGTTCGCGCGATGAGAACAACGAATTATTTCGACTCGCAACCGGTGGATACGGCCTTTTTGGATTAATCGATAGCGTGAGGCTTCGGCTCGTACCGCGGCAAAAATTGCGACGTGTAGTCGAGATAATTCGCGCAGACGATCTGCCCAAACGCTTTGAAGAACGCATCGCGCAAAAGTTTCTCTACGGGGATTTTCAGTTTTTAGTCGATGAAAAGTCGCCGGACTTTTTGCAGCGCGGAGTGTTTTCTTGTTACGAGCCGATCGACGAACACGAACCGATTGTCGCCAAAAAGGAGTTGCGCGATGATGACTGGCTGGAGCTGCTGCGGCTTGCTTATACCGATCGCGAAAAGGCTTTCGAGCGTTACAGCGATTACTATTTGTCGACGAACGGGCAGACTTATTGGTCCGACACGAATCAACTTGGCGCGTATTTGCCGAATTACGCGCAGAAGATCCGGGAACAAATCGGAGGAGAAGAATCGAGCCTCATCATTACCGAAATTTATGTTCCGCGCACTGACCTTCCAGACTTTCTGGCGCAGGCGGCGGAACTGTTGCGCTCGAATCGCACGATCGTCATTTACGGTACAGTTCGACTCATCGAAAAAGACGATGAGAGTTTCCTCGCGTGGGCGAAAGAACCTTATGCGTGCGTCATCTTCAATCTGCTCAGCTTTCATACACCGCGAGGCATCGAAGCGTCGGCGCGTTCCTTTCGCGGGTTAATCGATTTGGCGATAGCCCGCGGTGGCAGTTATTACCTGACGTATCATAAATTCGCCAAATCCGAGCAAGTCATTGCGTGCTACCCGCAGTTCAAACGATTTCTCGACCTGAAGAGAAAGTACGATCCCACTGAACGCTTTCAGAGTGATTGGTATCGATACTATCGGAAGCTCTTAGCAAGCGGATGACCAAAGGAACAGAAGCAGGATCCTTTAATGCAGCCGTTTGCCATCGTTGCTCTGGTTTTGATTCTCGCGCGCGCAATCACTGAACTGTGGCTGAGCCAACTCAACCAACGTCATGTGCGCGCGCATGCGAACGAAGTGCCGATTGCATTTCGCGGAGTCATTGACGACGCGACGTATCGCCGTTCGGTTGATTACACGCTGGCCAAGAGCCACTTTGGAGATGTTGCCAACTTGTTCGATGTCATGCTGCTCATTGCCGTGCTTTTCAGCGGCGTATTGCCATGGGCGTTTGCAAGATTCAGCGCGACCTTCGGCACTTCGATCCCGGCGATGGCTGGTTTCCTTGTCTCTACAGGCATCGCGTTGAGCATCCCGGCGTTACCGTTCGCCTGGTATGCGCAATTCAAACTCGAAGAGCGATTCGGTTTCAACACCACGACGATGAAGACGTGGATATTCGATCGTGTGAAAGGATTGCTACTCGCGCTGCTGCTGGGCTATCCGCTGCTTGCGCTGGTGTTGAAACTGATCGGGTGGACTGGCGCAAACTGGTGGCTTTGGGCGGCGACGGTTGTCATCGTGTTTCAATTGTTCCTGCTGCTCGTTGCGCCGGCGGTGATTATGCCGCTTTTCAACAAGTTCACACCGCTGCCGAAAGGAGCGTTGCGCGAACGCCTCTTTGCGTTGGCGCAGCGCACGGATTTTCCCACGCGCAGCATCGAGGTGATGGATGGCAGCAAACGCTCGCGTCACTCCAACGCCTTCTTTACCGGACTCGGACGTTTTCGAAAAATTGTCCTGTTCGACACACTCATCGCGCAGCTCACCGAGCCGGAACTGGAATCCGTACTTGCGCATGAAATTGGCCACTATAAGAAGCGCCACGTACTGAAGTTGCTCGGGGTTTCCATTGCTGGCGTCTTCGTGGCGTTCGCCGCGATTGCGTGGCTGGCGCGTCAGCAATGGTTTTATCGCGCGTTTGGTTTCGAGCATCAGGGAGGCTTTGCCGCTGCGAGTGTCGTCCCTGCGATGCTACTGTTTGCGCTGCTGGCGGGCACCATAAGTTTCTGGCTTTCGCCCTTTATTCACACCTGGTCGCGCCGTTTTGAGTACGAGGCGGACGCATTCGCGCGTGCGACAATGGGAGAGGCGCAGTCGCTCGTTCATGCACTGCGCAAACTGAGCGAAAAAAATCTGAGCAATCTCATTCCGCACCCGCTCTACAGCGGTTTTTATTACTCGCATCCGACCCTGCTCGAACGCGAACGCGCTTTGCGAACAGCGGCTTAGCGCAAGCCTCCTGCTTGTGCCGAACCTGCAGGCGGAAGAGTGCGCGCTTCGCGCTTTGCCAAGTAAAGAACATCGGCGCTTGACACAAGCGCTGCCGCAACGTGCGCTGTCCTCACATGTCCAGAATCATCGTTGTCGGCGCGGGAATTAACGGTGTTACCGCTGCGATCGAATTAAAAACGCGCGGTCACAATGTCGTGCTGGTCGATCCAGGACCGCTGCCGCACCCGCTCGCGGCGTCCACCGATATCAGTAAAGCCGTGCGCAGGGCTTACGGCGCGGATGAAGATTACACAGCGCTAGCCGAGCGCTCGATCAAACTCTGGCGCAAATGGAATGAGGAATTCGGTGTGGAATTGTATCGCGAAGTCGGCGTGATGTTCGTGCGCGGGCAGGAAATGAAGACAGGCGATTTTGAATGCGAAAGTTTCAAACTCTTAAAGCGGCGTGGACACAAGATTGAGCGCATGAACTCGCCGCAGCTGTGGAACCGTTTTCCGGCGTGGAATCCGAAACTCTATCAGGATGGCGTTCTCGAGCTGGAGGCCGGATATGCGGAGAGCGGTCGCGTCGTTGCAACATTAGTTGGGCGCGCAAAATCACTCGGAATTGAACTGCGGGAAGGGGCCAGATTCTTGCGGTTGGATGAAGGCGATGATCGTGTGAAAGGGATCGTGCTGGATGATGGCCAACGAATCGCCGGTGACTCTGTCGTCATGGCAGTGGGCGCGTGGACGCCGTATCTGCTGTCGTTTACGAAAAAGTTCTTTCGTGCCAACGGCCAGCCGGTCTTTCACCTAAAGCCTCGACAGCCCGAGCTATTCGCGCCCGAGCGTTTCCCGGTTTTCGGCGCGGACATTACGACGACCGGCTATTACGGATTTCCACTCAATCGCGACGGCGTGGTAAAGATCGCAAATCACGGTCCTGGCCGGGAGATGTCGCCCGAATCTCCCAAACGTGCTGTCACTGCCGAAGATAAAGGGAACTTGCGCGAATTTCTATCATCGACATTTCCTTTGCTGGCAGATGCGCCAATTGTACATACGCGCGTCTGCATGTATTGCGATACGCACGATGGACATTTTTGGATCGCACCCGATCCGGAGCGCGAAGGATTAGTAATTGCCGCGGGGGACTGTGGGCATGGATTTAAGTTTGCGCCCGTGCTTGGCGAAATCATTGCCGACGCAGTAGAAGGAAAAGACAACACATTGCTGGCAAAATTTCGGTGGCGACCGGATGTGCGCGCGGGAAGCGGGACCGATGTCGCACGGTTTCAGGGAAATCTGTAGCCGTCGCCGTGTGGGCGACGCGATACATAGATTCGTTGCAACATCAGGACCGCGCTTCGCACAGCGAAGCGGCTATAGCGAAATCTGGCAGCTAAGAAGCCGTCGCCCCTTGGGCCGTCTCCCTTTTTGGCCGGCGCTTTAGCAGTGTGATTTGCTTGATGCGCGCGGAATCGGATGGGCTCCATGTGGCAACGTCCGGATCGTCCTTAAAAGCGTTGTGGACGAGGCGACGCTCGTAGGAATTCATTGGTTCAAGCTGAAGCGAACGGCCCGTGATGCGAACGCGGTCAGCCAATTCTCGCACGCGTTGCACGATGCGATCTTCGCGCATGGAACGGTAGTGTTCGCAATCGACGATGACTTTTTCAGCGTCTTTGTCTTTGGCTTGCAGCAGCCGATTAAGCAAAAACTGGATGGCCTCGAGCGTCTCGCCGTCACGTCCAATGAGGCGCCGGCTTTCCTCGGTATAAATCTGCAGCGTCGGGTTGCCACCTTCATTGGTGGTCTCCTCGATTTGCACAACGAAACCGAGATAACCGAGCATGGTGTCGAGCAGATCTTTCGGGGTCATCATCGTTTTCGTTTTCCGGCGGGTGCAACTTTTTCGAGCGTCGGCGTGGGTTGTCGTTTGTTCTGATAAAATTGCAGGATGCTGAAAAGATTTTGTGCAGTGTAATACAATGCCAGGGCTGCCGCAAAATTGTAGCAGATAAATAGAAAGATCAGCGGCGTAAACATCATCACTCGACGCTGCGTGGGATCGCCCGTCTTGGGCGTCATCGCCATGAGCCAGATCTGGGTCGCAGCCATGCAGAGCGGAATAATGTTGATCGGCCAGCCGAGCAACGGCAGATGCGCTATCGTGTCCGGCTGAGAAAGATCTTTTACCCAAAGAAACTTTGCGTTTCGCAATTCCACCGCCTGGCCGAGCATTTTGAACAGACCGAAGAAGATCGGGATTTGGATCATCATCGGCAAACAGCCGCCGACCGGGTTAATGCCGTATTGCTTGTAAAGCTTCATCATCTCCTGGTTCACCCGGGTTGGATCGTCTTTGTACTTGTCCCTTAATTCCTGCACCTTCGGGGAGAGCGCAGCCATCTGGCGCATGGAGCGATTGGCTTTGTTTTGGATTGGCCAAAGCGTGAGTTTGATGATGGTGGTCAGAGCCAGGATAGCCAGGCCGTAGTCATGCAACCAACTGTGCAGCAGGTTCATGAAATTGAGCAGAAACTGGCACACTATTTTGAACATCCCGAAGTCCATGACCTCGGCTTCATTGTGCGGGAGTTGCGCCAGACGATGATAAAGCTTCGGGCCAGCGTAGATCTCAAAACGTGCGCTGTAGGTTTGGCCGGGCTGCAAATGAAATCCCGGCATCCCGAGCGAACCTTCAATGCCGAGCAGCTTTTCGTCGGGCGAGCGTTCGATGTCGAAACGCCGGCCCCATACGGCCGTTGCCTTGGCAGTGAGCGGCGCCATTAAAGTAGTGAAAAATTGATTGCTCACCGCAACCCATTCCGCGCCGGCAATACTCTCCTGGTAATAACGCCGGGCAGCGCGCTGCCCGAGACCAAGAAAACCGCCACTGCTTCCGAACCAACCGACATCAATTCCTTTCGCTTTTCCGTCGATGCACCAGACCAGACGCGTGTATGAAGGATAATCCCTTGGATGAATTGGGGCCGCGGAGCCAAGCGCCACAAAGTAGCCGCCGCTTTGATACGGCTTGTCACCCCGGTTCTCGAGATCAACGTCCATTTCGATCACGTAGTTGTCTTTGTTCTCTGGAGATTTTTCGAAGAAGAACTTTTTTCGAACAACGACTTGCTCGGCCGTCGTGCGCTCAAATTGCACAGTGGAATTCGACTCGGCAGACGCGGTAAACTCGGGGAGCGTCGGCGCGGACGGTTGCTCCAAAATTGCGCCGATCGGTGCGCTCTGATCTGCATTTAAAACAACGCGCTGCCCTTTCTCGGCTATCTGCCTAAGCAGGACTGCTTCCTTAATTCCACCGCCGCGATTTGTCAGGCGCAGCTCAACGTCAGAATTACGCAATGTCTCAATCTTCTCGGCAAAGCTCGGAGTTGGTTCACTGCTTGGTGCAGCTTCGGCTACGGGAGTCGGCGATGGCGAAGACGCAAGAATTGCGGGAGTTGCCGTGGCCGAAGTCTGTCCCGGCGCAGCACCGACGGGAGTGGGCCTCGAGGCCATCTGCTTTGCCAGATAGATTTCCCACAGGACGAGGCCAACGACACAAAGAGCGACGACAATCCACGCAGTTCGATCCATAAATCGTAGGTTTGGCCAGAGGCGCTATTCAGCGCAGTTGGACCCGACATTTAATCCCGATCCCAAACCCTCGATGCCAGATGGGGTTCTTTTGCCATTGGGTACGGGGTCATATCCACATCCACCCCACGGCTGGCATCGAGCGAGACGCTTCAAACCCAGCCAGCTTCCGTGGCGGATCCCATGCACCTCGACTGCTTCCAAAAAATATGCCGAACAAGTCGGCGTAAATCGGCAGCCGGAATTAGGACCGCAAAGCAAACGAAGGAACGGCGAGAGTGTACACTGATAAGTGCGAATGAAAAAACGAACCAACCCAAGCATCAAAGCAGAATAGAAGCGCGCCTTGCCAGACGCAACCACTCATGTTCCAGCGCGTGATAGCCCGCGGTCGCGGCATCCTTCCTGGCAACGAGCACAATCCAAAAGCCTTCTCGCAAGTTATACTGGTGCTGGCGCACAATTTCCCGCAGACGGCGCCGAACACGATTGCGAACAGCTGCGCCTCCGACGCGACGTGAAGTAACAAAGCCTGCACGACACGGCCCAGAACTCTCTACCGGCACTACACTGAGCGTTAGCAGTTCGCCGCGTCGCGTAAAGCCGTCTCGTTTCACGCGCTCATATTCTGACGCCCGCGTCAGACGCCGGGCTTTTGGAAAAGAGAACGAACCTGCTGGCTGCATCTCGCGCGACCGTACAGCAGAAGTCTTCCCCCCCGAGGGCACTCTCGGAAGAAGACTTCGAAAGAAGAAGGAAGTCCCAGAGTTTACGAACTGGGCGGGGACTCAGCCGGCGACTCAGCGGCTCCGGCGGGCGATTCAGTCGTTGTAGCGGGAGATTCTGCTGCTGCAGCGGGACTTTTTTGAGTCGCAGCGGGTGGAGTAGTGGCGGCTGGACTCGCAGCCGACTCAGTCGTTTCGGTCTTTTGCTCACACGCCGCGAGCAGTGCGGCACCGGCCAGAATGCAGATGTATTTTTTCATAGTGCTAGTTTGAGAGGGCACATTGCTGTAATCGGATAATCGGAGCAAGGCAGTTTTTGGGTAGCATTGGAATTTCCTTTTCAGCAGGCAATGCTTGATGAGCCTTAGTTAGAGCGGCGCTCGTATTTTAATCCGTGCGCTTCCGCGACTGCCTGACAGGTTAATCGTCCATCGCGGGTGTTGATGCCTCCAATGAGCGCGGGCTGTTTTTTGCACGCGCCATCGAGGCCGAAATCGGCCAATAATTCTACATAACGAAAGGTCACGTTTGTAAGAGCTTGAGTAGCGGTGCGCGCATATGCTGCTGGCATGTTTGCCACGCAATAGTGCGTAACGCCTTCCTCGACATAAACGGGATCAAGATGCGTAGTTGGTCGCGATGTCTCCGCGCAGCCACCCTGATCAATGGAAATATCTACTAGGACGCTGCCACGTTTCATCTTCCGCAGCATCCCGCGCGTGATGAGCTTCGGCGCCTTCGCGCCAGGCAAGAGCACAGCGCCAATGAGCAAATCGCAATCCGGCATCAGATCGTTGAGATTCGCCTCATTCGAGTAAAGCGTGTGCAAATTGTCCATCGCCACATCGAGAAAGCGCAACCGCTCGACGTCGATGTCGAGGATTGTGACATCTGCGCCCAGACCTTTTGCCATTCGCATGGCGTTCACGCCCGAGGTCCCGCCGCCAACGACTACAACGCTTCCCGGTAAAACTCCCGGCACTCCTCCAAGCAACACTCCGCTGCCACCGTTGTACCTCGCCAGAAAATACGCGCCCATCACCACCGACATCCGCCCCGCGATCTCGCTCATCGGCTCGAGCAACGGCAGGCGATTGTTTACCTGAATTGTTTCGTACGCAATCCCGGTCACGCCCGATTTCAGCAACGCTTCCGTCAATTCCCTGCTCGCAGCCAGATGGAGATACGTGAAAAGGATTTGGCCTTTGCGCAACAGCGGAAACTCCGCCTCGAGAGGCTCCTTGACTTTCACAATCATGTCGGCGCGCGCGAAAACTTCTTTCGCATGATCGACGATTTCTGCGCCAGCTTTGACGTAATCTTCGTCCGGATAACCGGAGCCGATACCGGCATTCTTTTCCACCAGCACTGAATGCCCGCGCCGGGTGAGTTGATTCGCAGCTGACGGCAGCAAGGCAACGCGTTGCTCCTGCTCTTTAATTTCTTTCGGGACGCCGATGATCATTTAGCAAAGTGAAAAGTGATGAGTGACGAGTGACAAGATAAAAACAACCTGAGACTCCTCACCCATCACCGATCACTCGTCACTTAGTTTAACGACGGATCGTCCGGAGCCGCGGCCAGCATTTTATACCACGGTCCCAAAGTGCGCATAATGTCGAACCAGAGATTTGGCAGGCGATCAAGCTTGAGGACGGAAGGATTGGCTTTTTGAAGGAGCCAGGCTTTGTGCTTCAGCTCGCTTTCAAGCTGACCCGCTCCCCAGCCGGCGTAGCCTACAAACGCACAAATCGTAACCAGGTTTTTCTCTCCGGCTGCGTCGCTCGCTGCCTCAAAAGGAACGTTGTGATTGAGTTTGAGTCCTTCGCCCTTCTGCCAGTCAAACGCCGCAAACATTAGCTGATTTTTTCCAACCGGACCGCCGAGGAACACAGGCACCTCGGCGAGGCGTGCCGGGGGTGTGTCACTCAGCAGGTCGGCCACATGCCTGTCGAGCGGGCGATTAATGATCACGCCCAGGGCACCCTCTTTTGGGTCATGCTCAGAAATGAAAAGCACGGTGCGCCGGAAATTTGGATCGAGCATATTGGGATGAGCAACCAGTAACGAACCAGCAAAGCTGCGAGAAAACGGTTCGTCACCGACATTACGCATGTAAAACTAGAAACCGCGACGCGCGCTCGCGCAACCCGATCCCGCTAGCGATTTCGTGCGGGCAACAGCTTCGCCGGCCGAGCCTCGTTATGCATTTTCATTTCTTCTAATTCATCGGTCTCTTTGCAGCGCCAGGGCCCTGTCGAAGGGTGCGAAAATTTTCATATAAAATCTTGTTGCCACCAGCCGGAAGCTCGTTTAGTAGCCTCAAGGTTTTCTACGATTGTTCTGGGGGGAACAGCCGCCCTTCACGCCCAATCGGGCGTGGGGGGCGGTAATTTTTTTTGGCAGACGAAAATCTGCCTCTTTCTTCTTGCTCTTGCTCTTGCTCGTGCTCTTGCTCGATTTACTGCCTGAGCAAAGCAACCGCCTAACGCTCAACGTTCAACGCTTGATGTCCAAATTACCAATCTCTGGCCAGATCTCCTGGCAGCTCGCGTTTACGCTGAGCGCGGTCATTGTCGCAATTGTGGTCGTCGTCATCTTCTTGCGTGTCGAGACCTGGCCGGCGCGCACAGCGCGGCAAAGCACCGCCGAACTCGAGAAGCTAGGCAAAGATTTGCGCGCTGCTTTCATTGACATCGCGCACTTGCAGCCGCGCATCACCATCAATAACCGCGTCTATATGGAACAAAGCGCGCCAGTGAGCGAGTTGGCCGTCCTCTCAAGACGCATCGAAATCGAACACGAACTCCTCCATACCTGGGTGGGCAGCTCGAAGCGCGTCAAACTACATGGCACATTTGTTGCCAAAGCTGGTTTCGATTTACAGCAGAACCTGTCAATCGATATTCGCCCTGGGGAAATTATTGTTCAGCTCCCACACGCGAAAATTCTTGGTGTCGAGCAGGAGCAGGTAGACGTTCTCGCGTTCGAAAACGGATTGTGGAACCGAATTTCCGGCCAGGATCTCCAAGACGAATTGTCGGTCCTGCCCCAGCTTGCCTGGAAAAGGGCGATAGAGAACGGGTTGCCCGCCGAAGCAGAGCGCACATTGCAGCGACAGCTCGACGAACGGCTGCACACACGACAGCCGCTGCATTTGCGCTTCAAAGATGCCACTCCAAATAAAGAGAAATGAATGACGAAGCACGAATGTCATTCCAGCTTCGTCATTGACTCCACATTCGTCCGTCGTCATTCGTCATTTGCGCGCCTCGTCATTCGACACTGACCTACAATGCCGCTTAAGAATCGATTGTTTCTGTTTACCTTCCTGGTCTTGCTCGCGGCGCTTTTGGCGATTGTATTTGCGCCAGTTGCCGTTTCCAATGGTCTTCGCTTGTGGGTCTGGTGGAAAAGCCGACAGGAAGGCCTCGCCGTAAGTATCGATAAGATCGACGCGCCGTTTCTTCAGCCGGTTTTGATTCGCAACTTTCATGTGAAAAGCGTCCGAGCGGATGCATTGCAGATCGACCTCACTGCGACACAGGTACAGCTCGATTTGAATTTCAGCCGCATTCTTTTACACCGACGAGGCCACGCCATTCGCAATCTGTCGATTGAAGATCTACATGGGGAAATCCGCCGCGAGAATCCAAACGTCCGAGGGATAACCAAATCCGGTTGGGGAACACTCCAGAGATTGTTCCCGCAGAAATGCAGCCTGCACAGCTCGGAGATGCGCGTGCAGGACGGGCCGACCCTGATCTTGCTCCGCAACGGAACTTTGTCCGCCAGCGAGATTGAAGCCGGCCGCTTCAGCGCAGGCGAGCTCATGATCGCGTCGCCGTGGTTGCGCCAAACCTTCTCCCAACTGCGCGGCGCGACTCGGTGGGACACGAATCGACTGACACTCGCCGGACTAACGCTGGCACGCGGCCTCGACCTTGAGTCCGTTTCACTCGATTTCTCGCGTCTCGGTAGTCAGCGAGTTCGACTAGAGTTCGATGCCGATGTCTTCGGTGGAAAAATTCGCGGCAACATTGCTCATGAATGGCATTCTCCCCGCTACAACTGGAAGGTCGCTGGCGCTGCCACCGACATTTCTTTGACCCAAACGTCAGAAGCGATTGGATTGACCGATCGCTTCGGCGGTTTGATTCGCGCCTCCAATTTTACTTTTCGTGGAAATCTGGCACATCCGGCTGACGTAACCGCGTCGCTCTGGACTGAAGTGACCGGTCTCACCTGGCGCAATCGCACCGCCGAAGCAATCATGCTAGGCGCTTCGCTCTACAATCAGCAAATCCAACTCCAGCAGCTCTACATCAAGCAGAAAACCAATCAGCTGACCTTAAGCGGCCAGGCCTCGTTCTCCTCAAAATCATCTGACTGGCTCAGCCCCGATTTTCGCGGCGACATCGCCGCGACAATCAACAACCTGGACGATTTCACAACTCTATTTGGCGCGAAATCCGGCGAATTCGCCGGGAAACTCTTCGTCGAAGGGGCTTTAAACACACAGGCACGGCAACTTGGCGGAAATCTGACGGTTGAAGGTGCGGCTCTAACACTTTTCAAGACAGCAATCGACAGCTTGAGCGCGAAGCTGAAGTTGCAGGGAACGGAACTGGCGATTGAGCAACTCAACCTGAAACGCAAAAACGACTCTCTTACCGCAGAAGGCAAAATCGAAATGTCCGGCGAGCACAACTATTCGGGGACGCTAGATACCCGAGCCGATAATCTGCTCGATTATCTTTCTGGCTTTCGTGGATCAACCGGAAAGAGCGACAGCCCAATTCCGGTAGATGTTCAGGCAACGATCACCTCGAGCAAATGGGATGCGCGCGGCGTAATTCGTGTGCCAGATGCGAGCCCGATTAGTTTCACAGCGAATTTTCCGTTGCGCATCGGAACAGATTGGAGCGCTTTCCAGTTGTCTCCGCTCAACGTCACAGTCGATTTTCCGTCAATCTTTCTGGGAAAGGCGCCCCGACTTTTTCATCCTCAGATTTTCCAAGACGGCATTCTGAGTGGAAATATATCTCTTTCCGAAACGCTGCAGCATCCGCGCATCCTTGGCGACGTGCAGCTTGTGAACGGAAAATTATTCGCCAGCAGCGGGGCTTTGTTTAATCTCGCTGAAGCGAGCAGCCGCATTGTCTTTGAGGGCGATCGCGCTTGGGTGGAATTTTTCAATGCCACGACCAAAGACGTGGATGTCTTAGTTCGTGGAGAAATTGATTTCAAGGATACAAGCGATATCACGATCAGGATAACTGGAGCAACGCCGATCTTCGATCTCACGTCGCACCTGATTGATTGCGTGAACAAAATTGAAATTGCGTCCACAGCATTCCATCTCGCGCCTGTTGTAGGAGAGTTGGAATTCCGCGGCGGCCTGTTTCAATCGCCTTGGACTATCAGCCTGAAAGAAGACAGCAGCACCCCGTTGTTCGGCGTTTCCAATCCGGCCGGTCTCGCCCGCAACTTCCCACTCTGCCTGGGTACAGGCCCGGAGGAAAAAACATTGTTGCTCGGCACCCTCCCGCGACCCGAAGGAGTTCCCGAAGCCCCCCAGAAAAGACAAAAGAAGCGGCGATAGCCGGGTTACTGGAGTTTCGGCGCGGCCAGCCAACGCGAAAGCTTTTCCTCCAACTCCCGCGTGAGATTCACGCGAAGTTCCTCGCCTGCATCCAAGCGTAAAGGCTTGCCGTCACCGCGATCAAACAGCAATTGAACTGGACGCCGGCCAGGTTAGCTGACCAGAATCTCGCGTACCTGGCGCAGTTCATTGCCTGTTGTTGCGGGAGAAAATTGCAGAAGAACAACCGGCTCCCCGGATGAATCTCCCCCACTTTGATTGGCTCCATTGGTTTTTCCGAGCGCAAGCGATCTAATTTCCAGCGCCGTCCCGCGAATGACTTCCTCGCGTTTATCCAGCGTTCCTTTTATTTCAACAACGCGTCCCGCTGTGAGCGCATCCGCGACTTTCAGGTAAACCTCGTTCCACACGACGACTTCGACCATGTCTGTCAAGTCTTCGATCCAAAGAACCGCGAATGGTTTGCCCTCTCGTCTGGTAAACTTTTTTTCCACATTCACGATCGATCCGGCGACCTTGAATGGCGCGCGATCGTCGAGCCCGGCTAACGAGGCAATCGGTCGATAATTTTTCGCTGCAAACAGATCCACGTACGCGTCGAGAGGATGTCCGCTGACGTAAAAACCGAGAAGCTCTTTCTCGTACGAAAGCTTTTCATGCTCGCTCCATCGCGTGACTGGCCTCTTTCTCGACGTTGTAGAAGCAGTTGCCTCATCAAACAGTGAAACCTGACCAGCCAGCCGATCCCGCTGCGCTGCAACAGATGCGCTCACTGCGCCATCAATGCAGCTATAAAGTTCGGCGCGGTCTCGGCCAAGGAAATCAAAGGCGCCGGCCTTGATAAGGCTTTCCAGCATCTTCCGGTTGGCAAGGCGCGAGTCCAGTCGGGTACAAAAATCCTCCAATGAAATGAAATCGCCTCGCTGTTCGCGGTCGCGAATTACGGCTTCCATGGCGGTCTCGCCGACGTGTTTGAT
>Ga0066655_10000414_pt1 | contig 13930 bp, 11 predicted proteins | sample GraSoiAngelo_104_FD_133942 | JGI IMG/M metagenome (GOLD analysis project Ga0066655, IMG submission 133942) | Grasslands soil microbial communities from the Angelo Coastal Reserve, California, USA - 14_0903_05_30cm | ecosystem: Environmental > Terrestrial > Soil > Grasslands | place: USA... | reverse complement strand
ATGGTTGCGGGGGTCAGATTTGAACTGACGACCTTCGGGTTATGAGCCCGACGAGCTACCAGGCTGCTCCACCCCGCACATCCACTATATCGGATGCACACGCTTCCGTCAAACCATTGCAAATGGAGCAGCCCTGCGAATCGGGCTAGGGAGAGCTACCACTCGTTGTATGGCGTGTTATCGAAGGGCGAAGCGCGACTCGAATTGGAGTGAACGTCAACCATGCCGGTACTCGATTGATCCGGACTCAACACCACGCTGTCGTACTGCGGCACCCAGTCCTTTGCTCGCGTCATCGGATCAGTCGGGACGGAGCGCAGATAGCCGGCCTGCACGAGGTCGTCGAGAGATTGTGGCGCGGCCTGCTTGTCGAGGGTGTAATTATCGATGGAGGTGCGGATGGTCTGGAGATTATTTTTTAGGACGGCTTCGTTGGCCTTCTGCACCGATTTGTCGTACCGCCCCACGGCCATCCCGATCAGGATGAGAATGATCGTAATGACGATCATCAATTCGATGAGCGTAAACCCCGCTCGCGGCAATCCCTTGCGTCGTTTCATCAACGACCTGCCGGTCCGAATTTGCGAATGCATTCTCAATTCAAATTCCCGCCCAGACTACCAATCGGAATACCTCGTCCCGTCAAGCGCCGTCCCCGTCGATTTGGAATATACGTCGAACACATTTTTGCCGCCCCAACTCGTCGAGTCCGGATCGTCCTGAACGGCACGCAAGCCCCATTCAGCCCGCCCGGTCATGGGATCCACAGGAATCTTCCTCAGAAAGCGAATCTTCCGATCGCTGCTTGCGCCGAGCTGCACTCCCTTTACCAGCGTTTCGAGATCCGGCGGATATCCTTCACTCCCGATTTCCACGCGAATCTGGTTGCGGTCAGCCGCGTCTTTGTAGCGGTCGATCGCGTCTTTCATCTCCCGAAGATCACGGCGAAGCTCCGCTTCTTTCTGTCGAATGATCGTGTATTTCGCAATGGGCAATGCGGCAGAGGACAGAATCATCAGAATGGCGCACGCGATAATCAGCTCCAGCAGCGTCATCCCCAACTCGGAGGAAGACGTCGTCCGCTGGATTCTCCTAATCCGCCCGTGGTTTGAAATGTCGCGCAACATCGCTTGCACAATCCGGAACTATGGCTGGACTTGCACGGTGGCTTCGCTGGTGATCAACGGGATCAGATTTTGCTGCGAATCTTTCGCATTCACTTGCACAATCGACAGGTTCGATGAGCCCGGGGCGAGCCCTTTGATCACGATTCCAATCAGAGTTCCGCTTCCGCTCACTCCTGGCGTGTTCGGTCCGCGCGTCGCGGAAATAATCGACTGCCCTTTGTCTTTGAATGGCTGATGCACAATGGCGATTTCCTGCGTTCCCCCGGAGAGGAATCCGCCGTGGCGCACTTCTTCCACGCTGATGACCGCCGGGTTGTACTGCAAGAGAAGGGGGATGGAGAAGAGGTCATTCACATTCTCAATCACTACACCGATTGTGGCCGTTTGCCCGGCCTTCAACGACAAGCTCGGCGGTTCGAAGCGTAGCTTGGCCGCCGCTCCTGGAGCTTTTCCAGTCGCAGGCGCCGCGGCAGTCGGTGCCGTTGCTGGGACAGGCGCAGCATTCGGCGTTCCTGTATTTTGATTCGCCGGTGGTTGTTGCACGGGAGGCGGCGCAGGCGCGTGAATCTCATTCTCCCGCTTCACTTGCACGTTCGTCTCGGAGCCCGAATACAGCGGCCGCAGATTCGCCTTCGTCCATTCGGGCATGCGCACGATCCGTGGCGTCAGGACGATCAGCACCTCGTCCTCCTGGTGGTCTGTCTTATTGTGCGAAAAGAGGTAACCAAGCAGGGGGAGCTTCGCAAGGCCTGGCCAGCCCTCCAGCGTCTTGCTGTCTGTCCGCTGGATTAGGCCGCCAAGAATACTGACCTCGCCTTCCTTCAAGCGAATGTCATGCTCGATGACGCGCTGGCTGATGACCGGCTGCGTAATTCCTCCGATGCTCACGTCATTCGTATGCGCGGAGACTTCCACTTTCAATTTCATGCTCACTTCGCGATTTGGATGCACGCGGGGCGTAAGGTCAATATTCACGCCCACATCCTGATACGTGAACTGCGTATTCACCAGCGGATTGATGCCGCCCGCCGTTCCTCCAGCGATTCCAATTCCGGACGAAAAACTGCCGGTCGCAATGGGTATGCGATCGCCAATTTTCAATTTAGCCGTCTGGCCGTCCACCGAGCGCACTTCCGGATTCTGGATAATCTTCGTGTTGGTATCGGTCAGCACCGCGTTTGCCGTCAGGCTCGGCAGGGTCACCACGTAATCGGTTGAGTTTAGGTGGCGCAGCTGACCCAGATTGATACCGCTGTTACTGGTTGTGCTGGTGCTCGAGCTGCTGCTCGTCGTGGTGTTGTTCGGATTGATCGCAATCGTGGCAGTTTGTCCTGGGAGAATGCCCAAGTCCCGCAAGCGATCCGTGCGCGCCTCCAGCACTTCCACCTGCACCACTACCTCCGGCTTAGCCTTGTCGATGTCATGAATCATCTTCTCGGCCAACAGCAGTTTGTCCGGCGTGTCGCGCACGATAATCGCGTTCTGCGAATTAAGTTGCTGGATTCGCTTCAGGTCAAGCAATTGGCGCAGCCCGGTCACGATCTCGGTCAAATCCTGCGGCTGAATCGTGTTTGAAATATAAAACGTTTTGACCACTTGCTCTTCATAGTCCCGGCGCTTTTGTGGCTGATCCGGAATCACAAAAATAATATTTTCTGTCACCGGCTTTACGAAAGCTTTGCTCTCCAGCGACACGATTTCCAGCGCTTGCTCCAGGGTCACGTTGACCAAATCCACGGTGATGCGCCGCGCCGGGAAGTCCGGGTCGTAAACAACCGTCAAGCCCGCCAGCTTCCCGATCGTGTCGAAAACTACTTTTGCGTCGCTGGACGCCTTATAATTGATTGGCGCTCGGGAGAGCGGCTTGATTTCCGGCGGCATCGATGCCAGAGGCTGTTCGTTTGAATCGGACGGTGGTTCCGCTGCCGCATCAGCCGCGCGGTTCTTTTCGGCGATCATTTCGACCGTCTTGCGAAGCTCCTGGTCCGCTATGGGGCTCCCCGGATCGATAGCCTGCGCCCGCTGGAACTCACTCGCTGCACCCGGCAAGTTCCCTTGATTCCGCAACTCAACGCCGCGCTTGACGTGCAATTCACTCGCTTCAAACCGTGCCCGGTTCAGCTTGATCTTGTAGCTGGCGTTGTAAGGATCGGCCTTGGCGGCTTTTTGGTAGAAGTTGAACGCGGCGTCATAGTCTTGAAGCGCCTCCGCCTTCTTACCTTGGGTGAAATCGGGCTTGCCCTTCGGGCAGCCCGCTGCGAGCAGTCCGAAACCAACACATAGTAATAGGTTTCCCCAGCGGCGCATGCTCTCTCCAAGGCTTCGATACGAAGCTCAGCCAGCAGTCTAACATTCGATTTAGAGGCCCGGCAAGGATGCTTAGGTTGGCTGCCCTCATCAATAACTGTGCCGTGTGCCGCAGGTGACAAGCCTTCACGCTGCAGTTATGATGGAATGTTGTGACCAAACCTGCCAAAAAGACCGAGAAGTCCGCGAAGTCCGGCGAGCAGATCGTCGCCCAGAACCGCGCCGCTTCTTATAACTACCATATTCTTGAGAAACATGAGGCCGGTCTGGTCCTTCATGGTACCGAGGTTAAGGCTCTTCGCGAGGGGAAAGCCAATATCCGCGATGCGTTCGTCGATTTCAAGCCTGGGGGTGCGTGGCTTGTTAACGCGCACATTGCGCAGTATTTACCGGGCGGCCCATGGAACCATGAGCCCTTAGGTTCCCGGAAGCTTCTTCTCCACAAGCGCGAAATCGACAAGCTTTCCGGCCGCACCGAATCGAAGGGTTTAACGGTTATTCCCACGAAGATTTACTTTCGCAACGGCATCGCCAAGGTCGAAATTGCCCTGGCTCAGGGCAAAAAGTCTTGGGACCGCCGCCAGGATGAACGCACCAAGGAAGCTCGTAGGGAAGTCGAACAATCTATGTATCGCAATCGGAGGCGATAACGGACCATGCAGATCACGCTCGCAACCCAGCCGTTCGCAGCGCTTGAGACCGAGGCCCTTGTTTCGTATGTGTTTGAAGAGACCGACGCCGTTCAGGGCCGCATCGCAGAGCTCGACCAGGCCGCTGCTGGCTTGTTACGCAAGCTTGCCAAGAGCGGCGAGCTGACCGGCAAGATGCTCGAATTCACTCTCATCCACGCGCCTGCGGGTCTCAAGGCAGCGCGCTTGTTCCTTGTTGGAGCAGGGAAGCGCGAACAATGGAATAGCGCGGTGCTCCGCAAACTCGCCGGCGCTGCTCTTCGCTATCTGAAGGCTCGCTCCGTCAAGAACTTCGCCCTTCTCGTTCGAGAAGGCAATGCCACGGAGGAGTCCGCCCAAGCTATCGCCGAAGGCGCGCTCGCCGCCAATTTCGAAACGGACAAATACAAGACCGACAAGAAAAACGACAAGAACATTGACACAGTCCTGGTCGCTGGCTTTTCCGATGCGGAACGCGCCGCCGGAGAAAAAGGCCTCTCCAAGGGCCGCATCATCGCCGACGCGCAAAACTTCGCCCGCGACCTTATCAACGAGCCTTCCAACAAACTCACTCCTCGCGTCCTGGCCGAAAAAGCGGAAGCCATGGCCAAGGAAGCCGGCCTCGCCGTCCAAATCCTCGACGAGAAAAAAATCGCCGACCTCAAGATGGGCGCGCTCCTGAGCGTCGCGCAAGGAAGCGTCGAACCGCCTCGCGTTATGGTCGTCACCTATACTCCCTCGAATCCGAAGCCCGGTGCGCCCGTGATCGGACTGATCGGCAAAGCCGTCACCTTTGATACCGGCGGCATCTCCATCAAGCCCGCCGACGGCATGGAAAAGATGAAGTATGACATGGCTGGCGGGGCCACCATGCTCGGGGTCATGCGCGCGCTCGCCGCTCTGAAGCCGAGCGTGAAAGTGATTTGCGTCGTCCCTTCCACGGAAAACATGCCCGGCGGCAAAGCCCAGAAGCCTGGCGACATTCAAACGGCCATGTCCGGCAAGACTATCGAAGTCCTCAACACCGACGCCGAAGGCCGCCTCCTTCTTGCCGACGCCGTCCACTACGCCAAGCAGCTCGGCGCGACGCAGCTGATCGATGCCGCCACGCTCACCGGCGCCATTGTTGTCGCCCTCGCCAACGTCAACGTCGGCGTCTTCGGCTCCGACCAGTCCTTTACGGATAAGTTCCTGGCCAGCTCGAAAGCCGCTGGCGAAAAAATGTGGCAGATGCCGATTGACGACGATTACCGCGATTTCATCAAGGGGACCGTCGCCGATATTCAGAACATCAGCAGCGGCAAGGGCGGCGGCGCCATCACTGGCGCCATGTTCATCAAGGAATTCACAGGCGACACGCCCTGGATTCACCTGGACATCGCCGGCACTGCTTGGAACGACGACGCCAAGCCCTGGCTCGCCAAAGGTCCCACTGGTGTGGCGCTCCGCACTCTCGTCCACCTCGTTCTGTCTTATTGACCGGTGGCCTGTTTTTACTGGTGGAGGCTGCTTGCCTCTCCCGTCATTCAAGCGAAGCGAGAAATTTCACTTTTCGTTCCCTATGCGGAAAACATCACTTGCGCCGCTACATTTTCTCTGGCGCCTCAATGCCCAGCAGCGACAGCGCCTTCACCAACTGCGCCTCCACCCATTCCGTCAGCCGCAGCAGGAATGCCCGTTTCTGCTCATCGGCTTCCGACAAGATGTGGTGCTTGTGATAAAAATTGTTAAACGCCTGCGCCAGTTGGAATGCATACTTGGCCAGGAACGCCGGCTCCTGCGTCGCAATCGCCGCATCCACCGCGTAATCCAGTGAACCGGCCGTAACCAGTAGCTCCCAAAGCGAATTTCCCTCCACCCCACCAAGCAGTTGGCTTACGGATTCCTTCGTTACCACCCCATCCGTCGCCCCTGACTCTTTGCCCTTTCGCCGGATCCCCCGTATCCGCACCACCGCATACTGGCAGTACGGTCCCGTCTCTCCCTCAAAACTCAGCGCATCCTTGAAGTCGAACGCGATAATCGCATTGCGTGTGAATTTCAAAAGGAAAAACCGCAACGCCCCCACTGCGATCGCATGCGCCGTCAACTTTTGTTCCTCCGCTTTCATCTCCGCATGCCGCTGTCGCACTTCCTCGATCGTGGCCGCCTCCAGCTTGTCCAGCAGGTCGTCGGCTTTCACGCCAAAGCCCTTGCGCCCGCTCACCTCCACGTACGGCTTCCTCGCCTCTTCCGGAGTAAGCTCGTAGCCCATTTCCGCGGCGCAGCGCGGCGTCAGCGCCACAATCTCATACGACAAGTGAATGGAGTGCTCTGCTTCCCTCGCATGCCCCAGCGCCCGCAGCCCCGCCGCCACGACCTTCTGCAAATACGCCTGCCGCGCATCAATCACGTTGTAAACGCTTGATGCCGGTTCGCCAAAATGCGGCGCCGCCGGATCATTCGCTTCGCTCGTCGTGGCCCAGACCGTTTGCCCTTCCGGAGTATTTGGCCACTTGCGGTAACGAAAATCCTTGCCTAGCAATCCAAATTTCCAGAGCTGATAGGCAATATCCTTCCCGACGTAGGTCACCGTCCCATTCGACCGCACAATAATCTTGTCCTGTGTATTCTCTTCCTCCTCCGCGGCTTCTTCCTTTATCTTTACTTCCTTACCCTCCTTTACCTCCTCTTCCCAAGGCATCACCCAGCATCCCGCCATCTTCCCGCCGGTCGCTAGTTGAATCGCGCCCGATTTTTTCAGCATCGCAAATGCCGCATCCCAAAAGTGCAGATGCAGGATCTCACTCTCTCGCGCCAGCAGTTCATAACCGATCCCCAGCCGCGCCATCGTCCGCAAGTGACATCCCACAATCGCATCCGCCACCACTTGCGCCACCTCAGCATCCTCGCCTTTACCTTCTTCGATCGCTCTCAGCGTCTCCCCGCGCAATTTCTCCGCGCGCGCCTTGTCTTCCGCAAAAAAGCTGGTTGCCTTCGCATACAAATCCCAGCAGTAATAATCAAACTTCGGCTCCTGGGACATCATCTTCACGCCGATTGGCGTCCGCTGTTCCATGTGCAGAAATCCGATTACCACGTCCGCCACCTGCACGCCCGTGTTATCAATGTAGTTCTGAATCTGCACGCGGTTCCCGACGTGACGCAGGATTCGCACCATCGTGTCGCCAAGCACCGCATTCCGCACGTGCCCGATGTGCGCTGCTTTGTTGGGATTGATGCTCGTATGTTCGACGATGACTTTTCCTAGTCTTCCTCCGGCAGCCTCCTCTCGCTGTGTTTTTCCGCTCTTCTCTGCGATCTCTGAGTCTTTGCGTTGAGTCTTCTCTTTCTTTTCCTCGATACTTTCCTGTGTCGCTCCCTCCCAAAACGCTCCCCGGTCGAAATACGCATTCAAATATCCGCCGCCAGCCACTTCGACTCTGGCAATCCCCTCCACTTTGCCCAGCCCATTCGCAATCTCCTGCGCAATCTGCCGCGGCGCGCGCTTCAACCGCTTCGCCAATTCAAAGCATGCCGGCGAAGCTGCCTCCCCCATCTCAATTTTCGGCGGCCGCTCTAGAACAATCGCCAGCTCGACACCATATTTCTCGCGGATGTACCCCGCGAGCGCTTCGCGCAACTGGTTCATCAGTGTTTGATACACGTGTCCTCGATCACCCCGCCGTCAATTTCAAAGTTCTTCAGTATAGAGAGCTACGAAGCTGGCGGTCAAAGAATCGCTTTTCCGCGGCCATAGAGACACGCCCGGATATCGGCCTTAAACCTTTTGAGGGTTAACCGAAGAATCTAATACAGATTCCTGCCCCAGCGTGCAGAGTGAGTCGGCATGGATGCCTTTCACGTTCCACGAAGATTTCAGCTGTCTTAACAGGACCTGTTGAAGGGAAGTTTGGTGTTCGCGTTCTTACGAAGCAAAGTTGGAGCCGGTGCTAGATCACGCGCAGGGGAGTTGGTGGGGTGCCGATACGGTTCATCAAGGCCAGCAAATTGGGACAATCCTGATCGGTGATCGCGGTAAACTTCAGTCCCAGGCCCCCGTTGGGGATCAAATGTTGCACGACAGCTTCGGCCCGGATTTGTCCTTCGGGAACAAGAAAATCAATCTTGGCCCTCGCGCCCATGCGCCGTGGACTTGTTGTGGAGAGGAACAACCCCCCCACGCTTAGATCGCAAACTCGGGAAACGTCTTCGATTCCTTCGCATCGCCAGCAGACCCATACGTCTTCATAGGTCGCAATGCGAGAAATCATCCTTCGGGAATAAAGGGGGCCCACCTGCGCGGCTGCCACATGTCACCCTACAGCCTCCGGAATTGTGTGCGTGATTTGGAGGGCGGGGCACGCAACACAAGGCTCGGGTTACGTTAGCGGGGGTAGTCGAGAGCACACAATCCGGCGAATACCCTAAGTCCCTGCAGGATTTACCCGATAGGCCCAGGTAGTCCTGAGGAAACCCTTAAATTTCAATCGAATGCATCGATTCATTGCGTTTGTCATTCTCGCCCAGCCCGACCACAATCGCCTCGCTGAGGGTCATTCGATCATGATTCGGAGTTGTTCGCATGCCTGCAAGGAGTGACAGATCTCTGGGAACCTTACGGAAATACCCCCGCTTCTGCCACCGCGACCAGGGCATCGAACCTGCACGTTTTCATTGAGACTTTTGCTGGGAGGCCACGAATGGATTACGTGAACCCCATGGAACTCGTTGGGGAAGCCCTACAGGTGGCCAAGAGAAAGGCCGCACTTTCCACCAAGGATCTCCTGCTCCGAGGATTTCTTGCCGGAGCGTTTCTCGCTTATGCGACGTCTCTGGTCATGATTGTTCTGTCACAAGGATTGGCCCCAATCGTCGGCGCGGTCCTTTTTCCCGTTGGCTTTGTGATGCTCGTCTTGCTGGGACTTGAATTGGCCACCGGAAACTTTGCGCTGCTCCCCGCGGCTCTCGCCGCCGGAGAAATTTCCCTTGGCAAACTATTGCGAAATTGGGGATGGGTATATTTCGGCAACCTATTGGGAAGCGTTTTCTATGCGGCTCTTTTCTATCTTGCGGTAACAAATTGCGGAACCTCCGCGGGCGGCCCGCTGGGCGATTTACTGAAGCAGGCGGCGCAGAAAAAAACGCTGGCGTATCTGGCGCTCGGCGGCAGCGGCTGGTCAACCGCATTCGTTAAAGGAATTCTGTGCAATTGGATGGTCACGATCGGCGCAGTGCTGGCGATGGTTTCGCGGTCAACGGTGGGAAAAATTGTCGCAATGTGGCTGCCCATCATGACCTTTTTCGCACATGGCTATGAGCATTCCATCGTGAATATGTTCGTGATTCCTGCGGGGATGTTCTTCGGCGCTCCGGTTTCGGTAAGGCAGTGGTGGCTGTGGAACCAGGTCCCGGTCACGCTCGGAAATATTGTTTCAGGCGCGTTTTTCACGGGGCTGGCGTTGTATGCGACGTTTCGAACGAAGCAGGTTTCCGATTCCGCGCCGGTTGCAATTCCGCAAATGGTGGAAGAGATCAAGCTGGACCGCACGGCGGAAGCGCAGGTGCTTTGATGGGATGTCGCGCCATCGCGGGGAAGGCGGCGCGATGATGCAAAAGCTCGTGGTGGTTGGAAACGGCATGGCCGGCGTCGCTTGCGTCGAACAAATCCTCAAGCACGCGCCAAAATTCGAAATCACGATTTTCGGGGATGAAACTCACGTCAACTACAACCGCATTTTGCTTTCCGCAGTGCTTGCCGGCGAAAAGGCAGCGGACGAAATCCATCTGAATGGACTTGATTGGTACGAGAAGCACGGGATTGCGTTGCGTCTCGGCGTTCGAATCACCGAAGTTGATGCTGAACGCAAGACAGTGACCGGCGATGACGGCAGCCTAACACCGTTCGACAAACTGTTGATCGCTACGGGAAGCACGCCGCTGATCCCTCCGATGGACGGAGTGAAAAAAGAGGGTGTGTTCGTTTTTCGCAATCTGGACGACACGCGCGCTCTGCTGGATTGCGCGGCGCCAGGCAAAAAAGCAGTGGTGATCGGCGGAGGTTTGCTGGGGCTCGAAGCGGCTCGCGGGCTGCAAGTGCAAGGCTGCGATGTAACGGTTGTCCACCTGATGGACACACTGATGGAGCGCCAGCTCGATTTTGTCGGCGGCAGCTACCTCAAAGCGAAAATGGAATGCCTCGGCGTAAAAGTGCTTATGGAGCGCAATACCACGGCGATTCTTGGGAATGGAAAAGCCGAGGGGGTGGCATTCAAGGATGGCAGCAGCGTGGAGGCAGATTTTGTGGTTATTGCTGCCGGAATTCGCCCCAATGTGGAGCTCGGGCGCAAGGCGGGCTTGCAAGTCAACCGCGGCATCGTTGTGAACGACTACCTGGAGACTTCGAATCCAGATATTTTCGCGGTCGGAGAATGCGTGGAACACAACGGCACCTGCTATGGCCTTGTTGCTCCGCTATTCGAACAAGGAAAAGTCCTGGCTGCGACGATTACTGGAAATCGCGGACCAGTTTACGGCGGCACCATTCAAGCGGCGAAGCTGAAAATCATGGGAGTGGACGTCTTCTCCGCGGGGAATTTCAGCGAGAAAGCTCCTGGCACGGATGCCGTGCGATACGAAGATCCCGCGCTGGGGATCTACAAAAAGCTGACCGTGCGCGACGGCAAGCTGGCCGGGGTCATCCTCGTGGGAGACACATCGGATAGCCATCGGTACATGGATTGGCTGCGATCGCAGACGGACTTAACGGCCATGCGCCGCCAGCTCCTTTTTCCCGGACCTGCGAATGACGCGGGCCTTGATGTTGCGGAGATGGCCGACAGCAAAGTGGTTTGCGGATGTAACGGCGTTACCAAAGGCGCGATCATTCAGGCTGTGCATGAAAAGGGAATCAGTACGTTGGCGCAGTTGAAAGACTGCACGCGAGCTTCGACGGGCTGCGGAAGCTGCACGGAAGTTTGCCAGCAGCTATTGAAGGCGGTCGCACCGGAGTTTCAAGAAGAAGCGAAAAAGAACCTCTGCAAGTGCGTCCTATTTCCCGAGGACAAGTTGCGCGAAATTCTGCGGAGCCAGAGGTTGCGCTCGGTGCAGGAAGTTCTGGAAATCTATGGAAACGGCGTGGGCTGCGAAATCTGCAAGCCGGCGCTCAGTTACATGGTGGACATGCTGTGGTGCGGAGACCACGATGAAGATCGCTCGGCGCGCTTCATCAACGACCGCGTCCACGCCAATATTCAAAAGGACGGAACGTTTTCTGTCGTGCCGCGCATCCGTGGAGGCGTGACTTCCGCGAAAGAACTTCGGCGCATCGCGGACGTGGCCGAAAAATACAAGGTGCCGATGGTGAAGATTACCGGCAGCCAGCGCATTGATTTGCTCGGCGTCAAGAAGGCAGACTTGCCGCAGATCTGGGCAGACTTGGGAATGCCTTCGGGCCAGGCATATACCAAAGGCGTGCGCATGGTGAAGACCTGCGTGGGCACGGATTTTTGCCGCTTCGGCGTCCAGGACTCGACAAAAGCGGGCATCGAGCTCGAGCGGCGGCTCGAACATTTATATACGCCGCACAAGCTGAAGATGGGTTCGGTGGGGTGCCCGCGCAATTGCGCGGAAGCGACCGTAAAGGACATTGGCCTTGTTGGACAAGAGGGAAGCTGGCAAGTAGTGGTGGGTGGCGCGGCCGGCAAGAAAGTTCGCAAGGCAGACCTGCTGATCACCGTGGAATCGATGGAGGAAGCGCTCCAGGCGGCCACCCTCTTTTTCCAGTATTATCGGGAAAACGCAAATTATCTGGAACGCACGTACGACTTCGTCGAACGTAAGGGGATTGAAACGGTGCGGCGCGAGACGGTTTATGCCCCGCTGGCAATCCAGCAGGGCTTGCGAGAGCGGTTGAGGAAATCCAAACGCATTTCTCGAGACGCATGGCTCGAAGGCGATGCGCCGCGACACCCCACGCAGTTCGTGCAAATCGAGCCGCTGGAAAAGGTGCAGGCATGAGTAACAAACAATGGGTTCGCATCACACCCGTGCAAAATATTCCCTTGCGTGAAGGTCGATCGGTGAACATCAGCGGGCGCGACATCGCGATCTTCAATCTTGGTGACCGGCTCTTTGCTGTCGACGGGCGATGTCCTCACAAGGGCGGCCCGTTGGCGGAAGGAATTGTCACCGGTAACACTGTCGTTTGTCCCCTGCACGCGTGGAAGATCGACCTCGAGACGGGAAGTGTTACCAGGCCAGAGGCAGAGCCCGCTTGCGTTGCGGCGTATCGGACGCGCATCGAGTCGGGGATCGTCCTTGTAGAGGTTCCGGAGCCATCCGCCAAGGATCAGGACAATCCGCACTTTTGTGGAGGCCAAAACCCTGCTTCCGGGCACTTTCCTGCCTCAAACACGGCTCCGTGACCATCGCCCAGCAGAAAAACTGGCGGCCGGGACATTTCTAGATAACAATTCATTGTTATGAGTGGATTTGCGGGATTGCGAGTGTTGTCGCTGGAAAGCCGCCGTGCTCCGGAGCTCGCCAAATTGATCACCACCTACGGCGGTGAGGCGATCGTTGCGCCCTCGATGCGCGAAGTGCCACTGGAATCGAACACGGAGGCATTAGCTTTCGCGGTGGCACTCTTTGAGGGGAAATTCGACATGGTCATTTTCTTGACCGGCGTAGGCGCGCGCGCCCTTTTGAATGTTGTTGAGACGGCCCACAAGCGCGACGAGTACATCGCATCGCTTCGGCGCGTGAAAGTGGTGGCGCGCGGGCCGAAGCCCGTCGCTGCCTTGCGGGAAATTGGCATCACTCCTGCCATCACGGCCCCAGAGCCGAATACCTGGCACGAGCTGCTGAGCGCCCTCGATGATGCGACCAATGCCTCGCCAGATCTAAGTTTGCAAGGGGCGCGAGTCGCCATTCAGGAATACGGCGTTTCCAACCCTGAATTACTCGCCGGACTGCGGGAACGAGGCGCCCAAGTTACGCGTGTCCCCGTCTATCAATGGGCATTGCCGCACGACCTGGCGCCGCTCCGCTCCGCCATCACGGCAATTGCTGAAGGAACTGTGGATGTTGCTCTCTTTACGACGGCAGTTCAGGCGATCCATCTCTTCCAGGTTGCCGCGGAGTTGAAGCTCGAAGAACAAGTGAAGAACGGGCTAGCCCGCGCCATTGTGGCTTCTATCGGGCCGACTACTTCTGAAGAATTGCGGCGGCACGGAATCCAAGCCGATCTAGAACCCTCGCACCCGAAGATGGGTTTCTTGGTAAAAGAAACCTCCGAACAAGCCGAGGAACTCCTTCGCCGGAAAAGGCAGGGGATTGCTTCTGGGGGACAAGGCCAATAAGTTTCGAACAGAATCACCCGGACTGGTCAGCGCGAGTTCGCGCCTGCGGCGGCCCCCACGGCGGATGCAGCTTGGAGAATCACTTCGAAATCGATTCCGGCCTGGGTGAGGCCTTCCGTCTCTTCGTCAGCCTGCGCAGCAGACTGCACATCGCCCGACCTGAGGCGCACGACATAATGCCCGTCCCGCGCCGCGGAGATGAGCAGGGATTGAATTTTTTCCTGGAGGCTGCCCGCCTGCAAGCCAAGCTTGTGCACATTGCGCACTTGCGCCGAGGCGGGAACAAATTCGAGGATTTCCGGCGAAACTGGGTCATCGTGCAGGACGACCTCAGCAGCGCGAAGCACGCGCACGGCCTGGGCAGACAGAAGATCGGGATCTCCTGAGCCGGCTCCCATCAAATAGACTTTTCCCTTCATAGCAGCACCTGGATTGGATGCAATCCCGCCGCCGGCCTGGGCCAGCGGCCCTTCTTGCGGCAGCAATT
>Ga0066655_10000411_pt1 | contig 13969 bp, 10 predicted proteins | sample GraSoiAngelo_104_FD_133942 | JGI IMG/M metagenome (GOLD analysis project Ga0066655, IMG submission 133942) | Grasslands soil microbial communities from the Angelo Coastal Reserve, California, USA - 14_0903_05_30cm | ecosystem: Environmental > Terrestrial > Soil > Grasslands | place: USA... | reverse complement strand
GCGGGTTCAGCAACGACCCGAGGCGCATATCGTATCGGTTCCCATTGAACCCAGCACACCTCGCCACGCCCCATAGCGGTTTCTGCGCGTGTGCATGGCCAATCGTCTACGGGCCGCCGCCCGGGTACTCGACGTCGCCGGGCATGCCGGGTGTCGATCACTCCCGCCCCTGACAAGCGTGCCGGAGTTCCTCAGCGCCGCTCGCGGGGCGTCCGCTGCGGCGGAATCGGGAGAGTGACCTCGAAGGTGGTGCCGCGACGCACCGTAGACTCCACTCGGACCGATCCCCCGAACATCTCCTGAGTGATCTGGCGGACAACCAGCAGCCCCGTGCCTGAGCCCGAGCCGAAGGCCTGCGTGGTGAAGCCCGGCTCAAAGATCCGCTCGAGGTGCTCGGCCGCGATCCCCACGCCGTCGTCCCGGACGGCGAGGCGCAGCGTCTCGCCCACCTGCCCGAGTGTCACCACCACCGGAGTCTTCCGTTCGCGGGACGCCGAGACTGCATTGCGGATGAGGTTGGTGAGCACCTGATACAGGGCATTCGGATCGCCCTGGAGAAACACTCCGTCGACGGCGATGACCCCCTGGAGCGCGATGCCGCGCTTGCGCGCGAGCGGCCGTTCCAGCGCCACGCAGGACCGGGCAACCTGGGCCGCGTCGAACCGCTCCGAGCGGGCCAGCCCGCCCCGCGCCCGGTCTTGAATGGAGCGCAAGAACTGGATCGCTTGCTCCATACCTTCCCCCACGGCCGCGAGCTCCTCGAGCAGCTCCGCCCGGAACGCGGGCTCCAGGGACTCAGCGGACCGCACCACATCCAAGGAAAGATCGAGGCTCACGAGCGCCGCCGTCAGTGGATTGGCGACTTCGTGGGCAATCACACTGGGCTGGCGCACCAACTCGGCCAGAGCATCCGGCTCGGGCGAGCGCGGCCGGCTCACGGCCGGCGGTTGATCCACGAGCCCTAAGCAGAGACCCGCCAGCTCGAGGGTCATCCGCTCACGGCTGCGGCGCTCGATGCCATCGGGCGGCGGGGCGGGAGGTTGCTGTCGCACCGGGGCGACGCACCACGGCCCGGCGTCATCCAGCCGGCAGCCGACCCAGCGGCTGCCTTGAATGATCGGGGCACCCCAATAATGAAGGGTGCCATCGACGTCCAGCCGCGTGTCGCTGTGTTGGGGAGTCGTGGCGCTGCTCAACACCGGCATCACCTCCGCGCGCGCGGAAACCTCCCAGAGGGTGACGACCCGCCCCTGGAGCGCGACGCTTGCCTGGCGCAAGACCTCGCGACGGCGCTCGTGCCCCTGATCCGGATGAGAGCCGCTCACGTTGATCAAGTCTGGGGCGCCAGGACCTGCGGCATAGGGCGTTTTTGCGGCACGGACGGGCGGGAATGCGACAGGGCCGGATGGCCAAATCGGTCTAGGAGAGGAATTGAGCTGCGAAGAAGGCGAACCCCACCGCGCCGAGGGAGAGGGAGGCCAACCACACAGCGCGGCTGCGCGTCAGGGCCGCCAACGCCCCCAGCGCGATGGCCACCTGAAACAGCGCGACCGCGTTCGCGAAGCCGTGGTGCTCGTGGAGTAGATGATCGGCTTCGTGGGAGCGTGCGTCTCGCTCGCGCTCGAGGGCTTCCGCCTTGGCTTTGATTTCGTCCTGTTCGGCCGCGTAGCGCCGCTCCTTCTCGAGCAAGTCGGCTGGCGCGCGCTTCCCCAAGCTGCGCCACGGCGCCTCGGTGGCCTGCGCCACGGCGAGCTTGATCCCCTTCGCTTGGTAGTAGGCCCACTGGTCCGAGGCTTCGGCCTGGAGGCGCGTGGCCTCAGTCTTCAGGACCAGCGCCTCGTTCGCGGTGCTTCCGGCCTTAAGCGCGGCTATCGCCGCGACCGCGGCAAGCACGGCCGTGGTGAGAGCGATGCGCCGCAGGAACCCGCCACCTTCGCGCCCGAGCTCCTCTTGCACGGCTTCGCGCAACTTGTCGGTGTCGATATCCGGGCTTTCGGGCATCCCCACTTACCGGTCGCGAACGCGGAATCCTGATGCTACGAAGACGTAGGGTGCTTGCGACGCTTGTCCCGGTACAGCGCGCGGTCGGCCCGGTCGAGCAGGCCCGCGACCGAGCCGAGGGTGCTCGCCTTGTGCGCCGCGAAGCCGAGGCTGATCGACAGCTGGTAGGGTCGGGCCGCGCGGCGGTTGAACTCCCGCACCTGCCGCTTCAGCCGATCGGCGAGCACACCGGCGCTCTCAGGTCCGGCGTGGCGCACCAGCACCGCGTATTCGTCGCCGCCGATCCGGGCCACCAGGTCCGAGTCGCGAAACGTCTGCCGCAGCAGGCCGGCAGTGTCCCGCAGCGCGCGATCGCCGACTGCGTGGCCCGCGGTGTCGTTCACGCTCTTGAGATCGTCCAGGTCGGCGAACGCCACGAGTAGGGTCTCGTCGCCGCGGTGCGCCACGCGCAGATCCCGGGTCGCGAGCGTCAGGAAGCCCCGCCGGTTGTACAAGCCCGTCAACTCGTCGACGAGCGCCAAGTCGAGGAGCGCGGCATGGAGCCGGTTGCGCTCGATCGCGTGGCGCAGCGCGCGCGCGAGGCGCTCACCGTCGAGGTCGCTTTTCACGAGGAAGTCCTGTGCCCCGGCGCGCACAGCCTCGAGTCCGTGGCGCTCGTCGTCGGCTCCTGAGAGAAACAGGAACGGCACGGCGGGTCCGAGCGCTCGTAGCTCGGTGAAGATCGCGAAGCCGCGGCGGGCGGAGAGCGACATGGCGAGGAGCACGACGTCGACTCCGCCCCGCGCCAGCCGGGCGAGCGACTCCTGTGGCGCCGCCGCCGTCACGCCGAATCCTTCTGGAGCGGCACCGTCCAGCAGCTCCCGCACCCCCCGCGCTGCCTCGTCCTGGTCGCTCACGACCAGCACGACCAGCTTGTCGTGCGCCTCCCCGTGGCGTCGGCCGGTGGGCTGGCGCCGATCGGTGGCCTGGCGCCGCTCGGCCTGATCGCGCCGCTCCTCATCGAGCGAGATGACGGCGAGACGGCGCTCGCCGCTGCGACGCTCCAGCTCAGTGCGCCGCGGCGGCAGCAGGCGCCGCTCAGCAGGATGGTGTTGCCCACGTACCACCACGCCCTAGCCTCCTATGCCCCCGCTGCAAAGATGGGGGGCGAGCCGCCTGCTCCACAATTGTGCGCCGGCCGGCACTCGGACCCAATCGGGACTAAGTCGAGAGGTGTGTCGAGAACGTGGCGACTGCGGGGAACGACCCCACCGGCCGGGGACCAGCGGGTCCGCAATGGCGGACGAGCCGGCCAAATCCTGGCACAGTCAGCACTCGGGTCGGTCCCCTCAGTCTGGCAGAAACGCTCGCATGTTCCGGGCCAAGCGGACAGCCTGCCTCGGCGGCGTCGGCTGCTCGACGACGGGCCCTTGCGAGCGGAAACCGCCTGTCGGATCCGCGCAGCAGCGTGGCGAACTTGTCACGGGTCTGCGACAACGAGGGCACACGAGGTAAATTGCAGCGTCCTCCGCCGGAGCGCCCCGTGCGTTGCCCAACCTCACCCCCGTCCCGCCGCCTGGTCCCACTAGTGCTCGCGTGTGCGAGCGTCCTTCCCGGCGCGGCCGCTGCGCAGCGTGCCCGACCCGTTCCCCAGTACACGATCGAGCAGTTCATGAACACCACCGCGATGTTCGGTGCGTCGTTCTCGCCGGACGAGCGCTCGATCCTGGTAACGAGCGACCAGTCGGGCGTGTTCAACGCGTACGAGATCCCCCGGGGCGGCGGCACGCCGCAGGCGCGCACCCGCTCGACGACGGACGGAGTCTTCACCGTAGGGTATCTCCCGCACGACCGGCGCGTGCTCTACCTCCAGGGCCGAGGCGGCAACGAGAACGATCACCTCTACCTGCTCGATACCGCCGGCACGGCGCGAGATCTCACGCCGGGGGACAGTCTCAAGGCCATGTTCGTCGACTGGGCCGGGGACGACAGCTCGTTCTATTACGCCACCAACGGCCGCGACCGGCGCTTCTTCGACGTATACGAGATGCCGGTCGCGACGCTCGCGCCGCGGCTGGTGTTCCAGGACACGGTCGGCTACCAGGTGGCGGCGATTTCCCCCGAGCGGCGCTGGATGGCGCTGCAGCGCACGCTCACCACCCAGAACAGTGAGATGTATCTGCGGGACATGCAGACCGGCGAGGTGCGGCATGTGAGCCCGCACGAGGGCGATGTACAGTTCAGCCCTCAGGCGTTCAGCCCGGACGGGACATACCTCTACTACACGACCGACGAGGGGAGCGAGTTCGCCTGGCTCGCGCGCTACGAGCTAGCGACCGGGCGGCGAGACACGGTGGAACGGCCCAGCTGGGACGTCGCCTTCGCATACTTCTCGAAGCACGGCAAGTACCTCGTGGTCGGTATCAACGCCGACGCCCGCACTGAGATCCGGGTGTACGAGGCGGCGACACACCGCCGCGTGGCGCTGCCGAGCGTTCCGGTGGGGGAGATTCGGGGCGTAGAGATCTCGCCGAGCGAGCGCTCGATGGCGCTGTATGTGAACGGCAGTCGCGCGCCGAGCAACCTCTATCTCCTCGACCTGGGGACGGGGCCGGGTACGCTCCGCCGGCTGACCCAGAACTTGAGCCGCGACGTCGATCCCGCCAACCTGGTCGAGGCGGAGGTGATTCGCTTCCCGTCGTACGACCGGGTCGCGGTGCCGTCCCTGCTCTACCGGCCGCTCCAGGTCGCCTCCGGCGCCCGGGCGCCCGGGCTGCTCTGGATCCACGGCGGGCCGGGTGGCCAGTCACGCGTCGGGTACAATCCCTTCGTGCAGTACCTCGCCAATCACGGCTACGCGGTGCTCGCGGTGAACAACCGTGGCTCGGGCGGCTACGGCAAGACGTTCGACAAGCTGGACGACCAGCGGCACGGCGAAGCCGACTTGGACGACCTCGTGTGGGCGAAGCGCTACCTCGCGACGCTGGGTTACGTGGACACGAGCCGCGTGGCGGTGGTGGGTGGCAGCTACGGCGGCTATCTCACGCTCGCGGCGGTGACGTTCCGTCCGGACGCGTTCGCCGCAGGGGTGGACCTGTTCGGGATCTCGAATTGGGTGCGCACGCTGCGCAGCATCCCGGCGTGGTGGGAGTCATTCCGCAAGGCGCTCTACTCGGAAATGGGCGACCCGAATGGGGCGGACTCGGTGCGGCTGTACCGCATCTCGCCCCTGTTTCACGCGGACCAGATCCGGAAACCGTTGCTCGTGCTCCAGGGAGCCAACGATCCCCGGGTGCTGAAGGTCGAGTCCGACCAGATCGTGGAAGCGGTGCGTCACCGCGGCGGCGTCGCGGAGTACGTCGTGTTTCCCGACGAGGGCCACGGGTTCATCAAGAAGGCGAACAACATCACGGCGTACCGCACGGCGCTCGAGTTTCTCGACAAGTACGTGAAAACGGCGCCGCAGGCCTCCGGGAATTAGGGCTCCAGACCGACGCGCCTCACGAGCCGCGCGAAACGGGGATCGTCGCGCACCCTGTCGTACAGCGGCTCGACCTTCAGGAAGGTCATGTAGGCGTCGCGCCCCTCGTACCCCCGCTCGAGCCATGCGAACGTGCTGTCCGCGTCGCCCAGCGCCGCGTACGACAGCGCCACCTTCGTCGGTATGACGTAACCGCGTCGCACCTGTGTCTTCAGCTCGCCCAGCACACGCACGGCTTCCCCCCGGTTCCCGCACCGGGCATACGCGTAGCCACGGACCGCCGCTTCGGGGTTCGGGAGCGACAGCGGAACGAGTCGGGCGGCCGCAATCGCCTCGCCGCAGCGGTTTGCCTGCAGGTACGCCCGCGCCAGCTCCGCGTGTACCAGCGCGTTGGTGGAGTCCAGCTCCAGCGTCTTGCGCAGCCGGGCGATGGCCTCGTCGTAGCGATGCGCGTAGTAGAGCATGGTCGCCCAGCGCGTGTTGAGGATCACGGACAGGGGATCGAGCTCGATCGCCTGTTGCACCTCGCGCAGCGCGTCTGCCGGCGTTCCTACGATGATCGAGTGCCACGCCTGGAACAGGTGCGCGGGGCCGTACTGCGGGTCGAGGGCGATGGCTCGGGCCAGCTCTTGTTCGGCCGCCGGCCAATTCCAGTCGTAATACAGGCTGATGATCCCGAGCGACGTGTGCGCTTCGGCGAGCGTGCTGTCGAGCAGCAGCGCCCGCTGCGCGGCCGCCTTCGCCTGGGAGAAGCCCTCCCGCGGGGCGTCGTAGCCCCAGATCGCGAGCACGCTGGAGGCGTCGCTCAAGCCGGAGTAGGCGGAGGCGTACAGGGAATCGGCCCGCACCGCTTGCTCGAAGTACTCGGCACTGCGGCGCAACAAGCCCGGCTCGGTCCGCAGGCCGAAGAAATAGCGGCCTTTCAAGTACAGGTCGTGCGCTTCCGGACTCGCCGTCGAGCGCCGCACCAGGGGGGTGTTGGTCGCTTCAGCGAGCGTGACCTGGAGCGCGCGTACGATGGACCGCGAGATTTCGTCCTGCACCGCGAACACGTCCTTGATGTCGCGCTCGTACTCCTCCGCCCAGAGCTGATAGCCATCCGCGGCGTCGATCAGCTGAGCATTCACCCGGACGCGGCTGCCGGCGCGCCGCACCGAGCCCTCGAGCAACGTCGCAACGTTCAGCTCCTTCCCGATCTCGCTGGCGTTCACGTTCCGGTCCCGGAATGCGAATGCCGAGGTGCGTGCCGCCACCCGCAGGCCGGGCACCGCGTGCAGCGCCGTGATGAGCTCTTCCGACATGCCGTCGCTGAAGTACTCATCGTTGCGGTCGGGGCTCAGGTTCGCGAAGGGCAGCACCGCGATCGACCGGGCAGGGCCGCGCGATGCGGTGACGCTGCCGCTCGGTCGCTGCCAGAGCAGCACGAAGCCGGCGGCCAGAATGGCGGCAGCCGCGGCGTACCGGACGGGCCAGCGGGCCCACCAGCGAGACACCGGGACCGCAGGTGCCGCGGTCAGCGCGTCCCCGAACGCGCCAGCCGTGGGAAACCGGTCGGCCGGCGTCTTGGCGAGCGCCTTGAACGCGGCCCGTTCGATCGCGGCCGGTAGGTCGGGACGACTGGGGCGCAGTGGCGGCACCGGATCGAGCGTGTGTCGCGCCACTATCTCCCGCGCAGTGGTTCCGAAGAACGGCGGGTGCCCCGCCAGCATCTCGTACAGGACGCAGCCGAGCGCGTAGACATCGGTGCGCGCATCGACCGCCCGCTCCCCACTCGCCTGCTCCGGGCTCATGTAGGCGGGCGTCCCCACCGCCATTCCCGTCTCGGTCAACCGGTCGCTCCCTTGCAGCGTCCGGGCGATCCCGAAGTCGGCCAACAGGGAGTGGCCCTCGGCGAGCAGGATGTTCTCGGGTTTCACGTCGCGGTGGATCACGCCGTGCCGGTGCGCGTAATCCAGCGCCTCGGCCGCCTCGCGCGCGATCCGAAGCGCGTCGGCCATCGGGAGCTGCCGCTCGCGCTCGAGCCGATCGCGCAGCGATTCGCCCTCCACGTAGGGCATGGTGAACCAGAGCTGCCCGGCGGCCTCGCCCGAGTCGTGCACGCTCAGGACGTGGGGGTGTTGCAGCCGCGCGGCGAGCCTGATTTCCCGAAGGAAGCGCTCGGCCCCGAGCGCCGCAGCCAGCTCGGCGTGGAGCACCTTCAGGGCGACGAGACGATCGTGCTTCAGGTCGCGGGCGAGATACACCGTCGCCATGCCACCGCGGCCGAGCTCGCGCTCGATCGTGTAGCGGCCGGCGAGGGCGGACTGCAGACGGGCGAGCAGATCGGTCAGGCAGCGATTCCGGGTGCGGGACAACCCCATCATAGGGCCGGCGCAAGGGCGCGCCAGAGGGCCGAGGCCGCCGGTATATTTCCGTCCGTTATGTTCGCAGGGGAGGTCCGTCGTGGAACCAGCCGCAGTGTCGCCGTTCGCCGCCTGGGAGAACTTCTACGTCATCGTCGGCTCCTCCGCCGCGGCGTTGACGGGTCTGCAATTCGTGGTGGTCACCTTGGGCGCCGAGGCGCGCTCGATGCGTGACCCGGACTCGGTGGGCGCCTTCGGCACGCCCACGATCGTTCATTTCTGCGCCGTCTTACTCACCGCGGCGATCCTGAGCGTACCCTGGCGATCGATCTCCAGTGCCGGGCTCAGCCTCGCCGCGTGCGGCGTGGCGGGAATCGTCTACATGGTAATCGTCATCCGGCGGGCGCTGCGCCAGAAGGGCTATGCGCCGGTGCTGGAGGACTGGCTCTGGCACGTAAGCTTTCCGCTCGTCGGGTATGTCGCGCTGCTGGTGGCGGCGCTCCTCCTGTGGCGCGATCCGGCGCCGTGCCTCTTGGTGATCGCCGCGACCGCGCTGCTGTTGCTGTTTATCGGCATTCACAACGCGTGGGATGCCGTCACCTACATCGCCGCGCAGCAGCCGCAGCACGAGGAGGGTCCGCCAGGCGCGAAGTAGCCTCCAACTCCGACCGGCGGTTACCGCGGCCTGGCGCCACCGGGCTAGCTCTTTCTTGATCAAGCGGTTACTCTCTCGGCGGCGCGATGTCTCCGGCAACCCGCTACATCATCCAGGTGGACCGCCCCGGCGAACGGGTCGACATGGCCACGATCCGCGCTCTGCTGGACGGTGTGGGGGTCGCGGTGGACCCCGACTACGGCCCCGTCCCAATCAATCCCAAGCTGGGTCGCTACGTGGTGCGGGGTGTAGCCTCGCCCGACGCGCGCCAGCGGGCTGAGCAGATTCCCGGCGTACGCTTCTTCGCCGACGCGATCCAGGAGTCCGCAAGCTAGCAGCCGTGGGGCGCGCTACGCCGCCGGTTTCGCTCGCTTCCTGGCCCGCGGCTTGACCCCCAGTCCCGCCTCCACCCCCAGCGCCTGCAGCGCCGCCGCCGCGTCGATCACTCCGTAACCCAAGTCGTAGTCCCAGCCGTCGCCCCCCAGGTCGCGGGCGGTCCGCTGCAACAAGCCCTTGAGTTGCGCCGGCGCCAGCCGGTCAGTGGCGAAGCGCTGCCGCAGCGCGGCCGCGACTCCGGCGGCGACCGGACTGGCGGCCGAGGTGCCCCCGTCGGCGGGGTAGATACCCGACCCCTTGAAGTGACTGAAGCCCGCGAGGTCGGGTTTGCGGGAGTAGAGCGCGCCGGGCCCCTGCGACGAATAGCCCAGGCGTCGATCGGTGACGGTGACGGCGGCCACGGTGACGACATCGGGATGGGAGTTCGCACCGTGGATCGAGGCCCCGGGGCCGGTGTCGCCGGCGCCGCACCTCCCGTCGGGGCAGTCGGCGCCGCAGTTCCCCGCCGCGAAGAACACGTCGGCGCCCGCCGCGACGAGGGAGCCGGTGATCTGATTGAACGGATGGTCGGGATTGGCGCTGTAATTCTCCGGCGAGCCGATCGGTGCGTCGCTCGCGCGGTCGAACAACCCCCAGCTGTTGTTGACTACCCACCGCCCCGGCGCGCTGTTTACCCGCTCCACTAAGTCCGCGAACGCGGCGATGGCGTCCGAGAGAAACGCCGCCCACGTCCCAGCCTGGGACTTGAGCAGCGCGTAGTCGAGGATCTGGGCGTCCGGCGCGGCGATGCGGACGTCGTACGCCACCATCGTCCCATGGGTGGGCGCGGTCGAGCCGGGCACGTAGCCGGGGGTGGGCGCCCAGCCGCCGGCGACGGGGATGCGCGAGCCGTCGATCCCCGTGTCGACGACGGCCACATGGACGCCTCCGCCCGTCAGCCCCCTCCGGCGCAGTGCCGGGACGCCGAGCCCGCGGGCCACGTCCTCGGCGGCACCGATCGCGGCGTCGCCGCAGTAGGAGGAGGGGAACGGGGACACGGCAGGGTCGGCGAACACACCGACGATCTCGGGCTGGCGGTCGCGCCGCAGCCGTTCGATGGCGCCCGCGTCGTCCGCTTCCACCCGCACGGCGTAGGTGGCGGCTGGTCCGACGGCACCGTAGTTGAAGCCGCTCGCGGTGGGAGGGTCGTCCCCGCCACCGATGCGGCGCAACACCTGTACCGGGTGGTAGGTCTCGTCGAACCTCACGCCTGCGACCTTGACCCTATTGTCGAGGAGCGGTCCGGCCGGGCCGAACGAGCGCTTGCGCCATCCCTCTTGCAGAGGCTCGTGGCTCCGGATCAAGACGATGCAACGCATGGTGCATATACCCCTGGGCCGGTCCCTGGGTGCGAACACGGTCTCGATCGTCATCCCCTCGAGCGTCGATCGCCACGGCTTGACCCTCGCACTGGCGGGGTCTAGTGTCCGGCCCATGCTCGGGGCCCAACTCCCGCTCGCGAGCGCCTTGCCGTTCGTGGCGCTGCTCGCCGCGATTGCGCTGCTGCCACTCGTCGCCCCGCGCTGGTGGCACCCGAACCACAACAAGGCCCTCCTCGCGGTCGTGGTTTCGCTCCCCGTTCTGTGGCAACTGGGGATCGCGCTCGGCGAGCCCGGCCGGGCGGTGTTGGTAGAGAAGCTCCACGACTATGTCGGGTTCATCGTCGTGATCGGCGCCCTGTTCGTGATCACCGGCGGCATCCACGTGCAGGGGTCGCTCTCGGGCACGCCGCTCGTGAACACGGGGATGCTCGGGCTGGGCGCCGTGCTGGCGAACCTGCTGGGAACGACGGGCGCCTCAGTCCTCTTGATCCGGCCGCTGCTGCGGGCCAACAAGAGCCGGCGGCGGAGCGCGCACATCGTCGTTTTCTTCATCTTCCTCGTGGCGAACTGCGGCGGGCTGCTCACCCCTATGGGCGACCCGCCCTTGCTGCTCGGCTTCCTGAAGGGCGTGCCGTTCGAGTGGACGTTGCGGTTGTGGCCGCAGTGGCTCACGGCGACGGGCGCGCTGCTCGTCGTCTTCAACCTGTGGGATCAGTGGGCCTTGAACCGCGAGGAGCGGGAGCGGCCCGGCTCGCAGCTCGAGCGGGTCATGGTGCATGAACCGCTGCGGGTGAACGGCGCGGCCTCCGTGGCCGCGCTCGGCGGCGTGGTGCTCACGATCATCGCCGCGGGTCGGGCTGCGGCGGACGGCAGGCCCTGGGCCGTGGGCAGACAGGAGGCGGTCATCGCGCTGCTCGCGCTCATCGCCTACGGCGCGGCGTCGAGCGAGCACCGCGAGCGCAACGCGTTCACGTTCGGGCCGATCGTCGAAGTGGCGGTCTTGTTCGCGGCGATCTTCGTGACGATGGCGCCCGTGCTCGAGATCCTGAACGGCTGGAGCGAGGGGGCGCGCACCGTGCTGGGCATGCGGTTCGGGGTGACACACCCCTGGGAGTTCTTCTGGACGACGGGGGCACTGTCGAGCGTGCTCGACAACGCCCCCACCTATCTCGCGTTCGCAGCCAGCGCGGCCGGCCTCGAAGGCATGCCGGCGCACGGGCCGTTCATCGGCGCGCTCGCCCACCATCCCGACACCGCACGCCTGCTCGCCGCGATCTCCACAGGAGCGGTGTTCATGGGCGCGAACACCTACATCGGGAACGCGCCCAACTTCATGGTCAAGGCGATCGCCGAGGAGAACGGCATCAAGATGCCTTCGTTCTTCGGCTACATGGCCTACAGCTGCGGGATTCTACTGCCGCTGTTCGTGGCGATCACCTTGCTGTTCTTCTAGTCATCGATCATTTCCGCCGGGGCAACCGGAACGGCGAATGTTTTACTACTCCGTCCGGCACGGTGTCGCCCTGCCGCAGCGTCACTACGGCCGTCTGCTTCCACCCGAGGTCGAGCTCGACCACCACGTGACTGCGGTCGCGCGCCAAGCGCCAACGGCGGGTTGGCTTCGGTCCACTGCCGGTCGCCGCCAGCACGGCGGCGACGACCGCGGGCGGGAGATCGTTCACCGCGGCGAGCTGTGCGCACGTAGCGCAGCGCCGTGACTCCACGTTCAGGTCCGCGGTGCACACGCTGCGGCCGCAATGCGCGCACGCCGCGCGATGGCTCTCGCACACGCCCTTTCCACAGATGGGACACGCCCCGACCTCATCCGATGCGAACAGCGCCGCCGGCTCGTGCGCGCACGCCGCCCGGTGCCGCGCGCACACGAGGCGTCGCGATTGGTCGGTGCGGCGCAGGTGGGGCGAGCAGTGCACCTGTCCATCCACCACGCACACGGCCTGATGCGCCGTGCAGACCGATCTGCCGCAGCTCGCGCATTGCGTCACCTCGTCCACGCCCACCGGCTCGTTGGTCCCGCCCTCACAGTACTTGAGGCAGGCCGCGCACAGACGACGGCTTCCCTTGGGCGCCTCGGCGTGGCTCTGCTCCGCGTGCCGGTTGCAGACGACCCGGCCGCAACTGCCGCACGGCGCGAGGCACGCCGAGCAGGCCTTGTGCCCGTCCTCGGCGCAGACGTCCTCGTGGGCCGTACAATGCTCGAGCCGGCACGACGGGCAGACGCGCACGTGCTCATCACAGGCCGGTTGTCCGTCCACACGACACTGGGCGATGCCGTGGTCCGCGCAGAAGTCCTCGGCGCAGACCGAGCAGCGGGACGCGCACGCCTCGCAGCCGCAGTGGTCGTGCCGGCAGATCACGAGGGCCGTGGGCGCGCGGCCGCAATGAGGACATGCCATGATCCAGGCAGCCGCGCCAGTCGATCCTAGGGACCGCTGCGCGCTGAACGTCGCGCGACGCCCCCGGTCCGACTCGAGCTGCCACTCGGCGCGTTGTATCAGGACGGTGGCCTCGATGAGCTGCAGGGGATGCACGACGGCCTTTACCTGGCTGCGCCTGATCTCCTCGGTGCGGCGACGCTCGGCGAGCGCGGTGACGGTTCCAATGGCCTCAGGATCGGTTTGCTCCTTGAGGATCGACTCGAAGTACCGGTCCAAGCGGCTGAGCTCGGCAGCAAGCTCCTGCTCCGCCGCGGCACGCCGCGCGGCGACCCGCTCCGCCGACTTTTCCTGGAGATGGCTCAAGAGGAGCCGCAGCAAGTCCCCGGGCTCCCGCGCCGGGACGGTTGGCGCTTTAGCCGCGTCCGACGGCTCCGCGGGTTCCGCCCGGCCCGCCTCCAAGTCCCGGAAGGCGCCGGCCAGATCGTCACCCACTGTGGCACCGGCCGACAGGTCGTACACGTCGCTTTCGACCACTGCTTCCTCCACACCCGCTCCGGCACGCAGCACGACGCGCGCGACGAGCCGCCCCACCCGATGCACGGCCACCCGCGTCGCGCTCCGCTGGGCCGTGCCCTCCCGCACGGGAATCGTCAGCTCGACGCTCTTTGGATCACCCGCGCCGGAGGGCGTGATCAGACCGAGCGACAAGCGCGCCGCGCGCGCGCGGATCGCCCCGAGCAGCTGGGAGAGGAACGGGCTGCCGAGCACGGCGATCTCGGCATCGGGGTCGCGCTCGAGCGCGTCGAGCGAGAACGCGACCCGCAGCGATGCGCGGTCACGGAAGAACGGGCGCTCGCTCTGGGGCAAGCGCAGCTCGGCGTAATCGGGGGCGAGCGCGGCTTGCTTCACACCGGCGAGCTTGCAGTAGCGCTCCAGCAGCGGCCGCAGCGCCGCGTCGGCGAGCGGGTCGGCGTCGCCTGGCGTGTCGCGGCTGAAGCCGCGGCTCGGCCCTACCGCTGAAGCGCCCACGGCAGTGCGGTTTACGGGCAGACGTCGAGCCGCGACTTTACTCGCGCGCTTCGGGCGGGGTTTGCGAGGGCGTTTCACGCGGCGTCCACCGCGATGTCCACGAGCGTCAGGGGCAGGCGTTCCACCTGCGCCACGAGCGTGATGGCGCGTCCCGCGCTGGTCAAGCCGGTGAGCTTCACCAGCTCTCCGTATTCCGGATGCCCGCCCGCCGGCGCGAGCGGCGGCGTCACGCCCCCGATCGGCTCGATCGACTCGAGGGCCTCGAGCAGCTCGGTCACGTGGACGCCGAGCCGGTGGCGCTTCGCGTCCCAGCCGGGCGCTTTGACGACCTGGCTCGTACCAAGCCCGAGTCGCAGGCGGCCGGGGACCGACAGCGTCTCGAACCGACG
>Ga0066655_10000401_pt1 | contig 14103 bp, 8 predicted proteins | sample GraSoiAngelo_104_FD_133942 | JGI IMG/M metagenome (GOLD analysis project Ga0066655, IMG submission 133942) | Grasslands soil microbial communities from the Angelo Coastal Reserve, California, USA - 14_0903_05_30cm | ecosystem: Environmental > Terrestrial > Soil > Grasslands | place: USA... | reverse complement strand
TTCCGCGCGAAGTTGTAGTGATCCGAGCGGAAGTAGAAGCGCTCCTGCGGCCAGATGTCGTCGATCGGCGTCATCCGGAGCTCGGGATGGGCCGCCGCGACGCGGTTCAGCGTGGCGCCGAGGTTGGAATGCTCCTTGCCGATCGCGACGATCGTGTCCTTCCAATTGCGACCCACCATATCGCTGTTCAAGTCGGCGACCACATTCGCAAGCGGGACCGTCGGGTGCTCCGAGAAGAACTGGCTGCCCCACAGGCCGCGCTCCTCTCCACTCACGGTCATGAAGGCGAGCGAACGCCTGGGATGCGGCGCGAGCCGCGCGAACGCCTCGGCGGCCTCGAGTACGGCCGTCGTGCCGGAGGCGTCGTCGTCGGCACCGTTGCAGATCGAGTCGGCCCCCTTCGCGACGCAGCCTTCGCCTGCCCCAGGGGTCCCGATATGGTCCATGTGCCCGGTGAAAAAGACATACTCGCTCTTGAGCGTGGGGTCGCTCCCCTCGAGCACGCCGATCACGTTCGGCGCGGAGGCGCGGGCCAGCTCGCGCTCCTTCACCAGATAGGAGATGGTCGCCGGGAGGCGGCGGGCGGTCCAGCCGCCGGTCCGTGCCCGCAACGCCGGCGGGTCGATGCCCAGGGTCACGGCGGCCGTCGCGTCGCGGATCTCGAACGCGCCGGCGGCGAGCTCGGTGTCCGACGGCACGCCTTCCAGCGTGCGGGTGGGGGCGGTGGTGCGGGCCAATCGGTTCTGCCACTGCGCGTCGGGGCGATTCGAGATCACCATCCACCCGATCGCTCCGGCGCGGAGCACGGCCATGACCCACTCCGGGTTGATCTGAATCCCCTGCGGCATCGCGGTGGCGATGATCGCCGCCCATGCGCCCTTCACGTCGGCGCCGGCCAGCGGATTCGCCGAGTCGGGCGTACCCGTGAACAACACCACCGGCCCGCTCAGCTCGCGCGTCGGCAGCGGCGTGAATCGCAGGACGTACACGTCGCTGCCCGGCTTCAGAGTCGCGGGCGCCGCGCCGGCGATGCGGATCACGCTCGCCTGAGTATCCACGACCCGCTGCGTGACGGTGTAGCGCTGCAGGTAGCCGGTGTCGCCCGCCGGCTTCAGCCCGAACCGCCGGAACTGCTCGGCAACGTACCGCGCCGTTTGCTCGAGCTGCGGGCTCGGCGTCGCTCGGCCGAGCATGGAATCGTCCGCGAGCACGCCGATGTGGTGCCGCACCCCTTCGGGAGTGATCGAATTCGCGGCTCGCTGGACGGCCGCCGGGGTTTGCGACGCGAGGGCGCAGGGGATGAGCACAGCGCTCAGACAAAGCTGTAGACGCACCGCTCGAGCTCCGGAGGAGGAAAGGGACGGAAAGCTAACGCGCCCGACCGTCGAGAACCACGGCCGAGCGCGTCGTACCGGCGAGCTCTGGCTACGGCTTGCGCCGCTTGAGTTCTGGCTCGGTCTGGGGCCGCTGTTTCGGCGCGTCGCGCTTCGGCTCGGCGCGCGGCTCGTTGCGCGGCGGCGCCGGCGGAGCGGCCGGGGGCTGGACCCGCGGGGGGGCGGGCGGCGCGCTTTGCGGCCGACTCTCTGCGGGACGCCGCGGCTCGGCACGCGGCCGCTCGGGAGCGACCACGGCAGGAGGTTCGGTCCGAGCGCGGTCCGGCCGGGCCACATTCGGTCGCTCCTCTTGCGCCGGCGCCTCGGGACGCACACGCCGTTCGGGAATGCCCGGGATACCAGATTGCCCAGGACGATCGCGCCGGTCCGGATGGTCCGGGTGCTCTGGGTGCTCCGGATGGTCCGGATGCTCCGGTTGGCGGCGCCCGACGCCATCGTTGTCGTTGCGCGGCGGATCCCCGGTGAGTGGGCGCTGGCGCGGCCGCTCGGTCGCCGGCACGTCTCCGCCGGTGATGGGACGCGGCCGGGGCTGAATGTACGGCGGTGGAACCGTGCCGCCGCCCAGGTCTCGGCCGCGCACGCCCACGTCCCGCCGCCGGTCGTCGTTCAGCGGGCGTTGCGGCACGCGGGTAATGAACAGGCTGGATCCCTGCCGGTCCTTGAAAATGAACCGCGGCTCCGGCCTGAGGGGCCGCGCAAATACCGCTCGGGTGCCGCCGGAGTAGCGGTAGGGGTAGTAGTACGGATCATCGTACATCACGATCCGGAAACGCACGCAGCTGTAGTCGTACGGGCTCCAGTACGGATAGCTCACGTACGTATGGCAGTCGTAGCACAGGAACCGCGGATAATCGTAGTGCTGTTGCACGTAGTACGGCACGATGTCGTAATCCCAGTCAGCATACCCGTCGGGCACGATGCGCTGGGCGAGGTCAGTGAGCGCGGTATACGGGTCGCCACGAACACGCCCGTCTGCAATGAGACGATAATCCCAATGATCTTCGCTCTTGATGGCGTCGTACACGAAGGGATCCGCCGCCGCCACCGCGAAGATATATCCCATGCCGGGGTAGTCGTCGACGTAGAAGGCGTCGGGAGAGGAGCGCTGCAACACGTCGTATTCGCGGCCGCCGCGCGCGAAATTGTCGTCCCACGGCTCGCGCGGGTACAGGACACGCACCCGACCGTCTGTGTCGACGCGGAGGATCGTCACATAGGCGTCCTGCTCGGTGCGGAAATACACCCGCGCCGCCTGCCCGCTGGCGTAAGGATCGTCACCGCGGTTGGTCCAGACCTCGACGTGGGGACGATAGCTATACAAGGAAGCCGGCCGGGGTGTGGGCGCCCGACCGAACACCGTCAACAGGCTCAAGAAACCCAAGGTTGCGAGCATAAAAGTCCTCCGGACGCCTATGACGAGGGGCAGGGACCATGCCAGGTGGGTGCTCACTGGAACGGGGTCGTAAGTGGCCGCGCAATCGGATGTTGCTGTCTTGGGACCGAGATCACATGGCGCTTACTGTCCTCTACCCCGGACACTTGGCCGCTCATTAGCTTCCGCCACCCATGACTGACGTCAGGCGCGTCGATTTGCTGGATCCGGCGGAGGTCGCCCGCCTGGGCGGCATCGAGATCGTTGCCCAACGGGTGGTCGAAGGTTACCTGGCCGAGATCCTCCGCTCGCCGGTTCGCGGATTCTCCGTGGAATTCACGGAGCACCGCGCGTACCAACCGGGCGACGAGCCGCGCTACCTCGACTGGAAGATTCTGGCGCGGGCCGATCGGCTGTTCGTGAAGCAGTTCGAGGAAGAAACGAATCTGCGGGCAATGCTGCTCGTGGACGCGAGCCGGTCGATGGCCTGGCGGGGCACGCCCGGCCGGCTCACCAAGCGCGCCTACGCCGATCGGCTGGCGGCGGCGCTGGCGCTGATTCTGCTGCGGCAGCGCGACGCCACAGGGCTGATCACGTTCGACGAGGTCGTGCGGCAGGTGATCCCCGCTCGTGTGAGGACGGGCCAGTGGACGCGCCTGGTGCGCGCGCTGCTCGACACGCCGGACGGCCGCGGCACGGCCGCGGAGGCGGCGCTGCGACACCTCACGGGCTTGCTGGCGCGCCGCGGCCTCGTGGTCCTCGTGTCCGACCTCTTGTTCGACCGAGCCCTCGCGCTCACGGCGCTCCGCTACCTGCGCCACCGCGGCCACAACGTCATCGTGTTCCACCTGATGGATCCGGCGGAGGCCGAGCTAACCGGTCCTCCAGAGGTGCGGTTTCGGGATCCTGAGTCTCCGGCGAGCGTGGTGGTGCGGCCGCGCGAGCTGGCTCGCGCATATGGCGAGACGGTGCGTCGCGAGGTGGCGGCGTGGCGGAGTGCGTGCCGCCGCCACGGGATCGCATATCACCATGTGCTGACCGACCTGCCGTTCGGCATGGCGCTCCGCCTCCTCGCGTGACCTTCCTGCATCCACTGGCACTGCTGGGGCTCGCCGCCGCGGGGATCCCCGCGCTGTTGCATCTGCTCGAGCGCCGTGTGCCCCCCGAGGCGGAATTCCCCCCGATCCGCTACTTGAGCGAGGCGGAGCGGCAGAGCGCGCGGCGCCTTAAGCTGCGGCATCTGCTCCTGCTGGTGCTGCGGACCACCCTGATCGCCCTGATCGTCATGGCCGCCGCCCGGCCGCTCGTGCGGTCGCGCGGTGCAGTCGGCGGCGGAGCCCACGAGCCGACGGCGTTGGCGCTCATTCTTGACAACTCTCCCTCGTCGGGCGCCGTCGTGGATGGGCACCCGCTGATCGAGCGCTTGAAGACCGTGGTCCGCGCGGCGATTAGCCGCGCCGCACCGGGGGATCGCCTGTGGCTGATGCTGTCGGACGGCGTGGCGCGTGCGGGCTCCCGTGACGCCCTGCTTGCGACCGTGGACAGCGTCGTACCCGGCTGGCGGCGGCTCGATCTGACGGGGGCGGTCGCGCGGGCGAGCCGGCTCGTGGACGCCGAGCCGTTGCCGGGCCGGGAGGTGGCGGTCGTGAGCGATCTCCAGCGCACGACGTTGGGGGAGGGTCGGGCAGACATCCCTCGCGGTGTGCGCGTCCTCGCGCTCGCCCCGGCCTCGAGCGGCGAGGCGCTGGCGAACCGGGGTGTCGCGCAAGCGCGGGTTGAGGACGGCGCGCTTGCGATCACGGTGGTGGGCACGCCCGGTGGAAGCCCCGCGCCGGTGACGGTACGCCTGCGGCCCGCCAGCAGCCCCGCAGGACGCAGTCACGACGTTGGCCGGGCGCTGGCCGCGCCCGGGTCGAGCGCGAACGTGCCGCTCCCGAGCGTGGCGCCGGGTTGGTGGATTGGAGAAGCCGTGCTGGATCCCGACGAGCTGCGGGCCGATGATCGCCGGGCGTTCGTGTGGCGTGTCGCGCTTCCCGCGCGCGTGCGCGCCGACCCCGGAGCAGGGCCGTTCGTGGCGGCGGCGCTCGCCGTGCTCACCCAGGGCAGGCGCATCGTGGAGGGCGGCGGCGTGGTGATCGGGGAGCGGCTGCCGGGCGGCACGGGCACGACGGTGCTGCTCCCACCTGTCGATCCCGCGCTCATCGGTCAGGCAAATCGTGCCCTTGCCTCGCGCGGCGTGCGCTGGCGGTTCGGGGGCGCCGGGACGCCGGGACCGATCGGAACCGCTGCCGTCGCCGGGATCAACGGTCTTGGTGTCACCCGGCGATACCGGCTCGAGGGGGCGGGAGGGGGGGGCGACACGACGGACGTGCTGGCGACCGTGAACGACGATCCGTGGTTGGTACGGGCCGGCGACGTGGTGCTGCTCGGCAGCCGTCTCGACACTGCCTGGACGGCCCTGCCCGCGTCCCCGGCGTTTGTGCCGTTCGTTGACGTGCTCGTGAACCGGCTGGCGCGCGGCGAGGCTCCGGTTACGGAAGCGGAGGGTCCCCCGGGGGTCGCGTTCCAGGTGCGCGGCGCCGACACGGTCGGCGCGGTCGTGTCCGCACCCGACGCGCGCGAGTCGGATCTGACGCCCGCCGCCCCGGATGTGGTGCGTCGGGCGATCGGCGCGGAGCTGCTGGACGAAGGGCGGTTCGCGGTCGAGCAGTACGCCGGCACGCGCCGCACCGACGTGAGCACTCTGCTCCTCGCGCTCGCCCTGCTCGTCGCCGGGGTGGAACTCGGAGTCGCGACCCGCGCCCATTGATGCCGCTCGACTTTCTCATCGATCGCTTCGATGAGCTGCCGGCGACCCGAGCGCTCGCCGAGCGCCTCCCGAGTCCCGGGTCCCGAATCGCGTTGTCCGGGCTGCCCGGTTCCAGTCCCGCGGTGCTCGTCGCTGCCCTGGCTCGCCGGTTCCCGCAACGCGTATTCGTCGTGGTCACGCCGACTCCGACCGACGCGGAGCGCTGGCTCGCGGACGCCCGTGCCCTCGCCGGCGATGCGGCGGCGCTGTATCCGCAACGCGAGGCCCTCGGAGCCGAAGAACCGCACGTCGAAATCGCGGGCGAGCGCATCGAAACCCTCGAGGCGCTGTTATCGGGCAGGGTCCGCATGCTCGTCACGACCGCGCGCGCTGCGGCGGAGCGGACGGCGGTGCCGGCGGCGCTCGAGTCGATGCGGCTCGTGTTGCAGGTAGGCCCCGGGAGCCTCACGGAGGTCGTGCGGCGGCTCGGAGCGATGGCGTACGATCGCGTCCCCACGGTGACCGAGGTCGCCCAATTCAGCGTGCGCGGCGGCATCCTCGATGTGTACGGGTTCGGGATGGCGGCGCCGACTCGGGTCGAGTGGTCCGGCGATGACATCGTGTCGTTGCGCCCGTTCGATCTGGACTCCCAACGCTCGGGGGAGCCGATCGAGCGTGTCACGGTCCTGCCGGTGAGCACCGAGGGGATCACGACCAGTGTAGGGGCGCATGCTGCGTCCCAGCAGCGGCACTCCTTGCTCACTCTGCTCCCTACCGATGCGCTGCTCGTGCTGGCACAGGAGTCCGCGCTGGAGCAGGAAGTCGATCGGGCGTGGGCGGAGGCGGAGCATCACCTTGAGATCGCCCGGCGGCTGGGCGAAGCGCCGCCCGCGCGGGCGGAGATCTTCATCGCGCCCGAGCAGTGGCGCCGCGATCTGGGGGCATTTGCCCGTGTGGCTCTCGATGCACCGGGCGAGGCGACGCGCTTTCCGCTCGCCCCGCCGGAGCCCGTGGACCGCGACATCAAACGGCTGCGGCGGCTCGTCGTCGCCGGTCCGCCGACGGTGATCTTGTGCGACAACGCGGGCCAGCTCGAGCGGTTGGAGGAGCTGCTCGGCGCCGAGGTCGCGACGCTGGCCGTGGGAGCGCTCGACGGCGGTTTCGTGCTGCCGTCGCTCCGGGTGCTGACCGACCACGAGATCTTCCGCCGCGCACGCCGTCTGCGGCGGCCCCGGCGCTACCGCGAAGCGTCCCCCACCGCCGCGGCCCGCGCGCTGCAGCAGGGCGACTATGTGGTGCACCTCGAGCACGGGATCGGGCTGTACCGCGGGATCCAGACGATCGCGGTGGGCTCGGAGGGCGGGACGCTCGAAGTGGCGGTGGTCGAATACGAAGGGGGCGACCGGCTCAACGTCCCGCTGTACCGGCTGGATCAACTGGAGCCGTATCGCGCGGCGGGGAACGGAGATGCCCCGCCCCCCAAGCTGCACCGCCTGGGCGCCACGACGTGGCAGCGTCAGCGGGACAAGACCCGCGCCGCCATTCGCCAGATGGCGGCCGAGCTGCTCGACCTGTACGCCCGCCGCCAGCTCGCGACCGGCTTCGCGTTCCCGCCCGACACCCCGTGGCAGCGCGAGCTCGAATCGGCTTTCCTGTACGAGGATACCCCCGACCAGCGTCGCGCCTCCGAGGAGGTGAAGCGTGACATGGAGCGCGCCCGACCGATGGACCGGTTGCTGGTCGGCGACGTAGGATACGGCAAGACCGAGGTCGCGCTGCGGGCGGCCTTCAAGGCGGCGCAGGCGGGGAAGCAGGTGGCAGTGCTCGCGCCCACCACGATCCTCGCCGAGCAGCACGGACGCACCTTCCGCGAGCGGCTGGCCGACTATCCGGTGCGTATCGAGGTGCTCTCCCGTTTCCGTGGCCCGAGCGACACGCGGCGGGTCGTCCAGGGCCTGGAGCGCGGGGAGGTGGATTTAGTGATCGGCACGCACCGGCTGTTGTCGCGCGACGTTCGGTTCCACGACCTGGGGCTGCTGATCGTGGACGAGGAGCATCGGTTCGGCGTGCGGCACAAGGAGCGTCTGAAGGCGCTGAAGCTCGCGGTGGATGTGCTCACGCTCACGGCGACGCCGATCCCCCGCACCCTGCACCTCTCGCTTGCGGGATTACGCGACCTGACGCTGCTCGAGACGCCGCCCAAAGACCGCTCGCCGGTCCTAACGTTCATCGAGCCATGGGACGACGCGCTGATCGAGGAGGCGCTGGCGCGGGAGCTCGACCGGGCGGGGCAGGTGTATTTCGTGCACAACCGCATCGAGACGATCGACACCATCGCTGAGCGGGTGCGCGCGCTCGCGCCGCCGCGCGCCCGCATCGCGGTGGCGCATGGCCGGCTCAAAGAAGCCGAGCTGGACGACGTCATGACGCGCTTCGTCCGCGCCGAAGTGGACATTCTCGTGTCCACGATGATCGTCGAGTCGGGCCTCGACGTCCCCAACGCGAACACCATGATCGTGAACCGCGCCGATCAGTTCGGCCTGGCGCAGCTGTACCAGTTGCGGGGTAGAGTGGGACGTAGCCATCGCCGCGCCTATTGCTATCTGCTCGCGCCCGATCTCGTCGATGGGGAAGCGGAGGAACGGCTGCGGGTGTTGGAGCATCACACGGAGCTGGGCGCCGGCTATCGCATCGCGCTGCGCGATCTGGAGCTGCGCGGCGCCGGGAACCTGCTCGGCGGCGAACAATCGGGTCATGCGCAGGCCGTCGGGTTCGACGTCTATCTGCGATGGCTGCAGGAGACCGTCGACGCGCTGAAGGGGGATGGCGCAGCGGGCACGGGGAAAGGCGCGCCGCCGGAAGTGGTGCTCGATCGTCCGGCGCATCTCCCGGACGACTACGTCGCCGACGCGGCGGCGAAGCTCGATCTGTACCGGCGGCTGGCGCGAGCCGAGCGGCCGTGCGAGATTCAAACCGTGCGCGAGGAACTGCGCGATCGCTTCGGCCCTCTCCCGGACCCGGCGCAGCGGCTGCTCCTCGTGTCCGAGCTCCGCGCGCTCGGCGCCCAGGTGGGACTGGAGACGGTTCTCATCAAGGGTGACGAAGCGCGGCTGACGTTTCGGCGGGACGCGCACCCGCGCCTCGCCGGGCTGACGGCGGCGCTCGACGCCGTGCAGTTCGAGGCGGAGGTGCGGCGTCCCGTACCGCTCTCGCTGCGGCTGCGCCGGCTCGGCGGGGAGGCCATCGGTCCCGGTCTCGTGCGGGCCCTCACCGCGGTTCTGCAGCGCCCTCACGGTTAAGGAGAGTGGATGCGACGGTGGGGTCTGGTATTCGCGATCTTGGCGCTGGCCGGCTGTAAGGCGCTGGGGGACGCGTTCTCGGCGCATCCCCAGGTGGCGGGAAGCGCCGCCGGCCAGACTTTGACCGTGTCACGCTTGGCGGAGCTTGCAGGTCGGGCCAAGAAAGTGCCGCTCCGGCCGCAGGCGCTCACTGGTCTCACGACGATCTACTTGGACTACGCGGTGTTCGCCCACGAGCTCGCCCGCGGCCGAGACATGGCCGACTCCGCCCTCGTGCTGCAGGCCAACTGGCCAAACGTCGCCCAACTCCGGTGGGAGCATTATCACGACCAGTTGATCGCGGCCCGAGCGAAGCTCACCCGGGATCAGACGGACTCGGCATACCGGGCTGGCGCGATCCGGCTGTTCCAGCACATCCTCGTGAGCGTTCCCCCGAGCGCTGCCCCGAAGGTCGAGCAGGACAAGAAGCACCAAGCGGAAGGCCTGCTCCGGCAGGTGGAGGCCCGGCACGGCACCAACTTCAGTCAGGTCGCTCACCGCTACTCTGAGGACCCGGGGTCCAAGTCCCGGGGCGGCTACCTCGGTGCCGTCGGGCGCGGCCGGTTTGTCCCGGCGTTCGACACCGTCGCGTGGCGCCTCGCCCCGGGCGCGATGAGCGGATTGGTGCGGTCGCCGTTCGGGTTCCATATCATCCGCCGACCGCCGCTCGAGGAGGTGCGCGACTCGTTCCGCACGGAGCTCGAGACCGCGCTGGCGGTGCATTTCGATTCGGTCTACATCGACAGCGTCGCGTCGCGGAGCGACATGAGAGTGCGCGGTGGGGCCGCGGCCTTGGTGCGCCAGGCGATCCAGGACGTCGCCCCGGCGGTCGACGACGGCCGGCAGCTCGCGAGCTACCGGGGCGGCGCCTTCCGGGTGCGCGATCTGGCCCGGTGGCTCTACGCGCTCGACCCGCGCGATCTGAATATCGCCATGGCGAGCGACGCCCAGCTCACCGAGTTTGTCCGTCAACTGGCGCAACGGGAACTGTTGTTGCGGGAGGTGGACTCGGTCGGCGTGCCGCTCACGGTCGAGGACTGGCGGGGGCTCAAGACCCAGCACGACTCCGTGCTGGCGCTCCTGGAGAACCAGCTCGCGGTGTCGCCCCGCCTCCTCAAAGATTCCGCGGCCACCGAATCGGCGCGCAGCGACATCGCGATGCGACACGTCAACGACTACCTCGATCGGGTGCTCGTGCAGGAGAAGGCGCAGTTCTTTCCCGTGCCGCCGTTCCTCGCCATGGCACTGCGTCCCGGGCAGGGGTGGTCCGTGAGCTCGGCCGGGCTGGCGCAGGCACTGGAGCGCGCCCAGGCGATCCGGGCGCAGGTCGATTCCGCGACTCGTCGAGCCGGGCCGGGGCTCAAGCCTGCGCCGGGCCCGGCGCCCGCTCCGCCAGTGGACACCGCGAAACAGAAGGGGTCGCGCTGAGATGCGCGCCCGCGCCATCCCACTGCTCGCGCTCGGCCTGTCCGCCGCCGGCGCCCGGGGGGTCGCAGGGCAGGGAGAGCTGGCCTCGGCGCGGCCGGTCGACCGCATCGTCGCGATCGTGGGGTCCAAGCCGATCCTCGCGTCCCAGGTCGAAGAGCAGCTGGTGCTCGCACAGGCGCAGGGGCTGAAGATCCCGACCGATTCGGCCGGGCGGGATGCCGCGCGGCGCCAGGTCCTGCGACAGATGGTGGACGAGGAGCTCCTGGTCCAGCAGGCGGAGCGGGACACCACCATCAAAGTCACCGACCAGGAGGTGCAGGACCAGGTCGAGCAGACCGTGCAAAACGTGCGGAAGCAGTTCAGCTCCACATCCGATTTTCAGGCACAGCTGCGCGCCGCCCAATTCTTCTCGGAGGAAGAATGGCGCCGCTGGCTCGCCGACCAGCAACGCCGCTCCAGCCTGCAGCAGCGCCTCCTCGACCAGCTGCGCCAGAAAGGAAAGCTGCGCCCGATTCCCCCCACCGCCGCGCAGATGCGGCAGTTCTGGGAGGAGAACCGCGCCCAGCAGCCGAAGCGGCCCGCCGCGATCTCGTTTCGGCAAATCGTCGTTACCGCGCAGGCCGATTCTGGGGCGAAGGCCCGCGCCCGCCAGCTCGCCGAGTCGCTCGTCGTGGTGCTGCGCCACGGCGCCAGCTTCGCGGACGTGGCCAAGCGGTACTCCGCCGACAGCACGTCGCGGGAGCAGGGCGGCGAGCTGGGATGGTTCCGCCGCGGCCCGATGGTCAAGCAGTTCGAGGACGTGGCGTTCCGGATGCGGCCGGGGGAGATCTCCGACCCGGTCGAGACCGAGTTCGGCTATCACATCATCCAGGTGGAGCGCGTTCAGCCCGCCGAAGTCCTGGCGCGCCACGTACTGATCATGCCCGAGGTCTCGACTGCCCAGATCGCGCTGGCGCGCCGGTTGGCCGATTCGGTCCACGACGCTCTCCGCGCGGGCGCGGCGTTCGACACCTTGGCGCGCCGCTACGGCGATCCCGCGGAGGGCAAGGTCGTGCCCGAGCTGCCCGTGTCGGAGCTGCCGCCGGACTACGCGCGCGCGATCGGCGGCGATACCGTCCCCGGACTGAAGTCGGTGTTCGCCGTGGGCGTGGATTCGCGGCGGCCCAAATTCGTGGTTTTCGAGCTCATGAAGCGCCTGCCCGAGGGTGAGCTGACCTTCGACGACGTGAAGGATCGGATCCGCGAGAACATGGGCCAGCAGCTCGCGGTACAGCACTACCTCGAGATCCTGCGCCGCACGACGTACGTCGACATCCGCCCCTGACCGCGTAGCCCGTCCGCGTCTCGCGGTGACCGTCGGCGATCCGCGCGGCATCGGGCCGGAGGTGGCGGCGAAGGCCCTCGCGCTCGGGCCGCTCGACGCGGATGTGACGGTGCTGGGGAGCGAAGAGCGGAGCGCTCCCCACGCCCTCCTCCCCGAAGACGCGGGTCGTGTCGCGGCCCAGGCCGTCGAACGGGCCGTCGAGCTGGCCCGGGCGGGGACGGTGGACGCCATCGTCACTGGGCCGGTGCACAAGCATGCCCTTCATCTGGCCGGATTCCGTTACCCCGGCCTCACCGAGATGCTGGCGCATCTGGCGGGCGACCGCGACGTCGCCATGATGCTCGCCGCAGGCCGGCTGCGCGTCGTCCTCGTCACGACTCATGTGCCCCTGCGTGAAGTGCCGCGCAGCGTGACGACGGAGGGCGTAGTACGCATCGGCCGGATCACGGACACGGCGCTGCGGGACTGGTGGGGGATCCCGCGGCCGCGGCTCGCGGTGTGCGCACTCAACCCGCACGCCGGCGAATCGGGGTTATTCGGCGACGAAGACGATCGCGTGCTGCGCCCGGCGGCCGAGACGCTGGGCGCGGCGGGGCCGCTCCCCGCTGACACCGTCTTCGTGCGCGCGCTCCGGGGAGAGTTCGACGCGGTCCTCACGCCGTATCACGACGTCGGGATGACGGCCGTGAAGGTGGCGGGCTTCGGCAAGGGCGTGAATGTCACGCTGGGACTGCCGTTTCCACGGACGGCCCCGGATCATGGAACGGCGTTCGACATCGCCGGGAAGGGCGTGGCGGATCCGAGCTCCATGCGGGCGGCGCTCGATCTGGCGGTCGAGCTGGCGCGAAGCGTCGTTCGACGACGCTCCGATGCTACGTCGTAGCGTCGTGTAACGCCTGCAGCAGCCGCTGATGTTCTTCGAGTCGCAGCTTCTGGCTTGCCCGATTCACCACCACGACGGCGCCGACATCGAGGATCGGCGCGCGCTCGACCAGGCCGTTCTCCCGCAACGTGCGGCCGGTGTCGACCAGGTCCACGATCCAGTGCGACAATCCGAGCAGCGGCGCTACTTCGACGCTGCCGCTCACCGTGATGACTTCCACGCCCTGGCCCGTCTCGGCGAAGAAGGCGCGCGTGAGACGCGGGTACTTCGTGGCGACGCGGGGCGTCACGCCGCCGGGGAGAGCCGGGTACGGGATCTGGGTGGGGCTCGCGACGACCATCCGACACCGGCCGAAGCCGAGCGCCAGCGGCTCGAGCACGTCCGCCGCCGTCTCGCGCAGGACGTCGGTGCCGGTGATTCCCACATCCGCCGCGCCAGACTCCACATACACCGGGACGTCGGCGGGCTTCACGAACAGCACCGACAGCGTGCCGTCCGACGAGGGCACGAGCAGCTTGCGCGTTGCGGCGGGCTCGGACACGGCAGCGCCGATGCTCCGGAGCAAGGTCAGCGACGGCTCGAGGAGGCGCCCCTTGGGAAGCGCCAGCTTGAGGACGGTCCGGGCCGTCACGGCGCCGCCGTCGCCAGGGCATCGAGGTCGAGGGCGAGCCCCACGGCCGGAAGGGGGCGCCCGAAGCGGCCCATCAGGTCGTCGTAGCGCCCGCCCGCGCCGACCGCCGTTCCCGCGCCGGCGACGAAGATCTCGAAGTGGATGCCGGTGTAATAGTCGAGCCCGCGCACCTCCCCGAAATCGTACACGACATGACGTCGCTCGCTGTCGGACAAGGCGGCGTCGATCGCGTGGAGCCGCGCGATGGCGTCGTTCGGCGCGGGCCCGGTCGCCATGACGCGGGCGGCCCGGTCGAGCGCTTCGCGCCGGCCGATGATGAACGGCAATTCCGTCAGCGCGCCGGGCGCCGCGGCGGCGAGTCCGGCCGCGTCTTTCCGATCGATCAGGCGCCGCACGGCGGTCCGCTCATCGGGGGGGAGCGCCGCGAGCGCCGGCGCGAGCGCCCCCACGTGGCCCAGGTTGAGCTGAAACTCCTGCGCCCCGGCCGAGCCCACGAGCGCGAGCGCGAGGCGCAGCACCTCGACGTCGGCGGCGACACCGCCTTCGCCCAGCAGCTCGCCGCCCACCTGGAGGATCTCGCGTCGTCGACCCTCCCGCTCGGGATCCTGGCGGAACACCTTGCCGGCGTACGAGAGGCGCAGCGGCGTGGCCCAGTCGGCGAGCTTGGTCGCGGCGAGGCGCGCCACGCTGGCGGTGAAGTCGTAGCGCAGCGCCAGCAGCTTGCCGTCCAGGTCGAGGAAACGGATCAACCGGTCGGCGACGTCCGCCGCCCCGCCGCCGGCGCGCACGAAGACCTCGGCGTACTCGAACGTGGGCGGGATGATTTCCTGGAAGCCCGCCGCCTCGAGGCGCTCGAGCATGCGGCCCTGGAGGGTGCGGCGGCGCCGCACGGCGTCACCGGCGAGATCGAGCGCGCCGGGCGGAATCGGGGCGATGGAGGAGCGC
>Ga0066655_10000382_pt1 | contig 14277 bp, 9 predicted proteins | sample GraSoiAngelo_104_FD_133942 | JGI IMG/M metagenome (GOLD analysis project Ga0066655, IMG submission 133942) | Grasslands soil microbial communities from the Angelo Coastal Reserve, California, USA - 14_0903_05_30cm | ecosystem: Environmental > Terrestrial > Soil > Grasslands | place: USA... | reverse complement strand
TTTCGGTGTCATCGCCATGAGCCCAATTTGCGTTGCGGCCATGCAGACATGCATGATATTGATCGGCCAGCCGAGCACCGGCAAATGCGCCACCGTGTCTGGATGCGAAAGATCCTTAACCCAAAGAAACATTGCGTTCCGCAATTCTACGGCCTGACCGAGCATTTTGAAGAGACCGAAAAAGATCGGGATCTGAATCATCATCGGCAGGCATCCGCCCACCGGGTTAATCCCGTATTGCTTGTAGAGCTTCATCACCTCCTGGTTCATCCGGGTAGGGTCGTCTTTGTATTTTTCGCGCAGCTCCTGCATTTTCGGCGATAGTGCAGCCATCCGACGCATCGAGCGGTTCGCCCTATTTTGAATTGGCCAAAGTGTGAGCTTGATGATCGTCGTGAGAGCCAAAATAGCGAGACCGTAGTCATGCAACCAGCTATGCAGGAGGTTCATGAAGTTGAGCAGAAACTGGCAGACGATCTTGAATATCCCGAAGTCCACGACCTCGGCTTCATTGTGCGGAAGTTGCGCGAGACGATGGTACAGTTTCGGACCGGCGTAAATTTCGAAACCCGCGCTATATGTCTGACCTGGCTGGAGTCGGAATGAAGGCAGGCCAAGCGCACCCTCAATGGCAGGTAATTTTTGATCTGGTGCGCGCTCGATATCGAAACGGCGGCCCCAGACCGCATTGGCCTTTGCAGTCAGCGGCGCGACCAACGTGGTGAAGAATTGATCGCTCACTGCGACCCATTCCGCGCCAGCGATATCTTCCTGATAAAACGGTCGTGCCGTACGCTGCCCCAACCCGAGAAATCCCCCACTAGCACCAAACCAGCCGACGTCCACTCCTTTTGCTCGCCCATCGATGCACCAAACCAATCGCGTATAATAAGAATAATCTCTCGGATGAATCGGCGTAGCAGACCCGAGCGCCACAAAGTAGCCTGGACTTTGAAAAGGTTGCGAACCGCGATTCTCAAAATCCACGTCCATTTCGGAAACAAAATTGTCTTTTTTTCCCAAAGATGGCTGGAAGAAAAATTTCTTTCGAATCATGATCTGCTCGGGTGTGGTGTGTTCAAATTGCACTGCGGAATTTGAGCTGCCGGATATTGTGAACTCGGGAAGCACGGGCGAAGCTGGCTGCTCGATGATCGCGCCGATCGGGGCGCTACCAGCGGAATTCAAGACGACGCGCTCCCCTTGCTCGGCGATCTGATTAAGCAAAACCGCTTCCTTGATTCCGCCGCCGCGATTGGTGAGACGAAGCTCCACATCTGCATTTCGCAGCGTCTCTATTTTTTCGGGAAAAGTAGGACCCGGTTGGACTGGTGTTGGCGTCGGAACGGGACTTGGAGGAAAATATGGCGAGGGCGAAGGGCTAGGTGTCGTAACAGGCGGTGGCACACTCGGCGACGCTGAGATTGTCGATGGACGCGGATGCGGCATTTGTTTGCCAATGTAAATGTACCAGGCAATGAGCCCGATCACACAAAGGCTGACGATAATCCACGCAGTTCGATCCATAATTTTCGCCTAAAAGGCTATTCACACATCGCATCGCAGCCGCGCGATGTTTTCGGAACTGGATCGTGGCCTGTCCCGCCCCAAGGTTGGCAACGGGCCAGGCGCTTCAATCCCAGCCAGCCACCGCGACGAAGACCATGCGTCTCCACCGCTTCCAAAAAATACACTGAACAAGTCGGCGTAAATCGGCAGCCGAAACCGGAGCCGCAAATCAAGGAGAGAGCCGGCGACAGCGTGTATTGATAAATGCGAACAAAAAAACGAACGAAAGCGAGCATTAAAGCAGAATAGAAGCGCGCTTTGCCAGACGCAACCATTCATCTTCCAGGACCCTATAACCGGCATTGGCCGCAGCCCGCCTTGCGACGAGCACGATCCACATGTCATCTCTCAGATTGTGCTGGTGCGTACGCACAATTTCCCGGAACCGGCGCCGAACACGATTGCGAACAACTGTGCTGCCGAGACGCCGGCTGACTATAAAACCGGTGCGCGGTCCGCCAGAATTTTTCACTGCAACAGTGCCGAGCACCATTAATTTGCCTCGCTCGGCCTGGCCTTCTCGTTTCACGCGCTCGAAATCCGAAGCACGCGTCAAGCGACGCGTCTTTGGGAAGGAAAGCGAATATGCGTCTGGCATATCAGCATCGATCTAACACTGCGTGGCCATATTCGCACTTTTGTGTACAGCAAAAGTCTTCCCACGAAATCGCTCGCGGGAAGACCCTTGCAAGCAAACGATGGACCAAGGTTACGGCGTAGGCGACGTAGTTACGTTGATATTGGTGTTCGACTGCGTTTTAGTCTCCGTCTTGGTCTCGGGAGATGGTCTTTCCTTTACGATCGTTGTATTGCTTTCCTTCTTCTCGGCTGGCGGATTTGTGACCGTGGTTTCCTTCTGTTCGCACGCAGCCAACACTGCCAGCCCGGTTAGCAGGCAAATGTATTTCTTCATACAACGAAATCGGTTCTGGAAACCGATTCAGCCTTAAGGCGTGGGCGATTCAACAGGCGACTCGGTAGTGCCGGCCGGACTCGTGGTGGTGGTCGTTTCTGCTGGACTCGTAGCGGGCGCTGTTGCCGCTGGAGTTGTTGCGGTAGGGCTAGCTGCCGGCTCGGTCGTTTCGGTCTTTTGCTCACACGCCGCGAGGAGCGCGGCACTGGCCAGAATGCAGATATATTTTTTCATAGTTGGAAGGGCATATTGCTTTAATTGATCAATCGGGGCAAGGGCAGTTTTTGGCCCTGCGCTGTAATTTTTTTCCAAGAGCAAATGGCTCATAACCGTCTATTAAAGCGGTGATTCGTAATTGAGGCCATGCGCCTCCGCGACCGCCCGACAAGTCAGCCGTCCATCACGTGTATTGATTCCGCCAATCAACGCGGGCTGCTTTTTGCATGCCCCCTCCAAACCCAAATTCGCGAGTAATTCTATGTAACGGAAAGTGACGTTAGTAAGCGCCTGGGTTGCCGTACGCGCATAAGCGGCTGGCATGTTCGCTACACAATAATGGATGACCCCTTCCTCGACATACACCGGATCCAGATGGGTTGTAGGCCGCGATGTTTCGGCGCAGCCGCCTTGATCAATCGAGATATCCACGAGCACACTGCCCGGCTTCAACTTTCTTAACATCGCACGCGTGACCAGCTTGGGAGCCTTGGCTCCGGGCAACAGCACTGCGCCGATCAACAAATCACAATCAGGCATCAACTCCTGCAGGTTTGCTTCACTTGAATAAAGCGTGTTTGTGTTTCCCATCGCAAGATCGAGATAGCGCAATCGATCGAGATCGATATCGAGAATAGTGACATCTGCACCAAGGCCAGTCGCCATGCGGGCTGCGTTTTGGCCCGACGTACCGCCGCCAACCACTACTACGTGTCCCGGCAAAACTCCGGGCACTCCGCCAAGCAATACCCCGCTGCCGCCGTTGTATTTGGCGAGAAAATTTGCGCCCATTACAACTGACATGCGGCCTGCAATCTCGCTCATTGGCTCCAGCAGTGGCAGGCGATCATTGATCTGGATCGTCTCATATGCAATCGCGGTCACGCCTGATTTTAGCAACGCTTCCGTGAGCGATTTACTTGCAGCCAGATGCAGGTAGGTGAAAAGAGTCTGTCCTCTTCGTAAGAGGCGAAATTCCGATTTCAACGGTTCCTTCACTTTCACAATTAAGTCGGCTCGCGCGAAGACCTCTTCCGCCTGATCGACGATTTCGGCACCCGCACTGAGGTAATCTTCGTCCGGATAACCGGAACCCAGGCCGGCTTTTTCTTCCACGACCACGGCATGGCCCTGTCTGATCAGTTGATTCGCAGCCGAGGGGAGCAAGGCGACCCGCTGCTCTTGTTCTTTAATTTCTTTCGGAACACCGATGGTCATTCAAGGAAGTGAAGAATGACCAGCGACAAGTGACAAGACAAAAACGTCTGCAGCTCGTCTCTCGTCACTCAGTTGAGCGACGGATCATCCGGCGCGGCCGCGAGCAGTTTATACCACGGACCCAGGTTGTTCATAATATCGAACCAAAGTTTCGGCAAACGATCCAATCTTACCAACGACGGACTGGGCTTTTGCACAAGCCAGGCTTTTTGTTTCATTTCGGCCTCAAGCTGACCGGCGCCCCAGCCTGCATAGCCGACGAAAGCGCACGTTGCGACTGAAGCCTTTTGACCTAGCCCCGCGCTCGTTCCTCCGAATGCAATCTCGTGATTCAGCTTAAGGCCTTCGCCCTTTTGCCATTCAAACGCGGCAAACATCAGTTGGGTTTTGCCAACTGGTCCGCCAAGAAACACCGGCACATCGGCAAGGCCCGCTGGTGGCGTTTCGGTTACCAGATCGGCTACGTGCCTGTCGAGCGGACGATTAATGATCAAACCAAGCGCGCCCTCCGCTGGATCATGCGCGGAAATGAAGAGGACGGTGCGCCGGAAATTCGGATCGAGTAAGTTAGGGTGAGCTACTAGCAGCGAGCCAGCCAGGCTTTGTATGGGCGGGTCCTCACCAAAATTACGCATAAAAAACTAGAACCCTCGACACGAGCCCGCGCAAGTGCGCATCCTTCATGTAAAATTTTGTTGCGGTCGACTGTAACCTCGTTTAGAAGCGTCGAAGTTTTCCACGATTGTTCTGGGGGGAACAGCCGCCCTTCACGTCCATCGGGCGTGGGGGGCGGTATTTTTGCGATATTCCTCATTTGTCATTCTTCATTAATTCGGCATTCGTCACTCGTGCGTCGCCATTCCGTTTTAAGATCGGGACGATTCTCCTGGCCGGTTGCGTTCACACTCATTTCGCTAATCAGCGCGATAGTTGCCCTAGTTATCTTTCTCCGCCTGGAAACCTGGCCGGCGCGCACTGCGCAGCAAGGCACCGCTGGGCTTGAGCGCCTGGGCAAGAATTTGCGCGCCGCTTTCATCGACATTGCGCACTTGCAGCCGCGTATCAGCATCAATAACCGGGTTTACATGGAGCAAACCGCTCCAGTAACTGAATTGGCAGTTGTCTCGCGAAGAATCGAAGTGGAACACGAATTTCTCCACACCTGGGTAGGCAGTTCTAAACGCGTAAAACTGCATGGCACGTTTACTGCGAAAGCTGGGTTCGATTTACGGGAACAGGTCACAATCGATATTCGCCCAACCGAGATTCTCATCCAGCTTCCGCACGCTCAGATTCTCGGCATCGAGCAAAACCAAGTGGATGTTCTGGCGTTTGAAAATGGCTTGTGGAATCGCATTTCAGGGGCCGATCTCCAAAGCGAATTATCGATCTTGCCTCAGCTCGCCCGAGAAAAGGCGGGAGAGAGTGGTTTACCGGAAGAGGCAGAACGGATATTTCAGCAGCAGCTCGACCAGCGCATTCGCGCGCCGCAGCCGTTGCATTTGATCTTCAAGAACGAGATAAAACGCGAATAGTGATGACTAATCACTAATCGCCGATCACTTTCACCTTTCTCTCATCGGATGCCGCTTAGGACTCGATTACTTCTCGTCGGGCTGTTGGCGCTGCTTGTGGTAATCATGGTCGTTTGGTTTTCACCGGTCGCAGTTTCAAATGGCCTTCGGCTGTGGATCTGGTGGAAAGGTCGACAAGAAGGGCTGACGGTCAGTATTGATAAGATCTACGCGCCTTTTCTTCGTCCGGCAGTAATTCGCGGTCTCCATATGACGAATACGCGAGCGGATGCATTTCACATCGATTGCACTGCGACAAGCGCGACTCTCGATTTAAATTTGATCCGCATTCTGCTGTACCGGCGAGGCTACGCCATTCGCACCCTATCGATTGAAGGTTTGCATGGTGAAATCCGTCGAGACAACCCGGCCGTCCAAGGATTAACCCGACCCGCTTGGCAAGCGCTGCACAAATTGCTGCCACGGAAATTCAGCCTGCACAGTTCACAGATACGCGTGCAGGACGGCCCTACGCTGATCTTGCTGCGCAACTGCGATCTCTCCGCCAGCGACATTGAAGCGGGGCGCTTCAGCGCGGGAGAGGTCATGATCGCGTCGCCGTGGGTGCGCCAAACGTTTTCGCAGTTGCGCGGTGCAACCCGCTGGGAGACGGATCGGCTAATACTAGCCGGACTCACTTTAGCGCACGGCCTCGATCTTGAATCCATCTCAGTCGATTTGTCGCGTCTCGGCAGTCAACGAGTCGGATTGGAGTTCGATGCGGACGCGTTTGGTGGAAGAATTCGCGGCAACATCTCGCATGAATGGCATTCTCCACGCCAAAACTGGAAGGTCGCCGGCGGAGCTAACGACATTTCCCTCGCTCAAACATCAGAAGCAATCGGATTAACTGATCACTTTGGCGGTTTACTTCGCGCCTGCAATTTCACTTTTCGTGGAAATCTGAACGCTCCAGCCGACGTAACTGCATCACTTTGGACTGAAATGGCCGGCCTCACCTGGCGCGGTCGCACGGCCGAAGCGATCATGCTCGGCGCTTCACTCTACAACCAGCAAATCCAACTCCAGCAAGTTTACATCAAGCAGAAAACAAATCAGCTCACCTTAAGCGGCCAAGCCTCGTTCTCTTCCAAATCATCTGAATGGCTCAGTCCCGATTTTGGCGGCGACATCTCCGCGACAATTAACAACCTCGGTGACTTTACCAGTCTCTTCGGCGCGAATTCCGGCAATTTCTCCGGAAAACTCATGGTCAAAGGAACATTAACTACGCGCGCACGGCGGCTCGCCGGAAACCTGACAATTGAAGGTGCGTCTCTAACGCTTTTTAAAACAGCAATCGATAGTTTAAGCGCAAAACTCAAGTTAGAAGGAACGCAATTAGCAATCGAACAATTCGATCTTAAGCACAAGAACGATTACCTCAACGCACAGGGCAAGATCGACATGTCCGGCGAACACAATTATGGGGGAACAGTCAACGCTGCAATCGATGATCTAACTCCTTATTTGGCTGCAGTCGAAATTAACCCTATCCAGACAAAACCCGCTTCAGTCAACGCGCATATTACGATCGATTCCGGAGTGTGGGATGGCAGTGTTTTGACACAAATCCCAAACTCAGCACCAATCGCTCTAAGTGTCCACTTTCCACTCCGAATCGGCGATGGCTGGAACGCATTCGGAACGTCTTCGGTCCTGTCGCTGAGCTTTCCGTTGGTCTCTCTTGCCGATGCTCAACGTTACCTTAATCTTGGGATTTTTCGCGACGGAATCCTGAGTGGAGGAATGCACATTTCCGGGACATTGCTGCGCCCTGACTTTTTGGTGGATGTCCAATTGGTAAATGGGCAATTGGAAAATGCGTCGCTTGGTCTGACCGAACTTAGCGGCCATGTGTACTTTGGCGCAGACCACGGTGTAGTCGCCGGTATGATTGATTTCCTTCGTGCAAGTACGAAGGATGTCGATCTTTCGTTCACCGGTGACATCGCTGGTCCGGATTTGTCCGATGTGAGGATCACGGTGACTGGCACATCACCGGTGTTTGACTTAACACCTCGCCAAATCGACTGCGCTAGCAGAATCGATCTGGTCCCGACTGGTGGGATGATCCTCGCACCGCTAATTGATAAGATGGAGGTTCGCGGAGGACTTTTCGGGCCGCGCTGGACGCTGACTCTTCAGCCCGTCGGTCGCTTGCCGGCAATTGAGGCAATTGACATCGCAATGCGAAGCTTCCCATTATGCCTCGGTGCCCTATCCGACGGGAAAACCTTAACGCTCGGTGCGTACTCGCGACCGCAGCCCTCTCCTGTCCGTGCACGCCGGAAGGCAAAGACTCGTTAGGCTACGTGACATTTCAGTGTCCTGGCTTCTCCGTGACCAGCCAGCGGGAAAGTTTTTGTTCCAGATCACGTGTGAGCTCGACGCGAAACTCCGCACCTGCATCCAAGCGCAATGGATTCCCGTTTACGCGATCAAATAGCAATTGAACCGGACGGCGACCCGGCGAGCTGGCGAGAATCTCGCGCACTTCGCGCAATTCGTCGCGCGTTGCCTCGCGAGAAAACCGCAAAAGCACCGCTTCCTCTTGCAGCAGACTAGCCGCTCCTTCCTTGCGGCCATTTCTGTCATTGGGCGTCAGCATCTTAATCTCCTGCGCTGTGGCACGAACAGCGTCATCGCGTTTATCCAGCGCGCCTCTGATCTCAACCACACGTCCAGCAGCGAGTGCATCTGACACTTTCAAATAAACCTCGTTCCAAACGACTACCTCAAGCATGTCCGTCAAGTCTTCCACCCAGATGACCGCGAATGGTTTGCCTTCTCTCCTCGTAAACTTTTTTTCGACCTGCGCAATCGCTCCCGCAATTTTGAATGGAGTGCGATCGTCAAGCTCACCTAGTGAAGCAATCGGTCGATAATTTCTCGCCGCGAAAAGATCGACATACGCATCGAGCGGATGCCCGCTCACATAAAAGCCAAGCAGCTCCTTTTCGTACGAAAGCTTTTCGTGGTCACTCCACCGAGCGATTGGTCTTTTTCTCGACGCGCTGGGCGCAGTCGTCTCATCGAAGAGCGAGACCTGGCCGGCGATGCGATCCCGCTGCGCTGCCGCCGAAGCCATAAGCGCTTCATCGATACGCGCGAAAAATTCAGCGCGCTCGCGGCCAAGAAAATCAAAAGCGCCAGCTTTGACCAGGCTTTCCAACATTTTGCGATTCGCGATGCGCGTGTCGAGCCGGGTGCAAAAGTCCTCCAGGGAAGTAAAATCGCCTCGTTGTTCACGCTCACGAATCACGGTCGTCATTGCGCTTTCCCCAACGTGCTTAATGGCAGCAAGTCCGTAGCGAATGGCCCTGTAGCCGGGGTCGCCGACCCCGGTTTGTGATTCCCCCGTCCGGCTCCCGGCATCACCGATGCCGGCTACAGTTTCCGGCGTAAACTTTAAGCCGCTCTTGTTGATATCTGGAGGCAAGATGGCAACGCCCATCCGTTTGCATTCGCCGACAAAAACTGAAATTTTGTCGGTGTTATTGATTTCGTTGCTGAGCAGCCCGGCCATGAATTCGACAGGGTAATGCGCTTTCAGATAAGCGGTCTGATAACTGATCAGACCGTAAGCTGCGCTGTGGCTCTTGTTGAATCCGTAGCCGGCAAATTTTTCGAGCAAATCGAAGATCGCGTTGGCTTTTTTCTCCAGGATTTTGTTTGTGTGCACACAGCCTGCGATGAAATTCTGTCTCTCTTTCGCCATTTTTTCCTTGTCTTTCTTGCCCATCGCGCGCCGGAGAAGATCGGCTTGAGCGAGTGAATAGCCGGCAAGCTTGCTCGCGGCAGCCATCACTTGCTCCTGATAAATCATCACGCCGTAGGTGTCTGAGCAGATTTCTTCGAGCAGCGGATGCTCATAACGGATTTTGGTTAGGCCTTTCTTGCGTTTGATGTAATCGCCGATCAGATCCATCGGCCCCGGCCGATAAAGTGCGATCAACGCGATGATGTCGTCGATCTTTTGCACATCAAACTGCCGGGCGGTGCTGGTCATTCCGCCCGATTCCATTTGGAAAAGGCCAATGGTTTCACCGCGGTTATACAGGCCGAACGCTTCGGCGTCATCTAGTGGAATGTTCTTCAGCGAAAAATTCGGCTCTCGTTTCCGAATTAGCGCGATCGTATCCTCGATCACAGTCAACGTTTTTAATCCGAGGAAATCCATTTTCAGGAGCCCGAGGTCGTTCAGTGGCCCCATCGGATATTGGCTGATAATGTCGTTGCCCTTCACATCGCGACAGAGCGGGATGTAATCCGACAAATCGCGATCGGCGATCACTACACCGGCGGCATGCACGCCTGCATTGCGCGACAAACCTTCCAATGTTTTTGCGTAATCAAAAAGCTGACGCGTCGCTGGCTCAGTCGTGACGGCCTGTTTCAATTCGGGATTTTTTTCGATCGCCGAATCGAGCGTGATATTCAGCTCGTTGGGAATCATGCGCGCGATGCGATCGGCGTCGCGATAGCTCATTCCCATTACGCGGCCCACATCGCGCACGACGCTTTTCGCTTTGAGTTTGCCAAAAGTGATGATCTGCGCGACACGGCGCTGCCCATACTTCTGCCGCACATATTCGAGAACTTCGCCGCGACGGGCCTCGCAAAAATCGACATCGATGTCGGGTGGCGAGACGCGGTCCGGGTTTAAAAATCGCTCGAAAATCAATCCGTATTGCAACGGATCGATGTCGGTAATTCCAAGAACATAAGCGACCATCGAGCCTGCGGCTGAACCGCGGCCCGGGCCGACGGGGATGCCCTTTTCCTTGGCGAAATGAATGAAATCCCAAACGATGAGCAGATAACTTACGAAACCCGTTTTCTCCAGAACACCGAGCTCGTATTCCAGCCGTCCAAGCAATTCGGTATCAGTCGTCGCTTGCGCGCCGTAGCGTTCGCGCAGACCGTCGTAACAAAGCTCGCGCAAATAACCTTCGCGCGTTTTTCCAGACGGCACCGGATACTCCGGATATTTCGAATGCCCAAATTCAAGGTCGACATGGCAACGCTCGCCGATTTGAAGCGTGTTCATAATCGCCTCCGGGAAATCACGGAAGATCTCGCGCATTTCGGCAGGCGATTTGAAATACAACTCCGGCACGTACCGCATCCGGGTTTCGTCGTGGACCATTTTACCGGTGCCGATGCACAGCATCACGTCATGCGCGGCGTGGTTGCTCCGACGCAAAAAATGGACATCGTTTGCCGCAACCAATCCGACGCCGAGGTCTCGCGCGATCTGCGGCAGAACGCGATTGCATTGGCCTTGCACTTCGATGCCGTGATCGTGCATCTCGACGAAGAAATTTGTCGGGCCAAGAATATCGCGATATTCGGCAGCGCTTTGTTTCGCTTTTTCGATGTTGTTGGCCTGAATCGCGGTGTTGACCTCGCCCGAAAGGCATCCGCTGAGGCCAATCAGCCCGGCTGCATGCGCGGCCAAAAGCTCTTTATCGATCCTGGGAGCATAATGAAATCCATCGAGGTGCGCCGTCGTAACCAACTTTACGAGATTGCGATAGCCTGTCTCATTTTCCGCCAAAAGCGTGAAGTGATAAGCGGCATCGCGGCGCGAGGCCGGCCGATCTTTATGCGATCCGGGCGCAATGTACGCCTCGCATCCAATGATGGGCTTGACTCCAGCGCGGATAGCTTCCTGATAAAATTCAATCGCGCCAAATAAATTGCCGTGATCGGTGATGGCAACCGCAGGCATTTTGAATTCGGTCGCTTTTTTCATCAGCTCTTTCATCCGGATCGCACCATCGAGCAGGGAATATTCTGTGTGCAGATGGAGGTGAACGAATGAATCGCGACGCATTTCTGTTTGCAGTATTAAGCGGCAAAAAAAAATGGCAAATTTACGAGGCATGTCATCTCGAACGAACTGATGGAGCTTGGCAAATTTGTGTCTGCTCCGCAGTCTTTCTCGCCTCTCCCCTTGCACAAGAGGAGAGGATTAAGGTGAGGAGTTGGAGCCACGCCACGCACGGTTTATTCGAATAAACCCTCACCCTGCCCCTCTCCCTGCGAGGCAGAGGCGAGCATACCACGCGCACTATGTTCGATTCTCGGCCTCAACGTGACCGACAAGCGACGAGTACTGCCGCGTTCTAGTGGCAAAAATTCGTGATTGCATTCGCGTCGCGGCATTGCTATGAGAGCGCGAAACCGTTCAGGCTTAGCTTTCGATTGCAAAGCGAGGCGCGGTGCCGAGTTTAGATCTACATGAAAAAGCTGGAAGCGATCATCAAACCATTCAAGCTCGAAGAGGTCAAAGAAGCATTGGCGGAGCTGGGCATCGAAGGGATGACCGTCACGGAAGTGAAAGGATTTGGCCGGCAAAAGGGGCACACTGAAATTTATCGCGGAAGCGAATACACAGTGGATTTTCTGCCCAAGGTGAAAGTGGAAGTAGTGATGGCAGACGACATGGTGGACAGGGCGGTCAATGTCGTAGTCGCCGCCGCGAAGACTGGCAAGATCGGCGATGGGAAGGTGTTTGTTCTTCCAGTGGAACACGCAGTGCGCATCCGCACAGAAGAAATTGGCGAAAAAGCGGTGTGATGCAGGAGTTGATAGTTGAGAGTTGATGGTTGAGGGAACTGTCAGACTCATACGCAACTATCAATGCTAGACGCAGCACGAAGCGAATTTTGAAAAACAGATTTTTATTTTCTCTCAACTATCAACGAATACCTATGAACTCTGAATATGGCCAAAGAAAAAACTCCATCCGACGTTAGCAAAATGATCAAGGACCACGGCGTAAAGCTCGTGGATTTCAAATTCACCGATCTGCCGGGCGCCTGGCAGCATTTCACCACTACCCTCAGCGACTATAGCGAAGACATTTTTACCGATGGACTCGGCTTCGATGGCTCGAGCATCCGCGGCTGGAAAGTGATCAATGCCTCTGACATGCTGGTCATTCCCGATCCCAATACCGCTTGGATCGACATCTTCAACGCTGAACCGACGCTCTCGCTTATCTGCACCATTGTTGATCCGATTACCCGCGAACCCTACGATCGCGACCCCCGCGGCGTCGCTGAAAAAGCAGAAGCTTATTTAAAAAGCACCGGTATCGCCGACACGGCTTACTTCGGGCCGGAGGCCGAATTTTTCATTTTCGACGATGTGCGCTTTAGCTACTCGGGCAATTCTTCATTCCATCTGGTGGATAGTGTGGAAGGCCATTGGAACAGCGCCCGCGAAGAATTTCCAAACGTCGGTTACAAGATTCGACCAAAGGAAGGTTATTTTCCCGTTCCGCCGATGGATTCGCTGCAAGACATCCGCAACGAAATGGCACTCGAGTTGGAGAAGGCCGGCATTCCGGTCGATAAACAGCACCACGAAGTAGCAACCGCGGGCCAGGCCGAGATTGATATCCGCTTCGCGCCGCTAAAAGTGATGAGCGACTCGATGCAGTACTACAAATACATCATTCGCAATGTCGCGAGGAAGCACAACAAAACGGCTACGTTCATGCCGAAGCCGCTCTTCGCCGACAACGGCTCCGGCATGCATACTCACATCTCGCTTTGGAAAGATGGCAAGCCGCTGTTTGCTGGGAACGGTTACGCGGGGTTAAGCGAGAACGCGCTCTTTTTCATCGGCGGAATTTTGAAACACGCATCGGCGCTGACCTGTTTCACCAATCCAACCACGAACAGCTTCAAGCGGCTGGTACCCGGATTCGAAGCGCCGGTTAATCTGGCATATTCAGCGCGCAACCGTTCCGCCGCGGTCCGCATTCCGACCTACTCAGCTAGTCCGAAGGCAAAACGTCTCGAGTTTCGCACGCCCGACGCGGCGGCGAATCCATATCTGGCATTCTCCGCCATGCTCCTGGCCGGCATCGACGGAATCCAGAACCGCATCGATCCCGGCGATCCGCTCGACAAGAACTTGTATGAACTGCCGCCAGAAGAATTAGCGCAAGTTGCCAGTGTTCCCGATTCACTCCGTGGCGCAATCGAAGCGCTTGAGGCTGATCATGCCTTCATGTTACGCGGCGACGTCTTCAACGAGGACTTCATCGCCAACTGGATCGACATGAAACAAAAAGAATATGACGCTCTCCGACTGCGTCCCCACCCGTACGAGTTCGCTATGTACTACGACGTGTAGTTGCCTCATGTCATTCGAGCGGAGTCGAGGAATCTCTCACTGTTTTGATCTATGAGCGGAGACCAAGGTGGATTGAACAGAACCAAGACATGCCGTTCTCGATAAACGGTTCGCAAATATTTAACTCAGTACATGAGAGAGAAACAACTCACGCCACTCTTCGTCGGCATCGCTCTGCTTGGAACAAGCCATTGTCTGCCGGCTGCTGATCCGGCTCATCCAGATCAGCCGATTGTTTCTCCCGCTGAGTCAATCTCGCGGCTGGAAGAAGGCAATGGCCGTTTCAATGCCGGTAATCTGCAGCATCGACACGAGTCGCGCGAGGAAAGAACGTACATGGCGAGCCACAGCTATGAAAATACTGGCATGATTTTCCTGGGCACGACTGCCGCCCAGGCGGCAAAACGGCGCGCAGAACTGACAAAGAGCCAGCATCCATTTGCCATCATTGTGAGTTGCTCCGATTCGCGTGTCCCGCCTGAAATCGTGTTTGACCAGGGCCTCGGCAACTTATTCGTGCTCCGCGTGGCGGGCAATGTGATCGACGATCATAGTTTGGGCAGCATCGAGTACGCAGTCGATCATTTGGCGGTTCGGCTGATCGTGGTGCTTGGACACCAGCGCTGCGGC
>Ga0066655_10000368_pt1 | contig 14457 bp, 10 predicted proteins | sample GraSoiAngelo_104_FD_133942 | JGI IMG/M metagenome (GOLD analysis project Ga0066655, IMG submission 133942) | Grasslands soil microbial communities from the Angelo Coastal Reserve, California, USA - 14_0903_05_30cm | ecosystem: Environmental > Terrestrial > Soil > Grasslands | place: USA... | reverse complement strand
GAGGTGGAGTTCAGCGCGCGCCGTGAGTACGGCCCAGGCATGCTGCGCATCACCAACAGCTCGCAATTATTTGAGGGACTCGGAGAACAGATCGACATTTGGAGCAGTCACGGTGACAAGGTGACAACGCTGCCCGCTGATTTCCGCACCGCAGCCCGCACGGAAAATTCAGATTTCGCCGCGATCGAAAATCCCGAGCGCAAACTCTACGGACTGCAATTCCATCCGGAAGTCGCGCACACGCCACGCGGCAAAGAGATTCTGCAGAATTTTGTATATCACATCTGTCACTGCGCGATGGACTGGACGATGGGTTCCTTTATCGAAGAGGCTTGCGCGCGCATCCGGAAACAGGTCGGCGATCAAAAGGTCGTGCTCGGTTTGAGCGGTGGCGTTGATTCTTCAGTCACTGCCGCGCTCTTGCACAAAGCAATCGGCGACCAACTTACCTGTATTTTCGTGAACAATGGACTGTTGCGCTCGCGCGAAGAAGAAATCGTGCAGCGTGTTTTCGGCGAAAATTTTCACGTGCGTTTGAAATACGTGGATGCGAGCAAACGCTTTCTCGCGCTGCTCAAAGGGGTGACCGATCCCGAAACCAAACGGAAGCGTATCGGCAATGAATTCATCAAGGTCTTTCAGCACGCGACCGAGGAATTGCTCGAGGAAGATCGCAGGAACGGCGCGCGCAAACACGGCGGTTATAGGTTTCTCGCACAAGGCACGCTTTATCCGGACGTGATCGAGAGTGTCTCAATCGAGGGCAATCCGGCGCAGGTAATCAAGAGCCATCACAACGTTGGCGGGTTACCAGAAAAAATGCACTTCGAGCTGGTCGAACCGGTGCGCCAATTATTCAAAGACGAAGTGCGCCAAGCGGGATTTCAGCTCGGTTTGCCGAAGGAGATTGTCTACCGTCAACCCTTCCCGGGGCCGGGTCTCGCCGTTCGCATCCTGGGTGAAGTTACGCCCGAGCGATTGTCCATCTTGCGTGAAGCCGACACGATCGTCGTGAGCGAGATGGAATCCTCTGGCTGGTATTACCGTGTCTGGCAATCGTTCGCCGTTCTGCTACCGGTCCGCTCAGTCGGCGTGATGGGCGATCAGCGGACCTACGAAAACACGATCGTGCTCCGCATCGTCGAAAGCCAGGACGGCATGACCGCCGATTGGGTGCGCCTCCCCTACGAGTTACTGGCGCGCATCTCCGCTCGAATCAGTAACGAAGTCAAAGGCGTCAACCGCATCTGTTATGACATTTCGAGCAAACCGCCGAGCACGATCGAGTGGGAATGAAATAACGGCAGAGTGCGGAACAGAGACTTGCAGCCTGTGCGACCGCCGGGCGTCTCGTCTGCGTTCCGACCCGGTGCAACGCATCTGCTACTCGCCGATCTCGTCGATCGCGTTGATGAATTCGGTGAAGTCTTTGCCATTGCGCGCGGCGTGATTGAGCGCATCGAGCCGCCCGTTCATTGCTGCTTCGGGTAGCGCGACGCGACGCGATTGCCATCCGTTTGTGAAAACGATTTCGTCCCACTGGATCGAGGAAATTTCGTCGTTGAAACGCGCTACGGCGCGGCCGCGGAAAAAGGCGCGCGTGGTTTCGGGCGGATTGAAGATCGAGGTTTTGATATCACCTTCGGCCACGACGCGGCGGGCGGAACCCTGGCGTACAAGCTCATAATACAAGCCGCGCTCAAGATCGACATTGTGATATTCGAGATCGATTGACTGCAGCCACGGGTCGTTCCACGAAAGTTTTTCTTCTTCCTGCAACGCGTTCAGCAAGAACTTCTTCGCCGCCCAATCGACGCGATCGCGCGTCGACATCACATCGCGCTCAAGATCGTCGAGAACATTTTCCCATTCGCGCAGAACCCATTGCCCATCCTCGGACACGCCGTTGTCGATCTTCCTCGCGGCCCGCAAATAAATCCGTTGGACATCGATCGCAGAGATTTTCCTGCCATCTTTCAGTTCGATGATCCAATCGTAAGTTTGATCGCGGCTGATTGATTTGTTTGCATCAATCGGCTGCGCGATCTCAAGTTGCGGCGCCTGTCCGCGCTCAATCAGATCGAGAATAAGCGACGTGGTGCCAATTTTCATGGCCGTGGCCCATTCGCTCATGTTCGAGTCGGCGAGTATAACGTGAAACCGCCGATAGCGGCTCGCGTCCACATGGGGTTCATCGCGCGTATTGATCAGAGGGCGGCGATTCATTGTATCAATGCTAACCAGCACGCTAAAAAAATCCGCGCGTTGTGAGATTTGAAAGATACCAGGCTCGCCCCGTGCGCTCTCCCCTTCAATGCCCATCTTGCCAGCGCCCGCGAAAATCTGGCGAGTAATGAGAAACGGCAGTATTCCGGCGACAATCGCGTCCCATGCGATCTCGCGACTCATTAGGTAATTGTCGTGACAACCGTAACTGTGTCCGACAAAGTCGGTGTTGTTTTTGTAAAGACGAACTTCCTGACCGGGCGGCAACTTTTGATTTCGGCGTCGCGCGCACTCGGCGAGAATGCGTTCGCCGGCCTTTTCCTGCGCGACAATTTGCCGGAGAGTCGTGCATTCTGGCGTGGAATATTCCGGATGCGCATGGTCGTTGTAAAAACGGGCACCGTTCGAAAGAACGAGGTCGCTTTTTATTTCCTCGAAGCTAAGCGGGCGGTTTTTGTCGATCTCGTAGTAAGCCGATTCGTCGGTGTCCTGAAGTAATTCGCGGGCACGAAAGCCGCGTACGTCGAGGTGTGGATCTTCCAACTCATAGTCCCATTTCATGAGCGCGCCGTGCTCGGTGTAACGCCGCACCAACTCGATCGATTCGGCAACAACATCGACCATGTCCGCGCCGCTCACGGTGATGCCGTACTCGGTCTCAAGACCAAAGACGCGTTTCATCGGCAAAAAGGCGGGGCCCGCGTCAAATCACCCCGGAAAAGTGTCTTGCCGTTTCGTTGCCCGTCCGTATCGGGGCAATTTTGACGACATTTTCTGGATCGTAATCGATTAGCTTGAGCCAGTCTTCGGTGATGTCAGTGGTCGGGAAAATGTCGTTCTCCACATACTCGGCATTGAACGCGAGTTGCAAGTCGGTTTCCCGAATTCCTTCCTCCTGTTGAGTGGCAATGGCTCGTTTAATCGCCATCGCTTTCGCGCGCTCCACGATCGAGGCAATGATCGCGCCGCTGATGAGATCGCTGCGGTAAAGAATTTCTTTGCGCCCGCTGCGCAGTGTTACTTCGAGGAACCTGTTTTCATCACGACGCATAAATTGCCAGTCGACAAACCGTTCGATTAAACGCTCAATCGACGTGCCGATTCCATCAGCTTCCTTCGCCAACACGCCATCGTACGGCAGATCATCTGTAAGATAGATGCGGTAAATTTCGCGCGCTCCCTGCCTCTCCGGGCGATCCACTTTGATTTTTCGATCGATCCGGCCAGGACGCAAAATGGCTGGGTCAATCAGGTCGGCGCGATTGGAGGCGAGGATAATCACGACGTCGTTGAGCGAATCAATCCCGTCCATTTCCGAGCAAAACATCGGGACCAGCGTCGAAAGAATATTGGAATGACGCGAGGCGCGCCGCGTGCCGAGAATCGACTCGGCCTCGTCGATGAAAAGGAACGGCATGAAACCCTCGTAGCGTTTTTCGCGAGCGGTGGCAAAAATTTCGCGCACCATCCTTTCCGATTCGCCGACCCACATATTCAAAATCTCCGGGCCTTTGACGTGCATGAAATATTCCTGCATTTCCACGCCTGTTTTTTCCCGAAGCTGCCTCGTCAAATTGTAGGCCGTTGCCTTGCCGATGAGCGTCTTGCCGCAACCGGGCGGGCCGTAAAGGAGAAAACCTTTCGGCGTGACGTGCTGAAATTTCTTGAAAAGATCGACGTGCAATAATGGAAGCTCGATTGCGTCCTTGATGGCCTGGAGGGCGGCTTCCTGACCGCCCACTTTCTCCCACGGCAATTCCGGGACATCGTCGAGGTAATGTTCGTGCGATTTCGTGCTCGAGAGCATTTCAAGCGCCATCCGGTAGTTTGAGTCAACTCGGACCTCGTCGCCCGATTTCAAGGTCGAGTGGGCAAGATCCGCAGAGCGCTGCAGCACCATCGATTGCAATCCATGTTCGGAGCCCACGCGCAACCGATCTTTGCCAAGGATTTCCGTGATTTTTGTCACCGGGCCCGCCCTTTCGAATCCGAGATCGCCAACAATGACGAACGCTTCGTTGACCAGGACCCGGGTTCCCTTTTTCAATTTTGCAAGCGAAATGCGCGGATCGACATTGCAATAATAATCGGCGCCTCCCACCACGATGTGCGCCGTATCGTGGGACGTGGCGTCGAGAAACGTGCCAATCCGGTTCGCGGGGGAAGTCACTTTCTTGACGACTTCCTCGAGCTTCTCAATCATACGGCGCGCTTCGAGAATCATTTCTTCTCGATTGGAAATCTCGGGGCGCAGATAGACCAGTTCCTGCCGAATTGGATCGCCCGGAGGCAACGACGCAATCACACGATCGAATAAATCGAGAAGATTACCCGGACCCGAGTCCCCTTCCCCGCCCTGTAACCCTTCGCTGCGCTCGTCGCTCATTTATGGTTTGGGTCAATCCGCCGAACCGAGTTTCACTATAGCTTTGTCAGGCACATTCCGCAATCTTCGACGCCACTCGCATACAAAACGTTCAACCATCATGTCGATCTTGCGGTTGCAGAAAAAATCGAAGGATGACTCTTCGCATCCAGATATAACAGTGCGTGCCGCTCGCGAATCCTTTCGGAGTCTTCACGCGCAGATGCTCGATGCAACGTCACGTTGCTTGCGGCAGGAGACAGCCACCTTTACACTTTGATTTCCTGAGGAGCCTTAGCTCAATTGGTTAGAGCGCCGCCCTGTCACGGCGGAGGTTGCGGGTTCGAGCCCCGTAGGCTCCGGATCTTGCGTTTTGTTCTGACTCTGAAAATCGACAGGATTGCGCCCACGGTCTTCTCAGTCGTGTCCTATTCGCAAGGAATGCGCCGCTAATCCGCTGCCGAAATGCGCTTTGTCGAAGAAAGGCACATCCCCGCCGGGTCGCACGTTTTGAATGTTAAATGAGAAACGCCACTGCAATTTGGAACGGGCAGCACGCTGCCGATCAAACGTTAGCGGCGATGGAAGAGATGGAGCACTATTGCGCAGCGCATCCCCGGAGCCCGGCGGCGACACGTCGTCCTCAGCTGTCGATTCGGGGCCGCACCGTTGTCGCATTACTGGGTCCAGCTATTGAAGAGGGCATCGCTGGCTTCGGCGACACTGTGCAGGCGGCGTTGCGCGCCTTTGACGCGCAATATTCGCGCTCTCTTAGACCGCCTGCCGATCTGGATTAGTATCGCGCTGCGCCTGCGGGCAACGCAGGAGCCGCGTCAGCTTTTGACGCCGGCGCCCAGATAAGTTACGAGCCGCCTCTCGACACCACCAATGCATCGAGCGACCACTTTTTTCCAGCACCGACGATGAGCAAAAAGAGCAGTCCAAGCCACATGGAAAAATCCGTGCGCGCTTCATGCATCATGCTCCAGAAACCATAGTGCGGCAATTTCGGGAGCGAGAAGCCCCAGAAAGCGTGACCGAGGAGCACCGGAATTTTCGTCGATACAATCGCGACGCTGATGTCCACGAGCAACACAATGGCCGCAAGCCGGGTGAGCAATCCAAGTATCACGAGCGTGCCGCAAACCACTTCGCATCCGCCCACAAACGGGCCCATTATTTCCGGAGTAGGAATACCGATTTTGGCAAAGCGCCCTGCCGCAAGTTCCGCCGGATAAAGAAATTTCTGAATGCCTTCGGACACGAAAACGCCGCCGATCAAAATTCGCACGAGAACCGTCGCCGCGGGTGCATTCGTAAGAAAATGGCGGCGCACGGTAACCTAAATCTTCGGCGTAAATTGGGCGAGATCGTAGATGCCGAATCGCTTCTCGATTCCGGTCACCTTATCCACCATCTTCTCAAATCCGTCTTCACCAAAGAGCTCGTCTTCCTTCTTCTCGAAATCCTCGCCCAGAGAATCGAATTCATGCGGCGAAACGATCTTGCGAAAAGCAGGAAAGAGAACAGTGTCCTCGCGGGCTTCGTGCGGATTGTACATGCGAATGTATTGCTGCATCGAGTCGATGAGCTGTAATCGCTCGGACTCATTTCTAAGGGATTGGAAATTCGCGAATCGCATCGTCCCATCCGTAACGCGGCGTCCGGCTTGATGTTGCGTGCGAAGTACTTTTACCAAATCGACAAGCTGATTGGCTTTTTCGAAGCGCGGGAATAGAAAATCTTCCTCGAGCTTCTCATGATAATTTTCGACAAAGCTGCGAATAATTCCCGCGGCATCGGCCAGAGCTTCGGGCGGAAAATCCTGCTTCGCATCGAGGCGGCGCAACGCTTCGCCGTAAATCAAAAGCACGCGCTTTAGCACGCCGTGCTCGCGCATCAAATCTTCGGGCGGACCAACCTCGGCTTCTTTTCCGTCACCTTTCTTTTCCAGCTCCGCGCCACGAAGCAGTTCGCTGCCCGCTAACGCAACTCCGCTAAAGATAATGCCGCTCTTGAGAAAAACTCTGCGGTTGAAGGGTCGCTCGCCCCCATGTCGATCTTGCATATTTCGGTCAAGCTCTATTGTGAATCATAATCGCATTGCGTTTCCGAGTTGAGTGTATTAGGGGACAAATCCAAATTAGTGAGTCGCTCGGAGAGAAATGCTACAGCGACATCCAGGCAGCCAATGCTGCCACCTTTTGATCCGCGCGCCATGGCCCGCTCACGGAACGCCCGAGATCAACAAGCGTTCGCTGTATTTGAGTACGCGGTTGGTGAAGGAGATTCGACGCGGTTTGGTACATATCACGCTCGATGAAAATCGCGCACTGAATTCCCCGCGATTGTAGAGCGGCTTCGAGCGTTGTCCGAAATAAGCATCCCTCCAACGCATGTGCGCGAATGTGTGGATTGGCAATCGAGTCGGGATCAATCACGCTTCCAACCACGAGCGCGGCACGACGAATCGCGTACCCATTATCCGTGCACCGCTTGAGAAGATCGACAATCGATTTTTCTGTAGCGCGGCGAACACCTTGCACACGATGTTTTAATTTGGTTGCATTCATCTCCAGCATACCCGTCGCTGCGTGATACGGCTGCCGCATTTCTGGATCGCGCGGATCGGAAAGATCGATCACTTGACTCTCACACAAATGCGGCGAGCGGACGGAACCGTCGATGAGAATCGAAACAGCCGAGCCCGATCTTACGCGAAACCCGAGTGCTGCTCGGTCTACTGTCACTTTGGGCAATTATCGCCGCATAATGTGGATGGCGAGAATACGGCTTTGATGACGTTCGCAATCACAACTTCAGAAAGGCGAATCTAACAAGCAACAGACCGGTAATTAAACCAAGAATCGCACCTGAGGGCACAACGTACGGAGCATCCATCGATTTGAACCCGCCCTTGGCCAGAAAAATCACCAGACCGAACGCAAAGCCATAGAGCAACCCATATCCGGGACCGTGCCACCATGCGCTGCGGCTTGTTAACGACATACCGGTTAGAAGACTCACGAGAATTCTCTTCAAGATCGCCGCAAGAAAAATTTCGGTCTTAAAGGGTTCGCCTGGCGCAAGGAAGATTCCAACGCCGTCGAGTGCACCGATTATTCCACCGATTACCATAACGACAATGACGTTCACCTTAGCTTTGCCTTACTTGCTTCACGATTGTCATCGCCGCATGATATGGATGGCCAGGATGCGACTTTGATGACGGGCGAGCAAGTAGTCGATAAAATCGCCAATGATTGAGTTCGGCTTGTTGCCAAATTTGGTGACCACACGGCAGATGAGTACACCGGTGCGTCCGTGCCATTCCAAATTGATCACACCATGCGCTTCGCGCGCGCTATGAATTTTTGCCCAGCCATGTGGGCGCCCCGGCCTCTGGTGCTCTGTCGGCACAAGCTTGAATTTCCGTTCGAGTTGCGGATCGCTCATGATTTTGTTGCGTAAAGATCCGCGTCCGCTGGTGATGACTTGAATCACCGTCTGCATTTCACACTTAGGTTCAGCAGGAAATCAGTTCTTTTACAATGCTTGTTTCGAGACGATTCTTTATAGGCATAGCAGCGTGCAGGCACCTCCTCGAGGAGCGACTACCTCCTAGTTCTCAATCAGTGAACGATACATAACATAAACGTCGACATATCCTTTTTCCGGATGGCGAAACGCGCCAGGCAGAGTGCCGGTGATCTTGAAACCAAGCTCGTGCCAAAGGTGGATCGCGGCGGTGTTCGTCGAGACAACGAAATTGAATTGCATCGCGCGAAACCCAAGTCGCCGCGCCTCGCCCAGACAATGCTCGCCCATATTTCGGCCTACTTGAAGTCCTCGCGCGGATGGCGCAACCATGAAGGCGGCGTTCGCAACGTGCGAACCGGCTCCGGCTTGATTCGGCTTTAGAATGTAAGTGCCGACAACGCGCCCATCGTTTTCTGCAACGTAAGGACGCGTACCAGCTCTAAACCAATAAGCCAGCGCGTCATTGCGCGACATCTCTGGCTCAAACGCGTAAGTGTCGCCAGCAGCAACAACGGCATAAAAAATATCCCAAATCGCGTCGTGATCCGCTTCCGTTGCTGCGCGTATTTCCAGCACAATCCTTTTATTATGAAATGGCCGTCAGTCGCTCCTTTGGTGCGCGCACGACAAAAGCACACTTACAGCCTTCATCTGGCGGCCTCAAAGTGACTGGAACCGCCAGCTTGGGGGCCGCTACTCTAGAAAATAAACGTCTGGCTTATCGCTTACTCCGGCCTTCTGCATCGCCTGACGTAAATCATCCGACGCGGCGAACGCTCTCGCCTTCTCGGCGTCTTCCGCCGAAAACAGCAAAATCACCTCGTTGGGATTCTCGGTGTTGCGCAAGAGATGTAGCTCTTTCAGCCCTGCGCTCTGCCGCGCCGAAGCGTGCGCGTCATAAACCGGCTTCCATTTAGCGAAGTCAGCGACTTTGTGACGAATCAGCATGTGTATCATAATTGAACTCCTCCTGTTGCTTTTTTATCATTTAACGTGGCGGCGCGCAAAGCTTTCCGGTGTTATAATCAACCAGTGTGTTGTAGGTCGGCGTGATCTGTTTCCATGCCCGGCTATTGGCTGTGACGTTGCTGCCTATCGGATGCGAGCACAGCCAGGAATCAGCCGCCAGCTTTGTCTCGGCGAGCAGTTTAAGATATAATTGCCGATTCTATCGCCGAGAGATGAGGGCCCGATGCTAGTAAGGATGGGCAGTTCCTTCACATCGCCGGCCGAGATTATTTTCCGACTCGTGAATCTCTCCGATTTTGAAAGTGCATTTCTCGAGGACACGTGTTGAGGCATTGGTTTTCGCGAGTGTGTGTGCGCGAATCGTGCGGGCGAGCCCGCTGTGGTTCGCATAAGCAAGCAGCGCTATCACTGCTTCGGTCGCGCAACCTTTGCCTTGGTAACTCGGCGCAACGCTATACGTGATCTCCACGACGCCCTCTGGATCCGGTGGACCGGTGAAAGCGCACAATCCGATCACGACGTTTTCTTCTTTCTTATCCCGAGACCGTGGCGCTCGGCCAGGGAAAAAGATAGGCGCGTGCGGAACCTTTCTCTTAAGCTTCAGCACGCACGCGCGTTAGCTCTTCTAAACTGACTACTTCTTAATTAGATCGAGCCCGCTGGTCGAACCGGGCACGCCGATCGTCCTGAAGTCGTAGTGAACGGTTGTTGTCGGGCTGGGAGCGGGTTTGCCCACGAGACTCTGCGAGTCGAACTTGATCGAAATGATGTAAGTGCCCGCAGTCGGCGCGTTGAACGTCACGCTCACCGTGCCGCCGCTTTGCGTGATCGTCGGGTGCACACTAGTACAGTTGGAGTTAAAGACGTTGCTCCCACTCTGAATAGAGAACAAGGTATTGAAGTTGCCGGACGTGATCGTTTGATTGATCGTGAAGGTGTTGCTGCCGGCTGACGCCGTGACCGTCACCCAGTAGAAAAACGCACCGGGGTTGACCTCTTTGATCGTCGCGTTAGCGGGCGGCTCCAGCGAATACCGCAGCCTACTGAGGCTCGCGGCCGTACCGGCCACGAACTGGCTACAGGTGACATTCGTCCTAGTGATCTGACTCCCTCCTATCGGAGTCGGACTCGGAGTAGGTGTAGGTGTAGGTGTAGCCGTTGGAGTTGGTGTTGGAGTTGGCGGCGCCACGACGTTGAACCCTACAGAATCGCTGGATCCCACAAACTGACTCGTACCCGCGAAGGTCGCTGTCAGCGTTTGCATTCCCGCCTGGCTCGGCGTTATCTGGCAGGTGGCGATACCGTGCGCGTTGGTGGATGCCGAACACATATTATTACCCAGCGCGAAGTTGACGGTCTGAGCCGCGAGCGCAACAGGCGGACTCGCCGATACATCCGACAGCGAGGCTCTCACTCCTACCGCCTGGCCCGGCGTACCGCTCTTCGTGCTATCGCTGAGGCTGAGGAACGTCGCGTGGGCGCCGACTTCCCAAGTCACAAGGGAAGGGTTGGACGTGAGAGGAACACCAGCGGGCTGGGCGGTCGCGATGATTCGGTCCGGCCCGGCGAAGTAGCCAAGGTAGCTCAGCGTCGCCTGCCCGTTGACATCCGCAGGCACCACCTTGAACTGGGGGTTTGCGCCCGTGATCGCGAAGAGGACCGCCGTATTGGCAGGTGAACCGACGTTGGAGAGCGTTGCGGTGAATGTCTGCGTCGAACCTTGCAATGGATTGGGTGTAACTATTAGAGGCGTAAGACTCAACCTCGGTTGGGCGCTTGATCCGGCGAAGTTGCAGTGCCATCCGCGGCGGTGATCCGGTCCACTCGATCACCATCCGAGGCGTAGGCGCATCCATCCGGGCCGCCGTTCACAAAAATCTCGCCGGACTCACCGGTCGCGATTGTGGTGATCACCGGTGGATTCTGCGTCAGATCCACCTTCGAAACCGAGCCGCTGTTCCCACTGCTCGCTGGCGCGTTGGTAACGAGCAGGAAGGACGGATTCCCTGGATCCGCCGGGTTCGCTACGGGAAGCACACCCCCGGCGAACTGCGGCGCGTTAGTGGAGAGCACCGTAACCGTTCCGGGCTGCGGCGAGTTGGTACCGGAGATCTTCACCAACTGGTGGTCGGTCGTATTGAATGGATACGCCTCGGTCCAGATCGTGCCGTCCGGTGTGAAGTTAAGACCGATTGCGCGCCCCGGCGTGGCGTACACCGACACTACCGGCGTCGGCGATTCCGGGTTGCTGATGCGCCAGAGGTTGTTAGCACTTTGGCACGGCGACGTAACAAAGAGATCACCGCTGATGGGATCGGTCGCGATCCCCGTCGCGCATGACATCGCGCCTGCATCGGTCAGGGCGCGGATGACGTGGGCGTCGGCCGTCGAGATCTCGACGACGTCGCCATTGCCGCCGAACCCGCACCACTGTCGCGCCACATAGAGATGCTGTCCGTCCTTGCTGAAGGCGAGCCCGTGGTTGCAGGTCGCGCTGGCGCCTGGCACCATGCCGATCAGCGTTCCCATCCCGGCGGTGCCGCCCGCGGGCGAAAACTTGTAAATATTCCCCGTCGCATAATCATTCACCCAGAGATTTCCTTGCGGATCCCACGCGGTACCAGAAGCGCCGACACAATTGTTCGAAAGCGAGAATCCGGTCTCCGGGCTCGTTAATGCCCAGCCCGGCTGCGGTACGGGTGGACCACCGCAGTTGAATGCTGAGCCGTTCACGAAGTTGACCGTTGCGGAACCCGGCACCGGCAGATTGCCGTCGGTCACGTCGGTCGCAGTGTAGGTGACGCTCTCAGTGATAACATTTGTTGCCGTGAACTGGATCTGACCGTTTGCGTCGGTGACACTTGGGTTGGGTCCGTTGACGATTGAATGACCGCTGCCCTGTGACAGGATCACCTGTTTGCCCGGAGTTCCGCGACTAAGCGAGTCTTGGAGTGTTACGGTGATTGTCGATGAAGAAGTGCCATCTGCCTGCACGGTAGTTGGGAACGCGCCGATTCCTCCTGCGGCGGCAACCGGCACAATGAACGGAATGGTCACCGATTGAAGCACTAGATTGCCGTCGCTCGTGTCGGTCGGCGTGAATGTCACGCTCTCGGCGACGAGGTCCTTGACATTGAACACTGCGGCGCCGTCGATGCTCGTCACCACGCTCGCCGGAGTAATCGTGGCGCTCCCGGTTCCGCTAAGCGTGATTGTCTTGCCGCTGACAAGATTACCATTCGCGTCACGTAGCCTAACCAATACGCCGCCCTCCGTGCTGCCGTCCGCAGGAATCCCATCACCAGTCACCAGAGGGATTCCGGTTGGCGTAAGAGCGATGACCTGTGACACAGTATCGCTCGGTGTCCCTGCAGTCTGACCACAGAGAAGGAGATGCAGGGCACTAAGGTTCGGCGACCCGAGACCCACGTGAGCGAAATTGCTGCCCATCGAGGCAGCGTCATGAAAGGCAGGAGCGCCGGCGAAGCCGTAGTAGATCGGGTTCACGAAGCCGAGCGTTTGACCGACTGATTGATTGAGGAGCGCCTGAAAGGCAGCCCAGGTCGGAGCGCCGCCGCTGGTGCCGCCATTGAAGAGTCCGGTCGGACAGCCCCCGCCGGTCGCTAGGCAGATGAAGGATCCTCCATTCGCGGGATCAGCGCTGACGGAAACGTCCGGGACGGAGCGGTTGGCGGCTGCATTGAAACCATTCTGGTACGCGGGCCTCGCGAAGAACTGACTTATGCCGAAGCCGCCTTGGCCGGTCGTCGGGACGGCGGTCAACCCGTTCCACCAAGTCTCGCTGCCGTAGCTCGGGCCCGGCGCTACGGTCAATGACGTTCCACCGACCGCAGTCGCATTCGGTGAATCGGCCGGTACACCAACTGTGTTTGAAGCGCCGTCAAGACAGGTGCTGCCCGTGTCACCGGCCGCATTGAAGACGCTGATGCCGGAAGCGGCCGCCGTCTGAAAGAGTGCATCGATACTGTTGACATCTGCCTGGGTCGTCTGGTCTTCGCAGTAGGACCAGCTGTTACTGATAACGGTCACCCCGTCGTTGATCATCATGTTGATGACCGGCTGGAAGCTGCTGCCGGCCCCTGGAAACGGTGCTTCGTAAACCCTCACCTGCGCACCTGGCGCGACCGCCACAATGTTGTCGATGTCGAGCAGGACTTCGTTCTGATGCGGTCCGGGCGCACCGGCGCCACCGTTTACGAGCACGGTGCTCACGTTCGAAATCAGAGTGGGTGAGTATTGAATGAGATTGAGGTAGTCGGCGACGTCGCTCGTCTGAAATGAGTCGAATTCGACCAGGCCGATGGTCTGCCCCGTTCCATCGATGCCTGTCCAACTGCACACCGGATCTGGCCCGTTCTGCGGTTTGCCCGCCGCGGCGAGCTGCCTAATGGCCGAGGCCGTTGTTCTCACCACCGTCGCGACGGCTTGCGTCAGGCCCCCGGGACAGCTGTCGACCGTTACGCCTGGGCCACAGAAGTTGAGAGCAATGGACGAGAGCAGATCAACGAGGTCACTCAAATAGTCGCCGACGGCTTGGAGCACCGTAAACTGCGCGCTTTGCGGCCTCGCCAAGTCCGTCAGTCCGAGCACGGCTTGTACGGAAGAAGCGATCTTTTGCGGGAACGCCGGGTCGCTGTCATTCGCGTAAAAGGTTCGCTCTCCAATCCGGTACTCCCCGATGTGCACTTTGAACGTTCGCTCTGCCTGCGCGCGTGTGCCGCGCACCGTTATCGTTAACCGATTCGCCGAGCCTTCTACGAGCTTAAATCCGTTTCTCTGAAGGTAATGCAGAACCGCGTCGTAGCTCTCTGGCGACGGGCCGAATCGATCGGAGACTTGAAGCGGCGTCAGGAAATGGCGGTAGGCTGGTGAGTGCGGGTCGTACACATCATACAGGAATGCGTCAAACGCACTCTGGTCCGTACGATTGAGGACAATGGTGAGCGTTAGCGGAGTATCGGCAGAAATTCTTGCCGGCAGCTTTGTGGCCCTAGCCAGCGCCGCAGGCACTTCGCCACTTAGCCTAACTAATTTGCCTGAATTCTTAATCCGCTTCTGCGCTACTTTCTGCTTACTCGCAGACTTTTTAGGCGCGGCCGTCTGCTCTGCCACAGGATCAGGCCGCGAGGATTTTACGAGCATCCCTGCGCTGTAGTTCTGACCCGTCGCTATGGTTGGGAGCCTGTCCGCAGCCGCAGATGGATTGCCTCGAGGAAGTGGATATAGCGCGGACAATGGTCTTAGCACCGCGGCCGGATTTGTAGTGAACGGCTGCCTGATCGACATGGAGCCGAGCGCCGGCGAAATCGATCCGCTCCGCGCGGCATCAGCAACGG
>Ga0066655_10000351_pt1 | contig 14739 bp, 13 predicted proteins | sample GraSoiAngelo_104_FD_133942 | JGI IMG/M metagenome (GOLD analysis project Ga0066655, IMG submission 133942) | Grasslands soil microbial communities from the Angelo Coastal Reserve, California, USA - 14_0903_05_30cm | ecosystem: Environmental > Terrestrial > Soil > Grasslands | place: USA... | reverse complement strand
CCGCGAAGGAAACCGGATACAAACGTCTCATTCACCACCGCCACTTTTCTTGCGTCGTTGATTTCTTCTTCAGCGAATGACCGTCCCACCTTGAACGGGATCCGCAGCACCCGGAAATATCCTTCGCTCACTTGTTGTACCAGTGCGTGCCATTCGTGCTCGTGGGACTTGCCAGAGATCTCTATCGTGCTGTCCTCACCGCCGGACGGTGGCAGTGTGCTTGATGCAGCCGCGTCCACGACTCCGGGAAGGGTCTTCACGCGCGCAAGCAGCGGCTGGAAAAACCCGCGGACTTGTGTCGCCGTTTTATAGCGATCCTCAGGCAACAGCAATAGTGTCTGTAAGACGTCGTCCGCCTGCAGTCCAAAATGCACCTCGCGCAGCGCTGCAAAGCTCCGCATCAAGAGCCCCGCGCCGATCAGCAGCGTCAGCGACTTCCGCGACCACCACGGTATCGCGCATCCGGCCAGTGCGAAGTCCGCCGATCACTCCCTTGCCGCTGTCGCGTAGTGGATCGTTTAGATCGCGCCGCGCAGCCCGCAGCGCCGGCGCCAATCCGAAAGTCAGGGCGGTCAAGACAGCCACAGCCAACGTGAAAGCCATCACCGGCGCTTTCAGCTCAATGACGGATTCCGCTGGGATAAAATTCTGTGGCATTGCAGCCACAATCAATTTCAATCCACCCCATGCAATCAGCACGCCCAGCGCCGCTCCACCGATCGCTAACACGAGACTCTCGACCAGCAGGAGTCGCACCAGTCGCGCGCGCCCGGCTCCCAACACCGCGCGTAAGGCGAATTCCTTCTCTCGTGACGTCGCTCGCGCCAGCATGAGATTCGCCACGTTGCCGCAGCCGATCAGAAGCAACAGTCCAACCGCCGCTAGAATCGTGTACAGCGTCGATTCGAATCGCCCTATAACCGTATCCCCCAACGCCTTAACCAACACATGGAAGTGCTCGGGATAGTCCTGCGCATTGATTTTCGCCAGCTGGTTGGCAATAACCGTCGCATCCGCCGCAGCTTGCGGCTTGGAGACGCCCGGCTTCAATCGCCCCAGTAGAAAGTAGAAACCAGCGCCGCGTTGACCCCGCACCGCCGATGGCCGCTCCCGGAATGGGTGTCTCCGGAATCCAAACATCCGCCCCATACCATCCAAAGCGCGGCGGCATGATTCCGATGAGCGTTCGTGCTGTTCCATTCAGCACAAAAGTCTTGTTCAAAACTCCCGGATCGCCGTTGAAACGCTCCATCCACGTCTTCTGCCGCATCACGAATACCGGCGGCGCTCCCGGCTGGTAATCTGCCGGTTGCAGCACACGACCGTGTAGAGCTGGCATACCAAAGAATTCGAATGTGCCCGGCGTCACGTCCGCTCCATCAAGCAACTCGACGCCTTCTCCTTGCTTATAGAGCACGGGATCGTCAGAAGCCGCGATGACGGCGTCAAATACGTGGTTCTGCTGGTCAAATTCCAGAAATTCATTTGATGTGTATCCCTGACGGTCCCCTTCCTCCCCCCGGGTGGTATCGTGAATCCGCAGAAATACCATGCGGCTCGCACCCTTATAAGGGAACGGCTCCAGCAACACATTTTCGATCACGCTGAAAATCGCGGTCGAGGCGCCGATCGCTAATCCCAGCGTCGCGATGGCTACCGCGGCAAATGCACGGCTTCGGGCGAGGCTGCGCAGCGCGTAGCGTACGTCGCGGCCGAGATCCTCTACCGATACGAAGGTCCTCAGTTCCCTCCGGTCTTCCTGCAAAATTGTCGTATTCCCGAACTGACGTCGCGCCGCCTCGGCGGCCTCCTCCCGCGACATTCCTTGCGTCACAAAGCGATCCACCAGCAACTGCAGATGCACTTTCACCTCTTCGCCAAAGTCGTTGTCTCGCTTTTGCACATCGAAGAGTCCGCGTAACCTCGCCGCAAACGCCCGTAGCCTGGAAATCCGCACGTTGTCCATGGCTACCTCTCTCCTTCCAATCGCAGCAGGCGCCCCACCACCCCGGAGATCCGCTGCCAATTCTCGGTCTCCACGGCAAGCTGCTTCTTGCCTCGCGCGGTGATCGAGTAAAACTTGGCCTTGCGATTATTGTCGGAGATTCCCCACTCCGCGGTGATCCACCCTTGCTGCATCAGCCGCAGCAACGACGTATACACCGTGCCCTCGTTCAACTGCAGCACATCGCGGCTAACCTGCTCGATCCGCCGAGCTATCCCAAACCCATGTTGCGGCCCTAACGCATCGAGCGTCTTCAGAATCATCAGATCCAGCGTCCCTTGCAGGACTTCCGCCTTTTTTGCATCGGTCATGGAATCCTTCCTTTGCACACTGCAAAGGAAGCTATCACTTCTCCTTTGTAATGTCCATAGGTGCGAACGAGCCGGACAAGACCAACTCGATGCCGCGTTTAGTGTCCCTTACGCGCACTTCGGCGCTGGCCCGCTAACGAGTGAGACTGAGGGGCTGGAGGCTAAGGGTGAGGGTTACTTACGGGTGCGGGGATGCGCGCGGTGAGCGGCAATGATTCGATCGACTTGTGGTCTCAGAAAGAGCTGACCGCGAACCATTACGCTGTCAATGCGCCGTGTGTTGGATATATCCGTCAACGGGTCAGCTTCGAGGAGCACGAGATCGGCGCGCTTGCCAATCTCGATCGTACCTTGCATCTTTTCTCGTCCGAGGAATTTCGCAGGATTAATGGTAGCGGTCTGAATTGCCTGGAGGGGCGATAGTCCCGCCCTGGTCATTTCCTCCAGTTCATCGTGAAGACAAAAACCGGGCACAAGACCGTCACAACCAGCTAGGAAGTGATTGCCGCTCGCAAATAAGTCGCGGATAGCAACCAAGCTAGTCCTGGAATTTGAGCGGAAAAAAGCCAGCCCTTCTTCGTCAAGGTTAGAAGCCTCCGCGTTCTTGCGTATGAGCTCGAGAAGCGAATCGCTGGCAAATTCGACGTGGGGCAGCGGTTTGCCCACGAATAGGTCCGGGATTAGTTTGGAGAAGGTTATGGTGGGAGTTTCCCACACTCCTCTCGCAGCGAGTCGTTCGAATAGGGACCGGCATCTGACCGGGCTATACGGTTCGTTTCCGGAACAGTCGCGGAATACACGGAAGTTGGCCAGGTGCTCGATACTCTTGATTCCCGAGTCGGCCGCCTCCTCGACCGTGACACCGATCGGAACGTGACCGGCAAACGGCAGACCTACCTTTCTAGCTTCGTCCGCGATGGCGAAGTACGCGTCGCGCGGCGTATGGTCGTGCACCTTGATGAAATCGACGCCGTGTCTTTTGAGGTCTCTGACGGCTTCCCGTGCGTCCTGAGCGTTGGAAACGCGGCGCCGGAACGGCCAGTCTGGTGGCGCATCGTCGAGGATCGGTCCCGCCGCAACGATCTCGGGCCCGAGCAGTTCGCCGCGGTCGATGCGGTCTCGGAGCGGAAGGATGAATTCAACGTCTGACCCCATGTCCCGAGTGCCGACCACACCATTTGCCAAATACAAATCTAGGGAATCCCGTCCTGTCGCCTGATGATGCGCGTGCATGTCCCAAAGTCCGGGAATGAGAAACTTTCCAGTGCCGTCCACGCGTGCGGTTCCCTCTGGAACGGAAAGGGCCCGGCCGACATTGGAGATCTGTCCAGCCTTAGTCAAAACCGTCATCGCGGTCTGCCGCGCACCGCTCGCCACATCTATGAGAGTCACGTTCGTGATGGCGATCGCGTCGTTCCGCTGGCGCCCAACGCGGGATTCCTCCTGTATTGGCTGAGTGGTTGCAACGTTTTCGCAGGCAGCAAGGCAGAGACAAAGGATTATCGTTATAAAAATCAAGCGATCAGTTGCCGGGCTGCGAGAAGCGTTCTTAGCAGCTATTGCGCTAGCTATTTCCCCGTTGCGCCGGGACCATGGCGGCCCGTGCCACCAATGCCACTCTTTGAACGTCTGGCCCCCTCGGTGCAACCTCAATTCGCCACCTCACAGCCGTAGAAGGATCACCTTACCACAATAGGGTTAGGTAAGGGTTTCCGACGACTCGGGACTTATGCCCCCTGCTCTGCATGGAAGACGAAGGAGCGCAAAGCTAAAGCAATCCGAGCTGGTCGGGATACTTGGCTTGCAACGAGCTCACCAGAACCTCAAACCCTGTAAGTTCGCGGAGATTTTTGAGGCAAGGGTCCTTCAGAAAAAGGCTTTTGTGGAATGAGCCGGTCTATTTCACTCTTCGGGACGCGATGATGTCCTCCTAAGGTTTCTATGGACTTAACCGTTCCCCGATAAATCCAGCCCTTCGGCGGATAGGTGAGACCGAGAGTCGAGGCGGCTTCACGGGGTGTCAGCAGCTTCTCCACTCTAACCTCAACACGCTAGTTGAACCGATAGGATCTCAACTACTTGAGTGCCAAAACCATGTTCCGCTTTGGCTTCACCAAAGCAGCTTGAGACCGAATTGAACCTGACGCGATGTGGTGGAGGTGCTGGTAATGGCGCCTGCCGTCGGTGAGACACTCGAGGGCGTGAAGGCAACACCATTGGGGGTGTTGAAGTTCGCCCGGTTCAGCAGATTGAAGATTTCCGCGCGAAACTGAAGGCTGAGACGCTCACGAATGCGGGCGTCCTTAAGTGTCGAGAAATCCCAGGTGGCAAGTCCGGGGCCAATCAAAGTATCGCGGCCAACGTTCCCGTAAAAACCAAGATTCGCGGCTACGTTGCTGGGCGCGAGAAACGCGTTGGGGTTGAACCATTGGCTTGGCTTACCAAGGATAATGGGTCCGGAGAAGTCTGGGTTGAGAAAAGGACGCACAGGATTGCGCGTATCGCCGTTCCCGGAAGGGTTGTAGCTGAGTTGCGGCGATAACGGAAACCCGCCCTGTACAGTCACGATTGAGTTGATGGACCAGCCACTGATGAGGCTGTTGGCGAAGCCGTTCCAATTGTTGGCGTAGCGCTTGCCGCTGCCGATTGGCAAAAAGTATGTGCTGGAAATGACGGCGACATGGCGCACGTCGAACGTGCCGAGGCCCCAATCGGAATGAAGATTGAAGGGATTCGAGGCGAGAGCGGGACCGCCACCGGACGTTGTGGCATTGAGCGAATCACCGTCGTCGAGCAGCTTGGAGTAGGTATAGACGCCGCGTAATGTGAGTCCACCGCTGAAGCGGCGATTGACGTCGATCTGCAATGCGTTGTAGGCGCTGTCCCCTCTGGAGAACCAGGTCCAGGTATTGTTGAGCGTCGTATTGGGTTTGGCCTGCGGAGGAGGGATGAAATAGGTGCCCGGGGGGACTGGTGTGCCTGCAATGCCAATGGGAAATGTCGCCGGGTAGGTGGTCGGGCAAGGAGCCGCCGGGCAAATGACGGGGAAGGGTTCGTTTGCGTCTACGCCGATGAGTTGGTGATAGCCGTGGGAACCGAGATAACCGATGCTCACTGACGTGTTAGGAGAAAGCTCACGTTGGACGCGCAGTGAGTAGGAGATTAGAGTGGGTGTTTTCATATCGGGATCAATGCCGCCCGGAACTAGCTTGGCACCGGCCGGGACAGGTGCAGCCGGATCGATGGGCAGCTTTGAAACTGTGGTAGCAAGGCTATAAGTCGGGTTAAAAGGAGCGTTCTGATCGGTGCGATAACCAAGTGCGTCCTGCAAATCGTTGTACATTCCGAACCCAGCTCGAAAGACGGTTCCGGGACCGAGGGGGCTCCAGGCAACACTAACGCGCGGCTGCGGCAGGAACTTCGCGTTGTTGTTTTGGAAGATAGAATCACCGACATTTGCCGTGCTGTTGATGACTCCGTTGGTGAAGAAATAGTTGGCAGCTCGTCCGTGTGCTTCATTCCAGCCGGAGGAGGATTCAGTGCGCAGGCCAAGCGATAGCGTCAGTCGCGGGCTGAGGCGAACCGTGTCTTGGGCATACCAGGCGCCGAAAACGGAGCGCCAGTTCATCTCAGTGGGCGAAGGATCAAAGAGGAAGCTTGAAATGTTGCCCTGTAAAAAGATTTGCACGCTAGTGAACGTAGCTTGGCCGAACTGGCTGAGCGCAATGGTCTCGTTCGACTGAAAACGCTGGAGCCAGGCGCCGAAATCAAATTGGTGACGGCCGTGGGTCAGCGTGACGCGATCCTCTAATGTGTAGAGATTGCGCGCGATCGTGAGATTGCTGCCGTTGTTGCTGCCGGCAAGGCCGACTTGTGCTGTGGGGTTGGAGGCTGTGCTTCCGCCGACGACAACTGCTCCGACAGGGCGGCCGAGAAGGAATCCGGGAACCCCTACCGCTGGCGTACCGGGAGTGGGTTCGCCTGTGAAGAAGTATCCGGCGCGGGAATAGCCAAAGCGCGCGGTGTTGATGAGCGAAGGAGAGAAGACGTGCGTTTCCTCAACCGTGGCAACTTGGGAGCGGAGGGTAACAAGGTCCGCGCTAAAAGGATTGAGAGGAGTGGCAGTGAAGTCCTCGCCGTCGTCGATGGTGTAGATGGCGGAAGCAGTATCCCGAGACGAGAAGATATGGTCGAGTCGAGCGGTACCGAAATCCTCACGAATCGTTTGCAGGGGACTACTGAAAACTTCGGCAATCCCGCAAGCATTCGGCGGGAGGGTTGTTGGAGGCGTGCAGACTCCGGGAAAATCGGGATCGGCAGCCGAGGGCGTTGGCCACAGGTTGAGCAGTGGCTGGACGCTGGGAACGGCGGCGGCACGGGCTGTGAGATCGGGCACAAAGGCGGCGGAGGTCTGGTGAAGGTGCTGGCGGAAGCCTTCGTAGTTGGCGAACAGAAAAGTCTTATCGATCTGGATAGGGCCACCACCGGAGCCCCCAAACTGATTGCGTTGAAAGGGCGGAGATCCCCCGCGATCGAAGAAGTTCGGGGCGTCGAAAGCGTTGTTGCGCAAGAACTCGAAGACGGAGCCGTGCCACTGGTTCGCGCCGGATTGAGTCACGATAACGACCTGCCCGCCAGGACGCTTGCCGAACTCGGCTCCGTAGGAGTCGCGCAGGACGTTGAATTCGCGTACTGCGTCAACACCTAAAAGCATCCCGCTCGTTCCTCCGGGCTGCATATTGTTTTCGGCAGCGCCCGTGTATTCCACACCGTTGAGCAGGAAGAGATTCTGCTGCGGCCGGTTGCCCGAGACGGCGAAGTTGTTTCCGGTGGTGGAATTCGATGTGCCAGTACCGCCCGTTTTCATCCAAGTAAAATTGACGACGCCAGGATTGAGCGGTAGCAGTAAGTCGTAGCTGCGCCCGTTCAGAGGGAGATCCCTGATCTGTTGTTCGCCAACAATGCCCGAGATGTCCTTTGTGGTGGTGTTTACGATTGGAGCGTCTTCATTGACGCGGACTTCGGCCTTGACCGTGCTTACTTGCAGCGTGATGTCAACGCTTGCTTCCTGCCCGACTACCAACCGAACCCCACTTCGGACCGCCTCCTGAAAACCCGGTTTGCTCACGCTCAGCTCGTATTTACCGACTGGCAACGACAGGACGAGATAGCGGCCCGCTTCGTCTGTCGTCGCGCTTCGAATCGCTCCCGTCTCGATATTCTTGGCATTAACGCTAGATGAAGGCACCGGGGCTCCGGAGGAGTCCGTAACCATGCCCTTGATACTCGCTGATATTTGCGCGTAGGCACGCGGCACCGAAACCAGGCAGATGAATAGAGTTACAAACGTGAGACGCAGGGTACTCTGCTTTGAGCCTCGCCGTTTCTTCGAGAAGAACTTGTGCTGCAAAGCAAAAAACCAGTTCATAGTCATTCGGAATCCTCTAACGTGCGGAACCCGGGCGACTCCTTCGGAGAAGTAATTCAATACGGTTCGCATCGTTAAGTCAAGCCGACTTAATTCGCATAGCCGATGCGCGAATTTATGCAGGTTCGTCCGGGAAGAATCATCGGTAGACGGAGCGAACGAGGTTAGGTTTTTTCGAGTGGGGTAGCCGGCTTCAAAAATGGTGTAGGCTTCGCGTGGCTGCCAAAAGCGCTAACCGCTAAACCTCTGGAGGTTCGTCAGTTTGGCCCTTCTCATTCTTTAGGACTAACAAATCGGACCCGACTATTCGGCACTGCGGATGCATACAAGTCATGTAGTCGTTATAACGACTACAGTTAGAACAACAGGAGAATAAAATGAGCACCACATGCAATTGCGAAACGCCCGAACTCGAAAAGTCTGGGCTTGTCGCGATTCAACCCAAAACGAGCACCAGTACCTGGGCGATCGATCGCGTTCACTCCACAGCCCAATTCAAGGTCAAACCCATGATGATCTCGAATGTGTTGGGAGAATTCACTTCAATAACTGGCGCCCTGGAACGTGATGAAAATGACGTCACCAAATCCAAAATTCGGGCCTCCATCGACGCGAGCACTATTAACACCCGGGAGCCTCAACGAGATGCGCACCTGAAGAGCGCGGATTTCTTCCACGTGGAGAAGCATTCGGCCTTAACCTTCAACTCGACGGTCATATCAAAGAACCCAGATGGGGAGCTGAAGGTCAGCGGCGACCTGACGATCCGCGGAGTGACCCGAAACGTGGTTTTTGATGTTGAAGGACCGAGCCCGGCGCAAAAGGACCCGTGGGGAAATACGCGAATTGGGCTTTCTGCCACGACGCGGATCAGCCGGAAAGACTTTGGCCTCACCTGGAACGCAGCTTTGGAAGCCGGCGGCCTGCTCGTGGGCGACGCAGTGACAATCACCTTGGACATTCAGTTTATTAAAGAGCGCTGACCGCACAGCTCATAATTGAGCGAATCGACAGCGGGGCACACGCCTGGCAAAATCTGGCGCCAGACGTGATGTCCGTTTGCAGAGTGCCAAGTGGAAGCCGAGACTCTGCTGGTGGAATACTTCATCGATCGCTACGCGCGAAAAGATAGGAAGAACATCAGGGGCGTGAACAAGAAGACGCTCCAGTTGCTTCAGTCGTATCCTTGGCCAGGAAACATCCGCGAACTGCAGAACGTCATCGAGTGTTCGGTGATACTTTGCGAAACAGAGATTTTCACGATCGATGAAAGCTGGTTGCCACGGCAGCCACTGCCATTTCTAACAGCAAAACCGAAAAACCAAATTGATCTCCCTCGAAGACTCGAGGAGCAAGAGAAGGACATGATTGAGGCCGCCCTGAAAGAAAGTCGCGGCCGGATATTCGGACCCAAGGGGGCTGCGGCCAAGTTGGGCATCCCGCGGTCCACGTTGGAATCGAAGATTCGGTCGCCGAAAATCGATAAGAACGGCTTCAGGACTTTGTCGGAAATTTGAGGGCTCGAGCTCGCGGCTCGTATTCCGGTCAGCAGGTGTTTTTTTTCAAGAACACAGAATATCGTGGTTTGCTGTGAGCAGTTGAGAGAACGGCGAAGCGGACTGAACTTCCTGGCATGTGACCCATCGCTGTGTCTTTGACCAGAATGATGAACGAAAAGTGCGTAAGGTCCCCCCAGTTTTCCCCTCACCCACCCCATGAGCTCTTTTTAAGTTGCGTCAATTCAATAATTTCTGGATGGTACTCCTGCCTTCTCGAATCCTTGCCTGCGCACACTACAGCGAAGTCATGGAGATTGAATGATTTGCAAAAGCCGACCTCCTGCCTATCAGCGCCCCAGCAAGCACGTCGCGGAGAGGCTTTGGTGGCCGGCCGCCAAGGCGCTCGACGTCGCCGGTCACGATGTCGAACGCACCCACCGCGAAGCTCGCCTGGATGCTGCTGACGATGTTGACGACTTCCGCCGGCAGACCCGCCTGCGTCAGTCCGGCGCGCAGTTGCTCTTCCCTAATGACAAGGAACGCGATCGGCCGGCCAGTGATTTCGGCGATGAGGGCCGCGCGCTCCGCACCCGACAGGCGCTCGGGGCCGGTAGCGTTGTAGATCGCGCCTGCATGGCCGTCGCCGATCAGGATTCCGGCTGCGGCGGCCGCCACGTCACCGCGCGCAGCGAAAGCAACCCGGTTCTCGGCCAGCCCGGTCAGCACGCCCCGGTCCAGCGACGCCTGCGCCTGCTGCACGAAGGATTCGGCATAGAAGTTCATGCGCAGGATGTTCCAGGCCGGCGCCGTGGCGATAAGATGCTGCTCGCCCCGCCAGTAAGAGGCGCTGAGCGCCGGCTCCTCCTCCTGCCGCGCGCCCGCGGTCGACATGAAGACGATATGCTTGACGCCCGCCCTCACGGCCGCGTCGATGGCGGCGACGTTCTGCGCCGCGCGCTTTCCGGGTTCCAGGGTCGGGATGATGAGCAGACGATCGAGACCCGCATAGGCCTCCGCAAGGCTTTCGGGCCGTTGAGTCCCCGAATCGTCCCCGAGCCGGTCCAGAGACGGTTTCGGGCGTGCGCGTGATAGCCACTACCTCGTGCCCGCCGGCACGCTGCAGAAGCTCCGAAACGACGGCTCTGCCCAAGTGTCCGCTGGCGCCGCTTACACCGATTTTCATGTCAACCTCCAAAACTTTTCTAACGAACAAATTACGTTTCCGGCAACCTTCGCCGTGATCTCAATTACGGGCTTTACGGGCTCGCGTGCTCCTGTAGCCTCTTGGCGAGGAAAGCATCGATGGCATCTAGCGCCTGTGCTGCTGCCTTCAATCCTCCGATGCTTCCGGGAAACCCATGTGGCATCCCGATCCACACATCAGCTCGGGCATCCACGCCTGCGGCAACTGCACGCTCAGCCCAGCTGATGGTTTGCCTGCTCGCGAGTTTCATCCTTTACAGAATCAAAACTGCTTCCTCAAAATTGAGCCGAGGATTGCGAGGGTGGAGCTTGCTTGAGTCTCCGTAGCCCAGCTTGCAGAGAAGATTGACCTTCCACTTGCCGTCTGGAAAAAATGCCGCATTCAGTTTGTCTGCGTCGAAACCGGACATCGGCCCGCAATCTAATCCCAGAGCACGTGCAGCCAGGATGAAGTATGCGGCTTGGAGTGAGCTGTTGCGGAAGGCATTTTCCTCAATTAGAGGTTTATTCCCGACGAAGTAGGAGCGAATGTCCGCTTGCGGAAAGAGCTTGGGAAGATGCTCGTGGAATTCCGTGTCCCAGGCGATGATCACGGTTACAGGAGCGGCCATGGTTTTGTCGACATTCCCTGGCGCTAAAACCGGCTTGAGGAGTGCCTTGGCGCCGGGAGTGGTCAGAAAAACGAATCTGGCGGGCGAGGCATTGGCGCTGGTCGGCCCAAGACGCGCCAATTCATACGCCTTACGCAGAAGCTCCACCGGCACTGGTTCTGGAAGCCACGTCGAGTGCGTCCGCGCTTCGCGAAATAGCTGGTCGAGGGCCTCCCGTGAGATCGGCGCTTTGACGGCGGCAAGAGTTCGTGGTTCAGATTGACTGTGCATTTGGTTCTCTCCTTTTATTAGGCGCGTTCAGCGCGAGCGTCGTGCGTCCAGACTGAACGGTCCGGCTCCGAACTGAGAAATCAGCAGGGCGCCGCCGAGCATGGAAACGTTCTTCATGAACAGAATCATTTGAATCTGCGCCATCATGGGATCGGTTACGGTCCAGAACTTGTGCAACATCAACGTGACCGGAATCAGGAACAGCACGATGAGCCAAGCGCCAAGTTTTGCGCGGTAGCCCAGCAAAATGCTGAGGCCGCCGGCGATGGCCACCACGCCGGAAAGCGGAACCGCGACCGAGGCCAAGGGCACACCTTGAGAAGCCGAGAAGGCGATGGTTTGCCTGGTGAAGTGATTGGGGGCAGCAGACAGGAAAATCAGCGCGAAGAAAAAGCGTCCCAAAACGACCACTGCTCCCTGCCAAGAGCTTATTGCCCCCACATCTTTGGAAATTGCGATCGAATTCGTTGCCATGTACTTCCTCCTTTTGCTTTGTCGAATCTGCTTACGAGCAACCGCGCAAACTAAGTTTGTCTGCACCGGCCAAAATCGATTTCCTTCTGTTTTCAATCAGCGTGCTGCTGACTGGGCGTTCTGTGGAGCCGGGAAATTCACTCGAGCCCACGCCGAAAACTTGGTTGGCTGCCGGCCCGCTATTTTGTTGGCGAGCGCGATTTGGTCGCGCGAATCGGAACCTAAGTACGTGTGCGTCTGGAAATAATCGAACATTTCTGCTATCTCGGCAGCTCCAGCAAAGAGACCCGCGAAGACTTCCTTTGGCACTTGATTGAAAGAGAAGTTGTGACCCTGTCGATTTAGCGTATCGACGATTTCGTTGAAGCGCATGAAATCGCCGACTAGGGGCAGATACTCGCCATGGCCGGCCTGATCGGGGTGCGCGAATGCTCCGGCCACGATGTGACCAAATTCCGTGATGTCGCCCATGTGAATGCTCCGCACAGTCGGATCAAGCGGGAGAGCCCAGCCCACGGATCCGTCAGTCTGTTTTTGCGGAGCAAGAACGCCGATAAGGTTCTGATAGTAGAAAGGCGCGATAACGAACGTATGATTCGCAAAACCGGCTTCTTTCACTATCCGGTCAACCTTGGCCTTGCCGGTGAAATGGGGAACGTAAAACTTGCCTCCGCTGATCGCTTCCACATCAGGCAGCGTGGACCAGACAAAGTGCTTAACGCCCGCATCCTTGGCGGCGCGTACCGCGGCGGTTGCTTGGTCGACCTCGTCGGTACCTCCTTTCCAAAAATTAGTGACTAGAAATACGCCATGCGCCCCCTCGAATGCAGGTTTAAGGGTTTCTGGGCGGTTTAAGTCTGCTTTGATGATTTCATCGCCGACTTGGGGATGCTCGTCTGGATTACGGGTCAGCGCGCGTACCTTGAATTGCTTGTTTGCCTGTAGGGCGCGTACTACGGCGCCTCCCTGCTGTCCTGTTGCGCCGACTACGGCGATCAGGTTCTTATTTGTGCGTTCCATATGCAGTGTGCCCCTCTTCCAGTATTTAATGATGCCAAGTCTATTGACATAGATACATTCTGCTGGACATCGGTTATATAAAAGAGCAAAATAGTTTCGTCATGGACAAGAACTCGCGAGACCCGGTTCACTGTTGGCTGGTATGGGGGAAGGCCTTTCAGGCGACCGCGAAATATCTTTATGGGGGACTTGAGGAGACGGGAATCGACGATACCGATTTCCGCATCCTTGAAGCCCTCTTGAACAAAGGACCTTTGCCGGTGAATACCATCGGCCCAAAGGTGTACCTTACGCCCGGCTCGATCAGTGTGGCCATCGACCGCCTCCTGGATAGAGGGTTGGTAAGCCGGGTCGAGAGCCCTGAGGATCGGCGCGTCAGGATCGTATCGCTCACTCCAAAAGGCAAGGAATTGATCGCGCCGATTTTTCGCAAACACGCAGCCGAAATTAGGAAAGTCTTTGCCGATGCGAGCCCGAAAGAGTTGCGAGCCCTTGAAACGACATTGAAAAAGATTGGGAAGCGCGCCGAGAGCCTGAGGACCAGAATGAAACCGAGCTCTTGAAGCCAACTTTCACATAACGGCGTAATACGGCGATCAATTCAAAGAAAGTTGTCTTGGAAAAGTGACGTAAGTGCAGATTGGAATCGACAGTTTCGCAGCAGCCATTTCCGACCCAGCCACAGGTCTAACGCTCAGCCCAGTGGAGCGCATGCACCATCTACTCGAAGAGATTGAGCTTGCCGATAGGGTCGGCCTCGACGTCTTCGGCATTGGCGAACATCACCGGGCGGAGTTCCTCGACTCAGCTCCCGTTGTAATCCTCTCCGCTGCCGCCACGCGCACGGAAAATATCCGTCTCACCAGCGCAGTCACGGTTCTTAGCGCCTCCGACCCCGTTCGCGTTTTTCAGGAGTTCGCGACTCTCGACTTGATCTCGCGGGGCCGCGCCGAAATTGTCGCCGGTCGCGGTTCGTTCGTTGAGTCGTATCCCATCTTCGGGCTGCGTCTTGAAGATTACGACTCGCTTTTTGCGGAAAAACTAGAGCTTCTCCTGAAAATCCGTGCAAGCACGCAAGTGCAGTGGTCCGGAAAACACCGCGCGGCCCTTACCGGCCAGGCAATCTACCCTCGCCCGCTGCAGGATCCGCTCCCCATATGGGTCGGTGTCGGCGGCACGCCCGAATCTTTCGTTCGCGCAGGAATGCTCGGACTTCCTCTCATGGTTGCCATCATCGGCGGTGAGCCCAGACGCTTTAGGCCTCTTATAGACCTCTATCGCGAGGCTGGGCGTCGCGCCGGTCATTCTCCCGAGCAACTCACCGTAGGTCTTCATTCCGTCGGCTTTCTCGCGGAGACCGCGGACGAAGCCGCGGAAATATTCTTTCCAGGCTATGCGCACACTTTCACCGAAATCGGCAAGGAACGCGGCTGGCCACCCGCCACACGCGCTCAGTTTGACGCCCTGCGCGGACCTACCGGCGCTCTGCTAATCGGCGACGCTGAAACGGTCGCGAAAAAGATCCTTTATGTGCATGAAGTTCTCGGAGGCATTTCTCGCGTCACATTCCAAATGGGTGTCTCGACGCTCCCGCACCCCAAAATGCTGCACGCTATAGAGATCCTCGGCACCCAAGTGGCGCCAATTGTCCGGAGCGAGCTCGGCGTCGCTTCTGTACGCGCCTGACGCGCGCCTGTAAGCGCATCAATGCCGTGACTCCAAACGGAACGGACTCTAAAACGACAATCGCGGAGCCGACAGAGTTTATCTCTCGTTTGATGTTCATGCACATAAGTTTGCCATTAGAGCGATGGAATCTCTTGCGCAAGCACCTGAAGCCTGCTTCAAAGAAATTAGGGCTTCCTGGTGTCACGTGGCATCTTCTGAGACATAGCCACGCGACGATGCTCGACTCTGT
>Ga0066655_10000323_pt1 | contig 15277 bp, 17 predicted proteins | sample GraSoiAngelo_104_FD_133942 | JGI IMG/M metagenome (GOLD analysis project Ga0066655, IMG submission 133942) | Grasslands soil microbial communities from the Angelo Coastal Reserve, California, USA - 14_0903_05_30cm | ecosystem: Environmental > Terrestrial > Soil > Grasslands | place: USA... | reverse complement strand
GTCGGGCCGGCATCCGCGACCGCGATCCCGAGCGCGGTCGAGACGAAGCCGTCGATGCCGCTCGCTCCACGGTTGCCCACGACGCGCAGCAGATCGCCAGCGGTCCACACGCGCGGCGGCCTGCGCGGGGCCATGAAGATGTCGAGATCGCGGACGGGACTCGAGGACCCGATGCACAGGATGGCGCCGTGCGGGAGGAACGCCGCCAGGTCGCGCGCGACGCGACCCTCGAACGGTTCGACCCACGGATCGAGCGTGCGATCGACCGATGCGCGCGCGAGCAGATCCGCCTGCCGCCACGCTCCCAGCCATCCGTCCGGCGTGGCCGGTCGTTCGTCGGCGTGTGCGTCCCAGGCGGTGGCCGCGAACAGTTCCGGTTCGACCAGGATCCGTCGCTCGGCCGTGCGCTCGGGGTCCGGGTCCAGATGCATCCTGTCAAGGACGACCAGCGACGAGCCGGCGACCAGAGCCTGGGTCGTGCGCGTCGTCGGCGTCGCACCCACCTGCAGGACGACGTCGGGACGGTGGCGCTCCAGCCACTCGGGGTCGCCAACCAGCAGCTGCCCTGCGCCGAGCGCGCGGCCGGCTCCGCCCGCGTCGAGGCGCAACCCGCTGAGCGGTTCGGCGAGCACCGGCCACCCGAGCAGGGTGCCGAGCGAGAGCAACGAAAGGGTTCTCGGCGCAGGAAGCGGTCCCAGCGTGATCAGGCCGCGACTGCCGGCGTAGGTCGCCAGGAAGCCTTCGAGCGCTTCGCGCGCCGCATCCTCTTCGATCCCTCGCTCGGTTGGCTCCGGTTCCGCGTCAGGCCGCGACTGGACCTCGATCCGCTCGCCCGCTGGGACGAGCGGCTCGTCGAAGGGGCAGTTCACGTGGACAGGACCGGCCGGCGTGCTGAGGGCGGCGTCGACCGCACGCAGACCGGTGTCGCGCCACGCGGCCGCGTCGGCTGCCGTCGCGGGCAAGGGCGGTTCGAGGTAGGCCCGCGCGTAGCGGCCGTAGAGGTCGGTCTGCTCGATGGTCTGGTTCGCGCCGGTCCCCCGGAGTCGCGGCGGCCGGTCAGCCGTGAGCGCGACGATCGGGATCCGCGACTGCGACGCCTCGACGATCGCCGGGAGGTACTCGGCGGCAGCCGTCCCACTGGTGCACGCGACCGCCACCGGTGCGTGGCTCGCCTTCGCGATGCCCAGCGCGAAGAACGCGGCTGACCGCTCATCGAGGTGCATGTGGGTCCGGATCCGATCGTTGCGGGCGAGCGCTAGGGCGAGCGGCGTGGAGCGCGAGCCGGGGGAGAGGCACGCATGGTGAACGCCGCGATGCGCGAGCGCGTCGACCAATGCCGACGCGCACGCGAGCGAGACGTCGCCGAGGCCCATGCCTAGACCGTGTGCGAGAGCACGAGGCCGAGCGACAGGAGCAGACCCGTTGCCGCGTGAAGCCTGGCCGTCCCGACGAGCACGGGGATCAGGTCGCGGCCGCTCGCGACCGGAGCCGCCTCCAGCGGCTGGATCGCGAGCGGCCACCCCGCGAGTCCGACCAGCCCCCACTGCGTCAGGCCGACCGAGTCGTTCAACAGGTGCGCCAGCACGCCGGCGACGATCGTGCCGAACGCGCCGACCACCATCGTTCCGTAGAGCGCGCGCGCGTGAGGCTCCCCGAGGCGCACGGCCAGCGTTCGCTTCCCCGCGGCCTCATCCGTTCCGATGTCGCGGATGTTGTTCGCCTCCAAGATGGCGACCGCGAGCAGGCCCATCACGGCGCCGCACCACCACGAGGCCGCCGTCACCGTCTCGACCATCACGAACGTGGTCCCGCACGTCGCCACGAGCCCGAAGAACACGAACACCATGACCTCGCCGAGTCCCGATCCTGCGTACGGTCGGGGTCCGCCGCTGTACAGCAGCGCCGCGAGGATCCCGAGCCCGCCGACCACGAGCACCAGGACGGGCCGGGTGGCGATCGCCAGTGCCAGGCCCGCGAACCCAGCGACCGCGATCGACAGCAGTGCCGCGACGAGCACCGCGCGCGGGGTGGCCGCGCCGCTCTGCGTGAGCCGGGGCGGCCCGACCCGTTCGTGGGTGTCGACCCCCCGCACGCCATCGAAGTAGTCGTTCGCGAGATTCACGCCGATCTGCAGACCCGCCGCGACGAGTGCGGCCGCAACGAAGCGCCACCAGATCACCTCTCCCGCGGCCGCCGTGCCCACCGCGACAGGCACGAGACCCGCTCCCAGCGTTCGCGGCCTGACGCCGAGCCACCACACCCGCCAACCGGTCGCGGGGCTCACGGTCGTTTCGGGAACCTCGAGAAGTCCGGGTCGCGCTTCTGGGTGAACGCGTCCCGGCCCTCCTGCGCCTCTTCGGTCATGTAGTACAGGAGCGTGGCGTCGCCGGCGAGCTGCTGGGTACCCGCGAGCCCCTCGACACCGGCGTTGTACCCCGACTTCAGCAGCCGGAGCGCGAGCGGAGACCTCTCGAGGAGCTCGCCCGCCCAGGCCATGGTCGTCTCCTCCAGCGCATCCAGCGGCACGACGGCGTTCACCAACCCCCACGACAGGGCGGTCTGCGCGTCGTACTGGCGGCAGAGGAACCAGACTTCCTTCGCACGCTTCTCACCGATCTGTCGAGCCAACAGTCCGATCCCGTATCCGCCGTCGAACGACCCGACCCGTGGGCCCGTCTGCCCGAACCGCGCGTTGTCCGCGGCGATCGTGAGGTCGCAGCACAGGTGCAACACGTGGCCGCCGCCGATCGCGTACCCGGCGACCATGGCGATCGTTGGCTTCGGGAGGCGTCGGATCTGGATCTGGAGGTCCAGGACGTTGAGCCGTCCGATCCCCTGCTCGTCCACGTAGCCGTCGTCCCCGCGGATCTTCTGGTCCCCGCCGCTGCTGAAGGCCTCCGTTCCCGAGCCCGTGAGGATCACCACCCCGATCGCAGGATCGTCCCGCGCCAGCTCGAACGCCGAGATCAGCTCGCGGGTCGTCAGCGGGCGGAACGCGTTGCGGACCTCGGGCCGGTCGATCGTGATCTTGGCCATCCCGTCCGACGTCTCGTAACGGATGTCCGTCCAGTCACCGTGCGACCGCCACTCGACCATGCGACCACCAACTCCTAGAGCGCGTACTCGAACGGTTAGGCTACCCGACGATGACCGTGACGGCGCATCGTCGGGCGCGGGCGGGCGAGCTGATCGCGTATGCGCTGCCACCGGGGGATATCTGGCTCGAGATCCTTGCCGCGCATGCTTCCTCGGGCGCGTCCTTCCTCCCGATCGACGTTCGGCTGTCCGATCGGGAGCGGCGAGCCGTGATCGAACGAGCCCGCCCGGGGTTGCTGGTGACGCCGGACGACGAGGTGCTCTTCGCGGATCCCGCGCCGGTCGACCCCGATCGCGCCTGGGCCGTCGTCGCTACGAGCGGGGTCTCGGGAAGGCCGAAGCTCGCGGAGCTTCCCCGGACGGCCCTCGGTGCCGCCGTCGCGGGCTCGCTGACGGCGCTCGACGCGTCGGTGTTCGACCCCTGGGTCGCGTGTCTCTCGCCTGCTCACGTAGGCGGGTTGATGGTGCTGCTGCGTGGCGCGCTGGCCGGCGCTCCGGTGGATGTGTTCGATGGATCCGAGCTCGCCCGGTTGGCGGTGGAGCCGCCCGACGGCGCGCACATCGCACTCGTCCCGACGTTGCTCCGCCGCCTCGTCGCGAACGCGCAGGACCTCTCGCGTCTGGGCGTGCTCCTGCTTGGCGGGTCGGCGCTGGACCCCGCGCTCCGGGACGCCGCCGCACGACTCGGCGCCCGGGTCGTGACGGCCTACGGCCTCACGGAGTCGTGCGGCGGCGTCGTCTACGACGGTATCCCGTTCGACGGGACCGACGTTCGGATCTCCTCGGCGGGTGAGATCGAGCTCGGCGGCCCGACCGTGATGGAGGGGTATCGCTCCGACCCGGTCGCGACGGCGGGGGCCTTCACGGTGGACGGCTGGCTCAGGACGGGAGATATGGGGGAGCTCGATGCCGAGGGTCGGCTCGTCGTGCACGGGCGGTCCGACGACACGATCCGCTCGGGCGCGGAGACCGTGTGGCCCGATGAGGTCGAAGCCGCGCTCCGCTCGCATCCGGGCGTGGCCGACGTTGCCGTCACCGGCGTCGCCGATCACGAATGGGGTCAGCGGGTCGTCGCTTGGGTCGTTCCCGCGGATCGAGCGCTCCCGCCGACCCTCGACGCGCTCCGCGAACACTGCCGGGAGCGTCTCGCTCGCTTCAAGGCGCCTCGCGAGCTCATCCTGGTCGATGCCTTGCCGCGCACGCCATCCGGGAAGCTCCAGCGAGCGGCCGTCCCGCCGGGACCGGCCGAACCCCACCCATGAAGAAGGCCCGAGCGAGGGAGGGGTTCGCTCGGGCCTTCAGGTCTCCCGGGGGGCCACCGAGGGGGTGGTGGGCCCCAGGAAGGTTCCATGGCGTCGCACTCGAACCTTCGACATCCGCATGCCGTTCTTCGATACCCGATCTCGGGTAATCGCGGGAGAAGCAGGAGCGCCCGGTCAGCCGACCTGGATCGCGCCGTGCTTGACGGCGAACGACACGGCCTCGAGCTTCGAGTGGACCCGCAGCTTGCCGAGGATGTTGCGCACGTGGGTCTGGACCGTCTGCGGACTGATGTACAGCTCCCGGGCGATGTCGTCGTTGCGCTTGCCCTGCGCCAGCAGACCGAGGATCTCCCGCTCGCGGTCGGTGAGATCGTCGAGGAGCACCAACGCGTCGCGTTGCTCCTCGCGCTGACGGGCGACCTGCGCGAGCAGCCGGGTCAGGGTCGCGGGGTCGATCAGGACCTCGCCGTCGGCGGCGGCCTTCGCGGCCGCGAGGATCTCGACGGCGGCCTCGTCCTTGGACAGGAACCCCGAGGCGCCGGCTTCGACGGCCTCGACCAGCAGTCGCTCGTCGTCGTGGGCCGTCATGATCACCACGTTGGTCGACGGCGAGGCTTCCTTGATGCGGCGCGTGGCGTCGATCCCGCTCATGCCGTCGCCCTTGAACACGATGTCCATCAACACCACGTTCGGGAGGTGCTCCTCCGCGAGCCTGATCGCCTCCTCCGGCGTGTTGACCGGAGGCGCGATGAGGTGCAGCTCCTCGTCCAGGCCGACCACGGTCGCCAGGGCGTCGGTGAGCAGCTTGTGGTCGTCGCAGATCAGGAGGGAAACGATGCGATCCGTCGCACTCACCTTGGCCTCCGGGGCAGCCGGATGCGCAGGATGGTACCCCCTTGGGGGGCATCGGCGAGCGTCGCATCGCCCCCGTGTTCGCGCACGATGCCGCGGCAGATGAACAGTCCGAGCCCGCTCCCGGGCGCGTCCTCGTACCCGGGGGGCCGCCATCGAGCGAACCGCTCGAAGACCTGGTCTCGCCGCTCCGCCGGCACCCCCGGGCCGGCGTCGACGATCTCGATCTGGACCGGTCCGCCATCCGAGCCCGCGAGGGAGACACGGATAGGCGAACCCGCCGGTGAGAACGCCGCCGCGTTGTCGATCCCTTGGCGGACCGCCTCCGCGAGCCATCGGATGTCGACCTCGGCCTCGACCTGCTGGGGGTCATCGACCGTGACGGGGTGTCCGCGGGTCTCCGCCTCGGAGAGAGCCAGTTGCACGATCGCGGCCAGTTCGTTGCCCGCCGGGTGCAGATCGAGCGTGCGGGCATCGACCTTCAGCGCCACCGACATCTGATGGACGACGCCGAGCACCTGTTGCGCCTCCTGATCGATCAACCCGACGAACTCTTGCCGTTGGGTGTCGGACAAGCGGTCGTAGTTCGCGAGCGTGGACGCCGCGATGCTCTTGACCGACGAGACCGGACCCCGGATGTCGTGAGCGATCACGCTCGCGATCTCGGCCCGGCCACCCAGCACCTCTTCGGCTCGGTCCGACGCTCGTCGCATCCGCGAGGTCTCGGTGCGTTGCGCGGACAGCAGCGCCGCGAACGCGATCGCGGGCACGATCAGCTGGAGGACGTCGGCCCACTGGACGTAGGCGAGACCCTGGGTCGGCGAACGGATCGCGCTCAGGGGCAGCGCGACGGCCGCGGAGAGCGCCACGCCGATCAACGGATGGGGCGGATCTCGGCGGCGGAACAGCTCCCGCCAGGCGGCACCCAGCAACACGGCGGCGCCCGCGAAGCCGAGCGCCCACCCGAGGGGGCCGGGATGCACGCGACGGTCAAGGATCGACCCGACGGCCGAGGGGTGACGGAACGCGACCGCCATGCATACATCCGCGATCAGCAGGAGCGCTGCGAGCGCCAGGAGCGCGCGCCGAAGGCGGACGGGTGGACGACCGCGCCGATCCCACCAGGGGACCCCGAGGACGAAGCACGATCCCGCCACTAGCCATCCCAACTGGAAGCCATAGGCGGGGGCGGCCCCCGAGAACGACCGCAGCGGCTGGAACAGGACCGTGCTCGCTCCGACGGTGATCGCGTATTCGGCGCCCTGCCCGCAGTGGAGCGGCCACCACGATCCGAAGAGAACGGTCTGCACGGCGAGGACGCCGAAGCCGGTCGCGAGGAACAGTGCGTGCTGATCGCCGCCGGCCCGGTACCGGGCCGTCGCGACAGCCGCGACCGCGAAGCAAACGGCCGCGGATGCCGAGGCGATCGCGACCTGCATCCGGGGGGAGAAGTGCGCCCCAGGGATCAGGAGGAGGAGGCCGGCGAGGAGCGCGATCGCCGCCGAACGGCGGACGGGATGGTTCACGCGGCGAGTGTATGGCCGGCCTGCCCCGGCTCAGGGAACCTACGAGTAGACGTGCTCCTCATCGGGGAACGTGCCCGCCTCGACGTCGGCAACGAACGCCTCCGCGGCCGTCGCGATCGTCTGCCGCAGGTCCACGTACTGCTTCGCGAACTTCGGCACCTTCTCGTTGAGTCCCAGCAGATCGTTGATCACGAGGACCTGCGCGTCCGTCCCGCTCCCCGCGCCGATCCCGATCGTGGGGATCTGGAGCTCCTTCGCGATCTCCGCACCGAGGTCCGCCGGCATCGCCTCGAGCACGATCGAGAACGCCCCCGACTTCTCGAGCGAATGAGCCTGGTCGAGGACCTTCGCCGCGGCCTCACCCCGTCCTTGGACGCGGTAGCCACCCAGGCCATAGACCGATTGCGGCGTCAGTCCGATGTGCGCCATCACGGGGATCCCGATGTCCACGAGCCGATGGACGAGGTCGAACTGCGCGCCCTCGAGCTTGACGGCATGGGCGCCCCCCTCCTTCACCAACCGTCCGGCGTTGCGGACGCCGTCTTCGATCGAGGCCTGGAACGACATGAAGGGCATGTCGCCGACGACCATCGCATGCTCGACGCCTCTGGCGACGGCACGTGTGTGGTGGAGCATCTCCTCCATCGTCACCGGGAGCTCGTTGGCGTACCCGAGCACGTTGCGCCCGACGGAGTCACCGACCAGCAGCACCGGGATCCCGGCTCGGTCGAGGATCTGGGCCGTAGGGAAGTCGTAAGCCGTGAGCATCGCCCAGCGTCTGCCCTCGGACTTCCAGGAACGGAGATCGTGGATCGTGACGGTCATCTGCTCGCACCTCCTTGGAGTGCACGGCGAACCACTCGGGAGTCTACCGCGACGCTGTTCGAGCGCTTCGATGTCAGTACCGGTCGCTACGGTGAGCGTCGTGATCAGGAGGAGGCGATCCAGATGACCGACACCATGCAGCACGAGCCTTGGGCGCAACTCCTGACGTTGGGAGATGCTCGGTTCGGGATCTTGGCGGGGGGTCCGTTCGATGGGCGTTGTTACCCCATTGCCGAAGGTCATGTCCCCCGCGAGCTGGACGTACCTGGGCTCGGGGCGCCGGAGCAGCCATCCACCATCAGGTACGTGCTCCGGGACGGGCTGTACCGCTACGCGGGCATCGCCCGTCAAGCTGCGCCCGCCGCCTGAGACGACCGTCCCGTAGACTCTGGGCAGCCCTCATCCTTCTGCTCCCCCTCTCGGGGGGGCCGTCCAGACCAGAGGAGGTGAATGTTGAGGGAGTACGAAGGCATGCTTATCCTGCCCGCCGAGGCCGACGAAGCCCTGGTGAGCACGGCGGTCGACCGCATCGCGAAAACCATCGCGCCGACGGGCGGGAAGGTCGATACGATCGATCGCTGGGGCCGCAGGCGCTTCGCCTATGAGATCGCGCGCCAGCACGAGGGGTACTACGTGGTGGTCCGGTTCCAGGCGGAGCCTTCGGTCCAAGCGGAGCTCGACCATACGCTCAAGCTCGCCGACGAGGTGATCCGGCACAAGGTCCTGCTCCTGCCCGACAAGGCGCTCGAGAAGACGAAGGCAACCACTTCCCCCGCCTCCGCGGAGGCGTAAGAGACCAGAAGGAGGGGGACCGCTCCATGGCGAGCGACAACCAGATCACGATCGTTGGCAACCTCACGGATGATCCCGAGCTGCGCTACACGGCCAACGGCGCCGCGGTGGCCAACTTCCGGGTCGCGTATTCCACGCGGATCCGTGACGCGGCCGGCAACTGGACGGACGGCGACACGTCGTTCTTCACGATCAACTGCTGGCGGAGCCTGGCGGAGAACGCCGCCGAGACGCTCACGCGCGGCAGCCGTGTCGTGGTGACCGGCCGGCTGAAGCAACGTTCCTGGGAGAACCAGGAGGGCGAGAAGAGAACCGTGGTCGAGATCGAGGCCGACGACCTCGGTCCCAGCCTCAGATGGGCTACCGCCACCGTCACCAAGACCAGCCGCAGCTCGTCCGCGTCATCCGGCGGGGACTGGGGCGCGGCGGTCGCGGCGCCGGTCGGCGCGTCCACCGACAACGAGGAGACACCGCTGGATGCCGGGTAAACCGAGGAAACCGGAGCGCGGGTCCGCGCGCAAGAAGGAGAAGGACGCCGCCTGGCAGAAGAAGCAGAAGCGGAAGATCTGCATCTTCTGCAAGGACCACATCGATTACGTGGACTACAAGGACGTCATCATGCTTCGCAAGTTCGTGTCCGAGCGCGGCAAGATCCGAGCGCGTCGCGTCACGGGGAACTGCGTGCAGCACCAGCGTGACGTCGCGACGGCCGTGAAGAACGCTCGGGAGATGGCTCTGCTCCCCTACAGCGCGCGATGAAGGTCATCCTCCAGAAGTCCGTCGACAAGCTCGGGGACCCCGGGGACGTCGCTGAGGTTGCAGACGGCTACGCACGCAACTACCTGATCCCACGGGGCATGGCGATCAGGGCGGAGAAGGGCGCCCTCAAGCAAGCCGAGACGCTCAGGCGGGGCCACAACGCTCGTCTGTCGAAGCAGAAGGTCGAGTTCGAGGCGCTCGCCTCCAAGCTCATCGCGGCGGGCGCCTTGCAGATATCCGCGCGGGCCGGTGATGAGGGCAAGCTCTTCGGATCGGTGACCGCCGCAGATATCGCGGAAGCCGTGACGGCTCAGACGGGCGCGACCGTCGACCGGCGTGACGTCCACCTCGAGGAGCCGATCCGTTCGATCGGCACCCATGAGGTGAGCGTCAAGCTCTTCCATGAGGTCGAGCCGGTGATAACCGTGGAGGTCGTCGCCGAAGGCTGATGCGGGTGTGGGGCGGCCCTTCGGGCCGCTCCACACCCGCATCGGGTCACGTCAGCCCGAGCGCGTCCGGCAGATCCATCGGTCGGTCGACCGCGAGGTCGAAGGCGCTGACGTCCCGCATCGGATGGCCCCATCTCGCCGCGACCGCGACGGAGCCGGCGTGATGGGCTGTTTCGCCGTCCTGTGGCGAATCCCCGACGTAGGCCGTCGATGCGGCGGTCACGCCCAATCGTTCGCACGCAAGGAGCAACCCATCGGGCGCGGGCTTGAAGTTCGGTGCGACCTCGTCCGTGCCGACCAGGGCGTCGAACCGGTCCTGCAGACCCGCGGCCTCCAGCAGCACGTCCACGTTCCCGAGGTCGGCGTTCGTGAACATCCCCAACGCGACGGATCCGGCGAGCGCCTCGAGCGTCCCGACGATCCCCGGGTACGGATGCACACCCCGAAGCTCGGTCTCGGCTCGCAGTCGAGCGTGATATCCGTCGATCTCGGATGGGTCGATCGGCCTGCCGAGGAAGCGCTCCATGATCGCCGCGGGTGTGCCGATGACGTAGCTCGCGATCACCTCGTCCCGCTTCAGGGTCGGACCGCCCAGCTCCGCGATCGTCGCGATGAAGGCGGCGGGAACGACCCAGGAGGAGTCGATCAGCGTCCCGTCCATGTCGAAGACCACGGCCTGGAGCCGCGGCGGGGTGCTCATGGCTGCGGAGGATACGGCCGCCATGTCGGTGGGGTTGTTCACACTTATCCACATGGGAATCCACATGGGGAAAACGCTGCTCAGGGGCGGAGTGACAAGGAAAGTCGGGCGACGACCTGGCCTTCGGCAATCCACAGGTGTTGTCCACTGTCACCCGGAGCCTCGTGAGCGTAGCCTCCGCCCGCGGTCGGGGTTGGGGTTCGGAAGGGGGGCGTCCAGGGGTGGCACGCGCGGCTGAAGAGGTCGTCCGGATCCCCGCCGGCCATCGCCTCCCACCGCAAGACCTCGAAGCCGAACGGTCCGTGCTGGGGGCCATGCTCCTGTCGGCCGAAGCCATGGCCGACGTGGTCGAGATCCTCGATGCCGAGGACTTCTATCGATCCGCGCACGGCAAGATCTACGCCGCGGTCCGCGGGCTCTTCGGTCACGGTGAGCCGGTCGACGTCATCACGGCCGTCGACGCGCTACGTCGGTCCGGGTTGCTGGACGAGGTCGGTGGCGCCCTCTACCTCCGCGACCTCGTCGACGAGGTCCCCACGCCGGCCAGCGCGTCCCACTACGCCAAGATCGTCTCGGATACCGCGCTCAGGCGCCGCTTGATCGGCGCGGCCGCGGACATCATGGACGTCGCCTACGCGGGCTCTCACGATGCGGACGAGATCGCCGACACCGCCGAGCAACGGATCTACGACGTCGCTCGGCGGGAGGACACGGAGGACGCCGCCGCCATCGGCGACCTCGTCAACGACGCCATGTCGGAGCTGGAGGCCATCCAGAACCGCGAGTCCGCCTACACCGGGCTTCCCACCGGGTTCCGGGACCTCGACGACCTCACCTCGGGACTGCAGGGGGGCAACCTCGTGATCATCGCGGCTCGCCCGGGCATCGGGAAGTCCTCGCTCGCCATGAACATCGCGCGGAACGTCGCCGTCACGCACGAGCCCGTCGCCATGTTCTCTCTCGAGATGTCGCGCTACGAGATCGGTATGCGTCTGCTCTGCGCCGAGGCCCGGGTGCCGTGGGACCGGATCCGCAACAAGCGCGTGGGGCCGGACGACTGGACCCGCGTCGTCTCGGCGGGCGAGACGCTGCACGACGCGCCGCTCTCCATCGTGGACTCCGGCAACGTGAACATCGTCGACATCCGGGCGAAGGCACGCCGGATGAAGACCAGCAAGCAGGGGCTGTCGCTCATCATCGTCGACTACCTCCAGTTGATGACGAGCCCCGCGACCCGGCGCCAGGACAACCGGCAGCAGGAGGTCGCCGAGATATCACGGTCTCTGAAGCTCCTGGCGAAGGAGCTCAAGGTCCCGATCCTGGCCCTGTCCCAGCTGAACCGGAACCCGGAGGCGCGCGCCGACAAGCGCCCGCAGCTGTCCGATCTGCGGGAATCGGGATCGCTCGAACAGGACAGCGACGTGGTCATGTTCATCCATCGCGACGACTCGGATCACGAGAAGAAGCGCGAGGCCGAGCTGATCCTGGCGAAGCATCGGAACGGGCCGACGGGATCCATCCGTCTCAGCTTCGAGCCGTCGCTGACGCAGTTCCGCAACGCGGCACGCGGTCAGTCCGAGTGAGCAGCGTTCCGTACCATCCGGGGCGATGGCGAACCCGAACGCGACGCCTCGGCGTGTCCGAGCGATCCTCCGGCGACTCGAACGCCGCTTCGGCCAGCTGTCGCCACCGCGGGCGAGCGATCCGCTCGACGAGCTGATCCTCACCGTCTTGAGCCAGCACACGAGCGACGTGAACGCCGACCGGGCGTTCACGTCGCTCCGCACGGCCTTCCCCACGTGGGGTCAGGTCGCTTCGGCGCCCGAGGCCGCCCTCGCGGATGCGATCCGCTCGGGCGGCCTCGCCAACACGAAGGCCCCGCGCATCCAGGCGATCCTGCGGGAGGTACACGGGCGCGAGGGCGCGTACGACCTCTCGCGACTCCGAGCCGTGACGGACGCGGAGGCGCGCGACTACCTCACGTCGCTCCCCGGCATCGGACCGAAGACCGCGGCCGTCGTGCTGTCGTTCGCGCTCGGCCGGGACGCGATCCCCGTCGATACCCACGTCCACCGTGTCGCCCGTCGTTTGGGGTTGGTCCCGGCGAAGGCGAGCGCCGAGCGCGCTGACCGGCTGCTGCACGATCTGGTTCCCGACGGCATCCGGACGTCATTGCATGTTGGGCTGATCCGTCTCGGACGTGAGATCTGCAAGGCCCCGACGCCCAGATGCGCGCTGTGCCCACTGAAGGATCTCTGCCCGACTGCTCCTCGGTACCTGACGGAGCGTGGACGACGACGTTCTGCTCAAGCCTCGCTGCGGAGCGGGTGAGGGGAATCGAACCCCCGTTTCAAGCTTGGGAAGCTTGCGTTCTGCCATTGAACCACACCCGCGTGGTCCGACCGCGATGTGCGATCGGACCGGAGTCTAGCGACCCCGCGGGGACGGCCGCACGCACCCGCTGCTAGCCTCCCGAGCCTCATGCCGGACCCCGATCTCTGGCCCGAACTGCTGCTGCGGCTCTCTCGCCGGGAGGACCTCGGGACCGAGGACGCGGCCGAGGCGATGCGCCAGATCATGGCCGGCGAGGCGACCCCTGCGCAGATCGGCGCGTTCCTGCTCGCCCTCCGCACGAAGGGCGAGACCGTCGATGAGATCGACGGTCTCGCCCGGACGATGCTCGAGTTCGCCACCCCCGTGAAAGCGCCGGAGCCGGTGATCGACACCTGCGGGACGGGTGGCGATCGGATCGGCACGTTCAACATCTCGACGGTCTCGGCCTTGGTCGTCGCGGGCGCCGGCGTCCCGGTCGCCAAACATGGCAACCGGGCCGCCTCCTCGCATTGCGGATCCGCCGATCTCCTCGAGGCGCTCGGCGTGAAGATCGACCTGGATCCCCCCGGCGTCGAGCGGTGCCTCGCCGACGCCGGGATCGGGTTCATGTTCGCCGCCACCTTCCACCCCGCGATGGGGAACGCGGGGCCGGTGCGCCGTGAGCTCAGGGTCCCGACCGTCTTCAACTTCCTGGGTCCGCTCACGAACCCGGCCGCACCGCACGCCCAGGTCGTCGGCGTCTCGGACGAACGGATGCTCCCGCTCATGGCCGAGGTGCTCGCGCGCCGCCGGATCCGGGCGAAGCTCTTCCGCGGCGAGGACGGTTTGGACGAGCTCACGACCACGGGGATCTCGACGGTCTTCGACGTGAAGGACGGCTCGCTCCGTGAGCGGCACCTGGACCCGCGGAGCGTCGGCCTTGCGCGCGCACGGCCGAGCGACCTGAAGGGCGGGGATCCGACCGAGTCCGCGGACCTCGCACGCCGGATCCTGAGCGGCGAGACGGGGCCCCGCCGCGACGTGGTGCTCCTGAACGCGGGGGCCGCGCTCGAGGTGGCCGGGTTCGCGGCGGACCTGACCGAAGGCATGGCGACCGCCGCTCGGGCGATCGATGAGGGCGACGCGCTGAAGACGCTCGACCGCTGGGTCGAGGTTTCGAACGCCGGGTAGCATCGCCCGCATGATCCTGTCCGACCGAGACATCCGCGCGCACATCGAGTCCGGGCGCATCACGATCGACCCGTTCGACGCGGCGTGCGTGCAGCCGTCGTCGGTCGATCTGCACGTCGACTCGCAGTTCCGCGTCTTCGCCAACTCCCGCTATCCCTTCATCGACGTGCGGGAGGAGATGCCGGACCTGACGGAGTTGGTCGAGGTCAAACCGGACGAGCCGTTCATCCTGCATCCGGGGGAGTTCGTCCTGGGCTCGACCTTGGAACGCGTCGCGATCCCCGACGACCTGGTCGCCCGTCTCGAGGGCAAGTCGTCCCTCGGCCGCCTGGGCTTGCTGATCCACTCGACGGCGGGCTACGTCGACCCCGGCTGGGACGGATACCTCACGTTGGAGCTCTCCAACGTTGCCAACCTGCCGATCACGATCTATCCGGGCATGCGGATCGGGCAGATCTCGTTCTTCCGGCTCACCTCGCCGGCGGACGCGCCCTACGGGAGCGCCGGCAACAAGTACCAGGGCCAGCGCGGACCGACGCCGAGTCGCTTCTTCCGGGACTTCGAAGGCTGACCGCGCGGCTCAGTCGACCAGCAGCGCGCCGGGCACCGGCCCGACGCCCATCTGCACGGCCATCATCGCCGCCTGGGTCCGGTTGGTGACTCCGAGCTTGCGGAAGATCGCAGCCAGGTGCGCCTTGACCGTCTTCTCCGAGAGGTAGAGCCCCTGCGCGATCTCTCGGTTCGATCGACCTTCGGCCAGGAGCGCAAGGATGTCGTGTTCGCGCTGGGTCAGGCTGTACTCGTTCCTGCGACTGTGGCCGTTCGCGCCGACGGAGTCCTGGTCATCGAACAGGTTCTGGATCACGCGCGGGCTGAGGACGTTTCCGCTCCCGGACATCGCGACGTTGATCGCCTGTGCCAGATCTTCGGGCGTGGCGTCCTTCAAGAGGTATCCCGCCGCGCCGTCGGCCAGCGCCCGCTTCACGTAGGGCGCGTTCTCATAGGTCGAGATCATGATGACCGGCATGTCGGCCCACTCGGCCCTGATCGCGCGGAGGAGCTCCAGACCATCGAGGTCGGGCATCCGCACGTCCACCAATGCCAGGTCGAAGGCCGTTCCCGCATGCAGGACCTCCAAGGCGACGGCCGAGGATTCCGCCTCGACGACATCCGCATCCGGGAAACCCTCCTTCACCACGTAGTTCAGGCCACGGCGCACCAGCGCGTGGTCGTCGACGATCAAGATCCTCATGTCATCCACCTGCTCTCTGGTAGGGGAGCACGGCCACGACCGTGGTGCCGCGTCCCGGGGTCGATCCGACGTCGAGGGACCCGCCGAGCTTCTCGGCGCGGGCCCGCATGATCGGTACTCCGAAATGGGGGTCATCGTCCTTCACCGCGACGATCCCCCGGCCGCGGTCCTCGATCTCTACGCGGATCTCGGTCGCGGTCGCCTTGACGCGTACGTGCGCCTCCGGGGCTCCCGAGTGCTTCGCGGCGTTCGCCAGCGCC
>Ga0066655_10000278_pt1 | contig 16423 bp, 16 predicted proteins | sample GraSoiAngelo_104_FD_133942 | JGI IMG/M metagenome (GOLD analysis project Ga0066655, IMG submission 133942) | Grasslands soil microbial communities from the Angelo Coastal Reserve, California, USA - 14_0903_05_30cm | ecosystem: Environmental > Terrestrial > Soil > Grasslands | place: USA... | reverse complement strand
TCGAACACGATGATCGGAAGCTTGTTCTCCATGGAGAGGGACACCGCGGTCGCGTCCATCACCCCATAGCCCTCGCGGAGGAAATCTCCGTACCCGAGCAGGTCGAGCCGCTCGGCCGACGGATCGAGCTGCGGGTCGGCCGTGTAGACGCCGTCGACCTTCGTACCCTTGAGCAGCGCATCAGCATGGATCTCGAGCGCGCGTTGCGCGGCGCACGTGTCGGTAGAGAAGTACGGGACGCCGAGGCCGGCCGCGAAGATCACGACGCGGCCCTTCTCCAGATGGCGGATCGCACGGAGAGGAACGAATGGCTCGGCGACCTGGCTCATGGTGATCGCCGTCTGCACCCGCGTGGCGACGTGGATCTTCTCCAACGCGTCCTGGAGCGCTAGCGCGTTCATCACGGTCGCCAGCATCCCCATGTAGTCCGCACGGTTGCGATCGATCCCGGGTGCTTGACGACCACGCCAGATGTTGCCGCCGCCGACGACCACCGCCGGCTGGATACCGAGATCCACGACCTCGGCGAGCTGCCGAGCCACGAGAGCGGTCGCGCCGTCGGAGATCCCGGAACCCGAGTCGTGCGCGAACGCCTCGCCGGAGAGCTTCAGCAGGACCCGGTTGTACGTGGGTCGTGCGTCTCCGCCGTCCCTCATGCGCCTGGTCGTCTCCTCCACTGGTCGGCGGCAATGGTCGGGGGCACTGTTCGGCCGGCGCTCGGTCAGACGCACTCGGTCGGCCGGCGCTCGGTCGACGGCCAGCTTACCCGCCTACTCCAGGTCCTCGCCCAGCCGGTAGCGGGTGAACCGTCTCACCGCCACCTTCTCGCCGGTCTTGGCACCGACCGCGTCCAACAGGCCCTGGATCGTCTTCGTGTCGTCCTTGACGAACGGTTGGTCCAGCAAGACGTTGTCCTCGAAGAACGCCTCGAGTTTCCCTTCGACGATCCGGGGGATCACGTTCTCGGCCTTCCCCGAGTCGATCGCTTGCTTCTCGAAGATCTTCCGCTCGTGTTCGAGGGTCGCAGCTGGGACGTCGTCACGGCTGAGCCAGCGTGGCGCCGAGGGACTAGCGATATGGAGCGCAAGGTCTTTCACGAGCGCACGGAACTCATCCGTGTTCGCCACGAAGTCCGTCTCGCAGTTCACCTCGATCAGGACCCCGACCGTGTTGTTGAAATGGATGTAGGCGTCGATCAGGCCCTGGTTGGCGCTGCGTCCGGCGCGCTTGGCCTGGCTGGCGAGGCCCTTCTCGCGGAGGATCTGCGTGGCGCGCTCGGCATCGCCGTCGGCTTCGATCAGGGCGCGCTTGCAATCCATCATGCCTGCGCCGGTCGCTTCACGAAGCGCCTTCACCATCGCAGCGGTGATGTCCGGCATCTCAGCCTTCCTCCGCGGCGTTCTCCACCGGCGCCGGCGAGCCGTCTTCGGTCGTCGTCTCCTGGGCCTCGGCTGGCTCGGCCACGATCTCGGGCTCGGGCACGTCTGGCTCGAAGACGGTCGTCGCCGCGATCTCGGCGGCTTCCTCTGCCGAGGGCGTCTCGTCCACCGCGGCCGGCGCGGCTTGAGGGCGAGGGCCGGATGGGACGGGTGGGGCCTGGGCGGTGGATCGCTCGAGGATGTCATCCTTCGCCATGCCGTACCCCTCTGCCAGAGCATCCGCCAGCACACGGGTCACCAAGCTCACGGCGCGGATCGCGTCGTCGTTCCCAGGGATCACGTAGTCGACCTCGTCGGGGTCGCAGTTCGTGTCCACGATCGCGATCACGGGGATGTTGAGCTTCCGCGCCTCCGTGACGGCGATGTGCTCCTTCTTCGTGTCGATCACGAAGATCGCATCCGGCAGTCGCTCGAGGTTCTGGATGCCGCCGAGGTTCCGCTCGAGCTTCTCCCGCTCATGTCGTAGACGGATCGCCTCTTTCTTGGGGAGGCGCTCCATCGCCCCGGTCTCCTCCATCTCCGCGAGCTCGCGCAGACGCAGCAGCCGGCCACGGATCGTGGTGAAGTTCGTGAGCATGCCGCCGAGCCACCGGTTGTTGACGAACGGCATGTTCACCTGCGTCGCGAACCCGGACACGACCTCTTGGGCCTGCTTCTTCGTCCCGATGAACAGGACGATCCCGCGGCGTCGGCCGAGGCCTTGAACGAAGGCATGCGCCTCCTCGAGGCCGGACAAGGATCGCTCGAGGTCGATGATGTAGATTCCGGAACGCTCCCCGAACAGGTACCGCTGCATCTTCGGGTTCCACCGTCGCGTCTGGTGGCCGAAGTGAACGCCCGCCTCGAGGAGCTCCCGGCGTGTGACGACCGGCACGGTGACTCCTTTCGGTTGTGTCCTCCGCTCGGATCGCCCCGATGACGGCCCGCAGAGCTTGCGGGACCCCGGCATGCGGTCCCCGAGCGTGTGTGCTCGGCGCGAGGTGCGCCGGCGACACGAAGTCTACCAGCGACGATGCGACGCTCAGCCGCGACGGCCGGCGCGCGGCGGAGCTGCGTCGGCCACACTCGCGCCGATCGCGAGGTAACGGAAGGCGAACATCGCGACGGCCGCCATCTGCAGCACGTTGACCAGGATCGAGGCGGCCCACGCGCCAGCGGACGGGTTGACGCCGATGAGGCTGCCCGGGAGCGGCGCCAGCAGGAGGGCGAACGAGGGGACCGCGTACAGGACGGCGAGCGTGAGGTTGTTCGAACCGGGAAGCCGCGCCGCCCGGACCGCCTTCGACATGGTGACCGGCAAGGACAGCTCCTCATCTGCCGAGATCGCAGGTGCGAACGCGAAGAGGTAGACACCGGCGACGAGAAGAGCAACGGCGAGGACGAAGCCGATCCCCCCGCCGAGGAGCTGGACGAAGTTCGCGACGATCAGTACGCCGAGGTTGACTACAGCGACGGCGACCGCGACGGGCCATACGTGCATCGCTCGACGGACGTTCCAGGCGGAGACCGCCCCGGTCCGCATCCGCTCCACGGCGACAGTGGTCACCAGCGCTTGGAAGGCGGCATGCACCACCAGGAACGCCGTTATGGCCGCGAGTGGCGCGAGCGCCGCTCCCGGACCGGTCGCTCCGACCGGGGAGAAGATGTTCGAGGCGAGCGACACGTCGGTTGAGGTCGAGATCGGCGGGATGGCGAACGTCGCTCCGAGGATCGTGAACGGCCCTTGGAAACCGAAGGCGGGACGGAGGAGCCACTCGATCATCAGCACGACCGGCACGGCCGCCACGAGCGCCGGCGTCGCGAGGACCGTGGCGACCCCTCGCGTGATCGACGTGCGGATCTTTGGCATGGGGACCGAACTCGGGCCGCGCGGGGCGAAGATCGAGTCGAGGAAGCCCTTCCGGGGAGCGGGCGCGGGTGTCGCCGGCGCACGGTACGAGGGCGCCGGCCGACGCTGCTGCTTCTTGCGACGGCTACTCATGACCGTGTCCCATCAGCTCGAGCCCCCGTCGTCGGCCCAGCCTTCGTCACCGGTGCCGTCCAGGGGAAGATCGTCCCGCTCGAACTCCGGCGGCCCGAGCCGGAGGATGAGGAACCGGCCGGCGAGGATGAGGATCACGACGAGCGGGATCGCGGCAGTGGCCCAATCGAGCGCCAGGGGCCCGGGCATCACGATGGTCGGACTCCGCTCGTCGATCAGCGCCCCGGTCGGGTCCGCGGCGAGACCGACCAGTCCTGCGGCCGCTCCCGTCCTGGCGACCACCACGGCGTCGGGGGCGACCGCGACCGTGAGGAGCGGTCCCACGCCGAGGCTCTGGCGCCAGATCCGGTCGCCGGTCGCGGAGTCGAGCGCGCTCAGCTCTCCCGACCCCTCGGCGACCAACACGGCGGAGCCGATGAGGACGGCCGGACCGTACACCGGGGTGTTCAGCGCGAAGTCCCAACGCCGCGCGCCGGTCGCCGGATCGAGTCGATAGACCTCTCCTCGCGTGTCCACCACCACGACGGCATCACCGGACACGGCCGGTGCTCCCCCCACGGCGACCGCGTTGAGCTTGGAGATCCACCGTTCGAGGCCCGTGTCGGCCGCGACGGCGCGGACTGTCCCGTCGGAGAGCGTCACGTACACCGTTCCGCTCACCACGGACGGAGCCCCGGCGACGAGGCTCGACGTGTTCGGCGTGTAGCGCCAGACCTCAACACCCGCGTCCTCCCGGAGGGCGACGACCGATGGACGCTGTCTGGTGTTCGAATGCGCGGACGCGTACACGACGGCGGCGTCGGCAGCGATCGGTGTGTCGACGACATCGCCGAGATCCTTGTGCCACCGCACCTTCCCCGACGCCAGTTCGATGGCCGTGACCGTGCCGTCATCGGCGCCGACCACCACGAGACCGCCGTCGACGGTTGGTCCGGTCGTGCTCACGTCGGTGAGTTGGCGGCGCCAGAGCTCCTGACGAGACGCCGCATCGATCGCGACCAGGGTCGAGCGCACGACGGCCGTCCCGGGCGAGCCGCTCCCCGACGGCGTTGGAGCAGGCGTCGACGCGGCGGTTGCCGATGAGGAACGGTCCCCTCCCCCTTCGGTGTAGAGCACCATCGTGTGGCCGCCGTCGCCGACGGCGACGGCGACGGCGGCCGGAGCGCTCGGCCCGAGCTGACGCGGCACGGTCCAGGACATCGTTCCGGTTGCGACGTCGATCGCGGTGACATCTTCGCGATCGACGATGATCGCGTCGCCGCCCGCGATGACGGGAGCCGGAAGACCGGCGATGTGGGTCTCATCACCGATCCCGGTCGCGGCCTGCCACCGGGATCGCAGCGGGGGCGCGGGGGAGACCGATACGACCCCGGCATGCTGAGGACCGCCCTGGTACTGGGTCCACGCGTCCGCCGGTAGTGCAGAGGCCGCTGCAGCGGAAACGATCCCAGCCATCAAGATGGCGGCTGGGATCGACCGGATGATCGGTCGAGAGCGCAAGGTTCGTCATCCTACCGGGGCTACCCTCCGCGCCGGTCTTCCTGCGAGCGATGCGCTCAGTCGAAGGGTGCCAACCGAACGAACGCCGCGAGCGAGATGGGGCCGAGGTAGGAGAGCGGATCGACGTACGCGCCGTCGAGTCTCACGCCGAGGTGCAGATGCGGGGTGGGCGCACCGGGATGGCCCCATCCGGTCAGCGCGACGGGCTGGCCTTGCAAGACCCGGTCGCCCTTCCTGACCAGCTTCGCCGACAGCCACGAGTACGTGGAGGAGAGACCTCCGCCGTGGTCGATCGTGAGGAAGAGATATCCACCGACGGGACCCGCGAACGTGACCGTTCCGTCTGCGGGCGCCACGACCGTGGTCCCGACCGAGGCCGCGATATCGATCCCTCGGTGACCGCTTCCGTACGGGGTATCGGGCGGATCGAACGTCTGGATGACCGGACCGACCACCGGCCACGTCCAGCCTCCGGCCGATGAAGCCGGTGCGGCCGTTGCCCCCGCGACGCTCCCAGCCGTGACGGCGGGTGTCAGGAGGGCAAGGGCCACGATGATCCAGCTACCGCGTCGCATCAGCCAGCAAGCTAAGCGCCGTGCATGCGCGACGCCGTGACCGGCGTCACAGGTCGGACCCGGGTCAATCCACCTCGGAGAGCTGACCACGAAGGACGCCCACGGCCTTCGTGTGGATCTGACACACGCGTGATTCCGTGACGCCGAGGATCTCGCCGATCTCGGCCAGGGTGAGTCCCTCGAAGTAGTACAGCGTCACGACGATCTTCTCGCGTTCGGAGAGGGAGTTGATCGCCGCGGCGAGGAGCCCCCGGGTCTCCTGCGATTCCACCCCGGTGCTTGGATCGAACGCCTTGTCCGCGAGCGTGTCGATCAACGACACGCTCTCCCCCCGGTCCTGACCGACGTTGACCGTCTCGTCGAGCGCGAGCACGGAGACGAACGAGATCTGCGTGACGACCTGGTGGAGCTCTGTTCGCGAGATCCCCAGACGACTGGCCAGTTCGCTCTCGGTGGGTTGGCGCTTGAGCATCGACTCGAGGTCCGCGAGCGCCTTTTCGATCTCGCGCTGCTTGAAGCGGACCGAGCGCGGCACCCAATCCATCGCGCGGAGTTCGTCGATGATGGCGCCCTTGATCCGGGGGATCGCGTATGTCTCGAACTTGTTCCCGCGCCCCGGTTCGAACTTCTCCAGCGCGTCGATCAAACCGAACATCCCGTAGGACACCAGGTCGGCCTGCTCGACGCTGGCGGGAAGACCCGTCGCGACGCGGCTCGCCACGTACTTCACGAGTGGGGCGTAATGGAGGATCAGCTTCTCGCGGGCCGACACCGCTGCGCTCCCTTTGAAGGCGTGCCATACCTCCCCAAGCTCGTCGTCAACGTGGGGAGGGATCGTGATCGGCGCCGGCCCGGCCTTCACCCGGACCTTCGTCTTGGTCGCCGTCTTCGTCGCGACCTTGGTCGCGACCTTCGCCGGCGCCTTCTTCGTCGTCGCCACGGTCAAGCCCTCGGATGGGAGCGCTCGTAGGCCTCGAAGAGCCGCGTCCGCGAGACATGCGTGTAGCGCTGGGTGGTCGCGACGGTGGCGTGACCCAGCAGCTCCTGCACGGCGCGGATGTCGGCTCCCCCTTCGAGCAGGTGTGTCGCGAACGAATGCCGCAGGGTGTGTGGCGTGACCCGACGCCCCGGCAACAGACGTCCCGAATATCCTTCCACAAGCGCTCGGATATCGCGGGGACCGATCGGCCGGCCTTTCCGATTGAAGAAGAGCGACGGCGAGCCCGTGGCCAGGTGGGACCTGCCCTCCCACAGCCACTGCCGGACGGCCTCGACCGCCGGGTCGGACATCGGAACCTCGCGTTCCTTCGAACCCTTTCCCATCACGAGGACCCGTCCTCGCGCCAGGTCCACGCTGCCGACGGTGAGCCCCGCGACCTCGCTCACGCGCAGACCTGAGCCGTACAAGAGCTCGAGCACCGCACGGTCGCGCAAAGCGACCGCATGGCTCGCCGCCCGCTCGCCCGATCCTCCGTCGGTCCCGTCGATCGGGGGAGCTTCGACCAGGGCCTCCGCTTCGCTCGGCCGCAAGACGGTCGGAAGCCGGTTCACGACCTTCGGCCGGCCCAATGAGATCGACGGGTCGTGCGGCATCCGGCCGTCGGCGAGGGCCCACCGGTAGAAGGTGTGTATGGCCCCGACCCGCCGCGCGATCGATGCTCGCGCGTAGCCGAGCGTGTGTTGTTGGGCGAGGAACCGGCGAAGCGTGGTGCGGTCCGCCTCCTTGAGGGAGGACCCGCTCCGATGGAGGAAGTTCGCGAGGTGGACCAGATCGCGCTCGTAGGCCACCACGGTGTTCCTCGAGAGGTGTCGCTCCAGCCGGAGATGATCGGCGAACGCGTCCACGAGGTGGAGCTGCGACGGGGGAAGGGCGTCTTGTTCCACGAGGTCTCTCTCCGGGCCCGCCGGGGGATAGCCGGCGCAGGTAGCTCATATCGTCCCAGCGGGTCGTACCACGCGCAATCACCCAGACGGGTGTCCGCCGTCGTTCGGCTCCGCAGGTCGTTTCAGGCCCCCGGCTGGGTAGCGGCTGCCTTGAAGGTGCGTTCGAATCGACCGCCGACGCCGCGAACGAGCCCCCGGATCTCGAGCGCGATCAAGACGGTCAAGGTGTCCGCGACCGGGATCCCCGTGGCGGCGGCGACGGCACTCGGGAGCATCGAAGTGGCAAGCGACGCAAGGACCTTGCCTTCGTCTGCCGAGAGCCCCCTGGGCAGAGCCCGCTCCCCCGAAGCGGCTCCCTCGAGTCGGAGATCCTCAAGCAGGTCGGCGGTCCCCCGGATCATGGTGGCCCCGTCACGGATCAACCCGAGCGGCGTCTCCGCCAATGGGCTCGTCACCGGCCCCGGTACGGCGAAGACATCGAGACCCAGATCGACGGCATGTTCGGCCGTGATCCGCGTCCCGCTCTTCGCCGCCCCCTCGACCACGACGACCCCCCTGCTCAGGGCGGCGATCAGACGGTTCCGCGCTGGGAAGCGGAACGGCTCAGCCGGGGTCCCGGGCGGATACTCGCTCACGAGCGTTCCCGACGCTTCGATCCTTTGGAACAGGTCCCGGTTGCGCGCAGGGTGTGCGACGTCGATCCCGGATCCCAGCACGGCGACGGTGACGCCGCCGGCGTCGAGGGCGCCTCGATGCGCGGCGGCATCGATCCCGACCGCGCCGCCGCTCACCGTGACGACACCGGCGAGGGCGAGGCCTCGGCCGAGGTCCAGAGCGACCTCCATACCCGTGTTCGTGGGTCGTCGGGACCCGACGACCGCGACACGGTCATCACCGTGGTCGAGGACACGACCACGGACGAAGACCGCGATCGGGGGATCCGCGAGGCGCAGGAACGCCGGGCAATAATCTGGATCGCCCGGGGCCGCCAACCGGGCGCCCGCACGATCGAGACCGCTGCGGATCGCGATGACATCCGTGTTCGTCAAGAAGGATCGGTCGTTGTCCGACCCTGCGCCACCGGATCGGATCCGGGCGAGGGCACGCGAGGCGCTTCCCGCGCTCCAGACGAGCGCATGCAGCGAGCGCGGCGTCGGCCCGAGCAAGCAACGAAGGAGGAGCAACGCATCGGTCTCCCCCGGTCCTCGGCCCAACCCCTCGGGGAGGCCTGCGGGCACGGGAGCGTCAGCCGGCACGCGCCAGACCTTGGTCCTGCTCGAACGCGGTCCGGTACGACAGAGCTTCCGCGACGTGGTGTTCCGAGACCCGGTCGGCTCCTGCCAGGTCGGCGACCGTTCGTGCGACCTTGATCACCCGGTCGAACCCTCGTCCGGTGAGCGCCATGTGGTCGACGGCTCTGCCCAGCAATCGTTCAGCGTCCGGACAGAGCCTGGCCTCGCGGCGCGCGATCGGCCCTGGCAGGTGAGCGTTGCAGGTTATCCCGAGCGCCGAGTAGCGTCGCCGCTGCCGATCGCGCGCCTCGATCACCCGGTCGCGGATCACCGCCGACGACTCGCCTGCGGATGCCCCGAGCAGCTCGTCCTTGGTGAGACGCGGGATGGTGAGCCGCAGGTCGATCCGGTCGAGCAACGGCCCTGAGAGCTTCTGCCGATACCGATCCACTTGATCGGGGCGACAGCGACACGACCTCTGCGGATCACCCGAGAACCCGCACGGACATGGGTTCGCGGCGGCCACCAGGGTGAACCGAGCGGGGAACGACACCGAGCCACCGGCGCGCGTCACGACGATCCGACCATCTTCGAGCGGTTGGCGAAGCGCCTCGATGGCGTCGCGTCGGAACTCCGTCAGTTCGTCGAGGAACAGGACACCCCGATGGGCCAAGCTGGCCTCGCCCGGCCGGAGCACCGTGGAACCGCCGCCGAGGAGACCCGCGGTGGACACCGAGTGGTGCGGAGCTCTGAAGGGACGTTCGCGGAGGAGGCCCCGCCCGGCGAGCAGCTCCGCCACCGAATGCAACTGCGTTGCTTCGAGCGCCTCCTCTCGGGTCAGGTCCGGGAGGATGGTCGGGAGGCGCCGCGCCAGCATGGTCTTGCCGGCCCCGGGCGAACCGACCATCAGGAGGTTGTGGCCGCCCGCAGCCGCGACCTCCAGCGCGCGTCGCGCCTCATCCTGACCGCGGACCTCCGACAGGTCTGCGGAGCCTGCGGCGACTCGCTGGCTCACCAGCGTTCCGATCTCCGGTGGACGCCAGGTCCCTCGGAGGAACCCGACGACCTCCTGGATGGATGCCACGCCTGTCACCGCGAGACCGGCGACCTGAGCGGCCTCGACGGCGTTGGCCACCGGCACGATGACCCCCCGGAGCCCGCGGCGCGCCGCCGCGATCGCGACCGAGATCACGCCGGGCGTCGGAAGCACCTCCCCCTTGAGCGACACCTCGCCGTAGAAGACGTGTCCGGCGGCGGCCTTCGGCGGTACCTGCCGGGTCGCCACCAGGACGCTCACGGCGATCGGCAGGTCGAGCCCGGCCCCCTCCTTGCGAAGGTTGCCTGGCGCGAGGTTGACGACCACGCGGCGGAGCGGCCATTCGAGCTCCGCATGTTCGACCGCCGGCCTGATCCGGTCCCGCGCGTCCTGGACCGCGGCGCCGGGAAGGCCGGTCACGGTCAACGATGGGAGCCCGCGTCCGACGAATGCCTCGACCGTGACCGGATGGCCGCCAACGCCGAGCACCGTCACCCCGATGACCCGTCCGTACATGCGGCGACGCTACGGCCGGGCCCGGATGCGAACCGTGACGGCCGTCACACGCCGGTAGCATCGCCACCACGATGCCCGACGGATTCCCGGTCCCCGACCCCGAACTCCTCGAGATCCGCGACGCCGGCCGATCTCGGTCGAGCCTCGAGCGGCTGGGAGCGGCGGTCTGGACCCAGGCCCTCGACTGGCTCTACGGCGAGGCTATGGTTCGCCCGATCCAGCGGGAGAGCTATCCGGATTCCCGGCGCCGCTTCTTCGGTCCCTCGAACGAACCCGCCCCAGCACCGCAGGTCGGGAGCCCGTCGCACGAGGTCCTGGCGGAGTTCCGCGACCGGGTCGCTCCGATGACGTTCAACGCGCAATTCCCCGGAGCGTTCAGTTACTTCACACCGCCCCCGCTCGCGATGTCGATCGGCGGCGAAGTGCTCGCGCAGTGGCTCCATCAAGGGGTCGATGTGTGGCACGCGGGACCCATCGGCGCCTTCGTCGAGGAGGAGGTGGTCTGCTGGCTCCGGGACGTCGTCGGATCCGGGAGCGGCTCATGGGGTGTCCTCACGTCGGGGGGGGCGATGGCGAACCTGATGGCGCTCGCGATGGCCCGCGATACCCACCTCGCCCGGGTCCTCGGGGGCGCGGGTCCACCTCGAGGAGCAGCGCTCGAAGGGGTGCGGGTCTACGCGAGCGACCAGACCCACTTCTCGGTCGAGCGAGGTCTCGACATCCTCGGCTTCCCCGGCGGCACGCTCCGGGTGATCGCGTCCGACGACCGGTTCCGGTTGCAAGCCGGACCGGTCGCGGACGCGATCGCAGCGGACAGAGCCGCCGGGCTGACACCGCTCGCGATCAGCGCGGTCGCCGGATCCACGAACACGGGCTCGGTCGATCAGGTGGTCGACCTGGCGGCACTCGCGCGTAGCGAGAGCCTCTGGCTGCACGTCGATGCGGCCTACGGCGGCGCCGCGCGGCTCTCGCCGCGCGACGCCGCCCGCGTGCCCGGGCTGGAGCTCGCGGACTCGGTGACGGTCGATCCGCACAAGTGGTTCTTCCAGGCCTATGACATCGGGGCGCTGGTGGTGCAACGACGTAACGACCTCCGGGACACCTTCCACCGATCCCCGGAGTACTACGCGTCGAGCCGTCCGGAGGACGAACCACTCAATTGGTACGAATATTCGATCGAGGGCACGCGCCGGTTCCGCGCGTTGAAGCTCTGGATGAGCTGGAAGCATCTGGGCACGAGCGGGCTGGCCGCGCTCGTCGAGTACAACGACGACCTGGCCGCATACCTCGCCGCCGGCATTCGGGCCGCTCCCGACTTCGACCTCGCGGTCGAGCCCGAGCTTTCCGTCGTGTGTTTCCGCCACCTGCCCGAGGGGTGGGATCGCTGGCCGGCCGGTCGCCTCGACGCGTACCAGAACGACCTGCAACGCGCGTTGGAGCTGGACGGCGCGGCCTGGGTGAGCGTGACCACGCTGCGCGGCCACACCTACCTGCGCGCCGGCGTCGTCAACTACCTGTCGAGCACCGCTGAGATCGACGGGTTGATCGACGCACTCCGCCGCCTGTCAGAAGGCGTCCTCGAAGATCTCGACGACCGCTGATCCGTCGACACGCAGGCGCACGCTCGCGACATCGAATCGCACCGCCATCGGCCGGACCAGCGTCTGTTGCAAGAAGGCCTCGCCGACGGTGCGGAGCTTGCGACGCTTCCGCGCATCGACGGCATCGAACCCGGCTCCGAACCGAGCTCCGCGCCGGGTCTTGACCTCGCAGATCACGAGCAAGCCGTCACGCTGCAGGACGAGATCCAGCTCTCCCATCCGGCATCGCCAGTTGCGTGCGACGACGCGGAACCCCCGCCGGACGTAGAACGTTTCCGTCGCGGCCTCACCCGAGCGTCCCGTTCCCGGCCGTGCGTCCACGCGCGGACGATAGCGACGAGCACCGACACGGGATCTGGGTCGTCAGTCCTCCGGCGCATCGAGGATGCTGGTGGCCTCCTCGCGCCGCAATTCTTCGACGTTGACGTCGCGTCGCGTCATCACGCGGACGGTGGAGACGAATCGTGCGGGCCGGAACATGTCCCACACCCACGCATCCGTCAGCTCGACCGCGACCCATCCACCTTCGAGCCGCTCAAGATCCACCTTGTTGGCGAGGTAGAAGCGTCGCTCGGTCTCGACCACATACGTGAACATCGGGAGTACGTCTCGATACTCCCGGTAGAGCTCGAGTTCGCGCTCCTCCTCGAACCGCTCGATGTCATCTTCCATCAGCGATCCATGCTCTCACGCTCGCTCGGGTTCGCTCAGTCGAAACCGGGGAGCGCGGGCTGGCCCACTCCGGCGAAGCTGAGGCGATGGATCGGGGTGGGACCGAACCGCTGCAAGGCATCCCGGTGCGCCGGGGTGCCGTAGCCCTTGTTGTGCGCCAGATCGAACTCTGGGTAGTGGCGGTGCAGACGTCGCATGATGTGATCGCGGGTGACCTTCGCGACGATCGACGCCGCCGCGATGCTCGCCGCCACCATGTCCCCCTTCTTCACGCCGAGCGAGGGGCACGGCATCCTGGCCACTGGGAACCCGTCGGTCAGGACGTAATCGGGGACGGGCTCGAGGGCGCGCACGCATCTCCTCAGCAGCGCAAGGTTGCTTCGATGGAGGCCGCGTGCGTCGATCACGTTGGGCTCGATCTTGCGGATCACGTACAGGCATGCCGACATGATCCGCTCGCCTTGCACCTCGCGTTGCTTGGCGGTGAGGAGCTTCGAGTCGCGGATCCCTGTCCCGTCGAAGTCGTCCGGCAGCAGCACAGCCGCGGCGACGAGTGGGCCGGCGAGCGCTCCCCGCCCGACCTCATCGACGCCGGCGACCCGAACGAACCCCTGCGCGCGCAGGGTCGATTCGTACCGGTCGAGGTCCTCCGCTACAGCCATCCCCATCTGCCCGGTGGCCATACCTTGACGAACGCCTTCCCGATCACCTTGTCGATCGGCACCAACCCGACGCCCTCCGGAGGCTCGAAGCGCGAATCGCCGGAGTGCGCCCTGTTGTCGCCCAGCACGTAGAGCATCCCAGCCGGGATGGTCCGTTTCGGGAACGAACGGGTGTCCCGTTCCGGATCCAGGTAGGGCTCGTGGAGCCGGTTCCCGTTGACGTAGACGACGCCGGCGTTGATCTCCACGGTGTCGCCGGGAAGTGCGATCACCCTTTTGATGAAGTCGGGGCTCTCCGGCTGGGCGACACCGACCCCCTCCGCCAGCCAGTGGAGGAACCCCCCGACCGCCCCTCGGCCCTGATCGGGTCCCGGGTGCGGATCGGAGAAGACGATGACATCCCCTCGATGGACGGCCGAGAAGTGGGTGCAGATCCGGCACACGAGGACCCGATCACCCTGCTGCAGCGTGGGCTCCATCGACTCGGACGGGATGTAGAACGCCTGGACGAGGAACGTCTTGATGAGGATCGCCACGACGAGTGCGACGAGAACGAGCACGGGAAGCTCCCGCCAGAAGCCGGAGTCCTGGGTCCGGTCCTTGCGATCCGGCTCACGAGAGGGCGCGTCGTCGTCGGCCACGGCGATCGGCGGCGGTTCGGGGTCGTGCGGCCGGTCGGCCACGAGCTAGGCCTCGGCCCGCTCCTCGGCGTCGTCGTCGGGCGTCGCGTCCCGGTCGACGCCTTCCGTGTCCGTCCGCACGCCATCCTCGTCGCCGGATCCCTCGTCGCCGTCGGACACGTTCACCGCTTCGGCGTCGAGCGTGCCGGCCGTCTCGTCGTCGACATCCCCGCCGTCGAACGGCTCGGCGTCGACGCTCTCCGCTTCGGCGATCTCCAGGGCTGCTTGCGCGGATGCCTCCATGGCGGCGAGCTTCGCATCGTCGATCCGGCGCTCCTTGATGCGCGCCTTCTTCCCGCGGAGGTCCCGGAGGTAGTAGAGCTTGGCGCGACGCACCCGGCCGCGCTGCAGCAGCTCCAAACGGGCGATGGTGGGCGAGTGCACCGGGAAGGTCCGCTCGACACCAACCCCGAAGGAGATCTTCCGAACCGTGAACGTCTCGCGGATCCCACCGCCGGAACGACGGATGACGACCCCCTGGAAGACCTGAACGCGCTCACGATTTCCCTCGACCACACGGACATGCACCTTGACCGAGTCGCCCGGTCGGAAATCGGGGATATCGTTGCGCAGGAAGGGCTGCTCGATCAGATCCGTCTTGTTCATGGGCGGCCATCGAGTGTACCAGCGGCCTCCCTCCCCCCCCGTCGCGACGTTCGAGCTCGACGCTCGCTATGCGAACCGCTCGTCGCTGAGATCGGGACGGTTCTGCCGCGTCTTCTCGATCGCCGCGTCGCGCCGCCACCGGGCGATCTCGCCGTGGTCCCCCGAGACCAGGACCTCCGGCACCGGCATCCCGCGGAACTCCTGCGGCCGCGTGTAGTGGGGATGATCGAGGAGGCGACCTGAGCTGAACGAGTCCTGCTGATGCGACGCCTCCTTCCCGATCACGCCGGGGATGAGCCGAGTGACGGCCTCGATCAGAACGAGAGCGGGAAGCTCTCCGCCCGACAGCACGTAGTCACCGATCGAGATCTCTTCCGCCGGCAGGCCGTCGACGACCCGCTCATCGACGCCCTCGTAGCGACCGCACAAGATGGTCAGGTGGTCCTCCGACGACAGCTCGCGCACGAGTTCTTGATCGAGGCGGCGTCCGGCCGGCGACGTGAGGAGCACGCGCCCACGCTCGGGATCGAGCGACTCCACGGCGGCGAAGAACGGCTCCGGCTTCATGACCATGCCGGGCCCACCCCCGAACGGGGCGTCATCGACGCTTCGATGCCGGTCCTGCGTCCACTCGCGGAGGTCATGGACCAGAACGTCCAGCAGACCCGCGCCAATCGCGCGGCCTAGGAGGCTCCCGGAAAGCGGCCCCTCTGCAACGCCGGGGAAGATCGTGAAGACGTCGATCCGCACGTCCCGAGGCTACCCGCGAAAGGGGGCGGGCGGTCGCTCTCGCGACCGCCCGCCCCAAAGACCGGATGCGTGCTTCCCTAGTGCTTGAACGGCAATGACAACAATGCCGTTGCCACCCCAACCAGCCGTCGTGTACGCACCCGGCGCTCCGCGGCGCGGCGAGCCCCCACACCTCGAGCGTTCCGCGCCGAAGCGCCGTCGCTGATCCGTTCCTCGATCCGGTGCTTCGCGATCTCTCCCGTGAGCATCTCGCCACCTCCTTCGCTCCAGGTCATGACCGTACGGCCGAGCTCCCGTGGCGTCGGTGCCGTGAGACACCGAACGGGCGTGTCGTCGGTCGCCGCGGTCGGTGACGTGCGTCACGGTGGGACTGGCGGGAGTCGGTCGAGCGGGGGAGGATACGCCCCGACCAGTGGACCACCGGCCGAGGAGGGTGTTGGTGCAGCTTGCGGTACTGATCGTCGCATCACTGGTTGCTCTCGCGTTGGCCGGAGCCTCGCTCCGGGCGGCGCTGGCGGAGCGCGCTCGGCGCCGTTCGATGGTCGATCTCGGTCCATCGCTTCTGCGAGGTGACGAGGATCTCGACGTCGCCGGTGCGGTGGCTCGTGCGGCGAAAGACCCCGATCCCATCGGCCCTGATCTTGAAGAGGTGCTCATCGCGCACACCGATTACTCTTCGTTCCGTCCGACCCTTGCACCATGGGTCCAGATCAAGGTGTTCCATCTCCCCTGGGGGAACGACTATGCCGTCGCGGCGAACCTCCGAGATCTCGTGCATTTCCGGTTCGAGGTCTGGGAGGCGGAGCTGATGGGGAAGATGGACGGCTCCCACACCGTGGGGGAGCTCGTTGTGGGAGGGATCGAGGAGCGCGGCTTCGACCCGGACGGTGTCTCGTCACTGGTGTCCACGTTGGAGGAGGAAGGATTCTTCACCGCTACCCCTGTCGACGCTCAGAAGGCGGTCGCGGAGGCCATCAAGCCGGCGGCAGGCCCAGCGACAGCGATCGGAGCATTCCTTCGCACCCTTCAAGTGTCGTGGGACGGAGCCGAACGATTCGTCGACGCCTGGTACCGGGGCGGTATGCGCTTGTTCTTCCGACCCGGCGGCTTCATCCCGGCGACCCTCATCGCCGCTGTCGGGTTGGTGGCGTTCTTCGATGTGGAACGATCTGGCAGGTTCACGCTTGGTGTCACGACCGCAGCGGCTGAGTCACTCGTCCTGCTCGCTCTCGCAGTCGGCCTGACGTTCTTCCATGGCCCTGGTCCCGCGCTCGTCGCCCTCCGCAACG
>Ga0066655_10000224_pt1 | contig 17832 bp, 13 predicted proteins | sample GraSoiAngelo_104_FD_133942 | JGI IMG/M metagenome (GOLD analysis project Ga0066655, IMG submission 133942) | Grasslands soil microbial communities from the Angelo Coastal Reserve, California, USA - 14_0903_05_30cm | ecosystem: Environmental > Terrestrial > Soil > Grasslands | place: USA... | reverse complement strand
AGTGCTGATTAGCCAGCGCGGGCTCTCCGGAATTGCCAAGAGTCCCAAAAGAAATGCAAGAGAAGGGACAGCCGCCACAGCTAGCATCCACCTCCAGCTGGCGTCGCCAAGCCTCGAGAGTCGACCGCTGACGAGATAAGCTGCCAGAAAGCCGAGCACAAACGTCAGTTGGTTTAACGACACCAAGGTTCCGGGGGTCTTGGATGGGGAAATTTCTGCAATGTAAACGGGGGTAAGCACGGACGCGAGGCCTATAGCAAGTCCCCCCACAAGCCGCGCCGCAGAGAACGTCGTAACGGTGTTGGCCGCGGCAGCTCCCAAAGAAGAAACAGCGAACAGAACCGCGGAGAAAATGAGTGACTTCTTGCGGCCATAACGGTCACCGATCATGCTCGCGCTTGCCGCTCCCAGCAAACACCCTAACAGCAAGGAGCTCGCCGCAGCTTCTGTTTGAAAATTAGATAGCGCGAACTGGCGCCGGAGAAGCAGCAGGACTCCGTTAATCACCGCGGTGTCGAATCCAAAAAGAAAGCCGGAGATAGCGGTCGTGGCTGCCAACATTGTGACGTAGCCCAAAGATTGCGATTTTGAGGTAATGGTGCTTGCCCCCCGGCCCGAGACGGGTAAATGCATGGCTCCTCCAATGGGAACATCCCTGACCGACGTCGACAGGCGAGCTTTTTCTTTTCGCAAACACCTTGAACAGCCTCTATGCCGCCAAGCGCAGCGGACGCGATCTCGTTCAAGCTCGAACAAAGGCCTTGATGGTTGCGCATGTTGATCCGCGCGACTCCCCGCTGGGCCGAATGGTGTAGCTGCCAACAGCCGCAGGGACGATAAACGTCTCTGCATAATGGACCACAAATGGGTCAAAATTTCCTGTTGGACTTTCAACAGTTGCTTCTCTGCCTTGGACCAAGTTCAGTACGTTTACTGTGCCGCGAGTATCGTGAGGAGCTACGTCCGTAAACCAGCATCTGCGGGTCTCGATGAACTCGAGTTCGTGAAGTCCGGTGCGTTCTTCCTTCCACCCTTGGCCGGCTGCCATCGGCTCTACGCGGTTAACTAGACTCCGTCGGACCCACTCCGTGTTTCTTTCCCATGCAATGTTTGCTTCTCCGTGGTCAATATGAATCGGCCGCGGCTGGCCATTCAGACCGAGCCGACCCCAGTCCCACAGCTTGAATGTGAATATGTAAGGTGTCGCGCTGATTTCGAGAACCATGCTGTTCTTGCCCGAGCAATGGACGGTGCCGGCAGGAATGAGAAAGTGATCATGCTTCCGAGCGGGAAATCGGTTGATGTAGTCTTCTGCGCGGAAAGGGGGACCGCCTTCCTGCGCCGCCCGCAGCTGACGCATCACAGCCTGGCGGTCTATACCGGTCTTGAGGCCGAGATAGACGCAACCATCTGCTGCAGCATCCAGCAGGTAATAGCTCTCGTCCTGTGTGTAGTCCATGCGGAATTGCTGGCGGATGTACTCGGTGCGGGGGTGTACTTGCAAGGATAGATTTCCGCCATCCATGGTGTCGAGAAAATCGAAACGAATGGGAAACTCGGTACCGAAGCGGGAATAGATGAAATCCCCTAGGAGCTCCCGAGGCTGCAAAAACGTGAGGTCGCTAGCCGGCAACTCCATCCGGACATCGCCAAAGCTAAACAGCAGACTGTTCTCTTCAGGAACACAATCAAAGCACCAGGCGTGATTCGGCGCATCGTTGGGCAAGTCACAAACCTCTTCCATCCAGTGCCCACCCCACGGACCGGGGTCGAAGTAGGGAACTACACGGAAGGGACGTTTCGCCACTGTTCTCAAAGCTGCCCGCGCCGTCCTTCCACTAACCAACTTCGGAATCGCGGCATTTGTATCCAGCATAAAATCCGCTTTCGGTAGAAGGTCTTTTTTTAGCCTGTCCGCGGCGCGCCAATCCACAAAGAAGGCCCGCTTGTATTTCAGGCTGGGACTCTCGGTGAGATTGTCAGCTCCGAGGTTTGAGATCTCATTGCGCCGTTGGCGCCCTTGGATCTCCCAGCGCGCCATGTCTGCGTACACTAGAATGTCTGCATTCGGACAAACGAGCGCTGCGCCAACACCAACTACGAGCAGCAAACCCCTCTGCCACGCCTCAACCGTTGCTCGTGCTGAACCGAGACTTGCTTCATCGAAGAAATTCTCCAAGGTGACATCACTCATACGTCCAAAGACCGGGTCGTCGCCCAACACGTTCTCGAGCATTCTATCGACCTCAGATGCGGGTTTGAGCAGATCCGGGGCATAGATGACTCGATCCGCCCGCAGCCCTTTTTCTAACGCCTCTCTGATCGAGTTTTCGAAAGCGCCCGGATAGCACTCTACGCAGAGGACGGAGCGGTTCTCCCTTAACGTCTCCTTGAGCCTTGAGATAATGTCCCGCCAACCCATCGAGCACTCTGAGCCGGACCCATGAATGGGAATGCAAGGATACTTGTCGTAATTGGAGTTCCTGGGCATAAGTCTTTTTCAATGGCAGCCACAGGCTGGCCAACGATACATTAACCGCCCGAGCGCTGCCGCAGGCGGTTTAATTGGGTAGCGTTCGGCTGCTGAAATAAGAGGGCAACCTGGCTTGCAGCGGAAGATACGGTATCTTGAATAAAACCCATAGGCTTCCTCTTTCATCAGCTTCAAGAAACTGGCGAGCACAATGCTCGATACGCGACTCGCACTCGCTCCAATATAATCAAACGAAAGCGTAAATAGTTTCGTTTAGGGCACAATCGTAAGTGAAAAGTATCTGGAATGGCTAATTATGTCAAGGCCTTCTCTTTTTCACCGGCTCTAACAAATCTTTGCTGTGAGCCAAATCTGGCGGCTTTCGAGCGGTTTTGCCCAGGTACTCGCGGAAACCGTTCCACATCCGGACTCTTGCTGTCCGAGGCTGTCGAACCGGAACTGTCGTCTCTGGCTTGAAATGCGAGCGTGGAGCGTTTGGAATTTCTCTCGGATTCGCGATATAACGCTATGCAAATTCGCGAACGTTTTCTGGTTGTGACGGCCCGTCCACTCTCGAGGAGACTTGAAGTTGAACAAACGAAGCCGGATCGAAAGGGGGTTAGGGAACATGGGTGGCTCCGTTGACCGGGACGCCGAAAGCCCGGATAAGCAGCAGGTTCGGCTTACGGCCATTCTCAAAGCCCTGCAAAAAACCGGCTCCGTATCAGTGGAAGGCTTGAGCAAGGAACTGGATGTTTCGCTTGTGACGATTCGCCGCGATTTGGACACCCTGGAAGGACAAGGCTTGCTCCGCCGCACGCACGGCGGCGCTGTCTCGATCGAGCCGTTCTTCTACGAGCCATTTCGCAACGACCATTCGTTTCAAGCACAGGTCAAGAGATACGCGGAGGAAAAGCGCAGGATTGGAAGAGCGGCGGCCGGGCTAATCAAGGAGGGAGAAGTCATCGCCTTGACTCCCGGGACCACAACCACGGAAGTCATTCGCGGGCTGCCCCTCAATCACAAAATAACGGTGGTGACAAGCACTGTCAACGTGGCCATGGAACTTTCCAAACGCAAGGATTTGGAGGTATTCGTCACGGGAGGACACTTGCGCGGAGACTGGTTTTCGCTCGTGGGATCCACAGCCGCCCAGAGCCTCGGCCGGCTGCAAATCCACACGCTTTTTATCGGCGCTGATGGCATCGACGCGGAATGGGGTATCAGTTGCTACAATCCTGACGAAGCGCAGCTCAATTCAGCGATGGTCAGGCACGCTAAAAGGAAAATTGCCGTCGTCGATCACAGCAAGTTCGGCATCGTTGCAGGTTGGCGCATTTGTCCCACTTCCGACCTCGACATTCTGATTACTGATTCGGGCGCAACCGACGAGATGACCGCCGCTTTCGAAGCAGCGCAAATACAGGTCATGCGTGTCTGACGAGGAGAGCGCCGGTCTCGACCGATCGGACCAAGGGTCCAAGTTAGCTGCGCCGCTTTTCCGAGAGCAACGGGACCGCCCCTAAAAGAGCTGCGTTGTTACCCAGTTCAGCAGCCCGGACTTGCACTTTGCCCCAAGGTGTCCACGCGTATTTTTCAACATGAGATTGCAGGATCGGGATAATACTCAGGGCGCTTTTCATCACTCCTCCTCCAAGCACAATGATCTCAGGGTCGTAAGCATGCACGAGAGCGATCGCAGCAGCACACCAGACGCCCAGGCATCGATCTCGAACCGCCAGCGCCACGGCATCACCGGCTGCCGCCTCTTCAAACAGTTCCTTGAATCCAACTTGTTGATATTTCGACAGCGCGCTCCTGGAGGCCCCCGGCCATTCTTTTAGAATCAGCGGAAGCGACCAGCCTGCGGCTTCCGCTTCCGCGCATCCAATAGCACCGCAGGTGCAGCGGCGTCCCGTAAAGAGAACAGGGATATGGCCTCCTAAACAGCCAGCCTGCGCGTGTTTTCCTCGAAGCAATTTTCCTTCGATCATCGCCACGCCGCCTATACCGGTGCCCAGCGTCATCATGACGACCTCGGTGAAACCCCGGGCGGCTCCGGCGTAGACTTCCCCGAGCAATGCCATGCGCGCGTCGTTCTCAATCGTGAGCGGGAGACCGAGAGCCTCGCGCCCCCAAGCGGGGAGATCGAGTCCTGGAGCATCCTCATACTTTGCGTTTGTCGACAGCACTCGTGCCGTACGGGTATCGACAAGCCCAGGGAATCCCGCGACCACACCCTCGCAGTCCTTGAGGGAGAGCCCGTTTTCTTTTGCAAGCTTGCGCAAAGTATCCCGGATAGCGGGCAGCAACGCCGCGAGGCCTTGGACACAATCCGCAGCGATGGCTTCTTGCGCCAGAATCGTCTGGTCTTCGACGATGCCGCATGTGGCGTGGGTGCCTCCCAGATCAATCGTTAAAGCCCTCACTCGTGCTTTCTCCTCAGTTTCCAGAAAGTTCTGCTTCGTTCGACGAAATCACATAGTTCTTCCCTTGATGGCGCAGGTTGACAAGCCGCGCCTGTGGATCAAAGTGCGCAAGCCGCGAGTGCACTTTAATTCCGCCAAACAAGGTCAACTCCGCCCCGAAGAGCGTATCGATCACAAGGTCCGTGAATCCTCCTCCCGAGATGCAGCACCAATCATTAAGGTAGGGTGCATCCGTCGGACATTTGTATGCGGCTCCATGCTCTAGCGGGAAGGCCGTTTCAACAAAATGGGCCTGTCCGATGGGACCTTGGTTCCCCGCCGCAGCCAGGTTTTTCACCCAAACAGACACGCGCGCGGCCGAATCCGTTTTGTAAAGCCCTTTCGCTGTGACCGGCGCCCACGCGGAATAGGCTCCCAGCCAGCTGTGGTCCGGACGGATATTCCAGGTCGCGTCCACGTCATCGGGTGAAAGTGCTCGCATCCAATAATCACTGTGGAGTTCTCTCCAGAAGAACCGGCTCATTTCTTCCTTCTGGGTATCGCTCAGATCTTCAAACATATTGTCGAGCACAGATAGGAAATCATAACAGTGCCGGACTTCGACAAAGGAGCCGTCTGGCTGCCCGCACTTCCACCAGCCTTTGCCGGCAACGTAGAGTTCCTGGTTGATTCGTTTAGCCAGCTCGTTCGCCTCGACGCGAAGCCGGGATGCCTCAGAGGAGTTGCCGCGCCGCTCGAGTAAGTCCGCGACGAAGCGCATGGAAGAAACATTGCCGGCGTTCATGCCGGCGGTCTCGTGCAGATACGTGCTGACAACTTCCAAGAGATTCTCGAGTTTGCCGTAGTCGCCCAGACCATGAGAAGTGCTGTCGAGTTGTTTCCAATAAGTTGCGTGAAATACCAGATGATCGAGCGCCGTCTTATTATCGATGCGCTTATCGAGCCAAGCGAAATCGCCGGTCACTCGCAGATAGTTCTGTGCGCAGCGTACGATGGCCATGTCATTGACGGCATACCACGGTCCGACTCCCTCTCCGGTGACATAGTCCGTGGCGAGATGCTGGTGCATGTCCTCGACGAACCAGGTCTCAACTAGCCGGCGCAGTGCTTCCGGATCAAGCAAGGCCAGGCTCAGGGAAGTCAAAGAGGTATCCCAGGGAAAGCTCAGAGTAGGCAACACGCGGCCGCCCAGCGTGAGGTAGGTAGTCCCATACTTCGAATCCGGAGAAGCTCGGCGGGCGAAGATCAGGTTTCTGAATCCCGCCTGATAGAGTTTCCAAAGGGATTCGTCATCGGTTTCCAGTTGTGGAAGATAGCCCGAAAACTCCGCATTGCCGGGTGTAACGGCGGAGCGCAGCAAGCTATTGAACGCCTGAGCATTCTCTTGCAGCAGCTGCGCAAAATTCGCCTGCAGATGGTCATACGTCCCGAGTGCCGCCTGCTGTTCGGCGTCGACCGCGTTCACGTATGTCACTTCCTTTGTCTCCCGAGGACCAAGCGACATTTCGAGAACCAGCATCCGCCCAGAATCGAGGCGGCTGGCCTTGGGGAGGATGCCTTGCACGGAAAAGGCCTGACTGTGCTGAGCCTCAAAGATCAGACACCCGCGGGAAGCATCCCAGTGAATACGATTGTCCGCTTCACCGGGCGAGTAGGTGAGCCACGAGGTCGTCTTCTTGGCGACGGCGGCGCGCATATCAAAACCCAAGGAGACCATTCGCGCTGCGCTACCGACATTTGTGATTCGAATGACCTCCGCAGCCGCCCGCCTTTTCGCGGGCATGAACGTCTCTGTGGAGAACTTTAGGCCATCGGCTTGGGTTTCGCGCACGATCCGGTGCGGATACCACCTGAAAGCGATCTCGTCGCCGCCATCGGGATAGGAGAGAAGGATTCGCCCATTCACGAATAGTTCGCACGAAAGGAGAAATCCCGGGCTCCAGGGCGTGTCCGGCACTCCACAACATGCGAATGGTGGCAAGGAAAGGGCTGTAATTCCCGACACCGATTTTGTCGCTTGGACATATCCAAATTCGTTTTGCGCGGTGGGCGAGGAATAGAGGTCTCTGAACTTATGCACAAGCCGGTCTGCCCGAAGGTCCTCCACGGCCGGGACCGGAGGCAGGCGCTTGGGGGACTGAGGGCCGCCCGGGGCCGTACGAAAATGCATCAGCCTCGGAACGATACCGGCGACCGCGCTCACCTTCAAAAAAGACCTGCGACCCCACGCCTTGTGTGATGAAACGTCTTCCTCTGTCACAGTCGCCCTCCAACAGACTAACAGGCCGCGATTAGATCATAATTCTGGTCGTTTGGCTCCGGTTCTATGCCGATTATGATCTAATCTTACGTAAACAATCATGGTTGGCTTGACCTCTGATCTTGAGCGTTGGTAGCCTTTGGTTTCGACCGGTTAGTTCTCCCGAAGGCCTGGATGGCATTTACAGGAGGTGCCATGAGAAAGACCCACTTCAGGCCGTTCTGGCGCTTCTCGCTAGGGTTTCTTCTGACCTGCACGTTCGTCGTGTATGCTCCCGCTGGGTTGACGGCCCAAACCTGTACCGTCACTGCCGGAACCGGCACGCCGGATTCTCACTTCAATGCGGAATACGCCGAGAATGGTCCGGGAACTGGCAACGAGCCCCTCGGCATGCCCGGGTGGACCGGTGCGGATAGCACTTACTCGGTGCTTCTGCCCAACGGTGACACGGCTTTTTTCTTTTCTGATTCCTACATCGGAGAGTATCCGACCGCCAGCGGCGACGGGACGGTGAGGACGAATTCGAACGGCTTGCGCACGCGGGCGCCAAATTGCGGCCCTCCGTTGTGCAATCCGCCGACTGTTCTTTATCACGCTCATAACAGCATTGTCGTGCAAAGCGCAACGACCGGCCAGTTGTCGACTGTTGTAGGTCCTAAGGACCCGACCTCGGGCTATTTGACCTCGTATTTCGTGCCTGCCGACGGTCTTGTTACAGGACATTTTTATTGGATGGGCGACTCCGTCGTCGTGCAGGTTGACAGCGCCGGAACAAAGAAGCTTTGGACGTTCCTCATGGAATGGGACAACAGTTTCAATTACTACGGCAGCGCGATCGCCCAACTCACACTGCCTGACCTTGCGGTTGAGAGCATCACACCGCTCCGTAACGTTCCTCCCGGGAATGTCGTGCACTGGGGAACAGCTTTGTGGCTCGACGGAGACTATGGCAACGCTTCGCTTCATGTCTATGGAATTGAGGACAACGGGCAAAACGGCAGGTATCCGTTTGTGGCGCTCACAAATCCCGCGCTTGGAGTTACTGGCGTCGCCGACACGAACAACTGGTATGTCTGGAATGGGAACGGCTGGATGCCGGGTTTGACCAACGCTGTCCAAATCATAGGCGCACCAAACGACCCGAACAACGCGGGCGATTACGTCAGCAGCGAATACAGCGTCAAGAAGATCCACAGCGGCGCGGGAACCACGTACCTGTTGGTAGCCCAAGACACGAAAGTTCCTTTCGGAACTTGGAAAGATATAGTCCTCTACTCTGCCTGCCGGCCTCAGGGGCCCTTTTCTGCGAAACAGGTGGTGTATTCAACGCCTGAAACTGGCTCCACAAAGGTGCCAGGAATGACTTCATCGCAGTCTCTCGCGGGAATAATTCTGACATACAACCCGCACGCGCACCCTCAGTACACAAGCAATGGCCAACTTCTGATTTCTTATGATTTGAACGCGAGCAATAGCGGCGATCTGGTTTACGCGGACACTTATCGCCCAAAATTCATTCGAGTGAAGATTGCCGGACTGAAATGAGTTCCTAGCAAATGTGCTCGAGTGAACTTACGGCGCGAGACGGCAATCCCGTGAAACAGCTCACACTCTTGCTTTTCGCCCTTTCGTTGCTTTTGAGCTGCACGGCAGCTTCCTCTTCCAAGCCAGCTTCCCACGCCACCGCTTTACCTCGCCCTCTGCCTGAATTCAGCTACGCCGACGGCTGGCTGGGCGCCGACGATGCGTATTCGCTCGCGCTTACGCCCATGACAAGCCTTTGGCTTTTTGGTGACACGTTCGTGGGGGATCCTGGAACGAAACTGCGCAGCGAATCGAAAGCCATGGTCCGGAACAGCATCGGCCTTTCCCGGTGCGAAACGGGTTCACCTTGCGAGATGCAGTACTTCTGGCAGAAGGCGAGCGATCCCAAGCCGCGCTCGTTTTTTGACACCGGGACAGACGAGCTATGGTACTGGCCGCTCGATGGATTCCTCGAGGACAAAGTGCTTTCTATTTGTTTGCTGGCAGTACGCAATAAGCCCGGAGCTCGCCCCGCCGACGCCTTCGGATTCGAAATTGTTGGTACGAAGCTAGCCACAATCGGCAACGCCCACGCATCACCTGACAAGTGGGAGATCGCCGTCCATGACCTCACCGACGCGCGGCTTTGGGCCGGTGTTTCGCTCGTACCTGACGGAAAATACGTGATCTGGTATACGCAAGTCAGTGAGGGAGAAGGGAAGGGATTTATGGCCGTCATGCGAACGCCACAAGGCAAGATGGCCAACCCATCCGGCAGCTGGGAGTATCTCAGAAACGACAATCGCTGGACGGCGGGACTGGCGGGCCCGGACGCCAAGAAGGTGATCGACCAACCCATCAGCGAAATGTCGGTTCGCTACCACTCTCCGATAAAGAAGTGGCTGGCGATTTCAACCGGTCCTGAATTTCCTTCGCCGCGCGCAGTTGCGAGGACCGCGGATTCTCCGGTCGGGCCATGGTCCGCGCCGCGCATGATCTACGAGTTCCCAGAAATGAAGCGCGACCGCCCGGGCTACGACAAAGATACCTTTTGTTATGCGGTAAAGGAGCACACCGAATTCACCGAAAGCAAGATCGCATTGAGTTATGCGTGCAATTCGATGGTTCTCGCGAAAACCATTGCCAATATGAACATTTATTGCCCGCGCGTGGTGATTCTGGACCTGCCGAAATGAAACATCCGAGGCAGCCTCAACCTGTATGTGATCGAAACCGACCGGGGATCCGGGATTGCGATGAGTAGAGCTCCCGCCTACCTTCTGTTTCTGTTGCTGAGCTGTTGTCCAGGGTTATCGCAGGGAACCAAGGCAGGCTCAGGCGCTACATCCAATCACAATCCACGGTTAAAGGATGCGGTTTTTCACAGCGGCTCTCTCGAGCGCGACATGCGCTATCGCGTGCTCCTTCCCCTGGGTTATGCGAAGGGCGGAAGATTTCCCGTCGTTTATCTGCTGCACGGACTTTATGGTGATTACCTGAATTGGGGCACGCGAACCCAGCTCGAAAATTACGCGCGAAATCTGCATCTCCTGATCATCATGCCGGACGCGGACGACTCCTGGTATACAAACTCTGCGACCGTTGCCGGCGACAAGTTTGAGGACTACGTCGCCAAGGATTTGGTCAATGAAATCGACGAGAAGTATCGCACCATCCGCGACCGCCATGGACGCGCGATAGCCGGTCTCTCGATGGGTGGCTACGGTGCGGTGAAGTTGACGCTCAAGCATCCTGATTTGTTTGTATTCGCTGGCAGTCTCAGTGGCGCCGTCAATGCTGCGCAAGATCTCGATAAGCTTAGGCCGGAATTCCGGGCCAAGCTGGTGGAAATCTTCGGCAATGAGGGAAGTCGCGAGCGCAGCGAAAACGACATTTTCCTCCTGCTGAATAGTTCCCATGCAAACTCATATCCGTACTTTTACTTGAGCTGCGGCACAGAGGACTCGTTCCTAGACACAAATCGGGCGTTCGTGCTGCAGCTGGCCTCCCGAAAGATAGCCTATGAGTACCACGAGACCCCGGGCGGGCACACCTGGGACTACTGGGACGGAGCACTACAGCCGATGCTCGAGGCTGCGCGACGAGTGCTTTCCGCAAGCCACCCTGAATGAGGCGAGTGAACTCTTGCGAATCTCGCCAAGACAAACGCCTGACCCGGGGAAACATTCCTTTGCACCAACGGCGCTTATGAAGGCTGCGACGATCAACAACGCCGGCAGCTTGACGGAGTAATGTGCGAGCACTGCCTGCTACTGCCAGCAGAAGACATCCACAGTGCGCTGGCATGCGCCTTGGAAAAAGGGCCATGACCTGCGACGGATTAGGGAATGGAACCGTATTGACGGCTTGACGGCAAGAGAGTGTTCATACTCAAGCGCCACGGAAGAGGGACGCACCCACCATTTCGATCCGCAGAGCAAACTGCCGGCAAGAAAACACGGCCTTAGCGCGACCGGCTTATAGCATTGATTCGACGCGCTCGCTCGGGAAGTTGCTTCGCTCCCGGTATTGGCACGTTTATACAGGCGACTGGAAAGACTGGAGCACGCCCCGCAGGTAACCGAGCGCATAAGCCATCCCGGCGTGCCAGGTGGCAGCGCACGTCATCTGGGGAGTATGGTCAGGGATGATCACGCCATCAAACCCGTTCTTCTCGTAGATGCGCAGGGCGCGAACTATGTCGACGTCGCCTTCATCGATGAAAACTTCATGATATCGAGGCACTTTGCCTTTTACGTTCCGGCAGTGCACATAGGCAATGTTGCCTTGCTTAGAATATTTGTCGATCGTTTCATAAACGTCGCCATCACTCATTTCGGCAACTGTGCCTTGGCAGAACTCGAGCGCATTGTAGTAACTCGGATAGATATCCAGCAGCCGCTGGAAAAGCTGCGGCTGATAAACCATCCGCGCGGTACCTCTTAATGTGGGCATGGGCGGGTCATCGGGATGGGCCGCGAGTCTGACTCCCGCCTCTTCAGCCACGGGAACGACTTCGGTAAGGAAGTCGGCCAGACGCTTCCACATCTGTTCGGAAGTCACCGTTCCAATCGTCCCCGGAGGCGCAGCCGCGTCGTATGTCATGTTCCAGACTTGTCCGCTCGGGATCGGCGTTTCTTCCGGTCCTTCCTTGCCAAGGAAACCAACAGACTCGGCTCCCCCCCGGGCGAAATGGCCTTGCACATGCCCCCAGACTCCTGCAATGCTAAAGTTGTAGCCGAGAACAGGAATCCCCGCTTTCCCTAGCCGCCGGATGATGGTCTTCAAATCTTCCAGCTGATCGCGCTTGCTGGGCCCGTCGAGCAAAATGTCGTACCAATGGGAAGGATCAAGATTCTCTATGGCGGCCAGTTCCAGACCATGCTCGTTGATGGCATTCTTCAAATCCCGCAGTTCTTCGTAGGTCCAAAGCTTCCCCCGATTGTCGCTGACGCCCCAATTCGTCCTTCCATCTGTTCCGGGAAGTCTGACAGTCCCAGCAAAGTAATTGACCCAGTGAGCGACTATGTGCGTTGCCCCAGCCTGCCTGGCAAAACGAAAGTTCTCGGGAGTGAGCATATGCCGATAAAGTCCAAGCCCCAATTTCATGGTCAAATCCTCCACAAAACAAAGGTGTGCTGACAGGAAACGATCTCGAAGGATCCACGTGCGGTGTTCTGGACAGCCTGCCGCCGCCCGCCGTGGGTGCCGCACCACCCAGAATGCCGGCGACCAAGACGCTTGGGAGGATTGCCGTCATGGCCATCCATCCAGAAAGGTCTGCAACCTGCGTAAGCGGCCTTGCATCGCTCGACGGCCCGTTGCATATCAGCACCGATCTCTCAAACCTCAAAAGCGCCCGTGTTTCCGATAGGCTTCCACGGGATGAACGCCTTCTAAGATGGCCTTTCGGACTTCGTTTTCCGTGTGCACTACTTCTTCCGCGCGCTCGAGGACCTGTGGCATGACCTCTCGGGGAATCACAACCACTCCGTCGTTATCGCCAACAATGAAGTCTCCGCGCCGAATCGTGACTTCGCCGATGGTAATGGGCCGTCCGTAAGTGATTAGTTTCCATCGACCGGCGATATCCCGAGGCGTTCGATAACGGCAAAAAACCGGAAATCCCAGCTTCCTTATGTAGTCGGTATCACGAGCGCCGCCATCGATCACAGCTCCCCGGGCACCCCGAAATTGGGCCGCCTCGCTCGATAGCTCGCCGATATGAGCGCAGATGCCGTCGTTTGGTTGTGACACGATAACGTCACCTGGTTGGAGGTCGCCTAGCATTTGGAGTACTGGAATATAAATCTCCTCCGGGTCCTTGCTTGAAGTCTGCTGCCCCTCTACGGTCATTGCCGCTCCGGCCACTCTTTGATCCCAGTTGAGGCTCTGGATCGCCGCTGGGAGGCATTGCTTCGAGTAACCCATTTCATCCAGAACATCGGCGATGGCTCCGGTGTAGATCAGCGAAAATCGCCGACATGCGTCTTCCACGTTTAAATCGCGGGATTCAGGAGCCATTTTTCTCCGTTGTCGGCCTCTGCGGAACGGAACACATCTTGCGCCTCCGGGTTTCGCTGTGCCTGATTTTGATTCAAGCCTTGGTGAGTCATGACTTTTTTGCAAGGCTTGTTGCAGCAAGCCCAGACGCCCGCACTCGGACGCGGTCGCGGCCACGAGCGTCGCATAGGAGAATCTCGCTATCCGTCAAGCGCAGCCCTCGTAAATGAGCGAAGTCCTCGGGGACAGCCGCTAGGAAGCTGACATACTGCACGGTGCGCGAACCGCGCGCCGGGACCATCGAAAAATGCCCTGTCCCATATAGCGGGCCTTGGGCAAAAGCTTCACGGCGGAGTAAAGGAAAGGGAGTTGAGCCAAATTCAATCCCGCGGACCTGGCACCGGCCATTCCAAGGCGGATAGCGTCTCGCGCGGTTCTCCTCCCAACTGACCGCCCACGGAAAATCGCTACGGTGAAAGCAGTAGCCAAAGAGAAGATTCGCTTCGCGGTTCAGTGCTGCGATATATCCGATCTCCCGCCTAGGATCGAGCAGAGCCGTTGCCACAAATCCCTTCCCGGAACGGATGAAGGGTTGTGTAAGATCAACGAAGTTTCCTTGCAGATCCGGGGCACGTGGCCATTTAAAATCGTACGAGGATCGAAGCAGTTCTTTGCCTTCGTAACCATGAGGATAGGTTCTCCCCTTGAGTGCCGGTACGCAAATGCAACTCGCCTGGGAGTCGAGGAATGGCGGACCAAGCGTGACATGCTGCGTCCAATGAAAGAAATGATCTGCCTTCCTTTCGTTCTTCACGGTTTCTTCGAAATAAGCGACCGACTCCCCTCGCCGGAGAGTGAGTTCGCGTTCGAAGCGAAGTTCTGCCACCGGCAACCGCACTGACAGCTTAAGACTGACCTCTTGCGGGCGCACCCCAATACGTTCTTTCCGCCATCGAAGACTTGGCGCTTCGCCATGAATCGAGAGTCCCTGCCGGGCTTCCTCCTCCGAAGGCGAGCCAAAAAAGTCCAAGCACAAATTGTGACCGGTGATGCCGGAAAGCGTTCGACCCGTGGCCGGAGACCCATAGCGCGCCGCATGCTGCCCTGGCCGGTAGTGATAAGGCTCAATCGTCTTCCACGGCGGCACCCAGAGCGGATTGAGGGTGGATAAGCCCTTGCGCTCGCGGAACCGGAACTCGGCAATGTGCCCGCCCCCGGTTAGAGTGACCAAATGGACGAGATCGTTCACGAGCACGAAGGCTTCGCGCCCATGCCATTTCGCTTTGGAACAACCTAGCACTTTTTTCTCGAGCCGCGCGGGGATCAAGACGACGCCAGTCAGCGCACGAGGGCCGGAAGGGTAGACGTCCCTTTTACGCGCACCGTAACAATCTGGTGCGGCTTGATGTCAAACTTAAATCCGTGATCGCCGACCAGCTGAAGTGCCAGCTGGTTTGCCTCCATGGCGTTGCATCTCCATGCGGACTCAACCTTCAACAACGGAATGGTTATTTCCGCTGGCCCGGCTTCGCCGCCAATTTCGAGGAACCGGAGGATGGTACCCTGATCGTCTTCCGCCTCCTTCCAGGTCAGGAGCAGCACGTTGGGCCGATTCACCTCGAGGAAGCTGCCCTGCTTGCTGTCCAGCGGACGCGGGAGGTTAATGGCTTTGTCCTGAGATGTAATCCGGTCGGTCTCAAGCGGAGTGCTCTCCTCCCAACCGAGGCGACTGAGAGAAGCAGCGTCGAGCTTGCGACCACTGGTAAACACATAACGAAAGACAAAATCCCCGCCTTGGCCGGCTCGATAGTTCGTGTCCCAGTAATTGTTCATCACGTAAGAGAAGAGCGCCGGCTTGCGCTGGCCGAACTCACGCGGCCAAATTCCGCGAGCAATGTCTCCAAAGGTGACGAGTGAAGCGTCGAGGGGGAAAATGGCGGCTGCCACGTTGCCATCTTGAGCCGCGGTCCAGTGCTGGACCGAAAACCACTCAAGGCCCGCACCGGGTAGCATGTCCTTGGCAGGGTCGACGACGCCATTCTGGATTTCATACTCGAACCGCGGATGCTCCATAGCAAGGGGAAAAGCGAAGTATACGGCTTCTTTGCTGAAGGTTTTCTCTTTGCGGATTTGGTTTATGAATTCGATCTTTTTCTGCGTGTCGAAAAGGATGATCCGAGTTTCGATTCTCGGGGTGTTTACATCAGAGCTCTCCAGTTTTGCTACTGTTCCAAAGCTTGTGTGGACGACGGAAACGAGCTTTCCTCCGCCCGCAGGCTGTATGTGCAGGTCCGGGACGGGTGAAATGGCTCGATACTGGACCAAGCGGTTTGGGAGCTCGTCGGCCCCGCTGACATACAGATACTGGCCAAAACGGTAGGGCGATGAGGAGTCGACGATGTCCCGCGCGAGCTCCTTGTCAAAAATGCTTCGTACCGCGCCGCTCTCGGGGTCCAATGTGACGCGATAGTAGGGGCTTTCGACGACTTCGCCATGCGAGGATGCGTTCTCGGCGGGCTGTCCTTTTACCATCCTTAATTCATAAGCCTTGTAGCCAACGGCTGGAACGTCCACGGCGAGGAAACGGACACGGCTGTATAACTTGAAGTCCGAGACCGTCTCATACTGGACAACCTCCTGGGTCTTCTGATCGACGATTTCCCACCCGTGATCCAAATCGAAGTCTACAAAGCTGCTACGTGTCCAGTTGAGGCCGTTAAATACGAGAAGCGTATTGGGCGGATCACTAACGAAATCAGCGATCACCCCGAGGCTGCGTTCGACGATGTCGTTGACCAAGGCATGCGCGCGGACCGCGAAGGCGTCTTTCACGGCCAGCTGTTCCACTGACTCCTGGCTCTCGGGTGCGGTGATGCTGCGTGAGTCTCCCCAGGTGTGTTCGTCCATCAGCACCATTTCCTTCCACAAGTCGTCGAGCTTGCCGCGGTCAAGCAGGAACTTTGGATTGACCAGCGTGCTGACCGTGGAAAGTTTTTCCGCAGACAGCGCCCGGGCCTCGTTTGCCCTTTCAAGCGCCGCATAAGCGGCATCAGCAGCAATTCCGTCTTCCCAATAGGGGCCCCCATCTCCCCGGTAAGTTGGGATCGCGTCCCCCGCTTCTTTTGCGATCTCGCCTATTGCCTTGGAAAAGTCTGAGAACTCCAGCTTGGGATATGTGTAGATTTTGTTCCAGGCGGAGACAATTTCCGCTTGCTGCGGAAAGAGATCGGTGTTCTCCACTTGCGTTCCGTAGAGAAGAACGGAGTGGGGCTTGTAGGAAGGAGAACCGTAGATCTGCAAAAATATGGGCAGAGCGTCATGACCCGCCGCCACTTGAGGGGGCATTCCAAACAGCGTCAGCATCTGGTGATAGTGGCGGGAATACCACATCAGCACCCTGCCGCCATCAGGCCCTTCCCACCAGAAGGGCGACTTTTCGTGCAGATGTCCCAGCAGGAGCATAGGGCCGCGGTAATTATCGCTGGCTGCAATGAAATACTTCAGCCCCGCTTCTGACAGAACTGAAGCGTATGACCAAGAGTAAGAAGGTACGTCGGTGATATTCGCATACTCCCATGGGCCGCCGTGTTTTTGATTGAAAGCGTAGCCCCAATAGAGAGAGCGAAGCAGCGTCTCCGCCGTCGGAAAGCCGGTGAGCAGGCTTGCGTACTGTGACGGAATATGGATTTTGCCGTCCTGAACCATGCGGTACAGCTTTTCCCTGTCGGCTTGGCTGCGACTGTGAAGAAATTGCTCTGCTTCCCATGCGCCGTCTAAACTGAACTCGAAACCAGGGTACTTCTCGGCAAGGGGTGCGATTTCATCGATCCCGCGGCTGTGAACCTCCGCTACTTTGGCCTGAAAGTCGGTATAGCCGACGTCGAGATGCTCGTGGGGGACGACGAAGACGGTCCATTTCTTGCCGGGAACAATTCGTTCTGTAAAGCGACGAGTCCTACCGTTGAGATGCACCGAGACCGTTGTTTCGCAGGAGCTCTCGAAGGCCGGGACGGAAAATTCCACTCGTTGTTCTCCGAAGGCCCGGTCGGCGGTCAAAGGTTGGCGAAACACGTCTCCGTTCAGCAAAAGCTCAACACTGCCACGCTCGGGCTTCTCGTGAAAACCGACAAATACGTCGATGAGCTCCCGGAGCTTGCCGTCTTCCATGCGATAGAAAATGGTGGGAACGATCTGCGACCGTACGGCCGAGGCTTCATATCCTCCGGTACCTACGTGGTCAAGCTCCAGAGCGTCGTAAACGAGCCCGGAGTCTCCGATCGGCACTCCCTCCGAATTTGTTTCGTCTCCCGGTGAAGGCTCATCCACGGCCGTAAATTCCAATTGATTGCTCCCTTGGCGCAAAAAGGAGGCGGGGAAGTCAAACGTTATCGTGTCAGTTGAATACTCCGGGAAAAATGCCCCATAGACGTCGCCCATCGCGTAATCAAGCTTCGGGTGCTGGTAGAAACGCCCTGCGTGTCCATTGACGTCCACCTGGAGGGCAGAAATACGCGGGTGCTCCACGAGCAGCGCAATCTTCATTTCATAAAGACCAACGGGCTGATCCCGCAGTTCAAACTGCACGCGAACAGGATGGCTTCGGCTTCCCGCCCCACCGTTTGCCGAACCGGGCTGAAAAGCGT